>Ga0160419_100046_pt1 | contig 79726 bp, 96 predicted proteins | sample CelAP2metagpilot_2_FD_108196 | JGI IMG/M metagenome (GOLD analysis project Ga0160419, IMG submission 108196) | Phycosphere-associated microbial communities from Cellana algal ponds in Kailua-Kona, Hawaii, USA - Cellana AP2-4-25 metagenome pilot ...
AGGGAGGAGGAGGATCACTGCCAAAGGTCATCTGCTCTCCACAGGTCGGTTCCCCTCTGGACTTTTAGGGCCCGAGAAGCCCTTGGTAGAAGGAGGGAGGGAGGGGGGGAGGGAAGGAGGGAGGGATGGGGGGAGGGTTGGGGCAATGGAGCGTCATCCCACCGACGAAAATTTGTTGTTTGTGAGTGTGGCGGAAGCTCTCCTTCTGTTGGACTTGAGACAACCGAGCACCCCTCTAGCGGTGCTACCACAAGCTGACTCATGCCATCTCCTTGCTGTTGGTCTAGAGCAGCAGCAGCAGCAGCAACAACAACAAAAGACGTGGGTGACCGCGGGATGTCGAACAATGCCCCGGCTTCATTTTCATTTCGAGGAGGAAGGAGGCGGGAAGGAGGGCGGGACAGCAGTCTCAGGGAGGGGGATCGTGGAGGAGTGGTGCTCGGGAGTGGACTGGTTGACAAGAGGAGGGAGCGAGGGAAAGAGGGCGGGTTTGAGGTATGAGACTGGCACGTTCGTAAATTGGGATCTCACTCCCGAGAGAGGACAGTCAGTCTGGCTGGCGGGGTTGGGGGCCATCCCTTCCTCCCTCCCTTCCTCGTCCTCGTCCTCGTCCTCATCTTTTTACCTGCCGTACCTGACGTCATTGGGCGATCTATACATGCAGCGGGTGTTAGTGGGAGCGGGAAAGGGAGGGAGGGGAGAGGGGGGGGAGGGATGGCGTACGTGGGAGACGAGGGATATGCCTTGTGGAGTTTCTCGTCACCTTCGCGTTGATGGAGGGGAGGTGGAGGAGGAGGAGGAGGAGGAGGAGGAAGAGGAGGAGGAGGAGGAGGAGCAGCAGCAGCAGCAGCCACAACAGCAACAACAGCAACAACAGCAGCACCAGCAAGAGATAAATAGGAGAAAACTGCAATTATCTTCCCCTTCTATCCCTTCCTTGCCTTCTTCCGCTTTTTTCCAACCCTACGCTAAAGACGATCTGAAGGACTATCAAGTTGCTGCTCTCGACCCTCCACACACTGCCTTCGGCACTGACCTTCTCGCTGCTCCTGTGGATACCACCTTTAGCAGCAGTAGCAGCAACTGTAGTAGCCGCAGAGTGGCGACAGATGTAAATAGCAAAGCGCTAGCTCGGAGGACGAGGGAGGGGGGGAAGGAGGGGTTGCATCGCGTGGTTAGAGAGCAGTGGGGAGAGCTAGCGAAATTCCTGTGTGAGCATCCGAAGAGCTTAATTGAAGTCGCATCGTTTTTGGAAAGAAAGACGAGTGGGTGCATGAGGGGAGAAGGGGGAGGGATGGAGGGAGAAAGCGGAGGAGGGCAGGAAGGAGGAAGGCGAGGAAAGGTGGCGCGAAGGTTGAGAGACTTATGGGAAGTCTTGTACGAAGAGGAGGAAGTAGCGAGAGAGGATGGGGGGGAACGACTCATGCACTTACAGTTGGCCATGCCGTCATCGAAAGTGATGAGGGTGGAAGACGGAATCCAGGTGGTGGGGAGGGAGGAGGAGGAGGAAGAGGAGGAAGAGGAGAATGAGGAGGTGGAGGAGGATGAGGATGAGGATGAGGAAGAGGAGGAAGAAGAGGAAGGAGGAAGTGGCAAGAGCAATAGTAGTAGCAATAGTAGTAGCAGCAGCAGTGGCACAACGAGCAACTCTGAGGTGGAGGAAAAAGAAGAGGAGGACAACGAGAATGGATTGACCTCCCTGTCGAAGAGGAGAAAGAAAGCGAAGAAGACGAGGAGGAGACGGTCCTGTACCTGTACAATTGCTGATGCTGCTGCTGTTCCTATTAGTACCACTACAAGTATTGCTAATGCTGCTGCTTCTGACGCGAGCAGAGATCGGGATAGGCGGAGTGGTGATGGTGTCGTCGCTACCACTACAGCTGCTGTTGTTGCTACTGCTGCTCCAGCTGCTAAGATGCGACAGAGGCGGCCATGTGGCTCTTCTTCTTGCCTAGTCCCTGCTCTATGTCTATATTGGATTGTGGATTCTGATGCCTTAAAGCCAAAACTAAAGCAAGACAAGGAGGAGGAGGGGAGAGGGGACAGGGAACAGCGAGGAGGTAGAGGAGGAAGGAGGAAGAAGGAGAGGAGAAAACGAGCTTCGGCCTTGCAAGGATTGGACGGGGAGACTCTGCATTGGTTAAGGGCGAAGTGGCATGAGAAACAAAGCACGATGATTACGGATGTAGTTTAGCGTGAAAGATGTGGATATACTGGGGCAGTAATAGCAGCAGCAGCAGCAACAACAACAAAAAGAGCCATTGACAAAAGCAGCAGCACAAATAGCTGTGATGAGATTGAAGGAATCAACCATGCTAACAATAGGCGAAGAAATAAAACAAAACAACTAAAGTGACTATGTATCACACATGGAAAAGAGGATCCCGGAGCTCGTCCCTCTCTCGTTTCTCATTCATTCCTCCCTCCTTTTAGTCTCTCTGCATTTTCTTCCTATCGACTACTCATACAGCAAATTTGAACTCTGATTTTTTTGGAAGTCCACAGCTTTCCATTTCTTTTACTTCATTTTTCTGTTGAACTGCGACTACTCAATTTAGAAAGTATCACTCACTCTCCTCTTTTCCTTCCATTTCCATGTTTATTTCTATTTGTGCCTTGAACACCCACCACTGCCATCATTCTCGCCCTCGCTAATATCCCCTTTCTGCAGCATCTTGAGACTCACCTTCCCCGAACCCCGCTTCTTGGGCTGTGGCTGCGACTCGTGCGGCGCCCATCCAATCATGTACACAACTTGAAACGTAGCCGGGACCGACCCGTCGTTTTCCCCATAGAGCTCCTGAAGAAGAAAACAGGAATGAGTGGAAGGTTCAAATGAGTATGTGTGAGCATAACACAAAGATGCCCTGCAACTATAATCTTTTACCCTCCCGCCCTTGCCCTTGCCCCTCCTCCCCAATCTGATATCTGGTGGATGCTGCCACAAAAATTGCTTGACTCACACATGGCCACCGTGTCAGCAGAATGGACCGTGACTCTCTCGTTCCCTGCCAATGACCCATCAACACCAACGCTTCCTCTCCATCCCTCCATCTCTATGCCCCTACCTGATATATAGCAGCCGCTGCCAGGAAGGTCTCTCGACTAACGTGTTGTCTACGCGTCAATATGGCACTGCTCTCTCCCATTCCCTGAAGATGCTCCATCAACACCAAAGCGTCCGGGAAATTTACAATCAGTGTATCCACGTCCACCGTTGGCAACGCAAAGCCCGCCGCTTGCAATAGTGCCCCACAATCAGCCACATGCGCCGCTGGGGAGACATGGGGGGAGATACCCCCTTCTCTTTCTTGTTCGGCGAGTTGTAGAGCGATCCTAAGCTCTTTGAGGGTGTTGCCGCCGAGCATGGAAGCAAGGAGGACGCCGTCGGGTTTTAGGGCTTGGCAGGCTTGTCTCATCGCGTGGGGGAGGTCATTGATCCAATGCAAAGAGAGATTGCTGATGATCAAATCGAAGGACTGGGGGGAGAAGGGAAGATGTTCCTCGTCAGCCAGGACGGGAAGGATTTTGAGCGGTGAAGAAGAAGAATGAGAGGAAGAGGGAAGGAGGAGGCCTTGCTCGGTGACGCCGCAGCGGACCAGGCGTTCGATTCCACCTGCACCACCCTCTGCGTAAAGATGTATGCGTATATTTGTATGTGTGTGTATATGAGCGTATGTATGTACTGAAAGGGAAGACGACGAGCATACTCTCTTGGTGTAAGGTGACTCTACTACTTACTGCCACTCAATCCCTGGACAGCACAAATCTCCTTGGCAACGTGAGGGCCGTACGCCCCCAACTCCAAGGCCTCTGGGAATTCACGCATAATGTCTTCCAACCGATCCACAAGTCTCTTGGCAACTTCCGCCCTCAAATAATCGTATTCGGGCCAGTTAGATGCCAAGGAAGCCCGGGCACGCTGACGTTTCTTCCCCGCCCGGTCAAAGATGTTCATGGTGGGCATGGATGAGAAGGAGGAGGCTGCCGGCCGGCCTGCTACAATCGTTACTGGGACGGAAATAGGCCTGTGTCTGAGCCTGCCGAGTGCCTTTGCTGTTGCAGTCGCGGCAGACGCCTGGCTTCTTTTTATTACCAACATTGTCCTGTTTGTGCATGTCGGTGGAGGACGGGGGGTGAAGAGCTGTGAAGAAGCTGTCTGCGTCATGATGGCGAGGCAGGGGAGGTCAGACGGCGGCCCATGATGTTCCTTCAATCTTTCGCAGCCCCATTCCCCCTTGTTTTTCGTTAGTTTGGGTTGCCCTGTAGAACGAATGATACAAAATTGTCCACAAACATTTTTTTCTTGCGGATCTTTGCCCAACCTGTGTTATTTTGACCGGGCACCCGGGGGGAAAAGACCTTTTTTTCAAATATTCTATTTTGGGCCTACGGGAACCGCGGGCTAAACCAACAACCTTTGGCTCCGAAAATAAAGTCGGCCTCACGTACGCATCTTTACCATGTAAAACAACAAAGAATGACCAGACAACCGCCAGAGGCCGCGACATGCAAGGGCTCTGCTGCGGCAGGCAAGCCCCAGCAGCCGCCCCCGCCCACCAACGCGCGTCCTGCATACCTTGCGCTGCCTTCAGTCTACGCCACGCCATCGCCATCCTCCACGTTTCCCCCGCGTAAACTCCCTACCACATCGTCCCAGCTCCAGCCCTCCCGCTCCCGCCTGAAATACCGTGGAGAGGAGTACGACTCCGCGGCACCGGTGGAAATTACTTTTGACTCGCTGGCGTCGGGCTCGCCTCGGATGGATGCAGGAGTGGGGCGTGGTGGTAAGGCAACTCACGACAGCAGAGGGCACAACCAGCTCTCCTTGCAGAAACAGCGTGAGTTGGACCGTCTGAAAGAGATCCGCCGTGCGCAACAGGAGAAGATTGAGCGCGCGAAGGAATGGTTATTGCAACGCCGTGCTTCCTCTGCAGCCCCGTCCCTTTCCTCCTCCCCCTTATCCGCCTCCGCCGCCTTACCCATCATCCTAGGGTCTACATCCTTCTCTATTGCACATACAGGTCCGCCGTCCTCCGCGTCTCTGTCGTCCTCTTCGATCGCCCTCACCGCCCGCCTGGACGAAAAGCCTCCCGCTGTTGAAACCGCTGAGGGGGCGTCTCTGTCAGCCCTCCAGCCTTTGGCTGTAAACTTTCCCAACAAAAACAATAAAACAAAGGCCACTTGTGTTCAAGCACTGGTGGCCGAGGCCCTGGCCGCCATCAAGGCAGCGATGGAGAGCAAAAGCACGCAGGTTGAGGAAGGGGATTTGCCTGTATCTGCTTCTGGTCTTTTGGCCGTGGATGCGTCGATCATGGCAGCGGTAGCCATCGAACCCTCTCTTTCTCCTTCTATTCTTATAAAAGGCAATAGAGTTAAAGGCGAAACTGTATCATACGATGTAGGACAAGGGCAAGAGCATCAGTGTCAGGAACAGGAGGAGCTACCCTTGTCGTTGCCTCATCCGGAGCAGCTGTTGGCCACGGGAATGGAAGGTATAGTCAGTAGCATACCACCGCAAGACAAGGAGGAAGCGTCGACAACGACAAGAAATAATATCGAGGGCTCTATGGCCTCAGCTGCCATTGAACCTGAAGACACGCCCGCGGCTGGGGGGTCGTTATCGTCGCCCCCGCAGGCCGTGCTCTTCTCCTTGCTGGAGCAGCAGGGTGAGGAGCAGCAGCAGCAACAGCTACAGCTACAGCTACAGCTACAGCAGCAGCAGCAGCAGCAGCAGCAGCAGCAGCAGCAGCAGCAGCAGCAGCAGCAGAGACAACAACGACGTATGACAGCTTTGGGGGAGCGTTTGGAAGCTCGAACTTTCGTCCGTGGCTTTTTGGTGGAGGTGCGGAAGGACGTCATCTCCATGCTGCAGGAGGAAGGGGCATTTGACGGACCTGATGCTGTGGATGCTGGTAGCAGTATTGCTCCTGAAGAAGCTGTGGAAGCTGCAACCGTGAAGGCTGTTGCTACCGCTACAGCAGCTACAACTACTATGGCTGTTGCTGTAGAACTTGTCGCTGCTGCCGGGGCCTCCCTCGCGCAGGTGCTACGGGAGGAGGAACTAGCGGGGGAGGACGAGGCGCACAAGAAAGAGGAGGAGGCGGAGCAGGAGGGGCCGCATATTGATCTAAGTGCTGCTAATGTTAAGAAGAATTTCTTAAGTGCCACCCCTTCGGTAACAATGTTTTCCGCGTCTTATGAGGAAGAGCAGAATGAGCAGGGGGATGAGGAGCAGCAGGAGCAGCATCCGCAGATAGGACAAGATATGGTTCTTCCTGCTGACGATGTCTCGGCTATCATTGAGGTGCAGGAGCACGCTGCAGAGGGAGAGAAGGAGATTAAAGTGGCAGAACTTACCTTCCCTGACCAGCAACAGGAGGCAATGGTTTTGCCTGTCCTCCAGGAGGGAGATGAGGATGTGAAGCCCGGGGCGCAGGCTGAGGTCGTCACCCTCTCTTTGCACTCGCAACTGCAACCACCGTTCTTGCATGTGCTTCAGGAGGAGGAAGGGGGTGACGATAAGGAGGCACAAGACGAGCCAATTCTTCTTGAGCAAGAGGGTGAGGGCTTGACAGTGATGGAGCGGGCCACAGCCGTGGCGGCAGCGGCGACTGACGGGAAGGGGAATCAGCAGGGGCAGCAACAGCAGGAACAACAGCCCTCTATGCTCGTTTTGGAGCCGGTCGAAGAGAGGAAGAAGGCGGAAGCGCCTGTGGTGGCGATCGAACCTGGTTTGATTGTGACCACAGCGCCTGCAGGGGAGGAGGAGGAGGAGGAGCAACAGCAGGAGCAGCAGCAGGAAGGGGAGAGGGAGGAGGAGGAGGAGGAGGAGGCGGCGGCATTTGTACTACAGGCGGACGAGGAGGAGAAAGAGAAAATGGCGAGCGCGGTAGCCACCGCGGTGGTTCCTGAGGAAGACGAGGAGAAAGAGGAAAAGGAAGAGGAGGAGAAAAAGCAGCAGCAGCCTGCGTTGGAACCGAGAAAGAAGGAAAGAGGTAGAAAGGAACAAAGAGATGAGGAGGAAGCAGGGGCGTGTGGTCCTCTCCATGCGGCGGCAGAAGCTTTTGAAGCAGTCCCCTCTGTTGACAGGGAAGAGGTGCTTGAAGCAGGGGCTGAGGCAGATGCAGGTAGCATGGTTGAACCTACGGTGGTCCTGTCCTCCGTCTTGGTGGAAGGGGGAGAGGAGGACCAAGAAAGTTCCATTCGGCTCGAAGCGAGTGGGGCGGGCGATGCGACGGAGGAGCAAAAGCAAGAGAAGGATGAGGATGAGGGCAGCTCCAGCAATGGAAAGGACAGGACAGTGGAGGAGGCAGGCCTGATTGAGGAGGAGTAGCAAGCTACGACAAGTATAGAAGAGAAGAATGAAGAAAATGGGGTGACGGTGACGACAGTTGTCTCTGGCGCCGAGCAAGAGGTTGAGAATTAGAAACGTGGTGGACGACAGTGCATGGAACGAGGAGAAAGATATAGAGAGAGGAGAATATAATCTACCAATGTAGGAAAATGAGAGCAAGTACAATTAATTTTAAAAGAATTGGAGGGTGGAGAATCATGAGGGATGCTTTGTCGCTGATCTCTCCGGCCAAGAGAAAGTGGTCGAATGACAGATGAGTCGTGGCGTAGAGATCGTACTGTGTGAAACATGCCCGGATGTGTCGTGTTGATGTGTGTGTGCACCATATCTTTGTATGTACTAATTCAGGAAAGTCGCACTGGAATTTGGTTTCATTGGAATACGGTGCCATGCGCAGTCCGACATCAAGGAGAGACACAAGCAAGAAGACAAATTAAAAAAACTCAAATGTATAGGCTACAATTGGTTATGTAGTCGCTTTCCGTGTTCCTGTTCTTTAATTCGGAGATGTCACTATCGCTGGATTGATTGAGTGACGAGGAATGAAAGAAGGGAAGGGCGAACCGCTCAATTTTCTACGGACCAGGGCCTAAAGAACAAGCTACCTTGGCGGGCCTCACCACCTTCTCCCCTATCATAAACCCTTTACTAAACTCCCGCGTAATGATATCTTCCGGCCACTCATCACTCGCCTCCGTGAACATGCAATCGTGCAATTTGAAATCAAACGGTTCCCCCACAGTCTTGACCTCCACCAAGCCCTCATTCATCATCCCCTTTACAATGGCATCTTTCACTCCCTCGTAGCTCTCCAGAATCGCCGCCTCTTCCTCCCCCCCCGGCTTGTACGCCATCCGCGCCCTCTCGAAATCATCGACGACACCCATGATTTCGACGAAAACGTTGGATCGACCAGTCGTCGCTACCTCAAGCGTGTCGTTGTAGTATTTAGCCTTCAGGTTATCGTAGTCCCTCTTCATCACTGCCACTTTCCCATCCCATTCTCCAGCCAGTTCCCCAAATTGTTCGGACAGTGTTTGGAGGTTTTCGTCGATGGACGCCATTTCCTTCTCCATCGCCTCCTTCCGTTTCTGCAAGAAGGGAAGCGAGTTGAACACGTCGTCCACCACCGTAGTAGGCGCGGCACCTGCTGCAGGCTTGCCTGCTGCCTCAGCTCCTTCCTCTTCGTGCTCTCCTACCGGTAGCTCATGCTCAAGCTCTTCTTTAATCTTGTCCGTCTTTCCTTTGTCGTCGTCCATAGCGGCGGCCGCAAGGGCGACGGGGGCGTGGTTGAACGCGGGGGAGGCAGGGCGGAAGGAGATGTAATTCATTGCAATATTGGAAGACAAAGTCTGGATCCTGATGCTACTGCGCATTTGCACGGGAGTAATGGGCAGGAAGGCATTTACCAAACTGTTGGTAGCCAGGAGCAGGCCCAGCAATGAAGCGGTGTGGGTTGTGCCTTGGCGCTGCGTCATTTCTTGCTTGCTTTGCCCTTGCGGCTTGGAGAAGAGAGCAGAGACTGTTCGACTGGTTTGCGGATGGGGTTGAGAAGGGGAAAAGATAAGGTTGCTATCGTCGTTACAGCGCCGTAGCTGCTGTTGCAGCTGGACACGCTGCAAAGTGGCAAGACACAGAAACAGCAGGACGCCGGCGTCTAGAAAGTTGCTGTTGCCGTTTGCGTGCTGTGCGGCTCCGATCATCATGGATTTCGAAGTGGGGGACCGATGGCCCTCAGCTCTATGCTGCTCTTTCTCATTCATTTCCACCCTATCACGCACAACAACGCAAGCAGGACCAAACAAACAGACATCTCTAGCACCATATAGAGCAGCATGGGTAGAGGCCGCGGTGGTTGGGGAGGAGGAGGACGGGGGAGGGGAAGGGGAGGTAGGGGACGGGGGAAATGGGGCGATGGTGGTGGTGGTCCAAAAGCCAACAAGCGCAAAAGTGGAGGATCAGAGGAAGTTGGAGGAGAAGACGGTTGTGCTTATAAGCATCCTCGATTTAATGATAGCAAAGAACCTCATTCGGGGTCTTATGCTGCGCAAGTCAGGGAGAATGAAGATGGGCAGGGCATTCAGTTGGGGAACAAGAAAAAGGTCGCCTTGGTCATTGGGTACTGCGGGACGGACTTTCAAGGCATGCAGATGAATCCGGGTGCGGCCTCCATCGAAGCAGAGCTGGAAAAGGCCATGTTTGAGGCGGGTTGTATTAAAAAAGAAAATTTTGGGAATTTGCAGAAAATTGGGTGGTCTCGGGCGGGAAGAACTGATAAGGGTGTTCATGCTGCAGCGCAGATTGTGGGATGTAAGCTGCATGTGAAGATGAAAGAGGAGGAAGATGAGGGGGGGGAGAAGGTGATGGCAAAAAAGGGTACGGGGGAGAGAGGCGGAGGAGGTGGAGAGGGAGGGGGAGGGGTGGCGGTTGCAAAGGAGGAGAAGAAAAAGAAGGAGGAAGAGGGGACTGGAATGGTGAAAGAAGGAAATATGAGAGATATTTCCATCGCCATGACAACTGCGGACTCGGATACAGCTGTAGCGACAGAAGCAGTGCAAACAGCAACAGCAACATCTACAACAGTAGCGCCACCACCACCAGCAGCAGCAGCTTCACCTACCACCCAAGCCTCCTCCTCCGCCCTTTCTCCCGATGATCTTGCGGACGCTTTCGAACGTACCCGCGATTCAATCAACGAAAAACTTCCTGCTTCCATCCGTGTCCACGGTGTATTACGTGCAACGCGAGGGTTCAACGCTAAAAATGATTGTACCAAACGTAGATATTGCTACTGGCTCCCCACTTTCCTGCTGGCGGATGCTGAGGGTCGGGAAGAGAGAGAGGGAGGTGTGAAAGGAGGGGTGGGTGCGTGGTTGGATGCTTGTGCGCAGCAGAAGAAGAAAAAGGAGAGGAAAGTGGTCTTGGATGCCAAGGCAGAAGGGGAGGAGGGAGTAAAGAAAGAGGGGTTGGAGGTGGAGGAGCAGGAGGAGGAGCAGGAGGAGGAAAAAGACGGGATAAGTACAGAGCAGCAGGATGAAGAAGACGAAGAAACGGGCACTGGCGGGGCAGATGACGACGACGATGACGATGCCCCCCCTCCTCCTCCTCTTGTCCCTGCCCTTGTCTCCTCCTCCCCCCCTCCCTCCTCATCCAACCGGGGAAGTCCCTCCGCGAACTACCCTCAGCCTGACATGGGCTTGCTGAAACAGTGCTACCTGAAGAGATTGAAGCCTTATCGCGTGAGCCGACAAAAAATAGATTTATTAAAAAATACACTGAAGCGGTATCTGGGTACTCACAAATTTCACAACTTCTCGATTCGCCTGAGCTATCGGTCGGGGGCGGTTCAGCGATATATAATGGGGGTGGAGGTATCGGAGCCGGTGGTGGTGATGGAGGGAGGGGAGGAGACAAGTGAAGAGACAGGGAAGGGAGAAGGGATAGAGTGGTGCAGCATAACGGTGGTGGGGCAGGCGTTTTTGTTGCATCAGATTCGGAAGATGGTGGCGGTGGCAATTAAGGTAAGCAGCTTAGTTTTTTATTTAGTTCTTTTTGGGTCTATCTTCTATTTATTTGCCTATACATATTTTTATTAATCTCTCTATATTATACATACAAATTTATTTGTCTTTGATTTAACCAATTTATTTATTTCTTAATTTATACATGCACTGCAGCCATGATGGCAGCTGTGCATGTTCATACTTTCTTCCTTTTAAAATCACAAATAAAAAAATAAATGTTTATTCCATACCGAAATATACGCACAGATTACCCGTGGCTCCGCCACTCCCACCCTTATCGAAGACGCCTACGAGGACGTGATGCTCACCTTGCCCATGGCCCCGTCCGACGGCCTCTTCCTCGACAAAGCCTTTTTTGAACAGTACAACAACCGCGCGACGCAGATCGGCTTGGCTGCGTCCCTGGACTGGGAAGATGACAGTGGAGGTGGTGAGGAAGGGAGGGAAAGACGGGCAGCAGGGAAGAGGGGGAGGGAGAGAGAGTGGAAATAAAAAGATAGAATAACTGTCAATTAAAACTCACGAGTATTTCTTATTCCCATCCTCCTCTCCTTGCCCTGCTTCACTAGCCACGAATCAGAAACAAGTACCGTCGTTGTCAGTGGCAGTACTGAAGGAACGAGTGAAAAGATTTAAGGAGGAGGCGATTGTCGGTCATATCACCAAGAGCGAGGGCAAGGTACGTGCGAGAAAAGAGTGTCTGTGTGTGTGACTTTCATTCGCTTGTTCCATTTTTTTCGTGCTGTGTGCGTGCTTGTCTTTGTTGTAGTTTGCTTATCTTCCTCTCGCTACCAACCCCCATTTTTTGCTTCCTTCCTCCTTCCCTAGACGTTGGCTTTCACCAAGTGGCTTTATCACGGTCGTTTTAAGTATGAAAAAAGTGGGGGGAAGGACGTATTTGCCGCACGTGGGCTCACGATTGCAGAGCAGCGAAGCGAGGTTCCAAAAAAGGAGGTTATGGCGGCCAAGATCAAGGAGAAGGATGAGAAGGATGGGATGAGGCGGGGGGAGGAGGGAAAGGAGAAGGAGGATGTGGTGATTGACGGAGGGGTAGTGGAAGAGAGGGGAGGTGAAAAGGGCAAGTGAAACATCGAAGGAAATCCAAAGTGGGTAAAACAAAGGATGAAAGGACGACCACGTAGGTGACGTATGAACCAATTTTACCCTCTTTGATTGCTTCTTTTTTTACTTGAGCGGGCATCGAAGAGGAAAGGAGGAGGATAAGGAAGGGAGGGGATGGGGATGAGGTCCGAGAAAGACGAATGAAGCCGGGCTGTTGCAAGCAAGTTGCTTGAAGCAACACAACAACAGATGGTGACGTCGCCAGCCCGAGCCAACAACTGAGCCGGGATTCCTTGAGTGAAAAACACAACGCAGAGGAACCAAACTAGTCCTGCGACTTTACATATGTGGCTCGCGCCCTTTTATTCTGGAGCCCTCCCTGCGAGCACATTTGGGTGGAATAGGGGGTATGTGTCCGGAGGCAAAAGACACGTGCGTGCAGCCAAGAGGTGTTCCTGTTGAGGATGAGGGGAATGCGGCCTAAAAAGGGCTCGACCCACCACACGAATAGCATTCACTTTCACTATATACCTAGCCAATATATCGATGTGTGTGTCCATGTGTGTCCAAGCCATGGGCTTGTTTTTGGCTCCCTAAAGTTCGCTTAGATAAGGCACTTCTTGCCTGCCCTTTCGCTTCTCGGCCCGCGAGAAGCGAGGGAGAGAGAGGGAGCTTGTAGGGCATGCCCCAGGTTCTTTTTTTGGGTCCACCCCCTGGGCCCTCAGCCCCCGCGATAAGCACAATGTGTGAATGCAATGCTTGCCAAGGGCTGTGGGGGATCAGCTCCCCTGCCAGCTGGTCAATTTGTTGTCGGCGCGTGGTCTTAAAGTAGTCGTGTACACGTGCTCCTCCTTGTTCCTCCCTACCCCCTCCCATGTGTCTTTTGGCCTGCCCCTTCTTACTCCTCCCTCGCACTCTTTCCTGGCCCCATCTCCACCCCTATAGACAAGCATCTACCCACATACATACACTCGGGCGGCGTCGTGACGCGGTCCAAGTGCAGTTTGTGGTCTCAAAGGTGAGAAGAGCAAAGGCAAGGGTTTGGGCTCTTGTAAGTTTTCCGGGCCTCTTTTCACCTCGTGCATGTGTATCAGTCCACCAGCACATAAATTTGATGTGTTGTGGGTATATTAATGTTTGATGTGGGGTGTTGACGGCGGGAGGCTTCACATCTTGGGCGAAGTGGGTCATGTCCCCTCTGGTACCCCTCTATTGAATGATCTGCCTGTGCGCCCTCCGCTAGGCTCCCTCGCTCCCTCCCTCGCTCCCACACAGCTGCAAGCCGCAAGCATATACCTACATGTGCAACAAAGAAAGTCTTTCGTTTTAACTTATCCCCTCCTACCTCGTCTCCCTTCCGCCCTCCGTCTATCCCTCCCTAGACATCGACCGAACAACTACAAATGGATCCGACCACGGAAGACATTTTTTTCAGCGCCGAAACATTTGAACATACTTCCTCCACCTTTACTACTGCCCGTGGCGGTATGCATGGAGGAAAACTGAACAACCAGCGGCAGCAGCAGCAGCAGCAGCAGCAGAGAAGGAGCGACCGCAGGCAGCACCAGCAGATGGATGATGAGGACGAGGACGAGGACGATGGGGAATTGTCTGATATGTTATTGAGCGACATTGACTCTGGGATATTTTTCAATGAGGCGAGCGTCGAATTCTTTGGAGGGGGAGGGGGAGGGGGGGAGGCAGGAGTACAAAAATATCACCAGGGAGGAGAGGAGGGTAGTGGCATCAGCACCAGCAAGGAGCAGCAGCACCAGCAACTGGAGGATGGCGAGTATTCCTCCCCAGTGCCTTCCTTCCCTCATGCCCTGCTTTCCTCCAAAAATGTCAGTTCCCTCCCGAGTACGGTTAACAGCGGGCTTTCTTCCTTCCTTGCCGCTGGCCCTCCTCTCTGGAAACAGCCCGCGCCGGGCGTTTCGCACCACTATCAGCAGCAGGAGGAGAAGCAGCAGCAGCAGCACTTCGGAAGTCAATTCCAGCAGTCGCAGCAATACAAGCAGCTGCTCGAGCCCCCGCAGCAACAGCTCCAGCAGCGGCAACAGCTCCAGCTCCAGCAGCAGCAGCATCAGCAGTTGAGTGTCTCTATGCCTGGCTTTGGATTTGAGAAATTTGGGACAGGAAATGCGGTCGTCGAAGGAATGCAAGGGAAGGAGGGAGGGAGGAGGGGGAAAAGCGAAAGCCCGATCGGTCTCATGGATGACGCCGCGTCAATTCTCTCGTCGGACGCCTCCTCCATCTGGGGAATGGACCCACAGGACGGGAGAGGGGGAGGGAGCGATAACACCATTCCTCCCCAATACCAGATGAATCATGAAGGGTACAGCGCCTCGTCGTTGATGATGATGTATCCCAGCCCTGGGAGTAGCTCTGCGAGGAGCGCGGTGAGTGGGGTGAGCAGCGGGAGCAACAGTGGCCTCAGCAACAACAGCAATGGTGCTACAACTGCTGGTGCTGTTGTTGTTATTGGTACTGGTGCTGGTGGTGAGACAACTCTGCTTCCGCTGGGTGCAGGGGAGAAGGCGAAAACGAAGGCGGCAGGAGGAGGGACGAAGCGGACGCTTGGCGGAGGGAGCAGCAGCAGTAGTAGCATCGGTGGTGGTAGTGGAAGAGGAGGTGGAGGAGGAGGGGGAAGGAGTGTGAGAGCACAAGCGCAGGTGGTGGCTGATGCGAGGGGGGCTGGCGCTGATACGACGAATGTGGGAGGTTTGCCCTCGTCAGGGGCGGAGGGAGGGAAGGTGTCTAACGGAAAGAGGAAGCAAGATCGTAATGCCAGGGAGCAGAAGAGGAGTTTGAAAATAAGTCAGCAGATTGGGCACCTGAAGACAGTGCTGGAGAAGGAGGGGAGGAAAGTGAAGAAGAACAGCAAGATGGCCATTTTGTTGTCGGTGGAAGATTACATCAAGGAGCTGGAAGAGGAGGTGGCGGGAATGACAATGAGGTGGGAAGGAAAGGAGGAAGGGAGGGAAGACGAGGAGGCAGAATATGGGGGATTTGGGGCCGGGGATGGAATTACCACGGTGGCAGCTGGAGCGGCGGTGGCAAGGAGAGAGAGGGAGGAGGAAGAGAGGAATAATTGGAACGGTGTGAGTGGATGTGCAAGGGTGGTGACCGGAGTGCGAGAGGGGGCGGAGGAGAGGGAGGTGGCGTCGGGGGTGGGGTATCAGTTATTGTTCAAGCAGGTGAGCACCCCTCTGGCGGTGGCAAGTGTAGACGGTAAGCTGATCGATGCGAACGTGAGGTTTGAGATGGCCTCGGGGTATAGCAAAGAGGAGTTGTTGCGGTTGACCTTCTTTAATCTGGTGTCCCCTGAAGACTTGCAGACGACATTCGCAGCAATCGCCCGCATGATCAATCAGGGGGGGGAGGAGGACGAGGACGAGAGGGTGGGAAGGAGGGAGGAAGAAGTGCTTAAGCTGACGAAACGGGCGGTGCCCAAGGGAAGGGCGGGCGGGGAAGAGGGAGGATTATTGTTGTACATAACGATTTCTTTAGTTAGACAGCATGGGCAGAATCCGTCGTTCTTCCAGTGCAGTTTGCACTAGAAGGAGGCAGGAAGGGAGAGAGGGGTGTACAGACCGACGATTAACATTGCAAGATGCGCAAACAGATAGACCAACGGGAAGGATTTAATTTGCTGATAAGCGAGAGAAAGAGAAATGAGGGGAGAGTGATGAGGGGACAAAAAAGAGATACAAAAAGAGAAAAGAGGGAAGGGTAGATGCTGTCCATGTGCACTCATACAATCATTCTCTGATAACAGAAAAGATACGAGAGGAATTAAGAGAGCAGACGATCCACACCACCAACACACACCCTTCTTGAATGTTTTTAAGTGAAAGGAGGAAGGGAAGACATCTTGTCTTGTCTTTCATTCATTGCTCCTTGGTGCAATTTGTAAAGTGTGTGTGGGGAAAAAAAAAGGCAATGGTACCTTCACGACCTGTCAGTGCAATCATAATATAATTATGATTACGACAACCATTTAAATTATCACAATCAATTTAAAATTAAGAGGAGCGAGAAAAGAAGCGAGGGAGGGTATAAAGGAGAAAGGGAGCGAAGGAGGGGGGCTTTGCTGGCTGGGAGCCAAACGCCTTCCACATTTTTCCACCTCAGGCCGCAAGAATAATGGAAGCAAAGCCAGTGAAAGAAAGGAAGAAGAATCGTTAAGGGAGTTTGCAGAGTGGGAAAGTGGTAAATGACAAGAGCAAATGCACGAAAGAATAATAACATGATCACAGTAATAGGAGAAGAATTCAGGCCATGAGCGAGTAGATAAAGCAAATGAGAGAGAGAGAGAACATGTGTGCTTTTAGTCATCCCCAGCAGGCACAGTAGCAGGAGCTGGAGAATCAATAAGAGCAGCGAAAGAAATGAGAGTCTCGGACAAACAAAAGGAACCCAGGAGAGTGGACTTGCGAGGATGCGTCGGAATGAGTGTGCATGTAGTTTCATTGAAAATTGCGTGGTATTGGCTTTATTTTGTGTGTTATGGCATGTTTGAATACACACCTAGCCGATGACAGGAAAAAATGATGAGAAAGATAGCAACGATAAGTAAAAATCCATGGACATATGAAAATAACAGAAGGCAACGACAAATGCCGTTAGTGCTGGGAGCTCTCCTTAGCTCAAGTTCCATGCTACGCCATTTTCTTTCCTCACATCTTTCTTCTTGGACCTCTTTCCATTGGGGCGGTGTGGTCGCGCTCATGTTTCCGTTTAGGGTTAGGGTCACACTCTCTTCCCTCCCACCTTTCTCCACAGCATCGCATGGAGGCACATGCAGCGCAAATGGCGAGCGGCCGCCTGTGGACCCCTTGTGTGTGACTACACTTTCTTCCTCCCCTGTCTTCTTCCCTCCCTCCCTCGTCATCTTTCACTATCCTTCTTTCTCCGTCGTCATTTCCCCCCTTTTGTCACGTTGCTCTTTTGTCTCACGTTTTACGTCACATACACACTCTCTCCCTCCTTCTTCTTCCTTCTATCGCGCACTTCTTTTCGTCTGTTTGCCTTCATACTTCTCTCGCGCGTCACCGTGCCTTCCTCTTATTCTCCCTCTTACTGTGGCACAATCCTCTCTCTTGTAGGAGGTCGTCATTTTTGGTCATCGTGTAGGCACCCAAGCATAGCACACTCTACTCGATCCCATAACTCCTCCCTCCCTCTATTGTCCACTCCCCCTCCCTCTCCTCTCCTTCAATTCTTCTCTCACTCCATCTCTCTTTCACTCGCTTTATTTCACACGTCGTGCCCCACCGAAGCGCACAACCGCCTCGGGCCTTACGAGCACATAGAAAATACCTACACTAAAACAACTAGCAAGATTCCTCCGTCCCTCCCTCGTCCCTCCCTGCTTCCCTCATTCCCTTATTGCCTGAACTGCTGCTTGTCAAGGTCCTCGAAGTACCGGTGGTAGAGGGCAGCCTTGGCGCTTATCCGCCCCTTGGGATCCAGCACGACCAGTTTCTGAGATAGGGAAAGAGGAAGGGAGGGTGAGTTGCGCTTCGCGACCCAGACGTAGACACAACGACAAGGACACGCCTTCCCCCCTCTTTTTTTCTTCGCTTCAGATCAGTCTTCTCTCCAGCTCCGCCTCGTCGATGACCACGTATTGTTCAGTTATTTCGTGAGCGTCACGGCGGGCCGAAAAGGGGGGAAAGAGAACCGGTAGGGAGGAGAGGAGAAGGAAAAGAGAGTGAAGGAGGAAAGATGGGAGGGACGGAGGACGTACCTCCAACAAATCTAGCCCCGCCTCGTCGATGGTCGGGCAGTACTTTGTTAGCTTCACGGCGGGCCAGATGGGAAAAGACGGGTTCCAGTCCTGGAGTGCCGTTACGCCTGGCCAGCATTCCTCCGAAGGCGTGCCACAGGAGCGGAAAATCTATAAAGCGGAAGGGAAGGAGGGAGGGGGTAAAGGGAGAAGGGAGCAGTGAGGTGGTGCTTTCATGCCTGGCCAGCATCTCGAATGAATACGTCTCACGAGCGCAGGCGCCGAGGGCTCGGAGGGAAGGAAAGAGGGAAGGAGAGAAAGAGGGGAAGAGGGGGGAAGGGGAACCTATTGAGTGTACCTTGAAGAGCTGATCAATCTCGGAGTCGCCTTGGAACATGGCGCGCTTACAGAGCATTTCCACAAAGATCACGCCGCACGCCCACACGTCCACGGGAGGGGCGTACGTCTGGGAGCCCAACAAAATCTCGGGGGGGCGATACCACAACGTCACCACCTCGTGCGTCAAGGGCCGAATCGGAGGGACGAAGGCACGGGCCAGGCCGAAATCAGCAATTTTCAACCTCCCCTCTTTGGAGACCAACAGATTTTGAGGCTTAAGGTCTCGGTGCATAATTCCCCTGGCATGGCAAAAGGCGAGGCCGTGGAAAATTTGGAAGAGGAAGGACTTGACGACACTGCGGGCGAGTTGCCCCGACTGGGCCTCCATGTATTTTTTCAGGTCTCGGTCGACGAACTCGAAGACGAGGTATAGCCGGCCTTCGCTTTGGACACAGTCCAGTAGTCTGGGTGGGGGGGAAGGAAGGAGGGAGGGAGTGAGCGAGGGAGCGAGGGAAGGGGTCAGATGGAAGAAACCGAGGAAGCGAGGCAGAAAGTGGGAAATGGATTTCCCATTGCTTATGCATCCATACTCTCGACCACCCTCCTCTTTTCAGCACACACGCCCTCTCTCCCTCCATCCCTTCGTCACTCCCTCAAAAACGTACTCAACAATGCAGGGGTGCCTCAGCTCTTGTAGCAAGGAAATCTCCCGCAACGCTGTGCTGGGGATACCTTCATCCTCCATCTCTAGACGAATCCTCTATTGGTGTCGGGAGTGAAAGGGTGTGCGTATGAGTGTGTTTTGATATACGTGTGTTTTGAGCCACCAAGTAATGCATGCGCCCTGGCATCGACAAGGAAATGATGCCCATAACACGGGGAAAAAACAAAGCATCGACACAATGAATTACAAATCATTATCCTACACATTTCTATCTAATTCATAGGCTCGGTCTCATTCCTTGACTTTCACCATGCCGCTCTCTTTCCCTCCCCCAATTTCCTCCTCTCTCTCTACCTTGAGGGCGACGATGTCGTTGGTCTGCTTGTCCCGAGCCTTGTACACCACACCGTACGTCCCCTCTCCCAGATTTCCGCCCCCATTTTTCTCAATCTTTTGATATCTGAAGATAGCGGGAGTAGGAATAAGTGGAAAGGAGGGAGAGAGGGGAGTGTAAGCCTGCGTGGCTAAAAGGGCGCAGGGGAAAGCTGGGAGGGGGAGAAAGAAGCGATTCTCTTACCTGTCCATTGGCTGCCCGTCCGTGCCCTACCGCTGTATCCGGGACACGTGTCTGTCACATATTTGTAAATGTGTGATTGCGCGGGTCAGTGTGAGCGTGTATGAAAGTGTGCGTGAGACGGGGGTGTCGAAAACGACCCTCTCCTTAATTCTGTGTGACTTCGCTTTGCCCGTGCAAGCAGGTGCAAGTCCAGATGTCCCTTCCGGCCCTCTCCACAGCCAAGGAGATCCATACTTATCCCATCTACATTGTATTGGTCCTCACACCGCAAACGTCCATTGTCTTCCATAACCCACAGCTCGCTTGGTCGTAATGGTAACCTATATAAACCTGAGAAGGTGGGAAGAGGCAGAGCAAGGAAAACATGCCGGCCGTACATTTCGACCAGTCCAAGCTCCAGGCGTCTTTTTCCTGGACACAGTCACTACCGATTTGCCAAGGCTCGTCAAGTTTGCGTTTGGATGCATGGGTATTTGTTGTGGCTGTCGCGAACAGTGGTCCACTTGAGTGTTTGGGCGATGCAAGCGAAGGGATAGGGCAGGGTTGCCTTTATTCACATTTTCCCCATGCACCCTCTGAGGCTGCGGCTTTGTGGCGTCCGGTCTCTGCCCCTTAGCCCAGATCCAGGCACAATACCATGATGCATTTCGTTTCTTACCTCTGGCAATCCTCCCGGTACTTCTTGCCAATTTCCATCTCAAGCACAGACAGTTCCAAAGCCCACTGCCGACCTCCTCTTCATCCTCCCCACTACCATGACGCCCCCTCCTTCCCCTACTCCTTCACCCTGTTTTCCTGCTGCAGACCACAACCAACCTCGAGAAGACGTGCAAATTAATCCTGATGATGAGGATAACATCTATGAGACGGTGCTTTTTCCGCAGAACCACACGGTACGTAGGTCGAAAAAGAGAGACATTTGCGCAGCGGCGGTGTGTGGGGATCAGGAAAGCAGGAACGAAGACACGGTACCACCCCGTCAGCGTTTCGTTATGTCAAGAGAATGGACAAAAGATCAATTATACGCAAAACAAAGCGCCTGAGTGCAGACGTCACCGCACATTCAAATTAATTTACCCAAACCTCACCTCTTCTTTCACTCTCACAGCTCCACATTCTCCTCTACGAGGACGTCGTCAATGCTTCGGAGATTCGCACCGCACTGCTCGACGGTACCCTGCCTGAATTCGCTCTCATTAAACCTAGCATGGTTCTATCCTCCTTCCACATCCTCCTCGCCGCCTCCACCGCCCTCCTCCAACTAGCCCAGGGCACCATGCGTTTGAAGACTCTCCACGCCGAGCTCCTGTATTCTCTCTCCCCCACCACTAATATCTCAGAAGCCTTCCGTGTTTTTGGTGGTGGTGCTTCTGCTGACAGCAGCAGTAGCAACTCCTCTACTCCTCTCCTCTTTGCGTTTATTGATTCTTCCAAGGAAGCAATAAGAGAGAAAATCATCCCTCTCGTGCAGGGCAAGGCAGTAGCAGCAGAAAAAGTGATGGCTTCTTTGAACTCACGGCCCTTGTCGAAAGAGCGGATAGAGAGGTTTCGAAAAGTGTTCAAGATAGAAGAGGGAAAGAGGGAAGGAGGGAAGGGTGGAGGGGGAGGGAGGAGGAAGCAGAAAGGAAGTGAGAGTCTTGTGGTGGAGGGAGGAGGAGGGGCAGGAAGAATGGCAGGGAGGGATGAGGCGGAGGAGTTGGAGCATGCAGTCGTGTCCCGGATAGCGGCGAAGCGTCTTCTGTGATTTCAAGAAGAGATGTATTACGTTCCCTTCCTCTCTTCCTCCCTCCCTGCCTCCGAGGCAAGGGAGCGACCTGTCTCCTGTAATGAGATAACGGCGATTGAGAACTGCTGATGGTTTGGTCCCAGACAATCGAATAGAAGTATTTGTTTGAAAATATAAGGAATGAAAGTAAAATGTGAAAGGTGAAATATTTGACTGGCAAAAGGCGCGTCTAATGCCTCCAGTATTCACAGGCCCCTCCTGCCTCCTCATTGCTTTCTCGGGCCCGGGTTTTTTCTTCTCCATTTCCTTCTTCTGCTTCTTCTGCTTCTTCTGCTTCTTCTTAATCTTCATACCCTTCTCAGTCCTAGTCTTCTTATCGCCATACTTCCTCTTCCCCTTCTTCTATCCCTCCTCTCTTTTTCTAGTGTATAAGCGTATCCCCTCCCTCCCTTCCTCCCTCCCTTCCTCTAGACCACTTTCGCCTCGTTTTTGAGCTTGTCTACGAGCTCATCCACCGTCTCCACCATGATGCCCCCCTTCCTCTTGGGCGGATCTGCCACGGAAAGCACGGTTATTTTCGGCGTAAGATCGATCCCTAGTGCTTCGGAGGTGAGGAGCTCCATGGGCTTCTTCTTGGCCTTCATAATGTTGGGGATGGTGGCGTATCTACAAGGTTCAAGGGAGGCAAGGGAGGGAAAGAAGGGAAGGAAGGAAAGGGAGGGAGGGAAGGGAGGGAATGGAGGGAGGGAGGGAGGAAGGGAAGGGTTTTGAGTGGGGTTTGTCTAGGAGGCTTAACGATGCCGAGGGAAGAATGGAGGGTCAAGGAATTCCGTCCGCTTCTTTCTTATAAAACATAATTTACGTTGCTGACGGAAGTGATTCTATGCTTATCAAAGACAATGTGAACGCATGGGTATATGTATGTGCATGTGTGCGAGTGTGCGAGAGTCAAACTGATGCAGGGAGAGGGAGGAAAGGCACGCCCAAGCATCTCCACTTACCTCGGAGTATTCAACCGCAAATCCGTCGAGATCACCGCTGGTAGATTAATTTTGAGGACTTCTGAGCCTGTGTCTGTTTCTCGCTCTACCTGCAGGGCCTTGTTGCCGTCCACAGGCTCCACCCCCGCGGAAAACGTCGCCTGGGGCCATCCGAGCAAGGCAGCAAGCATAGGGGCGGTCTGTGCGTAGTCACCATCAATGGACTGTTTCCCCAGGATAACCAATCCGGCCTTTTCCTTCTCGACGAGCTTGGAGAGGATTTTGGCCACTGCCAGGGGCTGGATCTCTTGGTCAGGCCTTAGGGACGTCTCGATGTGAATGCTGCGGTCAACGCCCATGGCAAGGGCGGTCCGCAGAGTCTCTTGTGCTTGCTTGGGCCCTACGGAGACTGCAACAATCTCGGTGGCGACTTTTTTCTCCTTGAGGCGCACGGCTTCTTCGACGGCTATTTCGCAGAAGGGGTTCATAGAGTGCTTAACATTGTTGAGCTCTACGCCTAGTGTGGGGGGGGGGGAAGAAGGAGGAAGGGAAGGAAGAGGGAGTGGGGGGCATACTTAGCGAAGGATACTGGAAAAAGTCGGACTTGCGGCTGCCCTGTGGTAACAGTGCTTGAAGCTGCTTGGCAATTGAGAGGTGCCTTTGGGCATCGCCGACGAGGGGTCTGGAGACCCCGTCCCAACCCTCTACCCATCTGCCCACGTAGACACGTACCTTTCTTGTCGGCGGCAACGCGTACTTTGACGGCATAGTCAATTACACGCTTGACGCCTACGAGGATGCGCATAGTTGTTGTAAAAGTACAGGTGCTGCGAGCTGCTGCGTTGCTCCGGGTGCGCTGCTGCTGCTGGCGATGAAGCGTGACAGAGCAGGAGGGGGTGGCGGATTGTGACTGCTGGCTGATCGCTTTGGCCTGGCCACCACGACTCGTGCAAGCCTCCTGTGACGGCAGTGAGAGGGAAGTTTGCTGGTGAGTGGGCTGTGTTTGATGTGGGCGATGCAGAAGGTTCGCATTTGGTCGCCGGTCAGTCATCATGACGAAGCCGCAGCTTCAGCCGTTGCCGTTGTGTCTGTTCTTCATCAAAAGTGTTAATCGATTTCTGTCCGTCGCGAACTTACCATCATTTCTTTTCTACTTTGCAACCAAGGTAAAACAAAAGCGAACGCCAGAATGATATTTTGATCCCAAGAATACCTCAAGCACAAAAACGATAGAATGTGGAAAGGCTTCGTTCGTGTGTCAACTTCAGCATTTTTGCTTTCTATGAGCTCTTTGTCAGACACTGTATGGAGGTATGATGAGGTTGGCCGTCAGTGTCGAACAGCACAAGGCAGCAAGGAAATGAAGATCAAGCAGTGATTATAATCAGAGCCGTCAACAAGAACACATATGTCTTTAGCGACCTGAAATTTTTTACAAACTTGCCGAAGTAATATTTGAGTCAGAGAGAGAAAGGTATTGTACCGTGGCGACAACCATTTTTTTCGTTTAAATCACAGTAACTCTTCGATATACCTGTTAAATTATGATATGTAAACACCGCAAACATTCACAAAGACATACACTCGGATATTCCTTTCACTGTCCTCATTGAAGCCTTACATTCTATCGCCCTTCCTCCTCCCCTCAGGAAATCTAAACCTCACTCGGATCAAATGCCCACGTGTTCTTCCCCCCACAGCTCGCCAATAGTTCCTCTGTGTCCACATACTCCCTCAACCCCTCCATCGTGGCCACCATCCGAATACGAGACGCCCGGCGTTCGTCCAAGAACCGCGCAAATGCATTCCACATCGTCCGCTGCAGCAATCCCACTGGAGCAATAACCAGCTGAGCCAGTACCTCGGGGTACTGCGCACGAAAGAAATTTAAAAATTCCCGGAGGAATTCCGTGTCGGTGTTCTGTTTTCAGTGAATTTAGCGGAGAGTGTGTGAGTGTAGGTAAACGGCCTTTCCTCCCTTTCCTTTCCCCATACTATCCCTACCTTCATGCCCGTGTTGCGCGTGTCCCAGATGATGGTAAAGCCCTTTACATTATCCGGCATTTCCGACAAGGCCTTTTCGACCTGTGGCGTGGAGGGAGAAAGAAGGGAATTAGTCAGTGGGGAATGGAGGGAGGAATAAGAAGTTCTCTTTTGCTTGTGGCCCGAGCAAGAGCAAGAGGCAATGAACGAGGCAAAGGGTAAAAGGGGTAGAGGAAGCAAAATGATGAAAAGAATTTTATGAGTAAGACTACCTGATATGTCATCATCCGCATGATTTCCGCAAGATCTCGATGTTTGGGGTCATGGCACGCCAGCGAGTAGTAAGCCACGGGCCGACCCTTTTTGTCGGACCCATGGAAGTAGAAGCGACCCTTCTGCAGCTCGGTCAGGCATGATTCTTTGGTAACGGGCAGGTTCTCGGCGCGCCTTGGAAAGTGGGGAGGGAAAAGGGTGTGGAGATAATTCTTTGTTATCCCTCTCTCGTCTCTCTCTCCTTTCCCTGTGCCATACCATGACAACATCATTTCAAGCAGCAAAACACTCACCACTTCAAGTGCGCCTCGTATGCTGAAATCGCCTTGTCCGCTTTCTGGTGGAAGCCCATCAAAAATCGTTTCAGGTCCTTGGGCTTGGCATCCGGGAAGCGGGCAATCATGCGGTCAAGTTCTCCTTGCAAGACCTGCTGAGTGTTCTTGCCGCCCGGGCTCAGGAGATCCCACACACGCGGTGTTAGTATTTCCAGTACCATTTCTTCTTGAATGTCCAAGTGCGAGAGAAGTTCCTGTGTGCACGGGTCGGGAAAGTGGGAAGGCGGGGTTTAGTCTCCTGAGGGCTTGGTGGATCTTTTTTCGTGTAGGGCGGAAATGCAGGGAAGAGTGGCACTAGTCTCTATGGAGCGAGAAATCTCTTGGATTTTATTTGTTTAGATGACTATCTGTGGTCCTTGCCCTTCGTGTGGTGACTTTTTAGGGCCTGGGTGTGTCGGGTGGATCGACGAGAGAGACAGAAGGAAAGAAGCACGTCCTGCTTTTCGTGCTCGCTTCCCTGGCCAGCCAATGAAATACCTGCCTTGTCCATGCGGTACCTGTCTCTCCACCCCTCTAGGACATGATGGTAGCATGGGGGCAGAGTGGACACCCCTTTGTGTGGCCCATGACCTGCTGGTAAGGTCAACGTGCGCGCCAGTTTGTCGCCCACGGCGAGCTCCAACTGCCCGCATAATCCTTATTCCTTCTAGCAAGTCAACTACCGAGTAAATTTATCACCACACCCACTTAACTGCTACACAGAGAAGCGTACGCGCTCGCTTTTTTCGTGTGATCTCATGCTGCGTCGCGGGGTCCAGTCCACGTCCCAGGGGCTTCAGGGCAGCATCAACGCAGCGACCAAGATGGCGGTAGGGGTAAGTTCTTGCTTCCTTCCATAAGTTGTACTTTTCGACCCAAGCGGTGTGGGAAATAAAAAGCGGAGGGCATTGGTTGTATCGGCAGGGTGTGACTGATTCCCATTAAGCAGGTCTGTGGGAGTTCCAGTGCTCGCAATTGTCATAACGATGTTTGGCTGGCAACGAGGACAAAGGCAGGATGGGGAGGGTGATGAATCGGAGGAGGACGGACGAGTCCCAATCAAGTCCAGCTGCAATCTTGGGGTACGCCCGCTCGAGCAAGACAGAAAGGGGAAGAGGAGAAGACAAGTGTATCGTCACCTAGGACCCACTTTATCCATCGAAAGAAGGACGACGATGATCGCCCCCCCCTCTCTCACCCACCCCCTCCCACACTACCCACAACACCACAGCACACCCGCAACACCTTCAAGTCTGTGCCGCTGGTCAGACTTCTGCATGCCTCCTCTTCCCCCTCCTCGACTCATCTCCTGTTGCGTAGCACAGTCAACCGAATCCAACATACCTTTACGCAGCGAGACCCCTTCCAGTTCGCAGTTCGGGCCTTCTCCACCCCCGATGGGTCCAACTTCCTCCTCAACGTCCCCAGTATGGGCGATTCCATCACAGAGGGCACCATCGTCAATTGGCAGAAACGAGAAGGGGACTGGGTGAACGCCGATGATGTCATCGTGGTCCTCGAGACCGACAAAGTCAGTGTAGATGTCCGTGCACCCCGCGCAGGGATCGTTAAGGAGGTGATTGGCGCTGAAGGCGATACCGTTGGCGTCGGTTCTCCCCTAGCCAAGATTGACACGTCGGCCGCCAAGCCTGAAGGTGCTTCCCCGGAAGCAGTTGCTTCTGCTCCTGCCCCTCCTCCCCCTAAGGCCGCTGCTGAAGCTCCTGCTTCTGCAACCCCTCCTCCTCCCCCTCCTCCCAACCCGGCCCCTACTGCGGCCAAACCTACTCCTTCTCCTGCTGCTGCTGTCAAACCCTCCTCTCCTGCCCCCGCAACCGCTGCATCAGCCGCCGCTGGCTCGCGCACGGAGACCCGGGTGAAGATGAACCGGATGCGTCTTCGTATTGCCGAACGGCTTAAAAGTGCGCAGAACACCGCGGCGATGCTGACGACTTTCCAGGAAGTGGACATGGGTAACTTGATGGAGATGCGGGCTGCTTACAAGGAGGAGTTTGAGAAGACCCACGGTGTGAAACTTGGTTTTATGTCGGCGTTTGTGAAGGCCTCGACGGCCGCTCTTCTGGAGCTGCCGGCCGTGAATGCTTTTATTGACGAGGGGACCAAGGAGATCGTGTATAGAAACTACTGCGATGTTTCGGTGGCTGTAGCGAGTCCGGCTGGCTTAGTCGTGCCAGTGTTGAGGAATGCAGAGAGTATGTCTTTCGCAGGGGTGGAGAAACAGATTGCTCTGTACGGGAAAAAGGCGAAGGAGGGGCAGCTGGCCTTGGAGGACATGGCGGGTGGAACGTTCACGATTTCGAATGGCGGGGTGTTTGGGAGTTTGTTTGGGACTCCAATTATTAACCCGCCACAAAGCGCGATTCTCGGGATGCATGCAACCAAGATGAGGGCGGTGGTCGGGAGGGATGGCCAGGTGATGGCGAGGCCGATGATGTACTTGGCGCTGACGTATGACCATCGTTTGATCGATGGTCGGGAGGCGGTGACGTTTTTGAAAAGCGTTGCGGCCAAGATTGAAGACCCGAGGCGGATGGTGTTGGAACTTTGAGTGTAGAGGGGAGTAGGGGAGTATAAGAGGAGAATTTATGTTGTGTAGGGGTAGATGGGATGAATCTGGCGGGAGGGGCTTGACTTAGTATATTTATTTCTTGTTCGGTTGGAGCGTACGGACAAAGCATTACTTTTGTCGGAGGAACGGGGATCTACTAAAACGGGCGAGAAAATGGAGAGAGTTGGAAACGCGGAGGGTGGCAGGGCACGGCAGAAATGTACGACAGAGAGTAGCCGTGCAGAAGGCAGTTAGACGCAACGACCTCTGTATCGAAGAGAATTTTGAGGCTGTCAGGTGAACATTGTTACTTTTTTATCTATGTCTTTCTACCATGCACTTCGACACTACCTCTCTACTCGGTGGATTGCGACCGATTCCATTGCGCGGTGGTCAGCGCATTCAGTCCAGCCTCTTTATCGCACGCAATGCGCATGGTAGGGCAGGGCAGCCCAGCCCCAGCCCAGCCTCGGCAATATATATCCCCGCAGAAATAATCTCGCTTCCACTAATCAGACACGGCAACCAATCTTGAGCACAGATGCGGCGCTGAGGTGAAATGGAGGTGCGGGCAGAGATCTTGGAGGCGCTGCATAATGCGGCGGTAGACGTAGACGAGGTAAGCAAGCAAAGACGACATGGGAAAATCGTGGCGGCGCGGGGTTGGACCTCATTATCCGCAGGACAACAGTGGAGCAATCTTGCAGGGGGGAGAAGGGGAGAAATCAAGGGAGGAAGAATAATGATAGAGGAGGGTTGGTCGTGACTTCATTAGATTTTGCGTGCGTGCGCCTTATGCGACGCGTAGAAACCGATCATCAGGTCCTCAAAATGACCCTCCTATTCCTCCAAACCCATACACACAAACACACCACACAACACAGTCCACCGATGAACAAAAGCTTGAAAAACTCCGCCTGAATGGCTTCTGTAATGATTTGGAAGCCCCCTTACCAGCTTCCTCCGCCCTCTCCTCCTCTGCCCACGCCACACCTAGCGTGACCCCAGCCTCCTGCACTCTCTTCATCATCGTCGCCGCCCTCGTCTCGGTTGGGACCGTCCTAACGATCATCACCAAACTCATGACGATACCGATGGCTAATTACACTTCGGCTCTCACCCTTCAAACCGTCTTCGCCTTTATTCCTCTCACCTTCATCCACATTGGCTTCAAACACAAAATGGGCAAATTGCTCCGGGCAGATTTCTTCTACCCCTGGAAGCCTGTCGTGATTATCTCCATCCTTTACGCCCTCGGCCAGTTTCTCTTCATTTTTGGAACACAATTCACCAGCGGCCCAATACAAGTCATTATATCTCAATCAGCCATTCCATTTAGCATGGGCATTTCGCATTTAATGCTTGGCTCGAACTACAGGAGAAGACATTACATAGGAGCCGTACTCGTCGTTCTCGGCATCATCCTCGCAGTCGGTGGCTCTCTTGCCAGCGAACAAATCGATGCATTCGAAGCAGGATGGATTGTTGGCTACATACTCTCTATGGTGCCCCCGGTTATTTACACGGTCTACAGCGAGAGCCTCTTCAAAGAGAGAGCTACCCCTCCTGACCCTGTCATTTTTACGGGGCTAATCTCCACCATTCAATTTTTCTTCCTCTGCCTTCTTGCTCCCATCTTTCCCTACCTCGAACAACCTCCATCTACCCTCTCTTCTCTCCTTCCCTCGCTCCTCGCGGGGGGGAAGTGCTTGGTAGGGATAAATACATTGCCTTCGGACGACTGCTGGCCCCTTGCTCCCTCCCTCGTCCTCACCTACAACATTTTAAATATTGTCTTACTCTACCCCACGTTCGCCTTGCTTGACCGCGGGTCATCAAATGTCTTTTGGCTCGCCTGCACACTGATTGTACCCTTTTCGGGATTTGCTTTCTCCCTTCCCGTAATCCCCAACGCCCAACCAGTGACACTTGAGAACAGCCTCGCGCTCTTGGTCATTGTGCTCGGGTTGGGGACCTACGGTTTCTCCACGAAAACGGCTGAGACGGGGTTAGCATACATAAGACGAGCTTTATCGGGGCAGAGAGCCATTGCCAGCGATAGTGACAATTTGCTGACAAGGCTCGAGATGGTCTCTCTTCCTTCGTCCTCCTCTTCCTCCTCTTCGTCTTCCTCCTCCTCCTCCACCACGGCAACCGTCTCCATCATGTCCTCCTTCTCCTCCCTTCCTTCTCCACTCTCGCCCTCAACGCCACAGGTACACCAACGAGGGCCGAATGAAAAGAAGAAGGGAGAGAATATGGCCAGCACTTTGCCGTCTCTCCCTTCCTTCCCACCGGCGCCGGAAGAGGATAGGAAGGAGAGAGAGAGAGAGAGAGCGAGAGAGGGCGAGAGAGAGAGAGATGTGGTTAGGGATGGACGATGAGGAGTGAAGGAGGAAAAAATACATTTCGACGAGTAACAATGATTCATCTCTATCTCCGATTATCCTGCAGAGGGCTGTGTCGTGTCTGGCCCATACGCCTAGCAAGAAAACCCCCTTGGCCGACAACTCAAACTGTATGTAAACACCGATCCAAGAAAGAAAAGGGGCATTGGACATGATTGGATGAGTATCTTAAATGAATACGCTTCCTCTTCTCAATGCCAGAGCTGTCTTTCTCTGTTGGAACTTGTTTGAATAAAGCCGACCGTTCCCGATATCTGTGTCTTTGTCTTGTCTTCGCCAGGCGCTGTTGTTTGTTGCTCTTTTTCTCGAAGCCATATTCACATGCATGCACAAATCCTTTCCTCCCTGCCATCATCCATCCCTTCCTCCCTACCTACCTACCTCCGTCGTGGTCTTCACAACTCCGCCGTTTCCAACCATACTTCCCTACGCCCCAACTCCTCCGTGTCGTCCTCTCTTTCTCTCCCACTTCTCCTCCTCCTCCTTTCCGCCACCCTCCTCAACAACGTCCACACACCCTCCTCATTCCATTCGTCTTTCTCCATCGCTCTTTCAGCCAATAATCTCCGACCCAAATTTAAATCAGTGTCCATTTTTAAACACGCACTAATCAGTGTTAATTTCAGCACATCCCTCTGTGCATGCGAGCCTCCAATCAAATGCCACCGACTCGAGGAAGAGGAAAGCAACTTTACAGTTTGGGAATAATTGCCTTGTACATAATGAATTAAGGCCTCACTTATGTCCAATCCCACTTCAGAGAGAACGTAGCTGTTCGTGGGTTGCGGGAGGAGGAAGGGCAACCCGGAGGAGGAGGAAGAAGAGAAGTGTCGTGCCTGTCTCTTTTTCCCTCCTTCCCTCCCTCCCTCCCTCTCCTCCTCCCGAAAGGTCCGTTGAAGCCAGTCAGATAATGTGGGTATTTTCAACACTCGCACAAGCTGTCCTATCCCATAGACAACCTCCCACCATCGAGGCCATTGCTCTTGTTGTACGTGCTGCTGCCTCAGTTCCCTGAGTTGCTGCTTGAGCTGCTGCTGTTGTTGGGGTAGGCTGGCAGCAGCGTGTCTCTTCATGGATGAGAGAGAGGCTTTGGCGGCGGGGATGTCAGTGACTGAGAGACACATCATCATGTGGACGTCATTAAAGCTAGTGGTGTGCATGGTCTCGTACCCCCCATCCCCATACCACGTCCGCAATTCCTCCCATTTCCTCCTCTCCCGCCCTCTCTCCTTGCCTCCCCCCCTCTCTCCCTCCTCCTCTCCCTCGTCCTCCATCAACATCATTCTCCACAACAAGCTTGCCGCGTCTGCCAAGGCCAACGGCGTCGCCGGTGCCACTGTCCCTCCCTCCTTCCCCCCCTCCTTCAATAACACTTCATCCAACACCTCCCACACAATCCCCTCCTCTCTCCCCAACGCCAACACAGCCCGATGCCAGGCCACGTGGTTAGTGAAAAGGGAAGGAAGGTCTTCCCATTTTCCCTTGAATTCTTTGTAGATTTTTTCCCCTTCTTCTCTCCTACCTGTCATTTCGTAGGTATGTATCAAGGCATGTAAAGCAGTTACATCTGTAGCGTCTTCCGACAGGACTTGACGGGCTACAAGGGCGGCACGGTTCAGATCGCCTGTTTCTTCCAAGGCGAAAGCCCACATACTTCGAACCATACGGTAATCATTCTCCACCTTCGCCTCCTTCTCCTTCTCCTCCTTCTCCTTTTGGGGCTCCGAACGTTTCTCGTCCTCCAATGCTTCCTCCCTCCCATTCACCCTTTCCTCCCCCAAGTCCCATCGACTCAACACCCTGGCCAAGCTCCTCTTCATTCCCTCGCTATCCCCTAAAATAATGTACGCGTCATGGACACTCCTTACCGCCAACAATTCCCGAGGGTTCATTGCTAAGACCTGTTCCCAATACATGGCGGCAAGTGCGAAATCAGGAGTGGGCGGGTAATACAGGGCATGAAACGCGAGATAATACCAACGTTCACGAGCTGTTGGGCTTGAATACGGGTACTCTTGCTGTTGCTGTTGGTGCTGCTGGTGGCGCAGCTGTTGCTCATGGGAAAGGTGGTGGGAGGGAGGGAGGTCCATGAAGAAGGCAGCAGCGGCGTGATAGCTTTCTCGGACAAGTGGGCTATTTTTTAGCACACCTGTCGACAACAGAAGGATGGAACCTCGGTATATATGTGCCATCAAATATGAGGATGACGAATTGAGGGAGAGAGAGAAAGGGGTGCTGCTGGTGAGCTCCAAGAGGGGTTCAAGCACCTGGCCTCGCAGCCCCGCATAAGACCGGACAGCTTCATTGAACAGTGTGATAGCCTCGGGGGGGACAGGTGTGGAAATGGGACCCCAGGCATCGGATGTACGAAGATCAGATGGAACCGAGGGAAAGGATTGAGTAGAAGAAGTGGTGCTGCTGGAAGAGGGATAGCCGATGGCGTCACGCGAGGAGGCGAAGGTCAACACGGCCACGATGTACACAGACATGAAGAGGCGCAGCGCAGCCAGGGCGGGAAGAAGGCCAAGGTATGGTGGTCTAGCCATGAATGTGCGTAGCCTCTGCGGTGTGTAGGGTGGATCAGAAAGGTACTGCTGCTTTCTTGCTTAAGGAACGAAGCTTGAAGCAAATCAGCGATTGACGGCAACCAACACACAACTCGCACGCGTGCCTGCCCACGAGGGTTTTAGCTCTACGCTTGTCCTTGATAGTCACGCATGAGTAGGCTGGACGTCCAGGAACGCAAGGTCGATGTTCTTGCATGTATTTGTACTTCCCATCTCCTCCCTGACCTCCCTACATCTTCCCCTTTCCTTCGTACAAAACACAGGTGAGGTCCTAGAACAAAACATGCCACTCCCTCGGCGTCGTCTTCTGCAGGGTCCGCCCAGGACTGCTATCCTCCCCACGCTGCTCTTCGCGGGCTATGCGTTTGTTCTCCTTCTTCAAGCCGTGTCGGCGTTCGTCCTTCCCAACAGCCGCCACCATCACCATCATCGCCAGCACCATTACCATGTTCAACCCACCAGCACTCGCCTCGCCCTCTCCCAAGCCTTTTCCCTCGGGTTAAGCGCTGATCAAGTCGAGGAGAAGCTCGAGGAATTGTGGATGACGGACGTACCCAGCTCACTTGATTCTATCATCGATGAGGCACAAGCCTCGTTGGGTGTTGCCTTGGCGGCGGGGGAGAAACGCTTGCGTGTTGACGTGCGGACGCCCGGGATGGACGAGCAGTTCGAACAGACTGCCATCCGCGAAAAGGTAGGGTCCAGGACACGAATAAATTTACTTATTTGTGTCGCTTGGTATCTTATGCATGGCTCCCTTTCTCCCTCCCTCTTCCCTCCGCTCCCCTCCTCAGGCCCTTCTTCTCGGTGTCATCGAAGCCTTCTTTCCCCTCTTCGCCGCGCAGCCCACGAAAATTCTCTTCGATTCTGAAGGCGATGCAGCCTTAGCTAGTAAAGCCTACAGCCGCGGTTTTGACATTCCTGCGACTTGTTCCTTTGCTGGACTCTCCCCACAGTCCATCGCGCCAACCGACGAAATCATTTTTTTAATCGAACCGACCAACCGCCCGGGCTCCCCCGTGATTAGCGCTATTCAGTCTTTGCTTGACACTAATCCAGATAAGACCTTTATTCTGTTTAACCCTAACCTTGAGCCGTCCGGTGCAGGGCTTGGAATCCGCGAACGCGATCGCCGGCAGCAATTTCTTGACTCCTTCAAATCTGCGTACATCTACTTGTGTCTCGCCTCGCTCTCGCGCCCCGCGCTGATTCCTAGGGAATTAGGGACCTTTCATTATCAATTTGAACAGAACAACTATCGCCTTTTGCGGTGTCTCCTGACAGAAGATGGCCCTGGGAGCCTTAACCGTTTCCTCAAACGCCCAATCTACCCTTCCTCGTCCCTCACCCCTACTGCTACGAATCCGCCCAAGTTTTATCTGGTTAAGGAATGGGCAGGCGTACGACCGGCTCAGGAAGAGTTGTCAAGAGCAATGCAAGGAGCTGAGGCAGTCTTGGAAGGATTGATTCGAGGACTGAGCGAGGGTGAGGGAGGGAAGGAAGGAGCGGCACGGAGCGTAATGAAAATAGAAACAGTCGACGAAGCCAAGCGCGTCCTAGTCGAGGCTTCACAAACTCGAAAGGTCGCCCCTGAACTCGTCGGCGCTGCCATATCTTTCCTGGAGAAAAGTGCGCGAAAAGGGAAAAAGTCCCCGGAAGACGGCGAGAAAGAGGCAGAAGAGCTCTTGAGGAAAATAACAGGTCGCTGGCGCCTCATTTTCACCACGGGGACCAAAGGCACACAAAACACAATTGGCAAAATTAATTACTTCCCCGTCAAGGCTGTGCAAAGCTTCGGAGTGCCGTTCTCGTCTTCCCTCCCTCCCTCGTCCCCGAGTGAGTATGCGAATGTTATTTATCTCGGTCCCTGGCCAGTTGTGCAAGTGCTCGGGTCGTTTAATTGCCCGAAATTTCAAAAATTGGAATTCAAAGTTGATAGTATTAAGCTGGGTCCCGTTGGGTTTGGATCAAAGGGGGATGGATTCTTCACTTTTTTTTATGTGGATGAGGCGGTGGCTGTTGCGAGGGGGCAGGGAGGGGGCTTGGCTCTATGGTATAAGCAGTAGGGAATAAGGAAACGCAGGGAGGAGACGAGGAGGAAGAGGAGCAGAATTGTCGTGTTTGTACATTGCACTTATCATTTTAGTGAATAATTTATTCTATTAACCACTCAACCATTAAAGAAAAAGCGTGTAAGTGAGTGAAAAACAGAAACAGTCATGAAAAAATGGGAGGGGGTTTACAGCGAAACGTTTCCTTGTTTTCTTCGTTTGGTTTAACCTTTTCGTTTCATCGCAATCCCACCCACTTTTGTCGCCTACTCTTCTTTCTTATCCTCTTCCCCCTCCATCGCCCCCCTCTCCATCCCTCCCTCCTCCCCCACCACCTCCACCACCTTCCTTTTCTTCCCCTTCGCCTTACTCTTTGGGCCCCAAAAAGCCTCGGGGTTGGGCGGATACCGCTTCACCTTCTTCTTCGGGGTCAACAGACTTGGAGGCAGGGAAAAATTAGCCTGCAGCTTCGGAGGCTTGGATAATATCTTCGCAGCCATGCTATTCTCCTTCTTCCCCCTATCCCCGACGGGGTGTTTCTGCACCCAACACCTAAAAATATCCCACATCACCTCGGGAGGGGCATCGGTCTTGAACGCCCGCGGTTCCTTGTGTTGGTTGCTGACGCGGTAACCCGCATTGAGCAAAGCTGCCTTGACATCATCGACTCTCGGGCATGTACAGTGTAAAGTTCCCGCCATATCCTGTAAGGTATAGTGCAAAGGCACGTCCACCAACTCCTCCGACACCGCCGTCAACAATCCAATCATCCGTTCCGTCGTCGGCAACGGTGCCAATGCAGGCATTGCTCCTTCCTCTCTCCCTCCAGTTTCTCCTTCCCCTTCCTGTTCCTGCTGTTCCTCTGCGCGATTCAAGGCTTCCATCACCCATTCCATGTCATGCATAGGTGCGGACCAAATCGGGCCTCCTAACCTAAAACCCGCCCCTGTCTCAGGACACACGGGCGGACACGTCGGCCCGGTGCTTCCTTGATAATTACCATTGCCCGCACCTCCTGTGAATTTTCCAACCGGTTGAAGGTAGAAGGAACCACACCCGAGGGATTGGTGGATATAAGAAGTTTTCAAGGAAGCTTTCTTGACTTCTTGCGGGGAGGTGAACACACGAACGAACACTCTTAGATAAAAATCGATGCCCACCGAAAGCAACGGCACGATGTAACGTCTGTAACGATTAGCTTGTGTTTCGAGGGCTTGCAGGACGATGCGGACGGCCATTTCATGCATATACCGGGCTTTGGTTGGCATGCTTCTATACTTCCCCCAGCACACCTCCGGGTGATTTCCATTCAGTACTGCCAAGTCCTGGAGAAAGAGAAAGGAAACCAGGTAGGTAGGAATAAAGGGAAGGAGAGGCGAAGGGAAAGTAAGAAAATATACCAAGAAGATACGTAAGGAGACACTTGGCTACGACACTGACTAACGCCGAAGCCGGCTTTCCCGCGATCCCTCCGTTTTTCTCCCCCTCTCTTACCGTGCAAGTCACACAAAGCATCCCTCCATTTGCCACCGCCTGGACAGCAGCATCCATAAAGGGGGCTGCAGATCCATACGGATCGAGGTCAATCACATCGAATTGCTCCTTCCCGGCTAGGTTTGGCCCTTCCATATGCTGATACATGACTGAAAGATAACGGAGGGAGGGCAGGGGGAGGACATGAAAGAGGTGCGCTTGCTTGGAGTCCTTCCTTTCAGAGACAGATCTGGGGTCAGGATCGGTATTTGTGTGATAGAAAAGGGAAGGAGGTCGACAAGGGGGGAGGGGTGGTGTCTAGTGGTAATACACACCTAGGTTAGCATTCCCCTGCTGCGGGACCACCCGGGTCGGGTCCACGTTATTATATGCCACGTTACGATGCGCTTGCGCCACGGCCGCTTCCTCCAAATCATTTACGATCACCTTCTTCACTCCCGAAACCTCCTTAAAATAGCGGATGGAGCGTAGCCCCGACGCCGCTAAGGCATCAAGGACCACCAAACCATCTTCCGCCGCTGTCTCGGCCACTTTTTTTGTCCAGTCCACGTCGGCGAGCTGTGCTGTAATTTGTTCTGGTGTCAAACCTTCACGCTTGAGGCGTTTGGCTTCTTTATCTCGTAGGCGGCGTTCGGCAAAGAGCCGCAGCATCATGATGGATAAGTCGCGGTTCAGGACTTGGACCTTATTGTAGAACACTTCGTTTTCCTTTGGAAAAAGCATGCTCGCTTGACCCTCCTTGATGAGCACAAAGCCTTCAGGTACCTCTTTTGTGATGGATTTGGGAGCGGGGTCTGCCATGGTCGAAAAGAAGGCACGCACACGCCACGCGGAAGGGATAAGGAGGAGGAGGCTGGGGCTCCTGGTAGGGAGGCCGCGACTCGATAGAGAGGGCGCAGACGCGGTGACGATGCGACAGGCAAGGAAACGAGAAACCAACATGCAAGGAGCGGCCGGATCCGCTGCTGCTGGCTGTATAGGTTTATGTGGGTTATGTGCACGTGGGCACCGGTGTAAAGCGGTTAGTATCCATTGTGTGTGCGGTGGTTGGTAAGGGAGGCTGGGGAGGTGGCCCTACCACAGCCCGATCCCAATGGCAAGCATCAGCGGTAGATGAGCAAGTTTTGGAACAAACATGACAACCCGACGCATGCAACTCAACTCTGCCGATTCATTCGCTGCGGGACGCGGTGCCCGTGTGGTGCCCGGGACGCAAAGTAAACAAACGGTTTGTTTTTGGGGCTTGCGGCCCATCTTGGCTCTCTTCGCTGCTTGACCAATTTGGGCGGCTGCCTTCGGTGGCGCTGTACCTCGCCATCTACTCTGTGTCACCATTTTTTTAATTGTTCGTATCACTGCCCTGCCATTCTCATTTTCCATCCCCCATATTACTCCTCCTCCCTCGCTTTATATTTCTTATCTTCACCTCTCAATATGTGTGGTGTCTCATCCTTTCCTTGTTTCCCCCTCTATATGTTTCAATATTCACACCCTGTTTTCGTCTTATTTCCCCCCATCTTCCCCCTCCTTTTTCTCTCTCGCCACTGCAAAAGGCGAGAACGCCTGCTGCGTCGGCATCACCTCTAACGCGTTCACATTCACATGGGCCGGCAACGTCGTCGTCCAGTACACCACCTCCGCCATATCCTCCGCACTCAGAGCCTTCATTCCTTCATAGACCTTCCTTGCCCGTTCCTCGTCCCCCCCAAATCGGACCAAACTAAACTCCGTCTCGCACATACCCGGCAGGAGGTTGGTAACCCTCACGTTCTTCCCCAATAAATCCGCCCGCAGGTTCATGGCAAATTGGTGTATGAATGCTTTGGTTGCTCCATAGACGTTGCCCCCCGGGTAAGGGTACCTTGATGCTACCGAGCCCATCATCACAACGTGGCCTTTTTTGCGCTCTACCATCCCAGGCAACAACAGATTGGTGGTGGTCAAGACCCCCTTGATGTTCGTCTCGACCATCGCATGCCAGTCTTCCAAGTTACATTCATGTGCCATGCCCAACCCAGCAGCAAAGCCCGCATTGTTCACCAATACGTCAACCTCTTTGAATGAAAGAGGGAGAGAAGCTACTGCCTTCTTCATCCCCTCTGTATCCGAGACGTCTGCCGCTATGGTATGCAACCTCCCTTCCTTCCCCTCCATCCTTCCCCCCTCCCCGCTCTGCTGCTGCTGTTGAGCGTTGTGGAGAGAGCGTAGGGCTTCCAAGCGGTCGGCACGTCGCCCCAAGGCAACAACGCGGGCGCCACTGGCGAGGAAACGGAGGGCGGTGGCTTGTCCGAATCCGGCGGTGGCACCCTAATGGAGAAAGAGGTGGAAAGGAAGAAGGTAGGGTTCAATAAGTGACTGTATTATGAGGATTAATATACGAGGGGTTCTGGCGAGAAATACAATGAATGGTTGCTTTGAGGCATTGGACAACGGTAGCAATTAAGCGCAAGATAGGAGAGGAGGGAAAGGAGGGAGGGAGGGACAATTAAGCAGTTTATTCTAGTCAGTGCTTCGTCTTCCCTTCCTCCTTCGCTCCCTCGCTCCCTTCCTTGCTTCCACGACACCCACCGTGATGAAGACGCAGAGCTTCTTGGGGTCCAAATGCTGGTATTTACTCGCCATTATTGCTTTGCGTTCGAGTAGGGAGGGAGGGAGGTAGGTAGGGACGGCCGGGCCGTCTGGTAGTGTAGACCTGTGGCTTGGGGGTAGGGGAAGGGGTAGAGAGAGAGGGCGAGAGGGAGTGAGGCATCCAAAAGATATGCGAAGTAGATCTCGATAAGTGGGCGTATGTGCCTTCCTGTCATTTCTATATGAACGCGCATTTCTGCATTTCTTCCTTCTTTTATCTTCTCTCTTCTGTCCTCTTCTGTCTACTTTCTTCTTTCTTTGGGCGTCGTTCTTTCTTCGGGATTCCCGTCATAGTCCTTGGCTACTCTTCTCTCTTCCTTCACTGTTTTACAGTCGTGAAAAAGACGCAGATTTTAAATCAAACGTGGCGCCTCTAAATTTATGGAAGGACGGGCAATAAAACACTCCCCATCTCCCTTTCCGCCGCGCGAATTCGCAGCTGGGTGCCAAGCAGTGAACCGCCACGTTCATTTTCTTCGGTCAATTTGCCTCCTCATCTTCCTCTTCCTCCTCCTCGTCGTCTTCCTCCCCCATCATCTCGGAAGGTGCCTTGGCATCCTCCTGACTTGCCTCCTCCCCTTCCCCCTCTCCCTCTTCCCCTTCCTCCTCCTCTTCCTCTTCCTCGCCCTCGTCCTGGTCCTGGTCCATTTCGGCGGCGCTGCCTTCTTCCTCTTCTTCTTCCTTGCCTAAGGTAGCTCCCTATTATTTGGTGGGTCGAAGAAAGGGAAGAGAGAGAGAGAAAAGAGGGAGGGCAGGGAGGAAAGAAAGGGCGGGAGGGAGGGAGGGAGAGAGGAAGGAAGATAGGGAAGGAGGGAAGAAGGTAGTCAAGACACGATACATATATCCATACCGTATTCTCCCTCCCTCCCTCCCTTCCTTGCATTTCCATACGTACCTCCTTTTCTGCTCCTCCTTCCGCGGCCTCCTCCCTCTTCAGGATCGCCTTCCTTTCGATCTTGTTCTTCTTCTCCTCACTCGACCTTTTAAGAAAATCTTGTAATGGTTCTATCATATCCTCGAAATCCAACTCCTTCAAGGCAGCAAACACGTCGTTCGCCGTCAGTGTCGACCGCTTCCCATCCCTCGAAAAGTCATTCGCGCACGCAGTAATATACAATATAAAAATTCCGGCCGCGCGGGTAAACGTTGCCTTGGCCTCTTTCCCCACTTGGACACTGTCTCCAACTGCCCGACGTATCACCTTTGTAACGCTCGACAAGGGCGGCTCGAATTCAGGGCTCTTGTTGTGGTTGGTGGTGATGGTGGTGGTAGTGTTGGTGGTCGCGGCGGCAGCGCCTGTTTCCTGGCTCTGGCTGCGGTCGTTCTCGCCTTGCTGTTCCATCGCCGCGGGGACGGAGGCTTCTCCATGCTGGGGTTCCTGCTGGGGCTCCGGCTCGCCTGCTGACATTGGCGCTTCTGTCATCGTCGGGGCCGTGTCTGTCATGGTGGCTGTGGTATATGTGGGTTACAGTGACTAAGTGACATGGAGTGGGTGTATTTCGATCCCCGCTGGCTTCTTTTGCATGACGAGCGATGCCTCGCTTCGTTTACGTCTGGCTTGAGCGACCAGTTAGCGGCAGCGACAAAAACGTGCCGACGAGCCCAGCTAGTAAGACAAGGTACTTGTGGTGAATGTGCGGTGCAAGGATGTATTGTGAGTGGTGGGTGAGAATTTACGGGGTAGCGGCAAGAGACCGACGGCGGGAGCGTCTACCGTCAGGACGTACCTTCCCCCTTCGCCAAGTCTCGTCCGTTGCCAACACCCCAAACATTATTGTCCACCCCAAACATTGTCCATTCCACGCTGATTGAGCGACGCCCTACTTCATGCACAGGCACAGGCAGCACTGGTACCATAGCACCACCATCCTAACGCTCATGCTGCTTTCTATTATCCCCTTTTCCGTCAACATTCTCCCTCTCTACTCCTCGTACAGACGTCCCTTCCATGCCACAAGTACACCGCACAGTTAGCAAGCACCAGCACGTCCACAACTAGCCTGAGGACTGCAGTGCGGTGTCTTGTTCTCCTACGCCCTCCTTTTGTGCCCCCGCTCTCGCCCTTCCTCCTTAATTCCCCCACTCCCGGCATGGCGTCTTCAGCACCCAGGCCAAAGGCAAGCCTAGACAATGTCCTGCAAGGGCTCCAGCACTTTCAACGGCAACTCGAGCAGGAGCGCGGGTCCATGATGGAAGAATGGCAGCAGAAAGATTTGCAGCTCTCGGTAAGTCTGTATGCGGGTAGGAGTGGGGATTGAAGGGAGGTAGGTGCGACCGGAGCTTCAACTTTTTTTCATTTACCTCCAACCACCTCACAATCCCCACACACGTATACAGGCACAGCAAACAGAAATCGAAGCTCTGAAGGCAGAGATTAAGGTACTCAGGCAACAATACATGGTGCAATCCGAACAAATGCGCAAGCTTGTCAAGGCCGTCCACAAAGCATCAACCGACGGTCGGACCCGTCGCCAACAACAGCAACAGCAGCAGCAGCTGTTGCACTTTAGTACAGATAGCCGGAGCAGTAGTGGAAGTTGTAGCGCTGGTGGAGGAGAAGGAGAAGAAAGAGGAGAAGGACAAGGAGGAGGAGGAAGAAGAGGAGGAGGAGGAGGAGGAGGAGGAGGAGGAGGAGGAGGCGCAGGAGGAGCAGGAGGAGCAGGAGGAGGAAGAAAAGGAGATGGTGAAGCACTGCCAGCGCATGGCGTTATGGTAGTGGGGGCTCACCACCAAGGTGACCGGCAACAGCAGCGGAATAAGCTTCAAGAACAAGAAGAACAAGAACAAGAATATCTCCACGCCTCTACTGCTGCTGCTTCTGCTGCCGCTGCGTACGATCTCCAGCTACAGCACCAACAGCAACACCAACGCCAACACCAATACCAATACCATCAACAACAAAAGCTATCTAGCAATAAAATTAGAGGAGAAGGAGAAAGCGGCAGGAAGGAGGGTGGAAGGGAAAAGCGACGACGTTCTCCCCTGGTCGAAACACCGAATTTAGTCCCTCCTCCTCCTTGTATTCCTCCTCTCCCTCCTCTCCCTCCTCCAAATCCTTCTCTTCCTGTTGCTGCTCCTCCTGCTGCTGCTCCTCCTGCTGTTGCCGTTGCTGGCATTCTTGGAAGAAACAGCGCCAGCATCAGTACCAGCACCAGCACCAGCCTACGAAAAAGAAGTAAGACATTCAGCAGCAGCAGCAGCAGCAACAAGAACAACGACGACAACAACAACAACAAAAGTAACATCAGGCCTATTCCACCATTACCCTCCTCCTCCTCCTCCTCCTCATCCTCTCCTTTCTCCTCCTCCTCCTCCTATCAGAATCATCCAACGGCCCCCCCTCCACCATTGCTGTCCTCCCGTCGGGAACGAGAGGGGGAGAGGGAGGGGAGGAAGGAAGGAGCTGCCGGTGCTCGTGCAAGTGCTGCTGCTGTTCCTCATCCTCATCCTCCTGCTGCTGCTCCTCTCAAACCCCACCGCTCCATCCAAGTGGTCCGGAACCGCGAGGCCCGCATGGCCCTCCCTGCTTATGACTGCCCGGAGTGCTCGGGCTTTCTCGACGCGATCGGTGGTTTGGTGGACAGGAAGGAGGTTCTCAAAAAGTGTTCGCGGCACCGACATGCGCACAAGCCGTACGAGACACCGGAAGGTTTTTGGGAATTGTCGTTTGCGGACTCGCACAATCAAGAGTAGGAGAAGGAGATGCAGACTTCTCATTCTGGGTCGCTGTTTGACAACCTCTCCTTTTCTCCTTTCTTTTCCCCACTTGTCTTACTCTCCCTCCCTCCCTCCCTCCCTCGAGTGTAAAACTACCCTCACATGCCACCTGTATCTACTTCCGAGGAAGTCTCCTCCTCTCGACACCCAGCAAATTACAAGAAAAAGAATAAAACAAATGTTGTCGATGTGTATTTTTACACGATGATTGCCTGCTTCTTCTTCCCTATCCCCTCCTACCCTCCCTCCTTCCCCCCCTCCCTCCCTTCCTAGACCCTCGATGTATAAAGCCCCTTGAACTCTCTGAGTGTGTCAATCATCCTCTGGGGCCACCTTAATTTGTTTCTAAGAAAATCCTCGTCCCTGTACTTATACTGGGCCTGGCCGTTCAGTTCGCTCCACATTCGTTCGGCTTCGTTCTTGTCTCCATAGGCGTAGACGATCGCTAAGGAGGGAGGGAGGGAGAGAAGGAGGGAGGAGAGGATAGTAAGAGGAAGGCAATAAGAGTGTGAACATGTGGGGAGATATCTCGCCCTTCCTCCCTCCCTACCTTCCCCCCTGCCCTCCTTCCAAATGCCCTCTGCCTTTTTATATTTTCCTATCTCCCCCGTGGGATGACTCATACCTTCCTCAGTCACACCTGTCCCTCCCTCCCTCCCTTCCTCCCTCCCTCCCTCGTCTCCACCTACTTACTCGCGAGGGCCACCTTGATTTCTTCCACACGACCAAATTTCCCCGACACTTTTCGCATGACCTCCATAGATTTGATGTCTTGTTGCTCCTGGAACAGGACGAGGGAGTACCTGAAGGAGGGAGGGAGGAGGGAAGGAGGGAGGGAAGGAGACGTCAGTTTTCGCATCACCCTCCATAGACTTGATGTTTTGTTGCTCCTGAAAAAGGACGAGGGAGTACCTGAAGGAGGGGGGGAGGCAAAGAGGGAGAGAGGGAAGGGTGGGGCGTATGTACGCACCTCAACCACCACGGCTGCACGTCCTTGGGCTTGCTCATGACAGCAAATTCATAGTTCTCAAGGGCCGGTCCAAACTTCCCTTTCCTCTCCAACGCCAGGCCCTTGTTGGCGAAAAGCAGCATATCCGGCTGTCCGTGCAGAACTCTCGCAAGGTCCAAGTCGGTGATGGCGGCGTCTATTCGGTCGAGGGCGAGTTCCGTGGTGGCTTTGTTAAGGTACACCAGCCAAGCGTCCCCGGCCTTGGACGGTAGGAGCTCGATGGCCCGGTTATATGAGTCTAGACCCTGTGGGAGGGAGGGAGGGAGGGAGGGAGGGAGTGAAAAAGGAAAGGAAAAGATATTGATTGATTGCGCCTGATGTCGCAGTAAAACATATTGGGAGCTCGTGCACCTGTCCTCCTTCCCTCCTTTCCCTCCTTCCCTCCTCTCTTACCTTTTCGAGATCTCCCAAGGCGATGTACGCATTGCCCTTGTTGCTCCACGCATACGCATACCCCGGTGCGATGCGCGTGACTCGATCGTACAGCCTCAAAGCTTTCTCGAATTCGTTATCCGATTCCGCAATACGGGCACGCTGAGTGTGTGAGTGTGCATGTTGTGGGTGGAGGAGAGGATGGAAAAAGAGGTTTAAAAAGGCAGCATATCCACCTTGTACTCTCAAATATTTTCGTCCCTCTCTTTCTCTTCCAACCTACGCACCTTGAAGATACCCTCTGCCTCCTTTCCCAGCTTATCAATTGGTTCCACCTTCCCCATCAGGCGGAGCCCGTCTTTCTCCTCTCCTACTTCTACCATGCCCATCACCTCCTCATCTCCTGCCTTCGCCTTTTCCATCGCGTCGTCAAAGGCAACAGCCGACATCGTTGTTGATGGCTCAAAAAAAGTGGAGGTAAAAGTGGCCGCATTAGCTACTGACGAGGCCTGCCCGTAAGGCGATGATGGGGCAAGCATGGGAAGGAAACCAAGAAGAAGTGGAGATAGTTTCCGGAGTAAGATCACGGGTGCTGTCGCGAGGGTCAAGGTGCCGTCACCAAGCTGCTGCTGCTGCTGCTGCTGCTGCTGCTGCATTTGTTCTCTTCTGCGCTGTACAGCGGCACGGGTGCTGGCGAGGAGGCAGGAGGGTGGGCGAGGGGAGACGTAGGCCGCGCGGGAGGAGGAGGCCCAAATCTTGGTGGCAGGTCGGAGAGCAGCGGCGGCAGGATGGAGAGAGACACAAGTCGTAGCGACCAGAAGAAGCAACAGGGCATGGGCGTGCTGAAGACGCGGCATGGTGACCTGTGAATGGATGGGGTGTTGTGTGGGTCAGCTTTTGTGGGCTCTGAGCCTCAATTTGCGAATGCTCGTCCTCCGGCGATCGTGCTCATGGAACAAAAGTCGACTCTCACACCGGGCCTGCATCCAACACATTACGCAACAGGACAGATAACTGTAGTGAGTTTAGAGAGGGGTCGAGACGAGGGGGAGAAGGTTAGGCAGTTACACGCCACCCGTAATTGCACATGGTACATAGCCTCCACTCCGACTCCCTTCTCATCCAAGGGGTAGCCCCCTCACTATTATCGCTTCCTGCGGCGGCCATACCTTTAAGTCCATGCCCTCCAAATCCTCCCATTCATCGAGTGCACTATGCCATGAATGTCCCTTCTATCTGCTGCCAAGGCCATTGGCGTAGATCAACCAACCCGTCTTGCCCATGGCACTACTGACCCCCCACCCTCCATACCCCCCTTCCCCTCCTAGTCCACATAGACCAACAGGGAGAGATGAATTCGCTCCTATCGGAGCTGCAGCAGCGCGTCCAGGAGCTATACGACAGCGCTCCTGGCTCGTCAATTCAGCGCGAGGCAGATCAATGGCTGACGTCCTTCGTAAATGTTGAGGGGGCATGGGAAGTGCTTCTCCATGTGTTGAGCATTGCCGCCGCGCAGCAGCAGCAGTCACTGCAGTCGCAAGGTTCGGACGTTCGTTTACTCTTCATCTCCGCCAAGATTCTGCAGGTAGGGGGAGAGGATCACTGGGGAGCGAGGACCACAGTGGAACACAGCCGGAGTGTCAGAAATTATGCCGCAAAAGTGTACTTGCTATATCAAGATACATCTCAAACCCTCCTCCTTTTGCCATCTCATAATTAAAAGCTTAAAATCCAGCATGACTGGCGCTTATGCTCTCCAGAAACCCGGCAAGCTGTCCAACAGTGCCTATCTTCGCATCTGCGGCACGAGGCACTTGGGTAAGTTTTGAGGGTCCTACGTAGTTAGTAGAACTGCACTCATTGTTCACACCAAGTGTCTCAATCAAACACACCGTTCATTCTGTCCCATGATTCTCGATTCAATACACCAAAAACCTACAGGACTGCTCCTCCGCACGCGCCCATAGTACACAGCCAGCTTGTCCTGGCCTTTGTTCACATGGTTTTACAAGTACTCTCCGAGAATCATATCTCGCCTACCCCCTCCTTCGTCCTGAGCCTCTGCCAAATGTTTGGCATCACGGGTATGCCTGACCTGGCTACTCAAAGCAAGCCTATTTTGCTGGCTCTTGAGGTGTTGAAATGGCTTCCGGAGGAATACAATCGTCGGGATCCAGGCAGTTCGCGCCGGCACCGGCGAACCATCAGACTGCAGCGACCCGACTCGCAGGCAACCATTGAGCTGATACGGATAGTCTTGGGTCAATGTGACGGAATTGAAGGGAATTATGGGGGGTTGGAGCCGATTAGCAGCGCTGATATTCGCCAAAAGATCAAGCTGGCGTGCCTGCAGTGCTTGCGGAGCTGGACAGAGCACACCACTTTGGACGAGAGCTGGGCGACAACGACAGACATGATGGTTGGGGGCGTCTTAGCCGACTTAGAACGGCAAGCTACCTTGATCGGGGGAGTTGAGACGCTGCCAGCGGAAATGTATGCAATTGTTATGCAAATTCTGACAGATGGCTTTCGGAACCACCATTTCTTCGGCTCGTCTGACCCAAAGGGTCCACAGGGAGGTCCGGAGGAAGCGGCTCTGCGCAAGCAAGCATTTTGGACTGTAAGTCGCATTGTTTTGGTAATGGGAAAGTATGCAGTGCAGCGCGGGAATGTGTATGAGGACTCGGAGGAGGTGGCGCGGTCTGCGTGCGACGCGCTAGTCACGCTGTTGCAATGGCACTTAGCGCCCATGTTTGCGGCGTATCGGGATAACTTGCACGGGACATCCGAAGGCGATGCTGCACTATCGTTGATGCGGGAATTATTGCAATTGCTTGTCCAGTTTACTGGACACGCAGATCTAAGTGGTGTCGCGGAACCACCATTGGAGCTCTGGTACTTCCTGCCCGAGTTGTTGGACCTGCAGGAGAGTTTCACGCCCGAAGCCGGGGCTCTTTTGGCGGACATTCTGCCATCCTTGGTCGAGATTGTCCACCGGCAGTGCATGGCTCCAGCGACGTGGGGAGAAAAGGAGTGGGGTGTTGCATTTATGAATCGGAGTGCGCGCAAAAATCAAGCGGACCAGAACGGCGAAGCAGAGGGTGGGGGCGGGGAGACGGATTGGGACCAGTTTATGGACCTGGTTTACTTTCGAACGGGCGCCAACGACGTAATTGAGGCCATGGCATCGAACTGGCCGGAAAAAAAACGCCCGGGCGAGGTTCTATACACTATCATGAGCCGCTGCAGTGATAATCCTTTGGCTGTCGAAGCGGTACTGTTTTGTTTAACCGGGGTCGCGCGGGGTTTGCAAAGCGGGTACGATTACTATACCACCGACGAAGACGAGGTAGATGAAGAAGATAGGGGCATAGAAGGGGAAGGGGAATACTACGGTTACGGAGATGATGATAATGGAAGAGATAATGATGAAATTTATGTGAGTGAGGAAGTCCGGGAACAGAAGCGGCAAGAGGCGGCTCAGCAGCGACAGCCCGAACTATGGTCGGCGGTTCTTCAAGCAGTCACGTCCTTGCAAGAAGTTGCCACCTGCTTCTACTTGTGGCGGACGGCATGTTTTCTGATCCGAGAACTGGCACGTGTTTACTTGCTGGATCTAGCGACCCCTACAGAGGTGGAACATGTGGTCGTCTTCCTCGTCCGTGCCCTGGATAATCAGTTTACTTGCAGTGTAGCGGCCATGACGCTCAAGAATGTCATTTCGAAGTGCTGTACCAGTGTTCGAGGCAATCTGATTGCCGGTAAGGAAGTCGCAATAAGGCAGCGGCTGATCAGTCTCATCACCGGCGCTCTGACAACCACCGCGCAGCAGCGAGCACAAGAACGAGCCCGATTGCTCTTGAACCAGCCCCGAGCCTACGCCAACGTCGTGGAGTCTCTAGTTATTCTCATTCTGACAGCAGTATCCACCGTCAACGATAGCACAGCACCGGCAATGCTTGAGCAATTGGGTATTACCGTGACCTCGACCCTCGCCACGACTTCAGCCCGCGGCCGCGGGGCATCGGCTCAAGCCCTAAGCGCCATTTTGGCTGGAGTTCGGCGGGGTAAAGGATTGAAGCTAATAGATACGTTGCTACAGCGCGCCTGGCCTGTCATTGATCAAGTTGTCTTTGGAACTTTGAGCGAGCAAGAAAATCCTACGATGGCAGTTCACGCGGCATGCAAAGTGCTTGGGGCCATCTTGCGCGCTGTTGAGGACAAGGCGCTCTTCTTGCCCCTCGTCATAGCCAAGGTTGGCCCTTTAGTCGAGTTCAATGGACAAGTCCTGGAGCATTATCGGAACACTTTCCTGCCTACTGTGACCGCACAGCAACGCAAGCCCTCTCAACAAGAAATGGCGGAGGTTGTCCTATGGCCTGAGCCGTTAGTATTTGTTCGGCGGGTGTTGGCGGTGGGAGGCGAGACATCGTTACATGGGTGGTGGCCGGCATTTCAACAAGTGACCGATGCCGTGTGCCGATTAGCAGCACAAAGCCTGGCGCTCAAGATCGGAGACGAAGACGAGCATGGGAATCAGAACCGGCGACAGTTACTGGTGGACTTCTACAAGGAATTCTTTGACTTTTTGAAGGACATGGTGACGGTGGCGACGGATGGGGCCCCACCCACGAGCTTGCTGTCTGATGACCCTTATTGCGTGCGACGCGGGCTGGAGCTCGTAATTGTGGCTTTAGAACTACCATTGGAGAACTCTGGGTCCCTCAGTAAGGTCTTGGCATACCTAAGTGCGACCCTGCGACTTTTCCAGGAAGACGTATTGCTGCCAGCAGTGTTAGGCCTGGCTCCTCGCCTGACCTTGGCGCTACTTCAAGTACTGGTCTCTACCATCAACATGCCCACCAACATCAAGCGGGCCACAGCAGATGTACTGCATCTTGCCCTGTTTGGCCCTCACGGCACAAATAAAAATAAAAATGAAATGCGAGTGCCTGTCTGTTTCCAGCAAAGTCTCTCGACTCTCCTGGACTCGCAGAGACAAAATAAATTGCAGGCCATTTTTGTCCAGAACCCTTCAGCGGTGGATTGGGTTCGACAGACCTTTCTAGCAATCCTACAACAGGCACCTGTGGGACCGGGACAGAAAAATTTCGTAGACTTTGTAAAATATTTCACAGGGCTGGCTCGCAATGAAATGACCTTGGAAGAGGTCCGAGAGAGCTTGGAGCTTAATAAGTCGAGTGCATCCATTTTTCCTGACTTATAGGATCTAGGGGAGGGGGATGAGCAGATGAGAATGCGAAAGTGTAATTTATGGAAATATGGAAATATGAAGTAAGGTAGTTTATGAGTAGCAGCAAAAACGAAATGAAATATAAAGCGACAAATACATTCATTTTCCTGACTTTTACTTTGTTTGGCGGAAGAAATGACACATTTCTCTTTCTCTCCTCCAACTTACGTACTATCCTATTTAACCCCTTCACTTTTTTTTGAAATAATCTTAATTGTCTTTCCTCCCCTACTATTTAATCGTCTTTTCAAATCATCACTTGTACTGCATTCAACCGTGTCTGCTCCCCCATCCTCCCTCCCTCCCACGCAGCCTCCAAACATGCAAATTCTACCGGCCGGTTTACCTGCAACACGCCCGGATCGGCAGCATAACAGACGAATACCGTGTCCACCGCCGACGATAAAACACTCACCAACACCAAGCAGTTCCCTACACCTATCACAAACCCAACCACGCCAATAAACAAAGAAGGCAACGGTAGCCCGACGAAGAAATACGGAAACATACGTGTAAACCCCACTCCCACAAACCCCACAATACCCCCTACCATGACCGACCCCAAAAATAAAACATTTCCTATCAAGTAATCATTCAAAACCAAATCCCACCCCTTGGCCTCAAACAGCTTCATGGCCAACCGCCCACCCTCCCGGTACCCATACCCCCACACCCCCACAAAGACAAAGGTAAACCGATTAAATGTCCGCCACATCGCTTCCACGCACGATAGCGCATAATCTATCAGGCACCCAAGCAATCCACACCCACAAATCCCTCGACAACAACAACATAATGTTCCTCCCCCCCTCCCTCCCCCCATTCCACGTAGCAGCGCTCTGAAACTCTCAATACCCCCTACAAAGAAAGAGCCCACACAAATACTACCCAAGCTCGGCCCTGCTGCTCGCGCTAACGCTGGCGCAACAGGCTCAAAAGAAACATCGGGAAAATACCACCAGGAGGCAATCGTGCCAACCACCGTGCATTTTAAGACGTTCTGACACACCTCCGACCCCCAGTACAGAGAAAGGACGAGGAAAAGACATAATAATGTATGCTGTCCTGCCGTTTGATGCTGCTGATGCTTGCCATTTTCAGCGGCAGCAGCGATGGAGGCATATACACCCAAGGCCGCCACCGACCAGATTAATGCAAAGAGAAATTGAAGAAAGAGGAACAGATAAGCGACACCGAATAGTTTTCGATGTTCGAGCAAGGCACGACAGGCAGTACCTAAATTAGCGGAGGAGAGGAAGATACGCGATTGTTCCTCGTAGAGGAGGCAGAGCCCCGTGAGGGCTAGCAAAGCGAAGAGAAGGAATCCGATGGGGCGTCCTAGCAGGAGGGAGAGGAAGGAGAGCAGGGAAGAGACGAGGACGGTGGTGTAGATTGTGCTGTGGATTAGAAGGGAGGACCATTGTAGCATAAAATAGAGCCAGGCGAGGGCTATAAGATCGGCGAGGAGGGCAAGGAGGACGGAAAGATAGAGGAGGTGGGTGGTGGTGGTGATTATTTGGGTGGAGTAGTTCGTGGGAATGGTGTGGCTGCTAGTATCGACAAGGGCATGCTCCCAAACACCGAGAGAAGGAAGGCCGAGGCGAATGGCGAGGGCGATGAGGAAGCACATGTGGAGTACGAAGAGGAGGAGGGCCCAGAGGTCGCGTGGAGCAGTGGTTTGTGGGGGGGGAGGGACGTTGATGGTGGTCATGTTGCTGGTTGTGCTTGTGGAATATTGGTAAGAGATAGAGGGGAGGGAGGAAGAGGGAGGAACAGCAGGTGGAGCACTGCCTTCGAGGGTGATCCCACTCACCACTCCAGAGGAGAATGTTTCATTGAGTTGTTTCAGGTGGTGGTGGTGGTGCTGCTGCTGCCACGGCATGGCCTCGGCAACAGCCATTGCCGGCGGCGCCGAAGCCTGTGGCAAGTCGCTGCTAATTACAACATTGGGTGGGGGTGGGATGATGGTGACGGTTGTAAAAGTACCACCCCCGTGCCCACCCATTGCGTGGTAAGAAGACGGGCGTCCGCCCCAGGGGTTGCAGCAGGCTAGGATCCACCCGGCCCAGCAAAAGAGGGGTGTAAAGGCACCCCCGCAGCAGGCCAGACATGCGGCTGAACAGCAGATGACGATACTAAATATAGCGACAACGCCTGCGATCGTTGCAAGAAAAATCTCCAAGGCGTCCAAGGCTGCCATTACTAGGGTAGACAGGGGCGCAGGGGAGGTGGCACTGGGGCGGCGTTGGAGTGCTGGAATAGCCCCGATAAGAGAGAGGAAGGAGTAGGGAAGCCCTCTGGGATTGCAGTCAAAAAGAGGAAATTTGGAAAGCGCAGATGGGGTTACGTCCAAAAGGAAATCCCGCTTGAGGAATGAAGCAGAGGAAAAGCCGACAGGGGATGCTGGCTGAAAAAAAGGCCGCGGATGTCAGCAACGGCTTCACCCTGTTATGGTTACGGGTAACATGGACGTATAAAACTTGTATTTGTGAGTATGGATGCGCTTGAGGTCAAAAGACAGTCGGGCATTAGTACAAGAGGCAAAGAAGTGTGGGGAGGTCGCCGCCCTCTGGGCCGTCATTTCATATCCCCTCTAGGCGAATCGTCCTCAAGTAATAACAGATCGCAGTAACCGACTCAACACTTTGATGCCCACCCATACATAATCACAGCGAGCGCCCTGTCATTAATATACATGTCAGCGGATCCAAGTCTGGTTGGATCGTAGCTTTACCTGTAAAACGTTGGCAGACGCACCAAGCCAAGCCAAATCGGAAATCTGGCGTGGCAATCAAGTATCAAACCAGCACTTAGTCAAACACACGCGAGTGGACAGCTGCACGCACATCAGCCCCAGCCGCGCACAAACTAACCCTAGCTAGCATGCGAGGGGTGCTGGCTTTGGCCACTGTTGCCGGTACAGGCGTCATTTTCATGGCTGGCGGGGTAACATCCCTTGTTGTCGAGCAGCCCTGCTGTTCGAAGCATCTGCATGTGTAAGTCTCTCTGTTTCTTCTTTCTTGTATGTGCGTGTCCTACTCGCCAGCTGTTGCATGGTCTTTTACGAATAAGAAGCCTCCGCTCTATCCCTTCTCGTCCCTCCCATCATCCTCCTCTCACTCAATCCTCTCCCCGGCTTCACAAACAGCCTGTTTTATATTCTCTTCCGAAAACTCACACGCCCTTCTCCCTGACCCTTTTCCACCCATTTACACACGTGCGTAGCCCCGCCGCGTTTGGTCCGGACATCCTTTCCCTGGATTCCCCTATTCGTTCCCGCCAGCTCTTCGTCGTTGAACCGGAAGACGCCTGCTCCGACCTAATCTTTCCCACGAAATTCAGCGCCTTGCCCCAGCCATCCTCTTCCTCTTCCTCTTCATTGAGAGGGAAAGTCGCCTTGATCAAAAGGGACGGATGCAATTTCACGGAAAAGATTTGGCGGGCCCAGCAAGCGCAAGCCGCTGCCGCCATAGTGTACGACTCGGTGGATCGAGAGAAATGGGGCACCATCATGTCAGGCACCGACGAATGGACCTCCCGCATCACCATCCCCTCTGTTTTCGTCTCCTACTCCACGGGACTAGCCCTCAAGAATGCCGCACAGCAACAACAGCAGCAGCAGCAGCAGCAGCAGCAGCAGTATCGACAGAAGCAACTCGATGGTGGTAGCGTCGTGTTGGTCACCATCAACGACACCGGGCACGTCAAACCCAAAACGAAACAGATTGGTCCCATCGAAACACTGGCAACATACGTGGTAGTCTCCCTTGTCCTCCTCTCCTTCTCCGGCTGCTGCGGCTTACTGCTTGCCCTCTGTGTCACCTGCTACCAGCGTGCGTTTCGACAGCGGGCCTTGCGGGGACTCCGGGTGCAGAAATATAGAAGGAAGAAGCCTGTCGCTGGGAAGCCGTCGCCACAGCAGCCGCTGGTAGCTCACAGCAGCAGCGGCAGCCGCAGTAGCAGCAATAGTAATTGTAGTAATGGTACCCATACCTCTGCTTCTTTGCTGGCGCCAGGTGGCAGTAATCGCAGCAGCAGCAGCAGCAGCAGCAGCCGCTGCAGCGCGTGGGGCCTGCCAAATCTGCGTCGACTTTTCCAGAAGTCACAACCACAACCGCAGCAGCAGCAGCGACGGAAACATGATTCGTGGATTGATCCCGCAGCAGCGCAATATACAGCAGCAGGGACAGCAGCAGGAGCAGCAGGAGCAGGAGCAGGAGCAGGAGTAGGAGCACCAGCAGCCGAAGGAAGAGTATCGGGAGGAGCGAAAGGGGCGGAATGGGGGGAGAGGGACGGAGAGGACGACCAAACGACGTGTGCTATCTGCCTGGATGAATATGAGGATGGGGACCTCCTGCGATTCCTCCCCTGTCATCACCGGTACCATGACAGGTGTATTTTACCCTGGTTATTGGAAAAGTCAGAGATGTGCCCAATGTGTAAGCGACCTTGTTTCTCCCCTGCCGCCCCTCAGGTGGCTCGTGCGGTTGCGGGTGGTAGTGAAGGAGGGGAAGTGGAAGGGTCTTCATCTTCTACATTGTTGGGAGGAGAAGGGGGACGAGGGGGACGAGAGATGGAGGGAGAAGGGACAAGAGGGGCCTATGCCAACACATTGGACGTGCAGATTTTGGATGAGGTGGTTTTATTTTTGACAAACAATTTGTCATTGATGGCCATGCTGGTGGTGGGGGTTGTGACATGCTGTGTGTTGTTGGGGGCGGTGGCCTTGTTGCAGCCGGACGCTTGAGTTTGAGTGCGAGGGGGGATAACGAAGGTTGGTTGACAAAGGTATTTTTTTTTCTGGGAAATGACACAAAAGACAAGACACGGAGAAAAGGATTTACTTAGAGTACAGAAATAAACAGTAATAAACAGATAGACCTGACTTGCAGAGGAAGAGTGTATATTTTCAACAGGAGTGGAGTAAGAAGCGGATGGTTAGGGGTGCTTCACACACTTGCAGCACGTGTGTCATCTTGTCCATGACGGGTAGGTGGGTAGGGGTAGGGCTGTGGATAAACGCAAAGGAACATTAACAAAAGAAGAAATTTGGACAGGGTAAAAAAAAAGAAGCCTGACGCCATGCTTCACTTCATGCCGCAAGAGCCTGAGAGTCTCTGCCAGTGGTTGGGCACTTCCTCTCACACAAAAACCCACGCTACCAACGGAAGATCTCACTCGCACACATCCTTCCATATCTCTTCCACGTCTATTTACATGCCACTTAAGTCAAGGGAATCAAGCCAAGGGGCCGTGACATGTCCTTTCCGTCTCCCCTTCACCATCATCATGGACTGGACTGATGGAACTGAGAGCAGCGGCTACAGTAGCCTGTCCATGGACGTGGAAGAGAGTTCGAATCAATCTCTTGCTGCATTGGAGGCCATGCTACGGCATAAAAAGGCGGCCGTGGAGACAGAATTACAAAGGCTCGCGTTTCTGCCTCAGCACTCGTCGCACGTCATTCATCGCAAGCGCGTAGCACACAAGGCGTTGGAGCTGCTAAGCAAGCAAGATCGGACCCCGGAAGAAGCCGAGGAGCTCTCAAGTTTGTTTAACACGCTTTCTTTGTAGTTTTTTGCTGGAGTATAGGTCTAGAACGTGCGCACCATACCCACGCGCATCTGTGGCTGAAGCACTCCGACCATGACGACAGCACGAACAGCAGCAGAAGAAGACGCTGACGGCATCCTCCTCCTACAGCACGACACACTTGGCACGGACCTCAGCTACTTATGTCTGGACGACTACTCCCACGAGCAATACGAAGTATCTCTCCAGGGAAAAGTACAGGCTTTACGAGAGCTATTCCAGCCTTACTGGTCATCAGTATTGACAGTCTTTCGTTCCCCTCCCGTGCATCATCGTCTTCGGGCGAAGTTTGGGATTGGGCGGGTCATTACACGAAATGAGGGTTCACAAGAGAAAGGGAACGAGGAGGAGGAGAAAGAGGAGGAGGAGGGCCTGGAGAAAATAAGTGAGGGTACTGCAGCTAATACCATGACCAGCTCAAAGCTTTGCTATCTTATGTGGGGCTACGATCAACGGCCCGTCGCCATTTCTTCTTTTCCTCTCGCCTCTCGTCGGATAAATGACTTGATGCCTCGCCTTCTACAAGCCCTGGAAGCAGGACCAGTAGTCTTGCGCCGGGGGCTTCGCGCGGTTAATTTTTTGGATACCTTGGCTGGAGACACTCTCATCTCCTTGATGTACCAAGTGCCGTTGATCGAAGGAGGGAAGGAGGGAGGGCAGGGAGGCTTCTGGGCAGAGGCGGCGGGAATATGGTTGCGGGATGGCTTGGGGTGCCAGGTTGTGGGGAGAAGTAAAGGGAGGGTGGTGGCTGTGGATAGAGCCTATGTAACAGAAGCTTTTCATCTCTTTCCCTGCTCATCCTCGTCCTCCTCGCCTTGCTTCTCTTCTTTCTATCTCGGCAACAACTGCGAGGGCAAAGGGGATAAAGCACGAAAAGCGGAGGCATTGGTATCTTTTTTTCCTCCTCCATCATCATCTCCTCATCCTTCTCCTTGTTCACACATACCTGTTCCCACCATCCTACGTTACAAGCAGTGGGAAGGTGCGTTTTCAAACCCCAACGGGCAGATGGCCATGCACACCATTCGTTGGTTATGTGCCCGGGCGGATGCCATTCTTCTTGCTGCTGATGAGGCGAAAACGGAGGCCGATGAAGAAGGGGGTAACAGGGCACACGAGGGTCTTGGTGGCTGCGGCGAGAGCAAGACCGGCAGCGACAAGGGCCGAACGAACAGCCGCCTCAGCAGCGAGAGCAGCAGCAGCAGCAGCTACAAGAGCCGTCAGAACTGCAATCACCACTCCACCAAAAGTACTTGTGACTTACTCGAGCTGTACTGTGGAGGCGGGAATCACACAGTGGCCTTAAGCCGAAAATTCCAGAGGGTGGTGGGGGTCGAGATTGACAAACGGCTCGTTGCTGTGGCAAGAGAAAATTTGGTATTAAATGGAATCGAGAATACGACCATAATTCAGATTCCGAGCGAGAAATTTCGGGTGGAGGAACTGGGGAAATACCGACGGAAGGAGCGCGAAAAGGAAAGGAAGGCGGCGGCGGCAGTTGTACCAGGAGAAGTAGAAGGAATGAAGGTGGGGGATTGCGGGAACTCGAAACAGGTGGAGGAGGAGGAGGAAGGAAGGGAGATGGAGGAGGAGGGAAGGAGGGAGGAGGATGATGAATTTAACTTTGGAGTGGTGCTGGTGGATCCTCCTCGGGTGGGTTTAGACCGACATACCCGGAAGTTGATTTCTCAATACGAGCACATTTTGTACATTTCCTGTGGACCCCATTCGATGCTGCGGGATTTGCAGGGAGAGGACGAGGAGAAGCAAGAGCGTAGCACTGACAAGACGTATCGGTCCCTGGCTGGGTTTGGGCTTGTGGAAACGCACGATGTGGTTGATATGTGTGTTTTGGATCATTTCCCAGGCACCATGCACATCGAGGCGGCTGTGCATTTGCGACGTCGACGACGACGATACGCAAGCCAGACGAGCAAGTGAAGAACACCCCCATAAAACAAAACATCGCCATATAACGTAAATGGGCAAAAAAACAACGAAATGGACAAAAGCAAGAAAAATGAAAAATGGAATACACATCAGAGACAAGGTCGACGAACATAGCGACGTCTTTTTGAGGTAGGAGCCCCCTTTTCTTCTTCATACGATGTTTAAATTGCACACACACATTCTCCTCTCTTACAATCACCCATTTCTACTACTCATCCCACGATTCGTTTCCGTCCGTCCTCCCTTCCCTTCCTCCTTCCATTTCTCCCTCGGCGCCTCAAGCCCGGCGATACTCCGCTCCGCAATCCCCAATAACCTTCATCAGATCCCTCGCTTTACTCGTCACCGCCTGCAATGCCATTTTATCCTCCTCATCCAACTTAAAACTGAACACCCGTTTGTTATCTTCTGCGTGTTCCTTTCCCTTCAACCCAAAGCGGCACCCGACGATGGCTCCGCCTACAGCCGGCTGCTCTAACACCCAGCGCACAGCCACGTTGCTGATGGACACCTCGTGCTTCTTCCCCACCTTCTCCATCGCCAGCAGCAATTGTTGGAATAGCGCCCAATCACCCCATGCACGAATCATGTTGTAATACTTCTGTTGGGAGACAGTCTCGAAGCCTTTCGGGTCATCTTTCCCCTTCCAGTTATCCGAGAAGAACCCTCCCAGCAACGTCCCGTACGCCAGAATTTGCATGTTACGTTCCAGCATGGCCGGGGCCATAAGGACATTGGGCCTCTGATCAAGCAGGGAGTATTGGACTTGGTTGCTCACGATTTTGATGCCCGAGTCATAGATTTCGTTCATGTGTTTCGTATCGAAGTTGGTGAGGGCTAAGTGACGGATTCCTCCATCTTGCTGAATCTCCTGGAGGTACTGCAAGGCGTCCATGTAGTAAGGATAACCATACTCCCACCAGTGGAATTGGAGCAAGTCCAGTTGAGTCGTATCCATCCTTTTCATACTACGACCAATCGCTTCCTTTGTGGCAGCGCGGCTGATGCGCTCGGGGCGGGGTACCCATCTAAGAGAGGGAAAAGAAAAAGGGGAGCGAGGAGAGGCAGGGAAGCGAGGGGAGGGAGGAGGGTAAGGAAAGAATTGAGGGAGGGTAAGTGTGCCAGTGAATATCTCAAAACTCTGTGGATTGCCAGCGGGAGCTCTTCCTTCCTTCCTTACTTACTTATTCTTTACAACCCTCCCCTTTCCCCTACCAAACTTTACTCACTTGGTGTAGAATAGCCCTTGGTCGTCCTTGCTTCCATACGCCCTTTTGTAGTTCCCAACCACGTCCTCCGCGCCGCCGTAGATGTCTTTGTTCGGAAACACAAGAGAGTGAAATAAATGAGATATATGTTTGAGGGTAAGTGACAGGAAGACACTGTGAAGGAACGAGGACGCCAAGTCTAAGAAGGGGAGGAGCAGCATGCTTCAAATGACACCTCATGCTCCTCCCTCAAACATTCCTCAACCCCTCCCTACTCTTTGTACCTGCAGTATCAAAAGTGTTGAATCCAGTCTCAAACGACTTCCGCATATCGCTAACAGCCGGCCCCACCTGCGGCCGATAGCCATGCCCGCCCGAAAGTTGCCACATCCCGTTCAGGATCTTGCAGCTTTTCATGTCCCCCCCAAGCAGAGTGTACGCGTCGTCTGGTAAGGAAAATTCAGACGAAGCCGACAGAGTGGCGGCAGACGCCCGACGCACATGCCCTCCACCGAGGGTGGAAGAGCCGAGGAGGCCTGTCGCGGCGACGCCGAGGGATGACTGGACCAAGGCGCGACGGGACAGAGAGTCGCTGCTGGACGTCATCGACAGACGCCATGCAGTGGGTCTGTTGAAACGTAGGGGAAGGGAAAGGAGGGTAAAGAAAACACTGGCACATTTAGAAGGGAATTTTAAGCTTCTGCTCTCATGCCTGTAGAGCACTCACTGTAGGCTATTGCGCGCTCGTCCAGGCATTAATACCCAGGCATGGGAGTGACAGGAGGTAGACATGATAATCAGGATGGCGACTAAGACCCTGCTGCTAACCATAGGACGGCAGCCGCTCATCCTATGCCGAAGATGAGCACACAGCTTGTGCCTGTATACGCTTGGGGGAGGGGAAGGTTGTGTGAATCCTGAGTGCGTGGGAGCGGGAGGGACAGGACAGTCAGCACACGTTTGCTTGCTTTATCCACACCCCAACGGAAACTCGCCAACAAAAGCGACAAGTTCCATGGTTCCATGGCCCGTCTCTCCCTCGATTTTTGCCACTACACAGCACGCAGGCACCGCAACAAGTGCAGGCACGAGCAGCAACACTCGTGGTTACGTGATTCCTTAATCTGCCTTTCCATCGTGTTGCTTCCAGACGTCCAACACATCCTCTCCTTCCTAACGCCGTCATCACACAGTACCAGAGGCTTCATCACACAAATGGCCCTGCCACCACCGTTACCCACATCTCCAGCGTCCTTCCTGTCCACCCCCATTCTCCGCAACATTTCCCTCGCCTTTCTCTTCGCCACTGCACTCTCCTACCGTGGCTTGCGAAAACAATCCCTCTCCAAAAGCGGTGCCCTGGCCGCGTGGGTCGTTGGCTTCCTGACCATGGCAACCTCCCTACGGTTCGGAGCCCTCATGATTCTCTTCTACCAAAGCAGCAGCATGCTCACAAAATTCCGTTCGGAAACGAAAGCGCGATTTGAAGAAGATCACAAGCAAGGTGGTCAACGCTCCGCGGCTCAAGTCCTCGCGTGCTCTTTCCTGGGTACACTTGTCGCTGCTGCTTTTGCCTGCATCATCGGCGAAGACAACGAGCCTTTGAATTTCGATAAGTATCCGCTTCGTAGTCAATTGCTTTGTGCGTACGTGGGGCATTATGCATGTTGTAATGGTGATACGTGGGCTTCTGAAATAGGGATCTTGAGTCCTTCTTCCCCTCGCTTAGTAACGGTGTTTTTCCGTCGGGTTGTGCCGCGAGGGACGAATGGAGGCATGTCGTGGACGGGCACTGGGGCGTCAATTGCTGGCGGGGCTTTCATAGGCGTGGGGTATACGGTTGTTGGTTTCTTGCTTGGGATCGGGGATGAGGGGAGAAGAGAGGGGTGGGTGCCGGGTTGGATGTTTATGTGTGTGGTTGGTGCGACATGCGGGTTTTTGGGGAGTCTGTGTGATTCTGTGTTGGGTGGGTTGCTACAACCGACGTGGTTTTGCGCGGATAGGAAGAGGGTGGTGAAACATCCGAGGGAGGGGGAGAAAGAGGGGGGGAGGAGGGGAAGTGTGACTTTGATAAGTGGGATGAATATTCTGACGAACGAACAGGTGAATGTGCTGTCGGTGCTGGTGACGACGCTTCTGGCACCGATGTTGGGCAGATTGTTGTGGTATAGTTAGATCTATTTGCATGGACGAGAAGTAAATCAAAAAGTAAAAGTACCTACCTTATGCAATTATCTGAGTGCGAGTTGAGGCAAAGGTGTCGATTCACCCATGAAAAATCTTTTTTTTCCGTCTCCTTGTTTCCCGTTTTAGTTCTCATCCCTCATGTGCGTCATCTTCCTCTAGTCTTTCCACTCTTCCTCCAGGTCCCGACAGCTGCAGCTGCGCTACTACTACTGCTGCTCCCACTGTACATACCCCGCTCCATCTGCCTCCTTACTCTCCCTTCATCCCACCCTCCCTCTCACACGATCCTCGCCAACCTCACAATATCATCCACCGACAACACCCCCTCCCTCTCTCCCTCCCCTTCCTTGACCCTCCCATCCCCCAGTGCGCCCGCTGCTGCCACTGTTGCTACTGCTTGAACCGATACAGGAGGAGCTAAGAGGGCCTGCGTCCCAGGCAAGGTCTGCCTCAGGCTTGGAAAAGGTGGCAGGCGAAAGAGCAACTCCATCGGACGACCAACCGCTGCTAAGGGAAGGGAAAGCGAACCAACTTGCCGCGTGCCATACACAAAAGACGGACGTAAGACCATCCCTTTCCTCCCCGGAAAAGACTTGAGCACCGCTTCCTCTGCGCGTTTCTTTCCCTTAAAATACCCTTTTAAAATGAAATCTGGTAAATTATTTTCGACGGTTGAGACATAGACAAAATGAGGCACGCAGGCCTTTGCTGCTGTTTCTACAGCGAGGACGTTGGCATCACCATTAATCCTCTCCATGAACGCGTTGGACCCAAACGCCCCAATGCACGACACCACCCCCACGGCCCCCTCTAATTCCTTCGCCCAAGAGTTGCTATCAAAGACGTCGGACGCCACCCACTTGACTTGCGAGAGCCAGCTTCCACTCGCCTGGCCCCCTTCGGGCTTGCCAGAACGGTTGATGCTCACCGCGTCCGCCCCTCGATTCAAGGCCGCTTGCAGCACATGCCGCCCCACGTAGCCACTCCCACCAAGCACCACAATCTTGGGACCGGAGGAAAAGTTGCTTTTGTCGTCGTTGGTGCTCGTGCTGGTGGTCGAGGTGCTGCTGCTGCTGAATTGACGTGGCAGACGGCGCTTCATCATCTGAGGAAGAAGGGAGGAGGGGAGGCCAAAGCCTCTGGCCAAGGCGGCGGTCATGGCTTCTTTGAAAATCTGTGGGAATTGGAAGAGAATTAAAAATGTGCCGTGATCTCGAGTGTTGTGGGCGGGGAAACTAAGGCAAATTCTGACTGTGCGAAGGCAAAGTGACTGAGGGGGTGGGTGGCACTGCAGGCGGCGATAATGGCGATCACCATCGCCGGCATTGTGGGCCATGGTTTCATTTCCCGTCTCATTTCATCGCACACCACTACTACTAACAGGACACCGCCATGATGCGCCCCCCAGTTTCGACGGGGCGACGTGGGGCGGCCGAAAGCAGCACGGCCACCGGCCCCTCCTACCCGTACCCACGTCCGCCTCCCCCTTCTTCCCGCGCCTCGGCTGGCCGACATGACAAATCATCTACTGGTCCTACCACAACCGTGTCCACCGCCGCGACAATTGAGCAAGCCCAAGTGAAACTTGCCGCCTTTCAGCAGCAGCTTAAGGCGCACATGGACCTGGAGAAAGGCAATGGTCCCTTGCTTCGTGCCCTGAGCAAACGCCAAGAATTACAAGAGAAACGCGCCCAATTCCTCTCTCTCCTCCACCACCTCCTCAACACGCAAGCCAGCCTGAGCGCTTCCAAAGTCTGGTTGTGCGTCGAAAAAGAACGGGAGCTTGAGCAGCTCTCCCGCCGGTGTGAATTGCAATTGAAACAAATCCAGCAACAGAAACGTATTCGAGAGCTCTTCCTCAAGACCGACCCCTCCATCGCCGCCACATCCGGCAGCAGCCGCAGCAGCAGCGCTCGTCGTCGTCCCGACATGCCATCATCCTTAAGAAAAGATGACCTTCAAATCTCGCTCGGGCAGCTCAAGCGTCAAGCCCACCTCGAATCAATCGACGTCCTAACCCACACTCTCACCGAGCAGCAAAAAGGTTACGCCTCCCTCTCTTCCACCTACGTTTCCACCCTCCTCGCTGAGCACTCGGAGCGAGAAGAAGACTTAGACTGGACCTTAAATCTTCTCCCTTGCCTTCTCTCCTCTTCTGAGGGCCTACAGGCATGGGAGAAAGAAAACGAACAGAGAAAAAAACAGACTCTGAGTCGTTACTTAAAATTTAAAAATGAATTCAAAAAATTGACCGAAAAGAGGAGGATGGTCGAGGAGAAAGTCGTGCCAGAATGCGCGCGGCTAGAGGAAGAAATAAATATGCTCGCGGAAAGGTTTCATGCTGAGGTGGAGGGAAGACGGCAGGGAGGGAGGGAGTGGGTGATGGGGCAGTTAGAGGGTTTGAGAAGGAGGGTAAGGGAGCGAGGAAGGGCATTGGAGGAGCTGGAGGGGCGGCAGGTGGCGATCGAGGAAGCGTTTGAAGAGAGGATGAGTGAGGGGAGAGAGAGGGTGGGGAGGTTGAAAAGAGAGGGGGAGGAATGGGGAGCGATGAGGGAGGAGGCGAGGGTGTTCTTTTCAAGGGCTCTGAAGGAAGTGAGAGAGAGGCTTCGAAATTTTGAAATGCGAAGAAATGCGGAGTTGATGGAAATGGAAGAATTAAGGGGCATGTTTGATGATTTGTTGAACGAGGAGGGGGAGGAGGAGGGAATGGGGGAGGAGAGCGACGAGGAGGGGTATGAGAGCGGGGGGGAGGAGGAAGACGAGGAGGAAGACGAGGAGAGATAAGGAAGGAGGAGGACATCGATCCTTTTCCGTGATTAACAAGGAAAGGAAAGAGGGGGAGAAGCAGCACCAGCAGTCATACCGAAAGCTGAATAGTCAGACCGACCAATAAGGCAACGCAAGAAAAGTATCTACTCCCTGATGATGGAGTGCGATTGCGTGAAAGGAACGAGAAAAGAAAGTAATTAATCAAAAGCAAGATCCACTGTGTAATTAGCCATCGATATATTTCAGGTGCTACAATGTTGCTGCTGTTGGGTGGCTTTTGAATGTAGTGACAGGCTTGCTTTCCTTTCACGTGCTGCCTGATCGATCCTTCCACGATTGATCCTTTTCAGCCTTCCCGACCTTATCCTTCCTTTTCCAGACATCATTTGGATTTCTCTCTATCCCTTCCTCTTCTTGCCCTCTTTCTCTTCAGCTCATTTTTTTCATTTAATTTGTATAAATCACTACGATTTGGCCTTTGCAGGAGGGGGGGAAAATGGGGCAAAACAGGAAAAATCCTGTCAGTGAAGCGCCCGTCCCTTTCGATTTTTCTATGGAAAGTGAAGGGTGTTATTTTCAGGCATACCTCTCGTCATTACGGTTTTCGTTTCGCTCGCACTTTCCCTTCTCTCCTTCTTTCCCCTTCTCTCGCAACCAGCCCCACTAAACATGTAGATTATTAATTAATGGATATTAAAGTCCCTCTGTCAAGCTTCCTTCCTTCCTTCCGTTTGTTACCTCTCCTCCTCCCCCCCTCATACCAACGCTTCTATTTTCATTTATTTTGATCACCATAAAATAACCCTCGAAAGGGGGAAAATAGGGACGATGATAGACGAGAGGAGACAAAACAAAAAAAAAGAAATTTATCGAAGGAAGCCTCTCTCCGAGGAGTAGAGGGACTTTAACCTCATCCACCCTTCCTCGGGTTCCGCCTCGCTGCCAAGTCCGCGCTCGGCTGCCACCGCCCTGCCTTTTCTCCCCCTCCTCCTCCTCCGATAGAATGCCGCTGTAATTTCGCCCACTTCTTCTTGTCTGGGGGAGGGTGGAGAAGGAGCTGTCTCTCCTTCTTTCGCCGTTCCAGAGCGGCTGCTTTCGCGTCCGAGGCAAATTGTTCTTGTTGCCGTTCGCGCACTTTGTGCATTGCCATCTCTCTCTCCATCAGCGCTTGAGCCTCCTGCAACAAGCGGGCGGCCACCTGCTGTTGGAAGGAGGGAGGGAGGGAGGGAGAACTGCTGCAGGGAGTGAACCAGGCGACTTCGACAATCACTTCGCCCTCTCTTTTCCCTCCCTTCCCTCCTGCTTGCTGCCAGGAGGCAGAGAGACGCAGCTCGCCCCTCCAAGGGCATCCAGGGAGGGAGCGAAGGAAGACTTCTTCATAGACAGCTTCAACATTCTTGTTGTTGTTGTTGTTGTTGTTGTTGCTGCTGCTGCCGCTGCTACCGCTGCTACCCCCCTCCTCTGCCATCTTACTTTTCTTCGTCGTCTTCTTCTTCTTGCTCTTCTTCTCCTTCCCCACCACCGCCCTCCCTTCCCTCCTTGCAATCCGGACAGGCATCAACATCCACTGTCCTAGCGCTCCTCCCCCTCCCCTCCTTCCATCCCCTGGCACCATGCTCCTCTTTGTCACGAACACTCCCTCCTCCCCTGTCTCCGACGAATAAAAGCTACCCAGCGAGGACGAGGACGAGGACGAGGCAGCGTCCAGCAAACGGAGGGTGCGCACCATGCCAACAGCTTTCCGATAAACCACCTCCCCTTTACCCACCGCCAAACTCTCTCGTACCAGTAGCCCTTCTTCCAAGTCTCCTTCCCCCTCCTTCCCTCCCTCCCTTCCTGTCACCTTCTTGGAACGATAACGATGCAGGCGTTCAAATGACGCGGGGCTACAATTTAAAGAGGAAGAAGGAAGGGAGGACGAAGGGGAGAGGAAGGGCAATTCGTCGTTGAGGAGTTTAGATAGATAACTGATAGGAGGCTCCCATATGGTAAGATGGGGGGATTTAGACACAATACACCCTGTTTTTTTGGCGGCGCGACGGATATTAAAATAGGCGAAGGAGGAGGCGAGGAGCATGGCGGTAGTGAGAGGGTGTCGACGGATTCCTAGGACGAGACTACCTAATAGACCTACTTGCTGCCGCTGTTGCTGAGGTTGCTGCTGTTGCCGTAGAACTTGAGGAGGAGGCGAAGAAGAAGAAGGGCGAGGATGACCACCACTACCGCTACTACGACGAGGAGCAGTAGCGGCAGCCGCTTCCCGCTCTCGATCCCTCTGCGCTTGCTCTGCCTCTAGTTGCCCCAGCCTTTCCAGTTGGTCTCTGTATTTCTTGGAGGCAGGCATGGGCCCTGTCCCCTCGCCGTCGGCCGGCGTCCATTTTATTTCGATGGCGTGGGCGAGTGGAGGAGGGGTATAGAGGAGGAGGGGGAAGAGGAGAAGGAGGGCAGAGAGGGAGAGTAAGGGGAAGTGAACTCGAGGCATGGCTTGTGGCAACGGTTGGAGTTGGAGGAGGAAGAGGAGAAAGGGAAGCACCAGGTGCAGTGGGCGCTACTGCTCCAGGACGGCGCCGGGGCCAGGGAGGTTAAAGCTGGTGATAGGGGTGAAGACCAAGACCATGAGGTTTCGTGCACAGCGCACGGTGGAATGGCGACGAAGAGGTACTGTGTGTCGGTACATGTGTGTGTATGTGTTTTGAGGATGGATGGTGGATGCGTGAGATTGTACGACCGAGGGAAAGAGGGGTGGTGCTCTTCCTGAGGTCTTCTTCGCCTCGACCGTATCCTCCGCGGCTGGGCTGTTGCTGTTGTCATCAACCCCCTGCACCACCCCCATAGCAATCCAAGTGCGTGCACAAGCAATCATGGTTTTGGCACATTAAAATTTGACCGCCTCCCTACCCGATTGTATCCACAGTCAGTCAGGCAGTAGCAACCAGCCGCGGGGCCAAGCAGGGGTTGGGGAGGCGCACACGGCCATAGTAAACGCAAGCTGAAGTGGAACGGCAAGCCGCGCCCCCTTTTTCCAGCAAACCACCAACACTAGCTCCCACGCCAATCTACCAATTCAACGTCGACAATGATCACAATAAGCAGTCGCAGCAGCAGTTGCAGCAACAGGAGCAGCAATTTCCTCGCCCGTCTCCTCCTCTCCTCCTTCCTCCTTGTTGACCTTTTCCCCGCCCCCACCACGGCCTTCCTCCCTCCCACCATTGTCCCGTCCACGCCATCCCCGCAGACTTCTTCAAATCAACCCTATCATCAGCACGAGCTTTCCCATCTCCTCCCTCCTTCACAATTATCGTCTGCCCCCATGACAGATGGCGGGTCAAGGACGCGCAGCAACATTTTCCCTCCTCCCCTCATGTCGTTTTATGGAGAGCAACGCCGGAAGCTGGAAGAGGAAGCAGAAGCAAAGCAAATGGAGTGGGCGAATAATTTCAACGAATTGATTGTGACGCAAGGACCGGAATTGTGCGTTTGTGGATACGAGGGATACGTGCGGTCAGGGAGCAAGGGAGCAGTTTGTGTGTATTGTGATGAGGAGGAAGGGGAGGAGGGGCTACAATCCTGTTCCTCCCTATCTTTCACGACACTCGAAGAGCTCTTGGCCGACCCCAGGATGGACGGGGGCATAAAGGAACAAGTCGCTGAAAGGGTGATGAGCTACGAGCCGGATGTGGAAGTGGCTGTCCTTTTTGCGTTCTCCGGACAGGTGGGACTAAACGTGTTGAGACCCACCTATCCGCCCAAGTTTTTATATGAGACCTTGAAGGGAAAGAAGTAGAAGAATCAAGATGTGTCCCATTTTATTTTTCTATCGGCATTACATGGGGAAGGAAGAGCGTGGTGGTGGTGGTGGTGATATATTCGGCATGAAAAAGGAGGGAGGGATGGAAGGAGGGATGGAGGGAGGGATGGAAGGACTGGAAACGGAGGAAGGGGGAGATGTACAGTGCCGACAATGAAGAAGTGGGGAAGGAGATCTAATATGACATTAAAAAGCTTGCTTCTTGTTTCTTCATGAAACCCTTACAATCTACGGAAGACAGAAAAGAAATTGGAAAAAATGGCAAGAGAAAAATACACGCCGCGAGCCAATTGGTAGGCGAGCGTAACGGCCTAAGAAAAAAGAGGATGAAGAAGAGATTCGTATAACTTAAGAGAGGAGAAACCATAAAGGAGATAAAATGCCATCTGAAAGAGAGAAGGAAGAGAGAAGGATGAGAGAAGGAGAGAAAAGGAGAGGAATAAAAATAGACGGGGAGTAGTAGAGAGGGAGGTCAAGAGGCCACCATCTTGCAACACGAAAGGTAGAGTTGTCTAACTGTGTACTTACATACGGAACGAGAATATTAGCAGTGCTACGCATTGGATAAAATGCATACAATGATGGAAGAAGAGAGAACGTGAGTGACATGGAAGAAGGCGCCCACAGACACGAAGCAAGGGGAAAGGGTGCACGCAAGACAAGGTTAAATTGAAAGCCATTCTGAATCGAGAAAAATTTAAAAGAGGCTCTATCTATCAGAGAAAATAAAATAACGAGTTCAGAGTACGAGTCTATTTCCTTTTATTTGGGCCTTTGTATGCGTTGTTTGTGAGGTGGGTGGGGAGGTTTTCCGTGTGTATCTGCGTCTGCCACTTGCTCTCTTGGACTGATGAACTCATCTAATGAAATATTCCCAGTTCCGGATGCAGGGGCAGGCACTGCACGTGACCGAAAACTCAAAACTTACAGATCGTCGGTGGGCAGAGGAGGCAAGGCCCCACGCTTGTTTTTCGATAAAACGCACATTGACCACAATCACGAACCACACCTCCCTCCCCCTCCCCCCCATTCCTCCATGTTCCCGTACAGGTCTCTGTCCTTTATTGGATCAGCAGCAGCGCAAGCAGCGGTGACAGCAACAGGACAACTTTTTAGCGTCTTCCTTGCCTTGCCTTGCTCCCATCATTAAAGTGGGCGACGGCGAGGAGCAACATCATTTAACGAGGACACACTCATATCACCATGCCTGCCTCAAGAAGACCAGTCAGCAGCAGCTACGAGAATCGGCCGCGACAAAGGCAGGGTTTGCTTGTAATGGCCCCTCTCCTCATCTTTGGTTTCCTTGTCCTCTTCACCCCGGGCGCCGCGGCTGTCAAAGTGTGGGGCTTGCCTTTTGCCAGTACGTAAACTGAGTGACAGGGAGGACTCATTGTGTCATGAATTTCCCATTATTTTTTCGTGTGTATCAAATTTACCATATATTTCTTAAGTTTACTCTTAGCCTCCTGTTTTCTTCGCATGCTCCCTTTCTACGCTCTTCACTCTCCTGCACCACACCTCAGATCAACAGAGACTTACCAGCAAGTTTTCAATGAATTTCACGCGGTGAAAGCAAACAATTCTGTAATCAGCTTCAACCCTTCCTCCCTCTCTCCCTCTCTCTCTCTCCCTCCCCCCCTCCACAGATCCTCTGCACTGGCTTCGTTCCGGCAGCAGCGGCACGCGAAACTTGCAAGCCGCCGTCCGCGCTCTCGAGGGCGAACTTTCTCGTCTCCGTTCCCTTCATTCTGCCCATCTTGAGGAGTTGCGCAAGCTGCGCTTGAAACGCGCTGAGGACCATATCCTCTTTCGTCAACAGAAACGTGAACAAGATGAAAAACTTTTAAAAATTCAGAAGGAGGCAGCAGGGGCATTAGCATTAGCCAAGGAGAAGGAAGCAGGGGTAGAGGAAGAGTTGGAGAATGAGAGGAAGAGATGGAGGATTGAGGCACAGGAAGCGATCGGCAAGGCAGTGAGGGTAGCCGTGGAGCAGGAAGGGAGGAAGCGGAAAGAGGAGGTAGGGAAATTGGAAAGTTTGTTGGCGGCTAGGACGAGGGATGACGAGGAGGGAAAGGAAATTGAGGAGATGGAGGAGATGTTCGAGAAGGAACGAAAGGTGTTCAAAAAGAGGCTGGCGGCTGAGAGGGAGGTGGCAGAGGAGGCACTGGAGAGAGAGGAAAAGCTGCAGCAGGTGGTTTCAGCTTTGGAGGATGATAATCAGATTTTAAAGAACGAGGTGGGAAAATTGACCATGAAGATCAACAGCAGCAGTAGCGTGCCTCCCACAACAGCAGCAGCGGCAGCACCAGCACCAGCAGCTGTAGTACCGGTAGAAGAGGAGGAGGAGAATAAGGGGGAAGAAGTTGTTGCACCAGCAGCAGTACTAGCATCACCAGCTGCGACCACGGAGCCAGTTAAGACGACACAGGCCGTCATGCCCCCCACCTCTCCTCCTGTGGCAGGCACGCTGAAAGTCACCACTCCTTCCAGCGGCAGCATCAGTGGTGGTTATAGCGACAAGAGTTGCAGCAGCAGCAGCAGCAGCAGCAGCAGCAGCAGCAGCATCACCACCACGAAGACGCCGGCAGTGGCAGCGCCTGTCAAGAAGCTAAAAAAAAAAGTGTCAAGCAAATCAGCAGGAGGGCGAGTCGGAAGTGGAGCAGCAGGAGCAGCAAGGGCAGGTGCAGGAGTATCAAGAGGATCAGGCACGATTTCTCCACCACCTGTAGTAAAAAATATCGTTCCAAAAAGGACAGTTACCATGAAGAAGAAGGAGGCGGCGGCAAGCAACTCGTCTGCCTCCTCCCCCTCCCCCCTTTCCTCCTCCTCTAAGGCATCTCGTCCAAGACACCAGCCAGTGGCGCCTTCGATTAAGAAGGGCGGTCTGGGTACATCCAAATAGCACACACTAGCGTTGAATCATGGAAAGGAAAGAGAATAATGGAGTGAAGGAAGAGAGAGTAGGTGAAACGCAAGCGAAGGACATTAGAATTACAGTCTTGAGAAGAAGAGAGGAGAAAATGAAGAAAAGAAAAAACTAACAGGAAGGAAACCACCCATATAAGGTCTTGGCATATCTCAAAACATGGACTACAACACGACACGCAAAACAGACCATTGGCAATGGGGATACAGGCTTTTCGCCGGAGTATTACATCTAAGCGGTAGGCGAACGAGAATTCAAAGTCGAAACTTGTAAAGGTATAGAAAGGAAAGACGGGGCAACCCCTCGAATATAAAGAAAAAAAATCTCTCTTGGACACACCATACCATCATTTCTTCTCTTTTCTCTTTGACTTCTTCTAATTCTTCTCATCCCCTGGGCCACCTCCACAACAACCTCCATCGTCTTCTTTTGATGCCTTGCTCCGCTCCACCACCACGGTATCTCCTACTAGTCGATCATCCACATGGGTCATCATCTCGTGCTCTTTTCCCTTCAAATGAACTTCTGGCTTCAAATTCACCTCGTAATTCCCCGCGTCATTCAAGCGCGCCTGCACGATGTTCTCAGAAAACATTTCTTCTACTTCTCGAATGCCTGCAATCAGGCCATTTAGTTCGTCCGGGTTCTGGACGTGCTTAAGGAGAGATGGAAAGGGGAATGAAGGGGGCGAGGGAGGGGAGGTCAGCGCGAGGGAGCAGGGGGGCACGCCAGGGAACCCAATAACACTATCAGAGAAATAAACACTCTCCACATCATAAGCATGACACCTCTCCTTCGTATCTTTCCTCCCTCCCTTTTCCCTATACTAACCCAGTACTTACCCGATGCTTGAGGAATTCGGCGCGAAGCTGAAGCCGGGCTTGGTCAATCGCATACTGGTCTCCCACAAACACCTGCAAGCGCAGCCGCAACAACCGCCGGTATCCGCCCAAGATACTGCTCCGCAGGCTTGTAGTGGCCATAGTGGTAGCGGCAGCAACGACAGCGGCCGTGTTGTGTATCCCGTGTAATGTAGCTGAGAGGGTAGGAGAGGAATGCGCTGCACTTCGTCTCTTAAGTGAAGTAAAAGTATCTTTCGGTAAGACAATCGTATGACGCTGTGAATAAAAGATAGCAGCAGAGGTCTTGGTCTATCACCTCGCGACAAGCTACTGTAGTACAGCAAGTATAATACGAGCTCCACCGACGGGGGGAGTTGAGCGTGAGCGTTGAGATGGCTTGTAGTGAAGTGCAGCAGATATCGCCAGCAGCGAGACGCAGACTTGCTCTTTTTTTAATAAAAAAAAAAAGCTCTGCCAACATGTCCCCTCAACCCACGTCCCAAGATCTGAGATATCTCACGCATACACTTTTATCACGATGCCCGACAGCTTACGCGCGTCTGCAGTAAGGCTTCCATACCTGAATGGAATGGGCCTTATTTATTGCATACTGCCGTGCTGCTCAACTATCTCTCCAGAGGGACGTGTCGACCGTGTCGTGTCGCCACATTTGCTTTTAGGACCTTCACTGCTGCCCCTCTCACACACTCTCATCCACATACCTAGTACACCACAACAAAGTGAAGCTTTCACTCGTTACAAGTAGATATAACTCTTTTTCCTGCCTGCTGGCCTGCGCGCACGCACGTGGCGTCGTCTCGTCTTACCTCTCCGATAAGGCAGGCACCCGTTGGACCCAACCCAGCCCATCGGATTGCCAGCTATGAGCGGCCGCATCACCCGAAGCAGCAGCGCCAACGCGGCCTCCAGCGACAATAACTACCTCCACAGCAATAGCGCCCCACTCCCTCCCTCTCCGCAACCCAGCTTTCCCGTCATCGCCCTCCCTTTGGAACCAGGTCCCGTCGGTCCCCGGAGTATTAACAACAGCACTTCAGCCTGGAATGTGCGGAATGACATGATAGACAAACAGAAGATCGATGAATTATGGGCATGGATGAGGGTGGAGGTGCTTGATCCTTTAGAGGAGGCACTGGCTCATTTTGACCCCAAGGCCACGGAGGTGGTGCGGAAAAAGTACTGCGAGACGTACACGTGAGTAGGGGGGAAAGGGGGAGGGAGGAGTAGAAGGGGTAGAATGCCACACATCATTACTCACTTCACTTATATCGATTGAATCCATACGTCCTTCATGATCATTTATAACACCATCTATGACACTAGCTGGGATTTCATAAACTGCCACCCACTCATCCTTGTTCTAACTATCCTCCCTCCCTCCCTCCTCCCTCCCTCTCTCCCTCCCTCCCACAGGAATATTTACCATACCATCAACGACACCGACCGGGATGACTTGAACCGCCATCCACTGATCCTCGACAAGCACCTGCAGACCCTCATCAGCTACCTGCAACGCGTCACCCTGCCCTCCCTCGCTTCCTCGCACGACGCCTACCTCCTTCGGGCCGTTGGAGACCAATGGAACCGTTATCTAATTCTGAACAAGTGGCTGCATAAGCTCTTGATCTTTGTAGAACGAAGCTATCTGGCCAGACAGCCGGCAAGGATGGGGCTGAGAGGTACCTCCCCTCCCCCCCCCTCTCCCTCCCTCCCTCCCTCCTGTTATTAAGATAGATTGAGTTATCACTCATCCTCCCTTCTTCCCTCCCCCCATTCATCCTTCCAGAGCGGGGCATTCGTGAGTTTTCTAAGCTTGTCTTCTCCCGCTCAGGACAAGGGCGGCTGCTTCCTCTAATTGCTGCCATCGACGGTATCGTCACCCGTCGTCGCCGTGCCGGGAATGAAGAAGGGAGGGAAGAAAGGATGGAGGTGGTGGGCGGGGAGCAGGGAAAGGTAGGAAGGGAGGAAGGGGAGGCGTGTCGAGTGTGTGTACAGCTGCTGGTGGAGACAGGGATCACAGAGGACTTGAGAGAAAGGCTGGTGGCTTCGGCGAGGGAGTATTTCGCTGGCCGTGCTGCCGAGTGGATGGGGGAGGCGGAGGGAGGAAAGGAGGGAGAGGAGGGTATGGGGATGTATCTGAGGAGGGTTGAGGCGGCTTTATTGTGGGAGGAGGAGATTTTGAAGGAGTTTGAGTTGGGGAAGGCGGTAGGGGAGGAGACTATGGTGGAGGGCATTCGCGAGCTAATCCAGCGGCATGGGGAGGGGGTGGTGGGAAGAAGGGAGGGAGGGTGCGCCTGGTTGCTGCAGCAGAAGAAGCACGAAGAGCTGGGGCTGATGTACCGGCTGTTTAAGCGGGAGACATTGGCAGTCGCAGCGGCACAAGCAGCAGCAGCGGCAGCAGCAGCCGCCGCAGTGAAAGTGGAGGCAAGGAAAGCAGCGGCAGCAGCTGTGGCGGTGGCAGCTGTAGCTGCAGGGGAGGGGGCAGAGAGGAGAAGGGACAACGCACCATCTACCCCTCCTCACAACGTCTTCCTCCCATTCGTCAGTGTCTCCCCTTCCCCTCCACCCCTCTCTCACGGTAGCCGGAGCACGACCGAGCTTACCTCCCTGTCCGCTCTCTCCCTCTCTGCCCCTTCCTCCCGCCCTCCTTCCTCCTCTTCTTCCTTCTCCTCCTCCTCCTGTCCCTTTAGCGAACATCCGCTTCTGGACCGAATGGGGCTCATCCTCGAGAGGCACATCATCTCCCTCGGGGAAGCGCTGCAAGAAGATCGGACGCGCCGCCTGGCGAAAGAAAGGAAGTTGGAGGCCTTCGATCCCACCTTCATTGAAGGGCTCCTTAATATCCATGCCGAGTACGTGGACCTCACCACCACCGTGCTCGGGGCCCACCCAGTGTTTAAAAGTCGGTTACACGCCGCGTTCGTGGCCATTTTGAACAAGGGCGGGAGGGAGGGAGGGAGCGGCGCCGAGGAGAAACCACGATTGATCACCACAGCCTGTGACCGCCTCCTACGGGTGGGGGGGGCGAGTGAAGAGACGAAAGTGAACGAGATTCTGGGCTTGGTGGTATATTTAAAGGATAAAGACTACTTCGAGAGCTGCTACCGTACTGAGATGATGCGCCGGCTCTTGGCAAATAGGTACATGTCTGTCTTTGGCCATTCTCCCTTCCATCCCTCCATCCATCCCTCCCTCCCTCCCACACTCCCTTCCGGTAGCAATCGTATTGATTTTAAATCCTTCCCTCCCTCCCTCACTCCCTAACCCCTTAGATATGGCGAGGGTGCGGAGAAGTCGGCCCTCGCTAGGCTTCGACTTGAACACGGGATTAATTTCGCGCAACATTCCCAACGTATGCTCAACGAGACCGCCACCAGCAAGGAGCTGGTGACCGCCTTTCTCAACCCCATCGTCTTCCCCCCCGCCCTCCCCCTCCGCCTCGCCCATGGCATCGACTTCTCCGTCACAGTCATGGCTCAAGGCGGCTGGCCCGTCCCTGCGGCCTTTGCGCATTTTGTCTGTCGCCCCCCTCCGGTTCTACTGGCGTACATGGAGGCCTTCACCTCCTTCTATCTCGGCCTGGATATAGGCCGAGGCAAGAAGCTCGACTGGGTCCTGCGCGAAGGGCTACTGGTCGTTCAAGCTACCTACCCGCCCACCAACTCCTCCTCGTCCTCCGGCTGCGGCCACACCCACAACGAGGGCGTGGCCAACAAGATCAGCAGCAGCAGCAGTCGGAAGTATGAGTTGAGTTCCCACCCCCACATGCTCTTCCCGCTGCTTGCCTTCTCGATGGACGAGAGCCAAAAGCTGTCACTGCAGCAGCTGGGAGAGAGGACAGGCATCACGGCACGCAATTTGGAGATCGTGGTGGGTGAGCTAGTAAGGGCCGGTCTTGTGAAGGTGGAGAGGACGAAAGGAGGGAGGGAGAGAATGCTGGTCCCGAAGGATGAAAGCAGCGAACGGTCTTCTTCCTCCGTTTCCTCCTCATCTCCCTCTGCATATTCCTCCTCCTCCTATTCCTCCTCCTCCTTTTCCTCCTCCTCCTCCTCCTCCTCCTTCTCCTCCTCCTGCGAAAATGTGGTGGTGTCCCTCCTCCCAACGTTTCGCAGCAAGCACAAACGTCTCACCATCCTACCCAAAAAAATGGAGGAGGACAAGGAAAAAGGAATGAGCGAAGACATTCTAAAGGAACGCACGCTCAAATGCCAGGCGATCTTGGTTCGCATCATGAAGTTGAAGAAGACCATGGCCTATAGGGAGTTGGTTGTTGAAGTTGTACGGCAATGTAAGCACGCGCATTTTACCCCCGAGGTGTCCTTTGTACGAAGGGTGTTGGAGGGGTTGATTGAGACGGAGTACCTGCGACGAGCTCTTGAGAGAAGAGATTGGTTGGAATATATGGCGTAAGGAGGAGGGACAGGTGGGAGAGAGGGAGAAGGTTTTGAATATGGAAAGTGAAAGATGTAGAAAGAAGAGAAACTCAGAGAGAGGTAAGAGAAACCATTCGTGTGTAGAGAGAGCTATGGCGCACGTTTTGGAAACTTGCGTGTAGTTTGAGAAGTGGATTTACTGTGGGTGTCTCGTGATGTGTGTGTGTGTGTGTGTGTGTGTGTGTGTGTGTGTGTGTGAGTGTGTGTGTGTGTGTGTGTGTGTGTGTGTGTGTGTGTGTGTGTGTGTGTGGGTCGGAGCCATAGAAAATAGTAGGAGGAAGAGATAAAGGAGTAGGAGCATGAAGGCGACGAGAAAAGTAGGAGGGTCCATAGGGTATGTTTTGTGTGCTTGTGGAGTGTGCCGAAAAATGGCAGGGAAAGAAGAGAAGGGGGATTTAGAGGTACCGGGAGGACTCACCGTCCTTTATATCCCTGGTAACGTTTCTAAGAAATGGAATTGGAGTACATATAATCACGAAAGTCAACTTGCACATACAGAGAATTCACGCACAAAGGACGCGAGAAGGAAAGGAAGGAAGAAAGCAAGCAAGACTGTGAGTGTGCTTTGATAAGCGAGAACAGGTACATATCTCGGAAGAGCATATGAACAGCAATAGCAACATTTATAGATTACGCAAGAGGTACAAAAGCACAAGAGTAAATGGCTCTATTCTGTCATTACTTACTTTTTTTTCTTTTCCATAGTCAGCGGACGGGGGAGGAGGTCGAGTCATCCTACCGTGGAGGCGCTCATCTAATTGAAGTGCCAAAACCAGGATGCTGGTTTGTTTTCATGATTGATTCAGTGATTGATTGGCTTTGTATAATGCAGTACTGTAACCTCCTAACTTGTTCTCTTCAGGCAAAAATCTGTCAAAGTCGCTAGAAAAAATCGGACAAGGAAGTAAGGGATGAATATGCAACAATTTATTGTTGGAAGGCTCCCCCTCGTATGCAAGTCCTCGAAGACGGAGGTTGCATGCGATAGCTCTAGAGAGATGTAGAAACGGCAAAAAGAACTAACTTGTTCTCTTCATTGTGCATTGTGTTTGCGTTGCAGCGTTGTTGCGGAGAGACGGCGACGGCCCTTCGCCCGTATCCTGGTGGAGTTCTTGGTTCCCCGTTGCCAAACGCCACAAGCACACCCGACGCACTACTGTCCTTTCGCCTTTACCCTTTTACAGTGAATGTAGTGTTTGCCTTCTGCCTCGCGCATTCTCAATCGAAGCGCCTGTGTCGGTTGCGAGGCTGCGTTGCTTGTCTGTGTTGGGGTGGCGAGCAGCAAGAACAACCCCAGCCATGCACACTTTATGCCCTTCTCTCCACTCTGACGCGACGCACATCTCCAAGCCAAACCCCTACGTCTTCCTCAGCCTTCTCAATCATACACTACACACAGCTTCATTCTCAGCGCTCGGGCACGTTTGTTCCCCCCTTCGCTTTCCTTTCCCCGCTCCTCGTCCTCCTTCCTTCTCCCACCACACTCGCGGTGCCATTACTTTCCTCCTCTCCTCTGAGCCGTCCCCCGACTCCGAATCCACCCTCCACCACTCAGCCTTCCGAAACGAAAAGCTGTGTTGAGTAGGAGACCAATACATTCTAGCTAAGCATCACGTTTTAGCTAGAAGAAAGCAGGAACCACCCGCTACCAGAGGAAAAGGAATGCTGAACCCCACGGTCGGTGGCCCTACTTCTCCTTTGGACGACGCACACGCTTATCATCACCAGTATCACCAACAACAAGATAACGAAAACAGTACACCGGTAGGGTAAGTCTTTTGCTAGATACAGACAGAAGAAAGGGTTGAGCGCCCTGCCTCCACTCCCCAAAACCTCCCAATCCCTTCTCCCTCCACCCCCGTGCATCTGCTTACGCACGCATAGAGAGCACGCCAATGTCTTCACATCTTTGAAGGATATCCTCCCCTTCCTCATCAAAGTCCCACGTTTCATACATCTCCCTCCCATCCGTCAGGATGGACGAACACGATGATATCGGCACGGAGCACGGCGACGACAAGCCCCAAACCACCACCACCACCACTTCCAGCGGGAGCAACCGCCGTCGAAGCAGTGGCGCAGGGAGGAGCAGTACCGGCGGGCGTCGTTTGAGTGCTTCACTGGCGAATCTGTCTCTGTCTTCGGGGTTGGAAGCGACGACATGCTTGTTGTTGCCCGCCTCGCGGATTGGGGGAGTGATAGGGCGGGGAGGCGATGTTATTAAGGGCATTCGTGAATTGACGGGGACACGGATTCATATAAGCTCCGCGTCAGAAGACGATCGTGATCCAGCTTTTCGCCCCGTGACTGTGTCGGGGTCTGTCCAAGAAGTTTGCTCGGCCGTGGAGCTGATTGCCCGGCAGGCGGGGCTGTTCGAGAACCAACAGCAGCAGCAGGGAGAGGGGGGGGAAGAGGAGTACTATCCCCAGGGTATTCGGATGGTTATTGACAGCGGGAATGCCGGGCAGCTGATTGGGAAAAAGGGGGCGACGATCAATGAGATCCGCACACAGTCCCAGGTAGGAAGGGAGGGAGGGAGGGAGAGATGGATGGAGGGAGGGAGAGAGCAAGGTGATTTTTTTTACTCAATCCTTCTTTGCTTGCTTCCTACCTTTCTGTCGGTCCCTAGGCTCGTATCCAGGTGTTGTCCGAGGATGAGAGCGCGGAGGAGGGAGCGCTGGGGATGGAGCGTGTGGTGATCCTCATGGGCGATGCCGAGGCTTGCCGCGTGGCCCATAAGATGATCTGCTCCTTGCTTGCGGCGGCCTATGCCGCTGCCGCTGGTGGCGGTGGCGTGAACTCGCCCTCTGGTCAGCAGCAGCAGCACGTGCAGCACGTGCAGCACGTGCAGCAGCACCACCACCATGCCCCCGTGGCCGTGGGTAACTCTTCGTCTTTCTTCAGCGGGGGCGACGCCACGCCCCTGTCGGACGCGGCATTCCGCCAGCACGACAACGCGCACGCCTCTTCATCCTCGTTCTTGCACGGGACAGAACACGAGGCGGGGGGGGAGGGCGGTGGGGAGGATTACGACGACTCGTGCGAGGTGATCATGCGCGTGCCGAATGACAAGATCGGGCGGGTGATAGGCCAAGGGGGGAGTGTCGTGAATCAGATTCGCGCCGATTCGGGATGTAGGGTGGACATCGAGAACACTCGTTCCGGAGAGCATGCCCTGAGGGTGATTCGGATCACGGGCAGCGTTGCCCAGACCCAGGCGGCGCAGTCGATGATCCAAGAGAAGATCACGCAAGAGCCGATGTAAAAGAAATAGAAGGAGAAAGGAAGAATGAAGGGGGAGTGGGGGAGTGGATGGGATAGGATGAGTAGGCTACTCTCGACCTTGGATTAGGGAAAGGGTGTGGAAGAGGTAAAGAGCAAGCGGGCAGGCGGGAGTTTCGAAAGAGAAACCGTGAATGAAGGAAGACGAGGAAGATGAGAGGGAGTGCACGCAAGGCGACGGGGAAAGGGAGAAGGGGAGTGAGGGAGGAGGAGAGTGAGGGAGGAAGGGAGAGAGAGAGAGAACGGAGAAATGGCCTATAGAAAATGCAAAGGAGGGAGAAGACATGCATGATTAAGACCACACGAAAAAAGAAAAACGGGAGAGGAAGAAATATAGGAGAAAGGAGAGAAGAAGAGAGGAAAGGTGATCTTGCGCAGGATATCAATAGCAAAAAGGAGGAGGGATAGGGCTCGCGAGATTACCAGGACTGGAAAAAGGTTTGCGCACCAGAGAGAAGATGACGAAGTGAGAAAGAATAGAAAGGAGAAGGGAGAATAGAAGGGAAAAAGTGCGAAGGTGAGAGAGACGAAAGGAGTCGACGAAAGGGTCATCAGCAGGAGCAGCAGAAACCGAGGAGCTCATAAACAGGAGCGCGACCAATAAGAGGTTTTGGTCCCTCCTTAACAGCCGCTGCAGAAGAACAAGAAGAAGGCTTCTTCCCTCCTTGATTCCTACCGCACAAGGGCCCGAATCTCTCCGTAAGTTCCAGCATCAAGTTTATCACCACACCACTACCTACCATCACCACTGTCAAAGCAACCTTATCTCCTACTCCGGGCGCTAAGAAGTTGAAGAAGAAAAAGAAGGAGTCTAAGAGAGAGCAGAAGAAGACCAGAAAGAAAGGAAAAAACCCACCTCGAAAACACACCAGAAGAAAAGGAACATGCCCAATGGTTCTCACCGCCCCATTCTGCTCCTGATTTTTTTCCCATTAGATCTCCACGCAGCTGGCAACAGGCGGAGACACATCAAGAACCCCACCTCCTAACCGCGGTGGCAGCGGCAAGTAGCCATTCCCTAGTCTCAGAGTCCCTTCGAGTCTTCCCCCTTTCACGGTGGGCCTGCTTACCCATCCCCCACAACGGCGAAGGAAGAGCCCATCTCGGCGATACGATGAATGCCAGAGACGACGACGAAGAATTCGAAGAAAAGAGAAAAGATTAAACAGGCGCTAACCAATCAGCTAATATTCAATGCGATTACTATCATGAATCTTTGCTTTGATTTCTTCCTCTCTTGGATGTTTTTTCTCCACGTGGCTGTGTGGGACTTTCCTCTTTCGTCTACATATACATATACATAATTATGTATGTATATAATTGTATGTATGTATGTATGTAATTATATGATTGTGCACGTGCTTGTGCTTGCTCTTATACTTCCAGCTTAGCATACCAAGTGTAAGGGGAATATAAGGACGTGTGAATATACCTTGACACAAGGCCTCGATTTCACGCACATGCACACTCGCACATAAACCTCGTCCTCTTCTTCAGCTCTTGTCCCCCTTTTGTCTTTCATTGCACATTTGGTATAAACCTTGCTATCAATTACTGCGGCGGCAGCAGCAGGAGGAGGAGGAGGAGGAGAAGGAGGAAAAGGAGGGTGAGGAGGTTGTCATCTATACATTCACGTCTCCATTCCATTCCGCGTCCAACCCCAACCTCTTCCCCACCTCTTCTCCTCCACCCTCAGCCCGTCCCCCCCCTCCTCCTCCTCCTCCCAATAAGCGGTGCATCAAACCATACGCACACAGCCAAAACCAACGCCATCCCTCCAGCAGCCTATCCCTCCCTCTCCCCCACACGCCTCCTTCCTCCCCTCCCTCCTTCCCCTGCTGCTGCATGTGGAGATGACCAAAGAGACAAGCAAGAAAAACGAGCAGAAAGACAAGAAGGGCACGTCGCAGAGAGCCTTTTAGGGAGGGGGAAAGAGAAGACGAGGAGGAGGAACGAAGAGAGGAAGACGAGGTGCCTCTTTGCCTGTGCAACGGCGAAGACGACGGCGAAAAGGAGTGTCCTCCCCCTCCCCCTCCTCCCCCCCCCCCACCCCCTCCCCCCCCCCCCCCCCCCCCCCCCCCCCCCCCCCCCCCCCCCCCCCCCCCCCCCCCC
>Ga0160419_100047_pt1 | contig 79031 bp, 75 predicted proteins | sample CelAP2metagpilot_2_FD_108196 | JGI IMG/M metagenome (GOLD analysis project Ga0160419, IMG submission 108196) | Phycosphere-associated microbial communities from Cellana algal ponds in Kailua-Kona, Hawaii, USA - Cellana AP2-4-25 metagenome pilot ...
AGTTCTTGCTGAGTGGCGCTGCGGGGTCGCGGTTGCTGAACAGATTCCGTTGGGAAAACACGGAAGTCGGGGCGCCTGATGTTCTGTTGAACCTCTACTTCCAGCAGATGCAGTGGCAGAATGAAGGGTTGCCATTGCCGGTGATTTCAGGCGGATTAGACCCTGATACGCCGTTTGTTGTGCCCTGCCGGAACACGTTTAATTATTATCACTTCCTCACGGAATCCCTGCCGCAGCTGACCTTGCTGGATGGAACGGATTTTCAGGGAGAGATCTTCTTTCATTTCCCCAATGCACCTGAGAAGCAGCGCCCCTTTGCACAGGCTTTTGCGGAGACGCTGTTTCCTGAGTTCAAGGGCCGGTTGCATTTTGAACGCGCGCCGAAGTCCTATCCTCAGGCGATCACTGGGTATGATGTGATGGGGGGTCATTTGCACATGCCGCCCTCTGTGCAGCGCGGGATCGGGGCGTTGTTGCCGGGAGAGAAACGAGAGAACGCAGCCTTGCACACGATCAACGCCTTGCCGATGTTGACGATGAACTCCGTGCCGGGCCCGCTCCGGGCATTGAGGGAGCGGGCGCTGGCGGCGATTGAGGTGCAGGATTTTGGCCATTTGCCCAAGCGGATTTTCGTGGGCCGGGATGATCGGCACAGCCGCGAGCGCCATATGGCTGGCGAAGAACTGCTGTTCGAGCATTTACAGATGTTCGGTTTTGAGTACGTCGTTTTTGAGAACATGCCGCCGCTTGAGCAAATCGCCGTGATGGCGCGCGCGGAGATGATGGTGTCATACCATGGGGCCGGCTTTGCCAACATGCTGTTTGCGGGGCCGCAGACCTACGTGATTGAGATTGGAACCCATCAGACAGCGCAGCACAGGTGGGCGGATTTCTGGCCGGTGGCCCATGCCGCAAGGTGCAAATACATCAGCTTCTTTGGCGATTATAAGCAGGAAAACCCTTTGTCAGAGCCTGATTTCAAGACAGACGGCCTTGTGCCGGTGTCCTTGTCCGAAGAGGCCGTGGGCGAGGTGATGGCGTTTGTCGTAACCGTTCTGGGGCATGTGCCAACGCTGACCAGGGCACCGACGCTCGCCTCTCTGGCGCGGCAATTGCTGGCGGCAGATGCCCTGCCGCAGGTGCTGGCGCTGTTTGAGGCGCATGAGGAGATGGTGCAGGGCAATGGGGCGCTGTCATTGCTCCGCGCGGATTGCCACAAGGAGTTGGGGGAGACGCGATCAGAGCTTGTCGCGCTTGATCACGCGTACAAGGCCGACCCGACACGCTGGCAGACATTGGTGCGGATGATCTGGTGCGCCAACAGGTGTGAACGGCCGCAGGTGATACGCTGGGCGTTGGCGCGGCTGGAGAATGATTTCCCCGAACGGCACAGTGCCTTTGTCGGCAACCACGAATGGGTCCGCTTTGTCGCCTGATGGGCGTGTTGATTGTAAGCCTGCGCATTGAAAGCTATGACTTTCGCAAACAGCAAAAGGCCGATTTCCGTGAGCAATACCCGCATTACCAACGAAGAGGCGCTTGCCTTCCATCTTGAACCCACGCCCGGCAAGTTCGAGATTACGGCAACCGTGCCGATGACCACCCAGCGGGATCTCAGCCTCGCCTACTCCCCCGGTGTTGCGGTGCCCTGCGAAGCGATCGCGGCCAATCCCCAAACGGCTTATGACTACACCAACAAGGGCAACCTTGTGGCTGTGATTTCCAACGGGACGGCTGTTTTGGGTCTGGGCAACCTTGGGGCGCTGGCGTCCAAGCCTGTGATGGAGGGTAAGTCCGTCCTGTTCAAACGGTTCGCGGATGTGAACTCCATCGATATTGAGCTGGATACCGAAGACACGGATGCCTTCATCAACGCCTGCAAGCTGATGGGGCCGACGTTCGGGGGCATCAACCTTGAAGACATCAAGGCGCCAGAGTGTTTCATCATCGAACAGCGTCTGAAAGAGGAGATGGATATTCCCGTCTTCCATGATGATCAGCACGGCACGGCGGTGATTTGCGCGGCGGGATTGATCAATGCGCTGCATATTTCCGGCAAGAAGATCGAAGATGTGCGGATTGTCCTGAATGGAGCAGGGGCGGCGGGCATTGCCTGCCTGGAGCTGCTCAAGTCCATGGGGGCCAGGCACAACAACTGCATCATGTGTGACACCAAGGGCGTGATCTATCAGGGTCGGACCGAAGGGATGAACCAGTGGAAGTCGGCTCATGCCGCGACCACGGAACTGCGCACGCTGGAAGAGGCGATGAACGGCGCGGATGTGTTCTTGGGTGTGTCTGTCAAAGGGGCGGTAACGCAGGACATGGTTGCCAGCATGGCAGACAATCCGGTGATTTTCGCCATGGCCAATCCCGATCCGGAAATCACACCGGAAGAAGCACATGCAGTGCGGATGGATGCCATCGTCGCCACCGGGCGAAGCGATTATCCCAATCAGGTGAACAACGTACTTGGCTTCCCCTACCTGTTCCGCGGGGCGCTCGACATTAATGCACGGGCGATCAATGACGAGATGAAGATCGCCTGCGCCCATGCGCTTGCCAATCTCGCGCGGGAGGACGTGCCGGACGAAGTGGCGATGGCCTATGGCAAGACGCTGAGTTTCGGGCGGGACTACATCATTCCCACACCGTTTGATCCCCGTCTGATCCACCGCATACCGCCCGCTGTTGCGAAGGCCGGCATGGATACCGGCGCCGCGCGCCGTCCGATCATCGACATGGATGCCTATGAGTTGACGCTCAAATCCCGGATGGACCCGACCGCGAACATCCTGCGCGGCATCAACGCACGTGCGCGCGCCAATCAGTCGCGGATGATCTTTGCCGAAGGCGATGATCCGCGGGTGTTGCGGGCGGCGGTGTTGTATCAGCGCTCGGGTTTTGGAAAGGCGCTGGTTGTGGGGCGCCCGGACGAGGTGCAGGAGAAGCTGCAGGAAACAGGTCTTGGGGATGCGGCACGGGAATTGGATATCGTGAATGCGGCCAACACCACGCATTTGGAAGTCTACAAGAATTCGCTCTATGACCGGCTTCAGCGGCGGGGGTTCGATCACAAGGACATTCACCGTCTTGCTGCGCGGGACCGGCATGTGTTTGCGTCGCTGATGTTGGCGCATGGGCATGCGGATGGCATGATTTCCGGTGCGACCCGCAAGTCCGCCCATGTGCTGGACCGGATCAACCATGTGTTCGATGCGGATGCGGAGCATGGCGCGGCGGGCTTCACGGCGATCCTGAACAAGGGGCGGATCGTGTTTATTGCTGACACGCTGGTGCACGAATGGCCCGATGAAGAGGATCTGGCCAATATCGCCGTCAGCGGCGCGCGGGTGGCGCGGCATCTGGGTCTTGAGCCGCGTGTGGCTTTTGTCAGCTTCTCCACCTTTGGCTATCCGGTATCGGAACGGGCCGAGAAGATGAGCGGCGCGCCCAGGGTGCTTGATGCCCGTGGGGTTGATTTTGAGTATGAAGGTGAGATGACCGTGGATGTGGCGATGAATGCCGCCGCGCAAGCGCAATATCCGTTTTCCCGTCTGACCGGCCCTGCCAATATTCTGGTGGTGCCCGCGCGACATTCGGCCAGCATTTCCGTGAAGCTGATGCAGGAAATGGCGGGCGCGACGGTGATTGGGCCGATTCTGACGGGCTTGGATAAATCCATTCAGATCTGTTCGACCACGGCGACGGCGAATGACATCCTCAACATGGCGATCCTTGCCGCCTGCAAGGTTGGCGAATGATCTGGAACCTCGGCTCCATCAACGCGGATTTCTTCTATGGCGTTCCGCATCTCCCCGATGCGGGAGAGACATTGGCGGCGACATCCTTCGCCAAAGGGCTGGGCGGTAAAGGGGCCAACATGTCCGTTGCGGCCGCACGGGCAGCCGCGCGGGTCTCGCATATCGGTGGGATCGGGGATGACGGGCGCTGGGCTGAAACGCGGTTGTTGGAGTATGGGGTCGAGACGCAGCATATCGCAGTCATGGATAAACCGACGGGACATGCGATTATCTGTGTGGATGCCGAAGGTGAAAACAGCATTGTCCTGTTTCCCGGTGCCAATCACGCCATCACGGAACAGATGATTGGCAAAGCGTTGACCGAAGCCAGCCCCGGCGATTTCCTGTTGATGCAGAATGAAACCAACGGACAGGTCTTTGCGGCGGAGACAGCGAAGACGCTTGGCCTTCGCGTTGTTTATGCCGCCGCACCCTTCTCAACCGATGCGGTGATGGCGTTGATGGGCAAGATTGACCTGCTTGTCCTCAACGAGGTCGAGGCCGCGCAATTGCTTGAAGGAACCGGGCAGGCGCTGGAAGACGTGCCCGTGGATGACATAGTGGTCACGTTAGGATCCGAAGGATGCAGATGGGTCTCAAACAAGGGCAATTCGAGCCAGAGCTTTCCGGCATTCAAGGTTGATCCTGTTGATACAACCGGCGCCGGGGATACGTTTACCGGGTATCTTGTTGCAGCGCTGGATCGCGGTTTGCCGATGGCAGAAGCGCTTGATCTGGCGATGCGGGCTGGCGCTTTGATGGTGACGCGGCAGGGGACAGCGGATGTGATCCCGGATCTCAAGGACATCCAGGATCACGATTTCGGCTGAGCTTACTTGGCAAAGGGTGCCGCACTGCCCCAAAGCTGTTTGATGCGCGCATCCCGGCCGCACCGCGCGCGGTAGCGCTTGTAGGCGACGGATTTCTTCACACCCAAGCCTACGGTGCTGAGCGCGAGGCGATCGCTGCTTTTGTAGTAGTCCTGGTGATAGGCGTCGGCCGGATAGAATTTTGTTGCGCCAAGAATGGGTGTCACGATGGTTTGCCCAAGGGCTGCCTGTGCATCGGCAATGGCTTTTTCGGCGGCGGCCTTTTGCGCGCCGCCATTGGCAAAGATCGCTGTGCGGTAGGTGGGTCCGCGGTCGCAGAACTGACCGCCGGCATCTGTAGGATCAATGGAGCGCAGGAACATCGACAGAATCTGATCGCGGCTGATGACGCCTGAATCGAACTGGATCTGAACCGCTTCATAGTGTCCGGTTCCGCCAGCGACGACCTGCTTGTACGTGGGGTTGGCGACAGTACCGCCTGCAAAGCCTGACACGACCTCCTTCACACCACGAACGGATTCAAAATCTGATTCCACGCACCAGAAACAGCCACCGGCGACGGTCAGCGTCTCTGTCCCGGCGGCGCGTGCACCACCTGATTGTGCAACAAGCCCCACGGCAATCAGTGCAGCGAGGGTCATGGTCTTGATCATACGTAGCTGGTTCATCGTGACCTCCTGTGTTTGGCCAAGGCTGCGCCTGTTGGACGCGATGCGCAAGCGTCAGAGCAGGGAAGTCACGGGCAGGTGATTGATGTTTACCGCCGTTGTGTGATTGGTAACATTTCTAATATCTGAGGGAGAAAGAGCATGCGTTTTGCAATTTGGTCCGGGCCGCGCAACTTGAGCACGGCCATGATGTACAGTTTCGGTGCGCGGTCGGATTTTGACGTTATGGATGAGCCGTTTTATGCGGCCTATCTGAAGGCAACCGGTTCTGATCATCCAATGGCCGCAGAGATTATCGCCGCGCATGAAAGCGATCCCGCGCAGGTCTCAACCTTGTGTCAGCGTGAAGGCACACCGCATCTCTACATGAAACAGATGCCACACCACATGTTGCCGGATTTTCCAATCGACTGGGCGCAGGACTGTGTGCACGTGCATCTGATCCGCCACCCGGCGCGGGTGATTGCCAGCTATGCGGCCAAGCGGGATGCGCCGACGCTGGACGACATCGGGTTCGTGCAGCAAGATCGGATTTACGATTCCCTTGGCGGCGTGGTGATCGACAGTACGGACATTCGCGCCAACCCTGAGGAGATGTTGCAACGGCTCTGCGCCGCGATCGGGGTGCGTTGGGATCCGGAAATGCTGCGTTGGCCAGCGGGAGGCCATCCGGCAGACGGGGTCTGGGCCAGACATTGGTATGGGGCAGTGCATGCCAGCACGGGTTTTGCCGGTGCGGAGGGTGCCTTGCCCGCGCTGACAGACGCACAGGCCAAGCTGGTGGAGGCAGCGATGCCGTATTATGAGCGCCTTTGGAAGATCCGCCTTTAGCACTTTATTTTAGGAATTTTGAAACCTTCACCGCGTATCACTCGTTTCACCGTAGAGATCCCAACAGAGTGGACTTTCACAAGTCTGCTGCCACCGGCCTCATCTGGTATGTCTTTAGCGAGTGTTGTGTGGTGAGTATCAGGCCCGAACCCATACGGTTCGGGCCATTTTTCACTCAGCCCTTCAGGCGCTTGTCCCGCGCGGCGAGCAGCTTCAGCCGCAGTGCGTTAAGCTGGATGAAACCTGCGGCGTCTTTCTGATCGTAAGCACCGGCGTCATCCTCAAAGGTCACATGCGCCTCTGAATAGAGCGAATGATCGGACCAGCGCCCCACCGTCTGCGCGCTGCCTTTGTAGAGTTTCAGCCGCACGGTGCCGGTGACATGGGTCTGGCTCGCGTCAATCGCCGCCTGCAACATCGTGCGTTCGGGGCTGTACCAGAAACCGTTGTAGATCAGTTCGGCATAGCGTGGCATCAGCTCATCCTTGAGGTGCATCGCGCCGCGATCAAGGGTGATCGATTCGATCCCCCGGTGCGCCTCCAGCAGCAGTGTGCCGCCGGGCGTTTCATAGATGCCGCGCGACTTCATGCCGACAAAGCGCCCTTCAACCAGATCAAGCCGACCGCAGCCGTGCTTGCCACCCAACGCGTTCAGCTTTGTCAGGATCGTTGCGGGAGACATTGCTTCGCCATTGATGGAGACAGCATCGCCCCGCTCGAACCCGATTTCCACATATTCCGGCGTATCGGGCGCATCTTCGGGATGCACCGTGCGCTGATAGACGTAGTCGGGCGCTTCCTCCGCCGGGTCTTCCAACACTTTACCCTCAGAGGAGGTGTGCAGCAGGTTCGCGTCCACGCTGAAGGGCGCTTCGCCGCGCTTGTCCTTGGCGACGGGGATTTGGTTCATCTCCGCAAACTCCAGCAGTTTGGTGCGGCTGGACAGGTCCCATTCACGCCAGGGCGCGATGACCTTGATGTCAGGGTTCAGCGCATAGGCGGCCAGTTCGAAGCGGACCTGATCGTTGCCTTTGCCAGTGGCACCATGGGCCACCGCATCAGCACCGGTTTCCTCCGCAATCTCTACCAGACGTTTGGAGATCAGTGGCCGGGCAATGGAGGTGCCCAGCAGATACAGACCCTCATAGACCGCATTTGCGCGGAACATGGGGAAGACGAAGTCGCGCACGAATTCCTCTCGGATATCCTCGATATAGATCTTTGACGCGCCCATCATTTCGGCTTTGGCGCGGGCGGGTTCCAGCTCCTCCCCCTGGCCGAGATCGGCGGTGAAGGTGACCACTTCACAACCGTATTCGGTTTGCAGCCATTTCAGGATGATGGAGGTATCAAGCCCGCCGGAATAGGCGAGCACAACTTTCTTGGGCGCGGACATCTGAGGTTTCCTTCTCTTACGCTCCGCGAGGTAGCGGGTTTTGCGGGTGCGGGCAAGATTGCCGCTTGCGTTGACCTGTAGGTCACGCGGCCCTATCGAAGTGAGATGCGTATGGGAGACAGGTAGAGTGACAGAGAATTTTCAGGCGATGGCCACTTTGGCAGCCGCCAAAATGCGCCCGGTCTTTCCCGCCACGCCTTTGATGCGCAACGCTCTGCTGTCGGAACGGTATGAGGCTGACGTCTGGCTCAAACGCGAGGATTTGAGCCCGGTGCGGTCTTACAAGCTGCGCGGTGCGTTCAATGCGATGCGCAAGGTCATCCCGGAGAAGTCACTGTTTGTCTGTGCTTCGGCGGGCAATCACGCGCAGGGGGTGGCCTTCATGTGCAAACATTTCGGGGTGCAGGGTGTGGTGTTCATGCCCGTGACCACGCCAGAGCAAAAGATTCTCAAGACGCGGATGTTTGGTGGTGAACATGTCGAAGTGCGGTTGATTGGTGATTATTTCGATGCCTCCCTGCATGCGGCGCAGGAATTCTGTGCTGCGGAAGGTGGGCATTTCCTGTCGCCCTTTGACGATGAGGATGTGATCGAAGGTCAGGCCTCTGTCGCGGTGGAGATTGAACAGGAACTGGGTCGCGTGCCGGATCATATCATCCTGCCTGTGGGCGGCGGGGGGTTGTCTGCGGGCACGCGCAGCTACTTTGGTGAAACCTGCAATTACACCTTGGTAGAGCCTACTGGCGCGCCAAGTCTGGCCCGCGCGCTGCAAGATGGTGCGCCGGTCGATGTATCGCCCATCGACGCCTTTGTGGATGGCGCGGCGGTGGCCAAGATCGGGGCGCGGACGTTTGCGCGGCTCAAGGGTGTGAACCCGGATGATGTGATCACGCTGGATGAGGACCGGATCTGCTGCACCATCACAGAGATGCTGAATGTCGAAGGGATTGTTCTGGAACCTGCCGGCGCCATGGCGATTGAGGCGCTGGGCGAAGTGGCCGATCAGATCAAGGGCAAGACCGTGGTTTGTATTGCTTCCGGCGGCAACTTTGATTTCGAACGTCTGCCGGAGGTGAAGGAACGCGCGCAACGGTATGCGGGGCTGAAGAAGTATTTTATCCTCAGGTTGCCGCAACGTCCCGGCGCGCTGCGTGATTTTCTTGATATGCTGGGGCCACACGACAACATCACCCGGTTTGAATACATGAAGAAATCCGCGCGCAACTTTGGATCTGTCCTGATCGGGATTGAAACGGACGCGCCGGAGAATTTTCCCGCCATGTTTGAGCGGATCGAAAGCGCCGGGTTCACATACACCGACATCACCAATGATGAGACATTGGCGCAGTTCGTCATCTGAGGAAGAGATATGCAGTTTAACAATAGTTCAGTTGTGATCACGGGCGCGGGCAGCGGGATCGGAGCGGCGACCGCGCGGGCAGCAGCAGCAAAGGGGGCAAAGGTATGCGTGTCAGACCTTGATGCTGCCAAGGCGCAGGCTGTCGCGGAAGAGATCGGTGGCATGGCCGTGCAGTGCGATGTGCGGGATGAAAGCGCCGTTCAGAGCCTGATTGAACAGGCAGGTATGGCGCAGGGGTCAGTCGACATTTTCGTCTCTAACGCGGGGCTTGGGCGCGGTGATCCTTCTCATGCGGCGTCGCAGCCGGATGAGGATTGGATGCTGAACTGGCAGGTGCATGTGATGGCGCATGTTTATGCCAGCCGCGCACTGCTGCCGCAGATGATGGCGCGCGGGTCCGGGCATCTGGTGAATGTCGCCTCTGCTGCCGGTTTGCTCAACCAGATCGGCGATGCGGCCTATTCGGCGACGAAACATGCCGCTGTCAGCTTTGCGGAATCGCTTGCGATCACGCATGGGCCTGACGGGATCGGCGTTTCGGTTGTCTGCCCGCAGTATGTCGCGACGCCATTGCTGGGGCTGGATGATACGGATGCGGCCAAGCGGGAGACGCTTCTGACCGCTGACGATGTGGCGGCAGCTATTGTTGACGGTGTGGAAACGAACCGTTTCCTGATCCTGTCCCATCCTCAGGTTGGGAAGTATACCTTACAGCGGGCGCAGGACCATGATCGCTGGGTGCAGGGCATGCAGATGCTGCGCGCCAAGGCGACGGAGGTTTTCGGCTCTGCCGCTGCAACAAATCTGTACAAGCTGGTCTGAAACTGAGGTTGCGAGCTGAATGTCAGCCCGACCTAGCCAGCAAAGGCCTTTGGCAATTCCGCCAGAAATGATTTTTTGGAGACGAGGTAGCATTCCTCAACCATGGCAACGTCGATGGTGTGCGCCAAACTCTGCTCAGACAACGCCTCCCTCTGCTCGCACACCGCGGTGAGCGCCTTGAACCCCATGTTCAGTGCGCTGCCTTTGAGAAAGTGCATGTCTTCCGCGGTTGCCGCGGGAACTTCTGCCTCACGAATCCGGTTCAGGGTTTCTTCGACCTCTTCGAGGAAGATCCCGATGACATCATCAAAATCCTCTTCTCCGATTTCATCACGCAGCTCTGCGACACGTTGCCAGTCAATCACGTTGCGGCTCCCTTAAACTCTGGGCGTGTCTAATCCTGCTTTGTTTAGAATTCGTTCTGGGCGGCGCGACAGATGCTGTGGATTTTAGCATTCACCGGTGATTCAGTTTTGCAGCCTAAGGGGCATCTATGGCGCGTGCTCCTGTTCCTCTTCATCCCGATTTGCCGCTTGCCGCGGCGCGCGGGCGCAAGAATGCCTTGGTCGTGGACGACAGTCGTCTGCAACGGCGTATCCTTGCAGCATCCCTCAAACGCTGGGGGTATGACGTGACAGAAGCAGCGACTGCCGAAGAAGCGCTTGAGAAATGCCGGGATCAGCGCCCTGACCTGGTTCTGAGCGATTGGGTGATGCCCGGCATGTCGGGGATCGAGTTTTGTCGCATCTTCAGGGAATTGTCGGGGGAGGATTATTCCTATTTCATCCTGCTGACGTCGAAGTCCGAGAAGGCAGAAGTCGCCCGTGGTCTGGGTGCGGGGGCGGATGATTTTCTGGTCAAGCCGGTCAACAACGACGAATTGCGCGCCCGCATCACCGTGGGGGAACGTATTGTCGACATGCAGCGTGAATTGTCGGAAACCAACAGGTTGATGTCGACCACGCTGGAAGAACTGCAACGGGTTTACGATTCACTCGACAAGGACCTCAGAGAAGCGAAGGAGCTGCAACAATCCTTGCTGCGTGAACGGCAGAAAACGCTTGATCAGGGTCACATATCACTGCTTCTCCGTTCCAGCGGCCATGTTGGTGGCGATCTGGTAGGTTTCTTCAATGCCGGTGAAGATCGACTGGGCCTGTTTGGCATTGATGTCTCCGGTCACGGGGTCAGTTCCGCGTTGATGACGGCACGATTGGCCGGGTATCTGTCAGGCAGCGCGCCTGAGCAAAACGTGGCGCTTGAGCGGGTTGACGCAGATGCCTTCCGCGCGCGTCCCCCTGTGCAGACGGTGGCGAGCCTGAACGCGCTTGTGCTCAATGAGATGGAGACGGAGCATTATTTCACGCTGCTGCTTGCGATCGTGGATCTGAACACCGGGTTGACCCAGATCACCCAGGCCGGGCATCCCCATCCGGCGATCCTGCGTGCCTGCGGCAGGATTGAGCAAGTCGGCAATGGTGGCTTCCCGGTTGGTCTGTTGTCCACGGCTGAATTCGATCAGTTCGACGTGCAGCTGAACGCCGGAGATCGCCTTTTGATCCTGTCAGATGGCGTAACAGAATGCCCGAATGAGCAGGGAGAGTTGTTGGGGGAAGAAGGGTTGGATGCCCTGTTGCGCAGTCTTGATGGCATGGAAGGGAATGGCCTGCTTGAAGGGTTGGTCTGGCGGTTGTCGGAATACGCGGGCGTTCAGGATTTTCCCGATGATGTGTCTGCCAACCTTTTTGAATACACGGGACCGCCTGCCAGCACATAGCGCCGCATGAACGCGCGATCCCCATCGTTGCCAAGCACGTTCACGGCCTCTTCCCCTGACAGAATCAAGGTGCGGTGATTGGGTTCAATGGGATCTGCGATCTGTCGCGTTGGTCGGGCCACATAGACATGGCACAGCTTTTCTGCCCACAGATCGTATTCCGGCATGAAGGTAAACCGACGGAAAGCCCCCAACCGACGCGGGTGTGCGATGCGCCAACCGACTTCTTCCATCACTTCGCGGTGCAATGCTTGCAGGGGGGATTCACCCGGATCAATGCCACCGCCGGGCAGTTGGATGTCGGGCGTTGGTTCCACCTCTGCGGTCATCAGGAACCGTCCCTGTAGCGGCAGGATCGCGTAGGCGCCGGGGCGAAGGATGTATTTCTGATCGGGCAGGGGCGGCTCTCCGACACGTCTGATCATTGTGGCACCCCTTTTTTGACCGCTTGCCTCGCCTATATAGTCGCGGTATGCCAAGCGCCCCGCGATAAGGAAACCCCATGAGTCTCTCTTCTCTGCCAGGACAACAGATTGCCTGGGACGATAGTGTATTGCCGTTCCAACTGGATGCCTCTGACATCCGGGGCCGTGTGGCGCGTCTGGATGGTGTGTTGGAAGGTATTCTGAACCAGCACAACTATCCGCCCGTGGTCGAAGCGCTGGTGGCGGAAATGGCACTGCTGACCGCGTTGATCGGCCAGACGATCAAGTTGCGCTGGAAGTTGCAACTACAGGTTCAGTCCAAAGGCCCCGTGCGGATGATCTCCACCGACTATTATGGTCCGGAGGAAGACGGGAAACCCGCACAGATCCGCGCCTACGCCAGCTATGATGCGGACCGTTTGACCGATGGCGCCCCGTTTGATCAGGTCGGCGAAGGGTATTTCGCCATTATGATCGATCAGGGCAAAGGCATGACCCCTTACCAGGGGATTACCCCGTTGGAAGACGGATCGCTTGCTGCATGTGCAGAAGCTTATTTTGCACAGTCCGAGCAATTGCCAACAAGGTTCACCCTGACGTCCGGGCGGTCCTCTGATGGGGATACGCCTGAGCATTGGCGTGCAGGTGGCATTATGTTGCAACACATGCCGAAAGCATCGCCCCTTGTGGCGCAGGGAGAAGGGTCAGGGGATGTGCTTCAGGCGGCTGATCTGGTCAGCGGCGATGAGGCTGAGAACTGGAACCGTGCAAACATCTTGCTTGATACGGTGGAAGAGTTGGAACTGATTGGCCCCAGTGTCGCGCCGACCGATCTGTTGTTACGCCTGTTTCATGAGGAAGGGCCGCGCGTCTATGATGCGCAAGCGGTCCGGTTCGGGTGTACCTGTTCGGAAGACCGTGTCCGGCAAAGCCTGTCGATCTACTCCGCGAAGGACATTGAGAAGATGACCACAGATGACGGCCGGGTCACGGCGGATTGCCAGTTCTGCGGGGCGCATTACGATCTTGATCCCGCGTCCGTCGGGTTTGAGGCTGAAACCTGACCCTATGTCCGTAGAAATAGAGCGCTTTCGGTCCATCCTTGCAAAGACGGGTGTTGCCACGTCGGACTTTGACCTGAACCCGGACGTGGTTCTGGGGGCCGACCGCGTTCTGCGGCCAGCAGGCGTTCTGGCACCGATTGTTGAGCAGAATGGACGGCTGCACCTGTTGCTCACCAAGCGGTCATCGGCGTTGAAACATCATCCGGGCCAGATCGCGTTTCCGGGTGGCAAGCAGGACGAAGGCGACGCGGATGTGATCGCCGCGGCACTCCGGGAGGCCTGGGAAGAGATTGGCCTGCCGCCTGAGAATGTGGATGTGCTGGGAACATTGCCGGCGCATGAGACGGTGACACAGTTCAACGTGACCCCTGTTATTGGCTTTGTCAGAGACGCTTTTGACATCAAACCCGAGCCTGGGGAGGTGGAAGAAGTGTTCGCCGTGCCACTTGATCATGTGCTCGACCCGGCGAATTACATCATTCATTCCCGTCGCTGGCGCGGCACACGTCGCCATTATTTCACCGTGCCTTACGGGCCCTATTACATTTGGGGCGCCACCGCGCGTATGTTGCGGGCATGGACCGAACGGATGAGCCTCTGATCCCTGCCGATACCAGCTGGCTGGTGGACCCGCGTGCGCGGGCCGTTTGTGATGCGATCACGAAAGGCGGGTATGCGGTCTACTTTGTGGGGGGCTGCGTGCGCAATGCGTTGCTGGGCGTGCCGGGCAGCGATGTGGACATGTCCACCGACGCGCTGCCAGAGCAAGTGATGACGCTGGCAGAGCGTGCGGGGCTGAAACCCGTGCCAACCGGGATTGATCACGGGACAATCACGGTCGTGTCGGAGGGGGAGCCGTTTGAGGTCACGACCTTTCGGCGCGATGTTGCAACCGACGGGCGTCGCGCCGTTGTGGCGTTTTCCACTGACATTGCGGATGATGCGCGGCGGCGCGATTTCACGATGAACGCGCTTTACGCAGCTCCTGACGGGCGGGTGATTGACCCGCTGGGCGGTTTGCCTGATCTGCGCGCCCGGCGCGTTCGGTTCATCGAAGACGCACAGGCGCGTATTCGTGAGGATTACCTGCGGGTGCTGCGGTTCTTTCGGTTCAACACCTATTATGCTGATGTTGCGGAAGGATATGATCCTGATGCGCTGTCGGCGATTGCGGAAAACCTTGATGGTCTGACGGGCCTGTCGGCAGAGCGGATCGGGCAGGAGATGACAAAACTCCTTGCAGCACCCGACCCCGCGCCCGCTTTGGCTGTCATGCGTCAGGTGAATGTCTTGCAGACGGTGCTGCCCGCTGCGGACGACCGATGGGTCGGTCCGATGGTGCATCTTGAGGGGCACTTTGCCCTCACCCCGGACTGGCGTGGAAGGCTCGCCGCTCTTGGTGGGCAGGAGACCGCCGAGCGCTTGCGGCTGAGCAAGACAGATGCCCGGTTTCTCAACACGCTGCGCGATGTCGCGTTTGCTGGTCCGCCCTTGGGTGAAGTTGCCTATCGTCATGGCAAGGCATTGGCGACCCAAGCCATGCTGCTCAGATCAGCGATGGCGGAGAAAATGCCAAATCCGTCCGTGTTAGAGACGATACTGACCGGGGCAGAAGCACAATTTCCTTTGAAAGCAGGGGATCTGATGCCGGCGTTCAGCGGCCCTGCGCTGGGCGCGAAATTGGCAGAGCTGGAGCAGCTCTGGATCAATTCGGACTTCGGGTTGAGCAAGGAGGCGTTGTTGTCTCGCCTCTGACGGGTCGACTCCCGCCCGGATTCGGCGTAAGCAGAAAGCTCAAAGAAGGAGGGTGCAAAATGTATCGAGGGATCTGGCTGACTTAAAGTCGGCATAACAGACCGTCCCCTGATGGCCTGCGTGACCGCAGCGCCTGATCATTTTGCACGACACTCTCCAAAGGCTTCCGCCCATGTTCCGCTTCTTTGAAAACCTTGTTGACCCCTATGTTGATTATCCTGAAACCAACCGCCCACCGCGGACCCTTTGGCCGTTTCTGAAAGCCTATATGGGGCCGTTCAAAACGGTGTTCTGGATCACCGGTCTGATGTCCATTGTCGTTGCGGCGATTGAGATCTGGCTGATCTATTACATGGGCCGTCTGGTGGATCTGCTGGGCACCGACCCCAGCAAGATGTGGACGGATTATGGGACAGAAATGATCCTTGTTGGTCTGTTCATCCTGCTGATCCGGCCTGCGTTGCAGGGCCTTGATGTGTTGTTGCTGAACAATGCGATCATGCCGAATGTCGGCACCCTGATCCGCTGGCGGGCGCACCGGCAGGTGCTGCGGCAATCGGTTGGGTGGTTTGAGAACGACTTTGCCGGGCGTATTGCCAACCGCATCATGCAGACCCCTCCAGCGGCGGGAGAGGGGGGATTTCAGGTCTTTGACGCGATTTCCTATTCGCTGGCCTATATGATTGGTGCGGCGATCCTGCTCAGCACTTCTGACTGGCGGCTGATGCTGCCGCTGCTCATATGGTTTGTGCTCTATGGTGCGCTGGTGCGGTGGACGGTGAAGCGGGTGGGCCCGGCGTCTCAGGCGGCGTCAGATGCACGGTCCGAGGTGACCGGGCGCGTCGTTGATTCCTATACCAACATTCATTCGGTCAAGATGTTTGCCCATCACGATCTGGAAACTGATTTCGCCAAGGAAGCGATTGAGAACGCGCGCGCGACGTTCCAGAGAGAGATGCGGATTTTCACGGTGATGGATGTGGTGCTGGTCGCGCTGAATGGTGTGTTGATCATCGGCGTTGTTGGTTGGGCGCTGGCGCTTTGGACGGTGGGAGAGGCGAGCGTAGGCGTGGTTGCGGCGGCGGCTGCGCTGACGCTGCGGCTGAATTCCATGACCGGGTGGATCATGTGGGCGCTGTCGTCGTTCTTTCGGGAGCTTGGCGTTGTGGCCGAAGGGATGGAAACAATTGCCCAGCCGATTGAACTGGTGGATGAGGCAGACGCCAAGCCGCTTGCGCTGAGCGATGGCCGGATTGAGATGACGGGCCTGACCCATCACTACGGGCGTGCGTCGGGAGGGTTGCAGGGTCTGAACCTGACCATCAAGCCGGGTGAGCGGATTGGTCTGGTCGGGCGTTCCGGCGCGGGAAAATCGACCCTCGTAAAGCTGCTTTTGCGGTTTTATGAGGCGGAGGATGGCCGGATCGAGATTGACGGGCAGGACATTCGGCATGTGACGCAGGACAGTTTGCGGCAGGCCATTGGCATGGTGCAGCAGGACAGTTCGCTGCTGCATCGGTCGGTGCGGGACAACATCCTGTACGGCAAGCCCGGCGCGTCAGAGGCGGAGATGATCGCCGCCGCGAAACAGGCACAGGCGCATGAGTTCATCCTTGATCTGACCGATCCCGAAGGGCGCAGCGGCTATGACGCGCGTGTCGGGGAACGGGGCGTGAAACTGTCTGGCGGTCAGCGTCAGCGGATCACGCTGGCGCGGGTGATCCTGAAAGACGCGCCGATCCTGTTGCTGGACGAGGCGACAAGCGCTTTGGACAGTGAGGTTGAAGCGGCGATCCAGCAGACGCTGTATGGCATGATGGCCGGGAAGACCGTTATTGCGATTGCGCATCGGTTGTCCACGATTGCTGAAATGGACCGGATCGTTGTGCTGGATCGGGGGCATATCGTGGAAGAGGGTGCGCATGACGCGCTTTTGGCGCGGGGCGGGCTATATGCTGATTTCTGGGGCCGACAGTCTGGCGGCTTCCTGAAATTGGAAGAAGAAGACGCGTGAACATTGCCAATTGGATAGACCCGTTTAGCCCCGCTGAAGGGCCGCCTCCGCAGATGTTGGGCGCCTTCATGCGGTGGTGCCTCTCCGGGTCGTGGCCGGTGCTGTGGCTGGCGGCGATCCTGTCTGCCCTGGCCGGCGCGATGGAGGCGGGGACGGCCTGGATTTTGGGCCGGGTCATTGACGCGGCTGTGACAGCAGGGCCGATGGCGTTTTTCACACCGGCAAATTTCGGGTTGATTGCTGTGGCGCTGGGGTTCTTTCTTGTTGCCCGGCCTGTGCTGTTTGGCCTGTCGTCAGCCGCCAATGCGATCATGGTGCAGCCGAATGTGAACCCTCTGGTGTTGTCGCGCCTGCACCGATGGACGCTGGGTCAGACGGTGGGGTTCTTTGACGATGATTTCGCCGGGCGAATTGCGCAAAAGCAGATGCAGGCCGCGCGTGCGGTGACGGATGTGGCGACAGAAGTGATCAACGTCGTCGCCTTTGCGCTGGCGTCGCTTGTGGGGTCCGTCATTTTGCTGGTGGCGATTGACTGGCGCGTCGCGATTGGGTTTGCGGTCTGGCTGGTGGCCTACTTCGCTTTGATCAACTGGTTCCTTCCAAGGGTTCGCATGCGGTCCGCCGGGCGTGCGGGTGCGCGTGCGATGGTATCGGGACAGGTGGTGGATACGATCACCAACATCAAAACGGTGAAACTCTTCGCTCATGCCGATCATGAGGACCGCGCCGCCCTTGGCGCGATGGAGACGTTCCGGCAGAGGGCGCTCGAATTTGGCTATCTTGCTGCGGGGTTCCGGCTGGCGCTGATGACGCTTGCAGGCATTCTCCCGGTGTTGCTGCTGGGCGGGACGATCCTGCTGTGGCAGCGGGGCATGGCCAGCGAGGGGGACATCGTTGCCGCGGGCGCTGTGGCAATCCGGATTGCGCAGATGACCGGCTGGGTCAGTTTCACCCTGATGGCGATCTATTCCAATATCGGAGAGATCGAGGACGGTATGAAGACCCTCACACCCCGTGTCAGGGTCGAAGATGTACCGGATGCCACTACGCTGGATGTTGCACATGGTGCGCTCATGTTGCGCGATGTCAGCTTTGGCTATGGCCGGGATACCGGCGGGATTGAGGGGATCAGCCTGACCGTCAATCCGGGAGAAAAGCTGGGTATTGTCGGGGCGTCCGGCGCTGGCAAGTCGACGTTGGTTTCGCTGATTATGCGGCTCTATGAAGCGGAAAAGGGCGTGATTGAGATTGATGGCACGGACATCCGGCAGGTCACGCAACAGAGCCTGCGGCGCAGCATTGGCATGGTCACGCAGGAAACCGCGATGTTCAACCGCTCCGCACGGGAGAACATCCTCTATGGGCGGCCCGACGCGAGCGAGGAGGAGATGATGGCCTCTGCCAAACAAGCCGAGGCGCATGCGTTCATTCTTGATCTGCAAGACCATAAAGGACGGCAGGGCTACGACGCACATCTGGGCGAACGCGGAGTGAAGCTGTCAGGTGGGCAACGTCAGCGGATTGCGCTGGCGCGTGCGATTGTGAAAGACGCGCCGATCCTTGTACTGGATGAAGCCACCAGCGCGCTGGACAGTGAGGTTGAGGCGTCGATCCAGACCGCGCTGACGCGGGTGATGGAGGGCAAGACGGTTCTGGCCATCGCGCACCGGCTGTCGACCCTGACGGAAATGGACCGGATCATCGTCATGGACAAGGGTCGGATCGTGGAGAGCGGCACCCATGAGGCGCTCCTGGCGCAAGAGGGGCTCTATGCCCGCTATTGGCAGCGGCAGTCGGGCGGTTTCCTGAACCTTGAAGCAGCGGAATAGACGGCTTGGGTTGTCTTGCCGCGCAGGCTATGTCGGGCCATGGATGAATTTACGATAGAACGGCTGGGACATCACGGTGACGGGATCGCTGCGGGGCCCGTCTTTGCACCCGGTACATTGCCGGGTGAACGGGTCAGCGGTGTGTTGGACGGCCAGACATTGCGCGATGTGCGTATCCTTGAACCCTCAGATCAGCGTGTCAGCCCGCCGTGCAGGCACTTCAAGGCCTGTGGTGGGTGTCAGTTGCAACATGCGGCTGATCCGCTGGTGGCTGAATGGAAGGTTGATGTGGTGCGTCATGCGCTGCAAGCGCAAGGGTTAGAGACGGTTTTGCGCGAAATCGTGACCTCCCCTGCGCAGTCGCGCAGACGGGTGACCTTCGCCGCAAAGCGTACCAAGAATGGGGCCATGGCGGGATTTTTCGGCAGGGCGTCTGGCGTGATCGTTGAAACTCCGGGCTGTACGCTTTTGCACCCCGATCTGTTGGCCGGGCGCGCGGTGGCGGAGGAACTGGCGTTGGTTGGCGCAAGCCGCAAGGCGGTTCTGGCGGTGACGATCACGCTGTCGGCCAATGGTCTGGACGTGGCGGTGGCACAGGGCAAGCCGCTGGATGGACCGTTGCGCATGGTGCTGGCGCAGGCGGCAGAGAAGCTGGGCCTTGCCCGCCTGTCCTGGGAGGATGAGGTGATTGCCACCCGGCTTGCCCCCGTTCAACGTTTTGGCAAGGCGCAGGTTACGCCACCCCCTGGAGCGTTTTTGCAGGCCACCACACATGGCGAAGCGTCCCTGCTTGCCGCGGTGCGTGAGGCTGTCGGCTCCGCATCGGCGGTGGCCGATCTCTTTGCAGGCTGCGGCACCTTTGCGCTGCCCTTGTCGGAGACGGCGGCAGTGCATGCGGTGGAAGGGGACCGCGCGATGACACAGGCCCTTGATCAGGGGTGGCGGGGGGCACAAGGGCTCAAACCGCTGACGGTTGAAGCGCGTGATCTTTATCGACGCCCGCTGTTGCCGGATGAGCTGTCAAAATTCGAGGCGGTTGTGCTTGATCCGCCAAGGGCGGGAGCCGAACGCCAAATTGCGGAGCTTGCGCAGGCAAAGGTGGCGGTTTTGGCCTATGTATCGTGCAACCCGGTGACCTTTGCGCGGGACGTGTCGGTGCTGGTTGCGGCGGGATACCGGCTGGATTGGGTTCAGGTGGTCGATCAGTTTCGGTGGTCCGCGCATATCGAGCTTGCCGCGCAGCTATCGCGCGAAGGTTAGGTTGATCGAACGGCCCCTGTTCACTCAATTTTGAATGCGATTCGCTATGGAGTGTGGTAGCCCGGAACAAAGGTCCGGGACGGGACCAGCGATGAGGTACGGGACAGAACCACATGAAACGCAGATCAGTCATCCTTGGCGGCACCGCATTGGTGGCTCTCGGCGCCTGTAGCAGCAGCAAATTCAAGCGCTACAACGGTCCCGAAGTGACCTATGTCGTGGTGAACAAGGGGGCCCGGCGGATGTATCTTCTACATCACGACAAGGTGCTTGAGGATTATGACATTCGTCTGGGGTTCGCGCCTGTCGGCCACAAGGAAATCGAAGGCGACGGGCGTACGCCCGAAGGTCATTACATGATCGACCGACGCAATCCGAACTCCGCTTTCCATCTGTCGCTGGGCATTGATTACCCCCGCGCACATGACCGCGCCAGGGCCGAAGCCATTGGCAAGTCACCCGGTGGCGATATCTTTATCCACGGTCAGAAAGTGCCCTTCAAGAAAGACAAGGGTGACTGGACCTGGGGCTGCATCGCGGTGACCAACAAAGAGATGGAAGACGTTTATGCCATGGTGCGGGATGGCACGCCGATCCTGATCAACGCCTGAACCACCGCGACACGCTCGTGTTGGTTACTTGCCCATCACCAGCGTCCACCAGATCTTGCCATTGCTTTCCTGATGCCATGCAAATCCCATGTTGATGGCATCGGGTGACATCAGAACACGCCGCGTGTCCGGCTGTTCCATCCAGGCGGCCAGCGTTTCAAGTTCGGATTCGTATGTTTCCGAGATCGTTTCCCCGACCAGCTGTCCAGTGTAGCCAACGCGGCGGATCCGGTCGATGGGGGAGGAGCCGTCAGAGCCAAAGTGCCAGGGCCGGTTTTGACGCGACATGTCTTTGGCGTGGGTCGCAGCGGCCGCATTCAGGTTCGGGTTGAGCTGAACCTGCGAAGCCCCGGCTGCGCTGCGCAGGGCATTCACGGAATCAAGCATGCGGAACTGGATTTTGCCGGTGTCCCCGGCCCGGATGCGATATGTTTGCACACCAGAATTGCCGCCGCCGGTATCATCGACTGGCACACAGGCGGCGATCGCAAGGGCCAGGGCAGAGAAGATAGTAATCAGACGGATCATCGTGACGCTCCACATAATCGGGTTTCGATTCTCCTACAGTGGGACGCGTGGCAGTTCAAACGCACATCGGCGTTACCATGCCAGATGACGCGGGTTTGATTTGAAAATGCGACTTTGTGGCAATATATCCCGGAACTAATCGATTTCTGATGGAGACAGATCATGTCCGACAAGATTTTCAAGACACCCAGCCGCCGTGCGTTTCTTGCCGGCTCCGCTGCGATGGTGGCGGCACCTGCGGTGGCGCAAGACACATCCGGTGTGAATTCCGCTGCAACAACCCAAAATGAGCGTGATATCAACGAAGTGGTGCGCCGTAACATCTCCAGCTTCCGCACGCTGGATTGGCAGCCCTACTTCGACAATCTGCGCAAGGGTGCGATCCTTGTCGATATCGACAGCCGCGCGGTGCACTACTGGTCTGAAGATCAAAGTGTCTACAAGCTCTATCCTTCCTCTGTCCCGCTGACGGATGATCTGACTCGACGCGGTCGGACACGGGTAATCCTGAAAGATCCGGAGCCGTCCTGGCGTCCGACACCGTCGATGCTGAAGCGTAACCCGGAATGGCCCCCCTACATCGGGCCGGGTCCGGACAATCCGCTGGGCACACGGTCGCTGCACCTGAGCTGGACCTACTACCGAATTCACGGCACACACGACACGCGCAAGATCGGCCGCAAGTCTTCCAACGGCTGTATTGGGCTCTATAATGAGCATATCGAAGAGCTCTATGAGATGGCCAGTGTAGGCACGCAGGTGTTGCTTATTTGACGACATCACCCCGCATTTGGGGATGTCCTGCTGAATCCATCTTTCCAATTCTCGGGGAATACTATTTAGACGAAACTACGAGGTAAGTCTTGGGCGCGTGTTTGCACCCATGTGTACACGCCAATACTGGAGGTTATGTTATGAAAAAACTCGTTCTCGCAGCCGCATTCGCTGGTGCAGCTTCTGCTGCTTCCGCTGGCTCCCTTGCAGATCCAATCATCGAAGCACCTGTCATTGTTGAAGAAGCATCTTCTTCCTCCAATGGTATCGTGCTGCCGCTGGTTCTGCTGGCACTGCTCGCCGCTGCAGTCGCTTCTGACTAAGTCAGGCTCGACCACTACATTAAAAAAGGCGGTGTCTTTGCACCGCCTTTTTTTTATGTCTGAACCGGTTTTCAAACCCAGAAATTGCTGATGAGGTATCAGTCCAGCCAGCCGCGCAGGTTGTCTTCGATTGCGTTCGATAGTGCGCGGATATGCGCGTCATCGTCGTTCAGGCAGGGGATATACAGAAACTCCTCGCCGCCCGCTTCTTCAAAGCTCTCTTTGATCTCTTCGTTGATCTCTTCCAACGTCTCAATGCAATCGGCCGAGAAGGCCGGGGCGCAGACAGCGATGCTCTTCTTGCCTGCTTCGGCTTGCCGCGCGACCTCTTCCACCGTGTAGGGCTGCAGCCATTCTTCGGGGCCGAACTTGGACTGGAAAGTGGTCATGATCTGGGTGTCATCCCACCCCAACCGTTCCTTCAATAGGCGTGTCGTTTTCTGGCATTGGCAGTGGTACGGGTCGCCCTCCATCAGGTAGCGGATCGGCACACCGTGGTAGGAACAGATCAGGATATCCGGTTTCTTCTCTGCCGCTGCATAGGCTTTTTCAATGGATTGAGCCAAGGCTTCGATATAGTCCGGGCGGTCAAAATAAGGCTCTACCACGCGGGAAATGGGCTGCCATTTCTCTTTCCCCAGCGCTTCAAAGAACTTGTCGCAGGCCGTGGCGGAGGTCGCACCGGCGTAGTGCGGGTAGAGGGGGAAGAACAGGATCTTTGAACATCCCGCTTTCGTCAGCGCCTCAACCTTGGACTGGGTGGATGGATTGCCGTAGCGCATACAGAAATCCACAACGACATTGTCGCCATAGCGCTCCTGCATCGCTGTCTTGATCTTGGCTGTCTGTGCCTTGGTGATCGTCATCAGCGGGCTTTCGCCCTCTTCCTCATTCCAGATGGATTTGTAGGCTGCACCGCTTGTGAAGGGGCGTTTGCTGAGGATGATCAACTGCAACAGCGGCTGCCAAAGCCAGGGGCTGTAGTCGATCACGCGGCGGTCAGACAGGAATTCGCCCAGATACCGGCGCATCGACCAGTAGTCATAATTGTCCGGTGTCCCGAGATTGGCGAGCAGGATGCCCACCTTTTGCTGGGGCACGACCGGATGGTCGGCGCTGGCGTGTTCCGGGCGGGCGGCCTGCATTTGGATGTCCTTGAGCATATTCATGACGTGTCACATAGCCAGTAATCGCGCAGGGTCAATTGCGCAACTTTGTCTCATTTGTCCCAAGCGCGTCTGCAAGGCTCTTTTTGGCGCTGCCGGGGCGCAGGGGTTGGGGTTGGCTGGCGTCGGGTGCCCAACCGGTCAGGAACACCAGTTCAAAGGTTGCCGTGATGCGGCCCGCCCCCGTGCCGAAGTGGGTTTGATAGAGCTCTGCCGCCGTTTCAAACACCGCGCGGCGCGTCGGTTGGCGCAGGCGGGTGGCCAGAGCATTGGTTTCGCCCATCGCCCGCAGATCGCGCATCAGATGCCAAGCGTCCGCATATTCGACCGTCAGCGGCATGGCATCGGCCACTGGTAAGGCAAATCCGGCGCGTTGCAGCAGCGCCCCCTGATCGCGCAGATCCGCCATCGGGGCCACGCGCGGCGACAGCCCGCCGGTGACGGTGCTTTCTGCCTGACCCAGACAGGCCCGCAATTCGGTCAGGGTCTGACCACCCAGCGAGACGCTCAACAAAAGTCCATCCGCGCGCAGTGCGCGCCGACACTGGATCAATTGTCCAACCGGATCATTCGCCCAATGCAGAGCCATCGCGTGGATCACCAGATCATGGCTTTGCTCGGACAGCGCGAGGGTTTCCGCCGTTTCAATTGCGGTTTGGGGAGAGAAACGGCTTTGCCATGGCTCCACAAAGCCGGAGACCAAAGCCGTGTCTGTAAACGACTTGTTAACCACTGCCAGCCGATCCTCAATCTCATCCGCAGCGGCGTCATGCAGGAACAGTCCCTGCGCCGTGGCGCGGGATCTGTTGCGGGCAAGTGCGGCAAGGTCGGTCAATTGGGGCGGATGGGTCATGGGTATCTGATATGTCGATATTGAGCGGACTTCAAATCCGGTTGGACACGCTGTACCCCGCGCGCTGTCTGGGATGCGGCGATGTGGTGGACAGTGATTATGGTCTGTGTGGGCCGTGCTGGCGGGATACAGCGTTCATTGGCGGCCTGATCTGCGATTGCTGTGGCACGCCGCTGCCGGGGAATGCCTCCGATCAGGGTCAGAGATTGCGCTGTGACCAATGTATGAAAGAACCACCGCCCTGGACCCAGGGCCGGGCGGCGCTGATCTATGGCGATACCGGGCGCAAGCTGGTGCTGGCACTCAAACACGGGGACCGACAGGAGATTGCGCAGCCGGCGGGGCTCTGGATGGCGAATGCGGTACGCGATGTTGTGGCGGAAGAGGCGTTGATCCTGCCGGTGCCGCTGCATTGGCAGCGCATGATCAAGAGGCGGTATAACCAATCCGCCTTGCTGGCCAAGGCACTGGCGACAAGGCTTGGTCTGCCCTGGGCGCCCGATGTGTTGCAGCGCGTCCGGCCGACGCCGTCGCTTGACGGTCTCAACCGGGTTCAACGGGCGGATGTACTGGCCGATGCAATCCGGGTGCATCCGCGACGTCGCCACCGGATTGCGGCGCGCCCGGTTGTGTTGGTGGACGATGTGATGACCTCAGGCGCGACACTTGCCGCCTGTACACGGGCGTGTCTGGAGGCGGGCGCTGGTCCCGTAAAAGTCGTCACCCTTGCGCGCGTTGACCGGATGGCACTGGCGCGCGGGGACAAAGACACCTAAATCCAGTCCTTAACAACGACGTTGAAAGGACCGGGTCATGAAACCTGTGGAAATCTATACCTCGCCTCTGTGCGGGTTTTGCCATGCCGCCAAACGGTTGCTGACCCAGAAGGGTGTGCGCTTTGACGAGGTGGATGTGCTGGCCAATCCGGACCGCAAGCCTGAGATGATCCAGCGTGCAGGCGGCAGCCGGACGGTGCCGCAGATTTTCATTGGCGACGACCATGTCGGTGGCTGTGATGAGCTGCACGCGCTGGAGCGGGCAGGGAAACTCGACGCCCTTTTGGCCGCGTGATGCGGGGTGCGATCCTTCAGCTGAACGTGACGGACGATCCGGTTGCGAACCTTGAGACGACGTTGGGGTTCCTCCGCGCGGCTGTGGCGGACGGTGCTGAATGTGTCCTCACGCCGGAGGTTACGAATTGCATTTCCACAAGCGGCACGCATCAACGCGATGTTTTGCAGGCGGAAGCGGATGACATCACCCTTGCTGCGCTGCGTGCGGAAGCCAAGGCATCCGGCATCTGGCTGATGATCGGTTCGCTGGGGTTGAAGACCGGGGATGCGGACGGGCGTTTTGCCAATCGGTGTTTCCTGATCGGGCCGGACGGCGCGGTCGTGGCGAAATACGACAAGATCCACATGTTTGATGTGGAGATCAGCCCAGAAGAGACTTGGCGCGAATCGGATGCCTATCGCCCCGGTCAGCAGGCTGTCGTGGCAGAGACACCCTTTGGCACAGTGGGTCTGAGCATCTGTTACGACGTGCGTTTTCCCATGTTGCATCAGGCCCTGACCGATGCGGGCGCGCAGATCATCACGGTGCCTGCGGCGTTTTCACCTGTGACCGGAGCTGCGCATTGGCATGCCTTGCTGCGCGCCCGCGCGATTGAGACGGGGTGTTATGTCATTGCGCCTGCACAAACGGGCACGCATACCAGTGCCGCGCACAAGACCCGCGACACATATGGGCATTCTCTGGTCATCTCTCCCTGGGGAGAGGTGCTTTTGGACGCAGGGACGGTGCCGGGCGTTTACAAGTTCGAACTGGATATGGGAAAAGTAGCCCAGACGCGGCAGCGTGTGCCAAGCATGGCACACCGCCGCCCTTTTGAAGGACCCTGAACGGGGCTTTGACATGAGCGAAGACGGGACAACGCTGGCGATCATGCTCTTCAGTGAAATGCTGGCGGCGGATCAATCCGTGCGGGCGCGCCTCACCCGAGTCTTGCCCAAGGGGATGGAGATTTCGCATTTTTCGGTGCTGAACCATCTTGCGTGGAGCCGGGATGAAAGCAGCCCCGCCCGTCTGGCAGAGAAGTTCAATGTCACGCGCGGGGCGATGACCAACACGCTCAACAAGCTGGAATGGTCAGGCTACGTGCACATCCGGCCCGATTGGGACGATGCGCGCCGCAAGATGGTGGCGATCAGCCCGGCGGGACGGCGGGCGCGGGACGCCGCGCTGAATGCGCTGACGCCGATGATTGATCAGGTTGTCGAGGATTTGGGCGAGGACAATGTGCGTGCCGCGCTCCCGATTCTGCGGGAGTTGCGCAAACGGCTGACGTGATGGGTGCAAGCACCCATCCTACGCGGGGCGCAGGCTCGCGGTGACGTAGTTTACGGACAAGTCGCGATCTGACAGCTTCCATGACCAGGAGATCGGGTTGAACACGAACCCCTTGCGGTCCACCGGCTCCAACCCTGCCTGCGACATCAGATCAAAGAGCTCATCCGGCGTGATGAATTTCGACCATTCATGGGTGCCTTTGGGCAGCCAGCGCATCACATGTTCCGCCCCGATGATCGCCATCATATACGATTTCGGATTGCGGTTGATGGTGGAGCAGACATGCAGGCCACCCGGTTTCAGCAGGTCATGGCAGGCGCGCAGGTAATCGATGGGAGAGGCGACATGTTCGACCACTTCCATGTTCAGAACAGCGTCGAATCTCTCGCCCGCGGCCGCCATGTCTTCGGCAGTCGTATGGCGGTAATCAATGGTGAGCCCGGATTGTTCGGCATGGACTTGCGCCACGGGAATGTTCCGCTCTGCCGCATCAGCACCCACCACATCGGCGCCCAGCCGCGCCATGGGTTCGGCCAGCAAACCACCACCGCAGCCGATGTCGAGAATGCGCAGCCCGGCAAAGGGTTTGTCTGCCTTCAGATCTCGATCAAACTCCCCGGCAATCTGGCTGGTGATATAGTCCAGCCGACACGGGTTGAGCATGTGCAGCGGCTTGAATTTGCCGTTCACATCCCACCACTCGGCGGCCATGGCTTCGAATTTGGCGATCTCACCGGGATCGACTGTTGTTTGTGTGGATTGCATACCGCACTCCTATGTTCTTTGGCGTCTTGTGGGGTATATAGGGCAGTGATGGATAAGTTTCCCGATCAAAAGCGCGCAGTTCAGTATCTGTATCCGCCTGTTGACCCGTTTGATCAGCGCATGCTGGCCGTGGGGCAGGGCCATCAGGTCTATGTGGAGCAATGTGGCAACCCCGGCGGCATCCCGGTTCTGGTGCTGCATGGCGGTCCCGGCGGTGGGTGCAGCCCGTCAATGCGGCGCTATTTTGATCCTGCAAAATATAGGGTTATCCTGTTTGACCAGCGCGGATGCGGGCGGTCGCGGCCCCATGCGTCGGTGACGGACAACACCACCTGGCATCTGGTGGCGGACATCGAAATGATTCGGGCAGAGCTGGGGATTGATCAGTGGATCGTCTTTGGCGGCTCCTGGGGTGCGACACTTTCGCTGATCTATGCGCAGACCCACCCGGATGCGGTGCGCAATCTGGTTTTGCGCGGTGTGTTCCTGATGACAAAGGCGGAACTGGATTGGTTCTATGGCGGCGGCGCTGGGCGGTTCTGGCCGGAAGTGTGGAAGCGGTTTACCAGCATCATTCCCGAGGATGAGCAGGACGATCTGATCGCGGCCTATCACCGGCGGCTGTTCTCTGGCGATATTCCGATGGAGCAGCGGTTTGGCAAGGCGTGGGCGGCCTGGGAAAACGCGCTGGCGTCAATCCATTCGGCCGGTGCCGTGCACGAAGGGCCTGCGGAATACGCACGGGCGTTCTCACGGCTGGAGAATCACTATTTCACCAATGCGGGATTTCTTGAGTTCGATGGGCAGATCCTGGCCCATATGAACCGGATCAAGGACACCCCCGGTGTGATTGTCCAGGGCCGCTATGACATGATCTGTCCGCCATCCAGCGCCTATGAGTTGTCAGAACGCTGGCCCGCCTGTGAGTTGAAAATGGTCCGCAATGCAGGCCACGCCTTGTCAGAGCCGGGAATATCGGCAGAATTGGTGCGCGCCATGGATAGGATCGCCGCCCAATGACAACCCGCCGTTCGCATATCGACAGACGTGCGCTGTTTACCTCAGCCGCCGCGATGGCGTTGCTGGCGGCGTCCGGCGTGTCGGCTGCGGGTGTGCCGCAGCGGGGCGGACGGATGCGGATGGCGCTGTCGGGCGGTGCGCGGGGCGACAGTTGGATGGCGGGCGATGGGCTGTTCATGCAGGTGGCGCGGCAGGGGATGGTGTTTGATACATTGACCGAACGCGCAGCGGACGGCGTGCTGCGGGGGGAACTGGCGACGGGTTGGTCCTCGTCCGATGGCGGTCGGGTCTGGCAGTTCGACCTGCGGGCAGGCGTGTTTTTCCATGATGGTCAGCCGTTTACCGCGAAAGACGCTGTGGTCAGCCTTGCAGCGTTGCGCGGCGCAAGAGTGGAAGCGGTTGATCCGCTGACCCTGCGTGTGACCCTGGACCAGCCCAGTGCCTCTTTGCCGCTGCTGCTGGCGGAACCTGAATACATCATCCGTCCTGCCCATGCGTTTGAGGATGGGATTGGCACGGGCCTTTACCGTGTGAAACGCTTTATCCCCGGTCGGCAACTGCTGACGGTGCGGGTTGAGGCGCATTACAAGGACGGCGCTGCCGGCTGGTTTGATGAGGTGGAACTGACCTCTATCCCGTCCGAGCAGGTTCGGGGTGAAGCGCTGGGCGGCTATCTGGTAGACGCGGTGGATACGCGAGATGTCGATGGTGTGAGAGCGCTGCCCGATGTGATGCTGTCGCCCGATGCGCGGGACGTGATGCAGGCGGTTTCCACAAGCGTTGCACAACCCGCGCGGGTCAGCGCGCTGCGCCCGCTTGATGATCTGCGCGCGGCGGAGCGGTGGTGGTTTGTCTGAGAGTGGGCGCGTTAGTATCTTGTGCTTGACTCGGCGAAAAATTAATTGCAGCAGACTTGACGAGCGTCGATTCGGTGTCTACCTGTAAGACATACCGGCTAACAGCAGGTCTGTTAGTTCAAGGGCTGTGATCACGAGAGTGGCGCAGCCCTTGCTGTATTTTACAAGTATAGATAGCGTTCTATTATGAGAGCTCGCGTTTACATTGATGGTTTCAATTTCTACTACCGTCGCTTGAAGAAATCCAAAACCAAATGAACAGACCTCAAAAAGCTCTCATACGAGGTTTTATCAGAAGGTGATATTATTGATTGTATTAGGTATTTTACAGCAGATGTGAGTCCGCGTGCGGGAGATCCGAGCGCGCCACATCGCCAAGAAACCTACTTTCGTGCACTAAAGACCATTCCGGAACTTACAATTCACAAGGGCAAGTTTTTGACAAAGACAATTACCCGTCCGCTTGTCAAAGATGGTGTGACGATGGTTACGGTGCACGACACTGAAGAGAAGGGATCTGATGTAAATCTTGCTTCGCATCTCTTGATGGATGCGTTTAGCGAGTCTTTTGATGTTGCTCTCGTATTTTCTCAAGACACAGATCTATTAGAACCATTGAGGATGGTTACTCAAGAATTACAAAAGACAGTCGTTCTGGCGTGGTTTGAAAACCCCCAACCGGGCAAGAAACATCGGCAAGCAGTTTCAGCGGTAAGAAATATTTCGGATGGTATGCTCCGCCGATCGCAGTTTCCAAAGACAGTTCTGGGACAAGGTGGCGTGAAAATTCATAGACCCGAAAGCTGGGACTTCGATAATTAGGTATCTATGCTTGCAGTTCGCGGCCCTCCTCCGTATATGACCCATAACAGCGGCACGTTCGGGTCCAAACCAAACGCTCCACCGACCGACACAAACGGGCCGCGCGCCCGTTTTTTTGTGCCTGAAAGGCTCCGCCCCGCAATGTCCAACGACCTGATTGCAAAAGCTGCCATTGACCGCCGCATGGCGGAGATCATCACACCCGTGATCGAGGATCTCGGGTTTGAACTGGTGCGCGTGCGGTTGATGTCAGGCAAGAACACCACGTTGCAGATCATGGCTGACAAGCCTGAAGGTGGCATCGAAGTGGATGATCTGAGCGTCATCACCCAATCCGTGGGTGCAGTGCTGGACGTGGAAGATCCCATTCTCGACGAATACACGCTTGAGGTTTCATCCCCCGGTATCGACCGCCCGCTGACACGGCTCAAGGATTTTGAGCAGTTTGAAGGGTATGAGGCCAAGCTGGAAACGCTTGAGTTGATCGAGGGCCGCCGCCGGTTCAAGGGTGAACTGGCAGGGGTTGAGGGCGATGAGGTGCTGATCAACGTGGCCGAAGGCACGCTGGGGCTGAAATTCGATTGGCTGTCGGACGCCAAACTGGTCCTGACCGATGAGCTGATTGCCGAAATGCTGCGCCAACGCAAAGCGTCGGGCGCGATCGACGAAACGAAGTTTGACGAGATTTCTGAAGACGAAACACCGGACGAAAAAGCCGAGGGAGACACTTGAATGGCCATTACATCTGCCAACCAGCTTGAACTGCTGCAAACCGCTGAGGCGGTCGCGCGGGAGAAGATGATCGACCCCGGTCTGGTCGTCGAGGCGATGGAAGAATCGCTCGCCCGTGCGGCGAAGTCGCGTTACGGCGCGGAGATGGACATTCGCGTGAGCATCGACCGGAAGACGGGTCGGGCGACATTCACCCGCGTGCGCACCGTGGTCGAGGAAGAAGAGCTTGAGAACTATCAGGCGGAATTCACCGTTGAGCAGGCCAAGCAATACATGGAAAACCCCGAGGTCGGGCAGGAATTCATCGAAGAGGTTCCCCCGGTTGAGATGGGCCGCATTGCCGCGCAATCTGCAAAGCAGGTGATCCTGCAAAAGGTGCGCGAAGCCGAGCGGGATCGCCAGTACGAGGAATTCAAGGACCGCGCGGGCACGATTATCAACGGTCTGGTCAAGCGGGAAGAGTACGGCAACGTCATCGTCGACGTGGGTGCCGGCGAAGCGATCCTGCGCCGGAACGAGAAGATCGGCCGCGAATCCTACCGCCCCAATGACCGCATCCGCGTCTATATCAAGGATGTGCGTCGGGAGCAGCGTGGGCCGCAGATTTTCCTCAGCCGGACAGCGCCTGAATTCATGGCGGAACTGTTCAAAATGGAAGTGCCAGAGATTTACGACGGTATCATCGAGATCAAAGCCGTTGCCCGTGATCCCGGTTCACGTGCGAAGATTGCCGTGATTTCCTATGATGGTTCGATTGATCCTGTTGGTGCCTGTGTGGGTATGCGGGGTTCGCGCGTGCAGGCCGTTGTGAACGAATTGCAGGGCGAAAAGATCGACATCATTCCATGGAATGAAGACCAGCCAACGTTCCTTGTGAACGCGCTTCAGCCTGCCGAGGTCTCCAAGGTGGTTCTGGACGAAGAAGCGGGCAAGATCGAAGTGGTCGTGCCGGAAGAGCAATTGTCCCTCGCCATTGGCCGCCGTGGTCAGAACGTGCGTCTGGCGTCGCAGCTGACGAACCTCGACATCGACATCATGACGGAAGAGCAGGAAAGCGCGCGCCGTCAGGCGGAGTTTGAGCTGCGCACGAAGCTGTTCATGGATACGCTCGATCTGGACGAATTCTTCGCTCAGTTGCTGGTTTCCGAAGGGTTCACCAACCTTGAGGAAGTGGCTTATGTCGAAGTGGACGAACTGCTGGTCATCGATGGTGTGGACGAAGACACCGCGAACGAATTGCAGGCCCGTGCCCGTGACGTGATTGAAGCCAAGAACAAAGCGGCTCTGGATGCGGCCCGTGCATTGGGTGTTGAGGACAGCCTTATTGAATTTGAGGGTCTGACACCCCAGATGATTGAGGCATTGGCGAATGATGACGTCAAAACCCTCGAAGATTTTGCGACATGTGCGGATTGGGAACTGGCCGGTGGCTGGACAACCGTGGATGGGGAGCGTGTGAAGGATGACGGTGTTCTTGAGCCGTTCGATGTCTCCCTAGAAGAAGCGCAGCAGTTGATCATGACCGCACGTGTGCTTCTGGGCTGGGTTGATCCGGCGGAATTGGAAGCACAAGCCGAAGCCGAAGAGGGCGAAGAAGCCGAAGAAGGTCAGGAGGCCGAGGCCTGATCGCAGGCCTCGGGTTACCGGGATGGGACGCGGTGGCGCGACCAAAGACCGAAGCGACGGTCCTGAACGCAAGTGTCTTGTCACGGGCGAGGTGCATCCAAAGCAAGGTTTGGTGCGTTTCGTTGTGGGGCCGGAGGGGCAGGTTGTGCCGGATGTACTGGGCAAGCTGCCCGGTCGGGGCATGTATGTCACTGCGGATCGCGACATGATCGCGCAAGCGGCGAAGAAGAAGCTGTTCTCGCGCGGGGCAAAGGCACAGGTCAGCGTGCCGGAGGACCTTGTGGCAGAGGTCGAACGGCAGCTGGCGCGGCGCGTGGTCGATCTGATCTCGCTCCAGCGTAAGGGCGGTCGGGCCGTGGCAGGCTATGAGAAGGTAAAGGGTTGGCTTCAAACAGAAGAAGCCGAAGTGCTGATACAGGCCTCCGATGGGTCCGGGCGTGGCAAGTCAAAGCTGAGCACGCCGCATTACGGACATTACATCGGCTGGCTGACGGCGGATGAATTGGGTTTGGCATTCGGACGCCAAACTGTGATACATGGGGCGCTGGCCTCTGGTGGACTCACCTCACGTGTTGTAGAGGAAGCCCAACGGTTGCGCGGACTGCGCGAAAATAAGACTGGCAAGGGCCAGTCGGAAGGATAGACGAGCTACATGAGCGATAGTGACGGCAAGAAAACATTGGGTCTGCGCGGAGCTGCTCCGCGGCCTGGCAACGTAAAGCAAAGCTTTAGCCATGGGCGGACCAAGAACGTCGTGGTCGAAACCAAGCGCAAGCGCGTTGTGGTGCCCAAGCCGGGTGCCGCAAAGACAGGGTCGGGCGGTGCGCCTGTGGGCAATCCATCCAAGCGCCCTGCGGGCATTACCGATGCGGAGATGGAGCGTCGCCTGAAGGCCGTTCAGGCCGCAAAGGCCCGCGAGACGGAAGAAGCCGCTGCCCGGCAAGCGGAGGAGAAAGCGCGCGCTGAAGATCGTGAGCGCCGCCGTGCAGAGCAGGAAGCCAAGGAACAGGCGGAGCGTGAGCGCGAGGAAAACCTCAAGGCGAAAGCCGAAGAGGACGAACGCCGCAAGAAAGAAGCCGAAGCTGCGGCTCAGGCCGCTGCGGCCCCCGCGGAGCCTGTTGTTGCGCGCCAGCCCAACAAATCGGCACCCGCGCCCGGTAACGCGCAGCGGAAAACGGACCGCGACCGCGAAGACACCAACAAGAAAAACCGTCAGGGCGACGACAGCCGTCGTTCTGGCAAGCTGACGCTGAACCAGGCGTTGCGGGGCGGCGAAGGTGGCCGCCAACGCTCCATGGCGCAGATGAAACGCCAGCAGGAGCGTGCCCGTCAGAAAGCAATGGGTGGTTCGGTTGAGCGTGAAAAGGTCGTGCGTGATGTTCAGTTGCCGGAGGCGATTGTGGTGTCCGAACTGGCCAACCGTATGTCCGAAAAGGTTGCTGACGTCGTGAAGGCGCTGATGACCAACGGCATGATGGTTACGCAAACCCAGACGATTGACGCCGATACCGCCGAACTGATCATCGAGGAATTTGGCCACAAGGTTGTCCGCGTGTCGGATGCCGACGTTGAGGACGTGATCAAGGAGATTGAGGACGACGACAAGGATCTCAAGTCCCGGCCCCCGGTCATTACGATCATGGGTCACGTCGATCACGGCAAGACATCGCTTCTGGATGCGATCCGCAATGCGCGGGTTGTGGCCGGCGAAGCGGGCGGGATCACGCAGCATATCGGTGCCTATCAGGTGACAACCGACACTGGCGCGGTTCTGTCTTTCCTCGATACACCGGGTCACGCGGCGTTTACGTCAATGCGGTCCCGTGGGGCGCAGGTCACGGATATCGTTGTGCTGGTGGTTGCGGCGGATGACGCCGTGATGCCGCAGACCATTGAAGCGATCAACCACGCCAAGGCGGCTGACGTGCCGATGATCGTGGCGATCAACAAGATCGACCGCCCTGCGGCGAACCCCGACAAGGTGCGGACCGATCTGCTTCAGCACGAAGTGATCGTGGAGAAAATGTCAGGCGATGTGCAGGATGTCGAAGTCTCTGCCATCACCGGTGAAGGTCTGGACAAACTGCTCGAAGCCATCGCGCTTCAGGCGGAAATCCTTGAATTGAAAGCGAACCCTGATCGTGCCGCCGTTGGTGCCGTGATCGAGGCGCAGCTTGACGTGGGTCGCGGCCCGGTCGCGACGGTTCTGGTGCAGAACGGTACGCTGCGTCAGGGTGATATCTTTGTTGTGGGGGAGCAGTACGGCAAGGTGCGGGCGCTGGTCGATGATACCGGCAACCGGGTCAAGGAAGCCGGACCATCCGTGCCTGTCGAAGTGCTGGGTCTGAACGGCACACCCGAAGCGGGTGACGTTCTGAACGTGACCGACACCGAAGCGCAGGCGCGCGAGATTGCGGAGTATCGCGAGAAAGCGGCCAAGGACAAACGCGCCGCTGCGGGTGCGGCGACCACGCTGGAACAGCTGATGGCGAATGCCAAGGCTGATGAGAACGTGAGCGAACTGCCCATCCTGTTGAAAGCCGACGTGCAGGGGTCTGCCGAAGCCATCGTTCAGGCGATGGAGAAAATCGGCAATGACGAAGTGCGCGTGCGCGTGCTGCACCACGGTGTGGGTGCGATCACGGAAACGGACGTTGGTCTGGCCGAAGCCTCCGGCGCGCCGATCCTCGGCTTTAACGTCCGGGCGAATGCTTCTGCACGGAACACGGCGAACCAGAAGGGTGTGGAGATCCGCTATTACTCGGTCATCTACGACCTTGTGGATGACGTGAAAGCCGCAGCCTCCGGTCTGCTCAGCGCGGAGATCAAAGAGAACTTCATCGGATACGCAAGTATCAAAGAGGTCTTCAAGGTCACGGGTGTGGGCAAGGTTGCCGGTTGTCTCGTTACCGAAGGTGTCGCACGGCGGTCTGCCGGTGTCCGCCTGCTGCGCGACAACGTGGTGATCCACGAAGGCACATTGAAAACGCTCAAGCGTTTCAAGGACGAAGTGCCGGAAGTGCAGTCCGGTCAGGAATGCGGCATGGCGTTTGAAAACTACGATGATATCCGCCCAGAGGATGTGATCGAGATTTTCGAGCGTGAGGAAGTGACCCGCACGTTGGCCTGATCCGCACCACGCGGTTGATGAAATTGAAAGAGCAGCCTGAACGGGCTGCTCTTTTTTCATTGCGGTGGGTCTTAGGTATTCTAGATCATCCACCAGCACCCTGAACCGCAGATATCGGCGCGATGCCTGCGGTCTGGCGTGTGGTGGACCTCGCTCAGTTCTGGCGAACGACAGGTTTGCCTGAAAACACCGTGTCATCCACTTTGACGACAACGCGCCCGTCCGGCATCGTTTTGACAAAGGTTCCCTGAACAGAAATGCAGGACCCGAGTGTGATTGTGCGCAGCATATGCTCTCCCCCCAGAAAGATATGACAACATTAGTCGTTGGATTTGGAATTTCCAGTAAATTGTTAACCTCAAGTTGACAATAAATACCGAAATGGAAACAGTCAGTGCCCTGTTTTCACAGCCAGTCGCGCAGGATCGGGATCAACGGGATGTCAGCTTCGGGCATGGGATAGGTCTTGAGGTCGTTTGCACGCACCCATTTCAACTGCTGACCTTCGTTGGACATCGGCGTGCCTTCCCATTTGCGGCAGGCAAAAAGCGGCATCAGCAGGTGGAAATCATCATAGCTGTGGCTGGCGAAGGTCAGAGGGGCAAGGCAGCTTTCCCAGGTATCGATCCCTAGCTCTTCCTGCAATTCCCGGATGAGTGCGGCTTCGGGGGTTTCACCGTCCTCGACTTTACCGCCCGGGAATTCCCACAGGCCCGCCATGGATTTCCCTTCGGGGCGCTGCGCCAGCAAGACACGGCCATCCACGTCGATCAGCGCAACGGCTGACACAAGCACCATCTTCATGACCGATAGTCCGCGTTGATTTCGATGTAGCCATGGGTCAGATCGCAGGTCCAGACCGTCGACGCGCCCGTGCCCATGCCCAGATCGACACCGATGCGGATGTCGGTGCCTTTCATATGCGCGGCTGCATCCGCCTCGGCATAGCCGGGGCTGACGAAGCCCTTGGTCGCGACTTCAATATCGCCGAACCGGATCGACAGCAGGTCGCGGTCGGCAGGTGCGCCGGATTTCCCAACTGCCATGACGACGCGGCCCCAATTCGGGTCTTCGCCGGCGATGGCAGTTTTGATCAGGGGTGAGTTTGCAATGGCCATGGCGTGGGTCTTTGCATCCGCGTCGGTGGTGGCACCGGTCACGTTGATCTCAACGAATTTCGTCGCCCCTTCGCCGTCTTTGACAACCTGATGGGCGAGGTCCTGCATGACGCCATGAAGGGCGACCTCAAAGGCGGCATTGCCGTCAATCGAAACGCCGGATGCGCCGGTGGCTGCAACCAGCAAGGTGTCGGAGGTTGAGGTGTCACTGTCCACCGTGATGCTGTTGAACGTGCGATCCGCGTGACGTGTCACCATGGCTTGCAGCGCGTTCTGGGATGCGACGGCGTCGGTGAAGATATAGACCAGCATCGTCGCCATATCCGGCGCGATCATGCCCGACCCCTTTGCAATCCCGGCGATAGAGACTGTTTTGCCGTCAATTTCCACCTGCGCCATCGCGCCTTTGGGAAAGGTATCGGTGGTCATGATCGCCTGGGCGGCCGCCTCGATCTGATCGGGGTTTTGATCCCGGTGAAGCCTGTCCAGCACTGCGGTGATGCGCTCTGCGGGAAGTGGTTCTCCGATTACGCCGGTGGAGGAGGTGAAGACGCGCTCCTGTTCCACACCGCAGGTTTGGGCAACCGCAGCCGTAATCGCCTCCACCGCCGCAACGCCGCCTTTGCCCGTGAAGGCATTTGCGTTGCCAGAGTTCACAAGGATCGCCGCAGCCCCATCTGACGGGCCGCCAAGTTTGGCCTGACAATCAAGAACCGGGGCCGCGCGGGTGGATGACTTGGTGAATACCCCAGCCACTGTCGTGCCGGGTGCCAGAAGCGCCAGCATCACATCGGTGCGCCCTTGATACTTCACCCCCGCCGCCATGGTGGCAAAGGTCACGCCATCAATGACGGGCAGGTCTGGAAAGGCCGCCGGGGCCAGCGGAGAGACTTTGGTGATTGTCGCCAAGGAAGGTTACTCCAGCAGTTCGAGGTCTTTGAGGATCGCGGGGTCGAGGCCTTCGGCACCGCTGCGGTCCACGTCGGCGGCGGCGGTGACGTCCTCAATGGTGGTCTGAACGCGGGTCTGGCGCAATTGCAGTTCCAGTTCCTCCCGCACGCTTTCAAGCGAAGGCGCTTCGGTCTTGCGGGTTTCGTTCAGTTTGATCACATGCCAGCCAAACTGTGTCTGTACCGGATCAGAGACGGCACCCGGCTCCATCGCGACGACGGCTGCTTCAAATGAGGGGACCATCATGCCCTTTCCAAACCACCCCAGCGACCCGCCACCGGGGCCGGAAGGGCCTGTCGATTTTTCCCGCGCGAGGGCTGCGAAATCAGCACCATTGTCGAGTTCTTCTTTCAGGGCAATTGCGGTTTCCTCTGTCTCCACCAGAATGTGGGAGGCGTTGTATTCCTCACCGGCTTCGGCATTGGCGTATTGTTCGTCATAGGCTGCCTGAACGTCGTCTTCGGACAGGGGAGAGGCCATGTTCCGTTCAATCACTTCGCCGGCCGTCAGGGAGCGCAGTTCATTCTCAATCGACAGGCTGACGCGGGCGGGCAGATCGCCCTCATAGCTGTCTGCGAGCGCTGCCTGCTGGACCAGCTGATCCAGAATACCGGTGAACAACACTTCGTCAGGCAGTTGGCGGTATTGTTCGGGCAGGCTGGCGCGCGCGATGATCATATGGCCGAGGGTAATCTCCGTGTCGTTCACAATTGCGACAACCTGATCAATGGATGGTTTGTCCTGCGCGGTCGCAGGCAGGCTCAACGCCGCTGAAATGACAACAGAGGCGAGAAAAGTGAGGGGTTTTTGCATGGATTGTCCTATCGTTCACCCTGCTCGGGGGCTGCTACATTGACAGTGTTTCTTGCGGCGCCTACATCGGCTGCAAGGCGCGGAAGAACCGCGCAATCCCCCTCTATCTATGGGGTGACACCGCGCTCGGCAAGCAGATCGGCGTCGGAACAAACACATTCGGCTGGAGAGCACATGCTGGGTATCGGAACAATCGCCAAAAAGGTATTTGGCACAGCCAACGACCGAAAAATCAAAGCCACGCGCCCGCTGGTGGCAAAGATCAACGCGCTGGAGCCGGAGATCGAAAAGCTGTCCGATGAAGGGCTGAAGGAAAAAACCGCCGAGCTGAAACAGCGCGCGCAGAGCGGCACCAGCCTTGATGATCTGCTGCCAGAGGCCTTTGCCGCCTGCCGCGAAGCGGCGCGGCGGACGCTGGGCATTCGCGCTTTTGACACGCAGATGCTGGCGGCGATTTTTCTGCATCAGGGCAATATCTCTGAACAGAAAACGGGTGAGGGCAAGACGCTGACCGCCGCACTTGCGGCCTATCTCAATGCCCTGACCGGCAAGGGTGTGCATATCGTCACCGTGAACGAATACCTCGTGCAGCGGGACGCGGATTGGATGGGCAAGGTGTTTGCAGCGCTTGGCATGACCACCGGTGCTGCCATCTCAATGATGCCGGAAGAGGAAAAGCGCGCGGCCTATGAGTGTGACATCACCTATGCCACCAACAACGAGCTTGGCTTTGACTATCTGCGCGACAACATGAAGTCGAACCTGGGTGAGATCCTGCAAAAGCACCATAACTTCGCCATCGTGGACGAAGTGGACAGCATCCTGATTGATGAGGCGCGGACGCCGCTGATCATTTCGGGGCCCGCGCAGGACCGCTCGGACATGTATCTGACCATCGACAAGCTGATCCCCTCCTTGCAGGACGATCATTTTGAGCTGGACGAAAAGACCCGCAATGTGACCTTCACAGATGACGGGAACGAGTTTCTGGAAGAACAGCTGCGCGCCCGTGAGATGATCGAAGAGGGTCAGTCGCTCTATGATCCTGAAAGCACGACCATCGTGCACCACGTCAATCAGGGCCTGCGCGCGCACAAGCTGTTTACCAAGGACAAGGATTACATCGTCCGCGACGGTGAGATCATGCTGATCGACGAATTTACTGGCCGCATGATGCAGGGCCGTCGTCTGTCGGACGGGCTGCATCAGGCGATTGAGGCCAAGGAAGGCGTCAAGATCCAGCCGGAGAACGTCACGCTCGCCTCCGTCACTTTCCAGAACTACTTCCGCCTCTATGACAAGCTGGCCGGCATGACCGGAACCGCGCTGACAGAGGCTGAGGAATTCATGCAGATCTACGGTCTGGGTGTTGTCGAAGTGCCGACAAACCTGCCGATCGCGCGTGAAGACGAAGACGACGCGGTCTACCGCACGGCGGGTGAGAAATACGATGCGATGATCGAAAAGGTGGCGGAGGCCCATGAGAAGGGTCAGCCCTGCCTTGTCGGGACCACATCCATTGAGAAGTCCGAGCAGCTGAGCCAGATGCTGACGACAGCGGGTATCACACACAACGTCCTGAACGCCCGCCAGCACGAGAAAGAAGCGCAGATCATCGCGGACGCGGGCAAGCTGGGCGCGGTCACCATCGCGACCAACATGGCGGGTCGGGGGACAGACATTCAGCTGGGCGGCAACGTCGAGATGAAAGTGCTTGAGGCGATCAGCGCCGATCCCGAAGCCGACCCTGCGGAAGTACGCGCCCGCATCGAAGCAGAACACGCCGATGAAAAGAAGCAGGTTCTGGCGGCAGGTGGCTTGTATGTCCTCGCCTCTGAACGCCACGAGAGCCGCCGGATCGACAACCAGCTGCGCGGCCGGTCAGGCCGTCAGGGGGATCCGGGGCGGACCTCTTTCTTCTTGTCGCTCGAAGACGATCTGATGCGGATTTTCGGGTCTGAACGGCTTGAAAAAGTGCTCAAGACCCTTGGTCTGAAGGAAGGCGAAGCGATTGTGCACCCTTGGGTGAACAAATCGCTGGAGCGGGCACAGGCGAAAGTCGAAGGCCGCAACTTCGACATCCGCAAACAGCTTCTGAAATACGACGACGTGATGAACGAGCAGCGCAAGGTCATCTTTGGGCAGCGCCGCGACATCATGGAAGCCGAGGACCTGAGCGAGATCATCACTGACATGCGCCATCAGGTGATCGACGATCTGATCGACACCTACATGCCGCCCAAGACCTATGCCGACCAATGGGACACGCAGGGTTTCTATGCCGCAGTGATCGAGCAGTTGAACATCGACGTGCCGGTCATTGCCTGGTGCGAAGAGGACGGTGTGGATGATGAGATTATCCGCGAACGCCTGATTGAGGCGACCGACAAGATGATGGCCGAGAAGGTCGAAGGCTTTGGCCCGGAGAACATGCGGCTGATCGAAAAGCAGCTGCTGTTGCAGACCATCGACGCCAAGTGGCGTGAACACCTTGTCACGCTGGAGCATCTGCGATCCGTCGTTGGTTTCCGCGGGTATGCGCAACGCGATCCACTGAACGAATACAAGAACGAGAGCTTCCAGCTGTTTGAGGTCATGCTTGACAGTTTGCGGCAGGATGTGACGCAGAAGCTGGGTCAGGCGCAGCCGATGACCGAGGAAGAGCGTAAAGCCATGATGGAAGAAATCGCCGCCCGTCAGGCCGCGATGCAGCAGGCCATCGATGATGCGGCAGCCCCTGCTCCGGCCCCTACGGCCGATGCGGCTGAAGGCTTTGTTGAGGATGATCCGAGCACATGGGGCAACCCCGGACGCAATGATCCCTGTCCTTGCGGCTCAGGCAAGAAATTCAAACACTGCCACGGGCGGCTGGTATAAGCCCCGGCTGACACGGCAGCTTTTGACGTTTGGAAAGGGCGGTTGACCGGCAGGTCGCCGCCCTTTCGCCATATTCCGTCCCCTGATCCGTCATATCCAAGCCCAGATTGTCCTGCATCAAGGCGGTAATTGATTCCGCGGAAGGGACAAGCCGATGGCACGGACAAGGGAAATACTGACTGTAGCGGGCACACTTGCATGTGCTGCGGGCATTGGTTTCGTCATGCAGAATTCCGATGTTGCGGAAAAGCGATATGGCAAAACTACGGAAGAGACTGGGGCAGTCATCGGTGCATCCGTTTCCGACGCGATCCTTGATGTGCAAGAGATCAAGCTGACTTCAGCGGAGATCGCCGCAACCCCCAAACTGCCCGAGCCCGACGCAGAGGTGACCACCGCCAGCGCACCGCAAAGCCAGCTGAGTGAGCCGGATGTGCCGGCGCTGGCGCAGACTGTGGACCCTGTGAAACCGGCTTGTGAGATCATGGTCAATGCCCGTCCTGTGGCCGCCGCCATGGTGGATTTGCAGATGACGGCTGCGTGTTTCCCGAACGAGCGTGTGACCGTGCACCACAACGGGATGATCTTTACTGAAACCACCTCTGACGCGGGTGTGGTCTCCCTGACAGTGCCAGCGCTGTCCGAGGATGCCGTGTTTATCTTTGCCTTCTCCAATGGGGATGGCGCCGTTGCACAGACCACTGTGGAAGAGCTGAACGGGTATGACCGTGCGGTATTGCAGTGGAAAGGCAATGCCGGGTTTGAAATCCATGCCCGTGAATTTGGCGCGGATTATGGTGAACCGGGGCATTTGTGGCGTGGTGCGCCGGGCGACATCTCCACGGCTGTGTCCGGCAAGGGGGGTGTGCTGACCCAGCATGGCGATCAGGAAGCAGCGGATCCATTCCTCGCAGAGGTATATACCTTCCCACGTGATGCAGAAGGGCTGTCGGGGGACATCGCGCTGAGCGTGGAAACCGAAGTGACCCAAGCCAACTGCGGCGTTGAAATTGAAGCCCAATCACTGGAAGTCCAGCAGGACGGGCAGATCAAAACCCAGAATCTGACCTTGCCGGTTCCCGCTTGTGATGCGGTTGGCAGCTTTCTTGTGTTGAATAATCTGCTGCAAGACCTGAAAGTCGCATCAAGGTAACGCAACGGTCGGGGTCATATGGGTAACCTGAAACGTGCGGCGATCTTCGCCGCACTTTTTGTTTTTACAGGTCTGCACGCACTGGCGCAGGATGTCACGCTGACGTCCCGTGATGGCAAGGTCGAATTGATCGGCACGCTTCTGGGGTTTGACGGCGAATTCTACCGCTTGCAGACGGAGTATGGCGAACTCACCGTTGATGGTTCTGGCGTGAATTGCGAGGGACCCGGCTGCCCGAACCTACAGGATTTTGTGGCGGAGGTGATGCTGTCCGGCTCTGCCACAATGGGGGCGGTGTTGATGCCTGCGCTGATCGATGCCTTTGCGCTGCGCAATGGATACAAGGTCAGCCGTGAAACCTATGATGCGACCCAGTTTGCCTATGTGCTGACCCGTGCGGATACGGGCAAGACCGCCGCCCGCTTTGATTTCCGTGCCACCAATACCGACGAAGGCTTTGCCGATCTGCTGGCGGATGAGGCGGATATTGTGCTGGCTTTGCGGGAGGTCCGGCGCGATGAACGGATCAATGCGCGCGATGCCGGGATGGGGGATCTGACCGGGGCCAACCGCAGCCGCGTGCTTGCGCTGGATGCAGTGGTGCCGGTGGTATCGGCGAGCAATCCGATCAAGGCGATCTCTCCGCTTGATCTGGCGCGGGTGTTTGCGGGGCTGGTCACCAATTGGCAGGATCTGGGCGGGCCGGATGCGCCGATTGATCTGCATTTGCCGACCCCTTCCAGCGGGCTTTCCCAGGCGATTGTGGATCAGGTGATGACCCCGGCGAAGCTGGACTTTGCCGAAGGGATCACCCGCCATGCCTTGCCCGCGCAGATCGCGGAAGCCGTGGCGCGGGACACATTTGCGCTGGGCATCACGTCCTATGCGGAGCGGCGCGGGACGCAGGTTTTGACGCTGGGCGGGACCTGCGGGTTCTTTCTGGATGCCGCACGGCGGACCATCAAGACGGAAGATTATCCGCTGACCGCGCCGATGTTTCTTTATGTGCCGGCACGGCGTTTGCCCTTGATTGCAAGGGAATTTCTCGCCTTTACGCGAGAGCCTGCGGCACAGAATGTGATCCGGCGGGCGGGGTTTGTGGACCAGACGCCGGAGGAGATTCCGGTGGACGAACAGGGCAATCGCTTTGCCAATGCAATCACGGTGGCGGGGGGCGAAACCTCCCTTGAGGAATTGCAACGGATGACGGCGACGCTGACCCCGATGGCGCGGCTGACAACCAGTTACCGGTTTGAGACCGGGTCGATCCGGCTGGATGCGCAGTCCCGGTCGAACGTGCAGCAATTGGCCCGTGCGTTGGAACAGGGGCAGTACGACGCGCGGCAGTTGATGTTCGTGGGGTTCAGCGATGGCGAGGGGGCGGCGAAGGCCAACCGGGACATCGCATTGCGGCGGGCACAAGCCGTGCAGCGCGCGGTGAGTGCGGCGGCGGTGACGGCGAATATGGAGCGGGTCGATGTGCGGGTGGACGCCTTTGGAGAGGCGATGCCGATGGCCTGTGATGACACGGCATGGGGCCGTCAGGTGAACCGGCGGGTTGAGGTTTGGGTCAGATAAACCCATCCGCGCGGAAGCTGAGTTCGGTCGATTTTCCGATGATCAGATGGTCATGCAGGGTGAGGCCAAGCGCGTCGCAGGCGGCGGCAATCTGGTGGGTCATGTCGATGTCGGCCTGCGACGGGGTGGGATCACCGGAGGGGTGATTGTGTACTAAAATCAAGGCACTGGCGTTTAGCTCAAGCGCGCGTTTGGCGACCTCGCGCGGGTAGACGGGGACGTGGTCGACGGTGCCTTTGGCCTGTTCTTCGTCCGCGATGAGGACGTTCTTGCGGTCGAGGTAGAGCACGCGAAAGCACTCCGTCTCCCGATGGGCCATGGCGGTGTGGCAATAGTCGATCAGCGCGTCCCAACTGGAGACGACGTGCTGCTGCATGACCCGCGCACGGGCCATGCGCTGGGCGGCGGCTTCGACGATTTTGAGTTCAATAACAACAGCATCACCCACGCCGGAGATGTCGCGCAGGCGGGCTTCCGATGCGGAAATCACGCGGTTGAAATCGCCGAAGCGGTCCATCAGGGCGCGCGCCAGCGGCTTCACATCGCGGCGGGGGATGGCGCGGAAAAGAACGAGTTCGAGGAGTTCATAGTCAGGCATGGCGGCCGCCCCGCCGGCCATGAAACGGGCGCGCAGACGTTGGCGGTGATCCTTGATGTAGGAGGGTTGTTTGTCGGGGATCGGCGCGGCAAGTGGCGCTTCATCCAGCAGGAAGGGGAGGGCGGAATCGTTGAAGGTGCTCATGGGGTGAGGGTGGTGGATCGTGGTTACGGAAGGGTTAACAGATTTCGGGTGGAGGGCGAAAACGGGGGTGCCAGGGGGGTGTTACCTGTGCACAGGCTGTACACAACCTGTACACCGGCAGCGCGCGTTGGGGTGGCAACGGGGCTCAAAGGTTAACAAAGCATGAAAAAGGCGACGCGGGGGTGCGTCGCCTTTTGGGTGTTGGGTTGTGTTGCGATGGACAGAACCCCCGGGGCTCCGCCCGTGAATTGCACAGATGCTCCACTGGAGCATTTGCCCGGCAAAGCCGGGACAGCAATTCACCCCTTCATCGAATCCCAGAAACTCTTCACGCTGGAGAAGAAATCCTTGCTCTCTGGATTGTTCTCCGAGGACAGCTCTTCAAACTCGCGCAGCAGTTCTTTCTGCTTCGACGTCAGGTTCACGGGCGTCTCAACGGCCAGTTCGATGATCATGTCACCAATGCCACCGCCACGCAGGGGGGGCATGCCTTTGCCGCGCAGGCGCATCTGGCGGCCGGATTGGCTGCCGCCGGGGATTTGCACGCGGCCACGGCCACCGTCGATGGTGGGCACTTCGATGGTGCCGCCCAGCGCTGCGGTGCTCATGGAGACGGGCACGCGGCAGAAAAGGTTCGGACCGTCGCGGTCGAAGAGTTCGTGATCGGCCACTTCGATGAAGATGTAGAGATCACCGGAGGGACCGCCGCGCATGCCCGCTTCGCCTTCGCCCGCGAGACGGATGCGGGTGCCGGTTTCGACCCCTTGGGGAATGTTCACGCTGAGCGCGCGGTCTTTATCCACGCGGCCCGCACCCCGGCAGGTGTTGCAGGGGTTCTTGACCGTCTGACCCAGACCCGAACAGGTGGGGCAGGTGCGTTCAACCGTGAAGAAACCCTGTTGTGCACGCACTTTGCCCATGCCGGAACAGGTCGGGCATGTGGTGGGTTCCGCACCGCCTTCGGCCCCGGTGCCAGAGCAGCTGCCGCAGGCGATGGAGGTGGGGACGTTGATGGATTTTTGCAGTCCAGCGTAGGCTTCCTCAAGCGAAATGCGCAGGTTGTAGCGCAGGTCAGAGCCACGTGCGGCACGGCGTCCACCGCCCTGCCCACCACCGCGCTGGCCCATGAAGTCACCAAACAGGTCGTCGAAGACGTCGGAGAAGGCAGAGGAGAAGTCCCCCTGTCCGCCGCCAAAACCACCGCCGGGACGTCCGCCGCCCATGCCACCTTCGAAGGCGGCATGACCATAGCGGTCGTAGGCGGCTTTCTTGTCGTCGTCCTTGAGCACCTCGTAGGCCTCGTTGGCTTCCTTGAACTGAGCTTCGGCTTTGGGATTGTCGGCGTTGCGGTCGGGGTGAAGCTCTTTCGCCTTGCCGCGATAGGCTTTCTTGATCTCATCCGCTGAGGCCCCTTTGGCGACGCCAAGGATCTCATAATAGTCACGTTTTGCCATACACTTACCCTCTTGCGGGAACGTGAAGGGCCGGCCCGTTTTTCAGGCCGGCCCAATCAGGGTTCCGCATGCGCGCTTAGGCGCGCTTGTCGTCGTCCAGATCTTCGAACTCGGCATCGACGATGTCGTCGTCCGGGCCACCGGCGTCCTGAGGGGCGTCTGTGGCTTCGGCCATGTCTTCGCTTTCCTCGGCGGAGGCCTTGTAGATCGCCTCACCCAGTTTCATGGCCGCTTCGGTCACGTTCTGGATGCCGGATTTGATCTTCTCGGCGTTGTCTGTTTCCAGATCATCGTTGAGGGCCGCGATGGCCAGTTCGATGGCTTCGATCGTGGTCGGATCGACCTTGTCCTTATGCTCTTCCATGGATTTCTCCGTGGAGTGGATAAGGCTTTCGGCCTGGTTGCGGGCATCGACCAATTCGCGACGCTCCTTGTCCGCCTCGGCGTTCTCCTCGGCGTCCTTGACCATCTTTTCGATGTCCTCGTCCGACAGACCGCCGGACGCCTGGATGGTGATCTTCTGCTCCTTGCCGGTGCCTTTGTCCAAGGCGCCGACAGACACGATGCCGTTGGCGTCGATGTCGAAGGTCACTTCGATCTGGGGCATGCCACGGGGGGCAGGCGGGATGTTTTCGAGGTTGAAGGCACCGAGGATCTTGTTGTCGGTCGCCATCTCACGTTCCCCCTGGAAGACCCGGATGGTTACCGCGTTCTGGTTGTCTTCGGCGGTGGAGAAGACCTGAGACTTCTTTGTGGGGATCGTGGTGTTGCGGTCAATGAGACGGGTGAAGACGCCGCCGAGGGTTTCGATGCCCAAGGAAAGCGGTGTCACGTCGAGCAGGACCACGTCCTTGACGTCGCCTTGCAGAACACCGGCCTGGATCGCGGCACCGAGCGCCACAACTTCATCAGGGTTCACACCCTTGTGGGGTTCCTTGCCGAAGAACTTTGTCACTTCCTCGATGACCTTGGGCATACGGGTCATACCGCCGACCAACACGACTTCGTCGATGTCGGAAGCGGAGAGGCCTGCATCCTTCAGGGCAGCCGCGCAGGGCTTCATGGAGGCTTTGATCAGGTCACCGACGAGGCTTTCCAGCTTCGCACGGGTCAGCTTCATCACCATGTGCAGCGGCGAGCCGTCTTTGCCCATGGAGATAAACGGCTGGTTGATCTCTGTTTGGGTGGAGGAGGACAGTTCGATCTTGGCTTTTTCAGCGGCTTCCTTGAGGCGCTGGAGGGCCATCTTGTCTTTGGTCAGATCGACGCCATGCTCTTTCTTGAACTCATCCCCGAGGTAGTTGACGATGCGCATGTCGAAGTCTTCACCACCCAGGAACGTGTCACCGTTGGTGGATTTCACTTCGAAGAGGCCATCGTCGATCTCAAGAATGGTCACGTCGAATGTACCGCCGCCGAGGTCATAGACCGCGATGGTTTGCGTGTTTTCCTTGTCGAGACCGTAGGCGAGGGCCGCCGCGGTTGGCTCGTTGATGATGCGGAGCACTTCGAGGCCCGCGATCTTGCCCGCGTCCTTGGTCGCCTGACGCTGGGCGTCGTTGAAATAGGCGGGGACGGTGATGACCGCCTGGGTCACTTCTTCGCCGAGGTAGGATTCAGCGGTCTCTTTCATCTTGCCGAGGATGAAGGCAGAGATTTGGCTGGGTGAGTATTTCTCACCCTTGGCTTCGACCCATGCGTCGCCGTTGCCGCCGTCAATCACGTTGAAGGGCAGGTTTTTCTTGTCCTTGGCCAGATCCGCATCGTCATTGCGACGGCCGATCAGGCGCTTGACGCCGAAGATGGTGTTGTCGGGGTTGGTGACGGCCTGGCGTTTTGCCGGCTGGCCTACAAGGCGCTCGTCATCGGTGAAGGCCACGATGGATGGTGTGGTGCGCGCGCCTTCGGCGTTCTCAATCACGCGCGGCTGGCTGCCGTCCATGATGGCGATACAGGAGTTTGTTGTACCAAGGTCAATGCCGATTACTTTGGACATAATTTCGATCCCTCTTTTATCTTAAGGCGATGTCACGAAGCGGTGGCCCGTTTTGGCACCAAGGCTCCGATTGGGTGAGGCCGAAAGCGGCTGCTGTTCGGCGGTTCGTCGGGTATATAAGGAGCGGATATGGCCCCTGCAACCTGTCGGAGGGGGGCAAAACAGGGAATCTGTGAGGATTTTGCCGATCCGGGGGAAGAATATCACGCAATGGCGGTTTTGAAGGTCAGGGGATTCGACGTTTACAAGGGTTTGCTGGACGGGGCGGCGCAGGCGCAGATGGTTGCGGCGGTCCGTGAGGTGGTGCGCGCGGCACCGCTGTTTCAGCCCGATACACCATATGGGAAGCCGATGTCGGTGCGGCTGACGGCGGCGGGGGTTTATGGGTGGTTTTCGGATCGTTCCGGTTATCGCTATGTGACCGCCCATCCCAGCGGGCGGCCCTGGCCTGCGATCCCGCCGGAGGTGTTGGCGGTGTGGGATCAGGTCACGGGGCTGGCGCGGAGGCCGGAGTGTTGTTTGATCAACTACTACGGGGAGGGCGCGAAGATGGGGCTGCATCAGGACCGCGACGAGGCGGACTTCCAGTGGCCGGTTGTGTCAATCTCGCTGGGGGATGATGCGTTGTTTCGGATCGGGAACACCACGCGTGGCGGCAAGACGGAGAGCGTGTGGTTGCAGTCAGGGGACGTGGTGGTGATGGGGGGTGCGGCACGGTTGACGTATCACGGGGTGGACCGGGTGCGGTTGGGGTCGTCGCGGGTGTTGGAGAAGGGGGGGCGGATTAATTTGACGTTGCGGGTGGTGGAGTGAGTGGGGGGTGATTGGTTTGAGGTTAAGTATTCTGGATTCCGGGCCTTGCGTGAGTGGCGGCAAAGCGCAGGAAGTGGATTTTGCAGAGTCGCGCGGTCAGCTCCCATCCAATCCAGAAATCGCACCGGATTTGTGCACCATTTTGGGGAAACGTCGGACAAACTGCCAAAGCAATTGTCCGACGCGCAGCTTACTTCCGTTTGATTGTCTCGACCACATGCGTAGACTTTTTCGTCTGTGCTTTCTTAACAGTGGTGAAACGACCGGTTCTGGCACTGCGGCCAACTTTGAAAGATTTCTTAGCCATGGTGATTTCCTCGTAGGCATGAAGTTTAGGTCGACGGGCGACATGTCGCCCGTCTGTTTCTCAATTTTGTGTTGGCCTACTCTGGTACCAGAATGGGCCACGCACGCAGCCCAAACGCTTTCGCGTAGAGCCGGTTGCCAGATTTCGGGCACGTCCGCCAAGGGCGAAAAACGTACCGATATCCGGGCGGTGGGGTGAACGAACGTCTTGTCATTTCACCGTCCTCCGTCGGGGCGTATGTTGCCTTATGACCCAAAATCCGCTAAACGCAGCCTTGCTAGGAGACTGATTTGGCTTTCGGGAGGCTCTGCATCGTCAAGCCCCGGTTAGCACGATACAGAATTCGTTTGGAGGCTCAGGGTGCAACCTGAGCCTTCTTTCGTTTGTCATACTGATAGAACTGCCTTTGCTCGATAGTAGTCTTTAGCCAAAAGGGCACATTGATGTGCCATCTCTGAATTTATATTGTATTTCTCAGACACTTCTAGAATTTCAGGAGACTTCCGGAGCTTTGAAACTGGAACATGTAGAGCATAGCAAAACATGTCCGCTTCTTCCTCCAAGTCAGCGTTCTCGGTGTTGACCTTTGACCAGTCCTTGGCACGATCAACCCCACGATTGTGCGCAACACGCTTGTTTGTACGGCCTTCACAGCCTCGGTTTCGCGCGGCAATTCTCAATTTATGGTTTTGTGTGAAGACGTGGCCAAATTCGTGGCCGAGGCTTTCTGACGCTCTGAAGAAATCTTCGCCGTGAGCCGCGTGGCCTTCAACGATCGCCTCAAAAACCCATTCACGCAGGAATATTTCGCGGCCTTCTCTAAAGTCGCAAAAGGCTTCAAGACTGCCGTCAATCGGTTTTCCCTGCAAGTCGAGGAAGTGCCGGTCGTCTGCAGTCCAGTTTCCGTATTTCGGAAGCTCAAACTGCAATATGCTCGACAAGCATACTGGGGCGTCCGAACAAGAAACCCGTGATCGAAGTTCACTAGCGGAATCGACTATCTCAACCAACGTGTTGTGGTCTGAGATTCGCTTAGGACGATCATCCCTAAGCCCTTGATAAGGCAGTGTTGGAAATGGTTGCAGCAAGATTTCTTATCCCTTCTGCAAGCTTCTTTTAAAGGCCACAACTTTGCGTGCTTCTTCTTCGTTCCGTGGGCGAATTGTGATCTTACTTTGGCTAATATCGCTAAAGAACCGCAGTTGCTCGGCATCACGTTCGGACAAACCGAATGTTTGGATTGACTTGTCCACAAACTCCGAGGTTGGCGGACGGCTTCCATTAAGCACCCTTGCTATTAGAGCTGCTGATACCTGCATCTGTTCTGCAATCACCTTGAAGGTCATACGGCGATCACGAGCCAAATCCTCAAATTTTCGGGCAAAGGCAGATTTTTCTATCGACATGAGTGTTCTCCTGCTTTGGGGGACATTTATTGACAGTTTACGTAAACTGTCAATACCTGATATTGAATAACCTACAACAAGTTGGGGTGCGGCGGGTCGCTTATACCACTACTATGGCCTTGCCTTGACCAGATCACGCATAAGCCCTTGTACGTTCAATCGAGATACCCAACGAATATCTTCTTCGGGCTGACAACAGTTGTCGAACGCACAGGGGATTCAGCGCCCCTTCGTCCGTACAACGTCAATCCACCAACTATGTCGTCAGGACCTACCGCCGCGCATTCCAGCTCAGCGACGCATGCTTGCGCGTATAAAACTCACCCATCAGCCCCAGCATGATGAACACCACACCCAGCCAGAACGCGTATTGCCATGAGGAATACTTCGGCACGTAGTTGATGAACGCAAAGCCGCGGGCCTGGTCGATGCAGTGGAACAGCGGGTTCCAGTCGAACATGTTCAGCATGAAGCTGGGCAGGGTGTTGGCCACGAACATCTTGCCCGAGGCGATCATGTTCGCCCGCTGGTAGACCGTCTGGAAGATGCCCACCACCGCAGGGAACCAGGGTTTCAGCGCCAGCATCACCAGCCCCAGTGCGCAGCCCGTGCCCCAGGCCAGCAGCAGCATGGAATAGGCTTGAATGGGTTGTTCGATCTCTACCGGGTTCCAGGCGACGTGGTAGATGAACAGGATCACGAACAGCGACAGCGTCTGCACATAGAGGCAGCCAAGCGCGGCAGAGCAGATGGAGATGATGGTGTTCATCGGCGCGTGCTGCATCATCGGGCTGGAGGGGCCTTCGGACCCGGCAACAGCGCCCAGCGCCTTGATGTGGGTCATGTAGAGGAACACGCCGGACATCAGGTAGATCAGGAAATCCCCGCGCAGGCCTGCGCTGCGGGCGCCCAGAAGGCTGAACATCGCATAGAAGGCCGCCACGAACATAACGGCTTGCAACATATTCAGCAGGATCGCCACAAGAGCGTTCCGGTGCTGGCTGCGGATTGAGCGGACCACGTTGTGGTAGATCAGCTCAAACATGGTCATGGCGGAGGAAAGTGGGCCTCGCCGTCTTGGGGTCGCTTGGAACATGGCGGCTGCCTTATGCTGCGAAATCTCTGCCTATAACGGAATTCTTGCTGATCCGTTTTCACGCAAGCATAAGGGGAAGAAGTTGCGCAATCAACAAAAGGCAAGGATCACGGGCACGATGGACTATGAAAAACTGGTGAGTGTGATGCGGCGGTTGTCGCTGGAAGCAGGCGACAAGATCATGGAGATCTATGGCCGCGACGATTTTGAGGTCACGTCCAAGTCGGATGACAGTCCGGTGACGGCTGCGGACAAGGCGGCAGATGAGATCATTTCAGCCGGGTTGCGGGCGGCGTTTCCGGAGGTGATGCTGGTGACGGAGGAGCAATCGGCCACCCATGAGGCCCGCGGCGATACCTTTCTGATTGTCGATCCGCTGGACGGCACCAAGGAGTTCATTCACCGGCGGGGTGATTTCACGGTGAACATTGCGCTGGTCGAAGGCGGCGTGCCGACACGGGGGATTGTGTATGCGCCGGCCAAGGACCGGATGTTCTTCACCCGCGCAGATGGTGCATCGGTTGAGGAAGCGGGGCCGTTTGACAAGGACCAATTGGGTGCGTGTTCTCAGATCCTGGTCGCGGAAGCGGAGAATGATGCGCTGATGGTTGTGGCCTCCAAATCGCATCGGGATCAGGCGACGGATGATTACATTGGCAAGTATGGTGTCAAGGATATGACCAGCGCGGGGTCGTCGCTGAAGTTCTGTCTGGTGGCGACGGGGGAGGCGGATTTGTACCCCCGTCTGGGCCGCACGATGGAGTGGGACACGGCAGCCGGGCATGCGGTGTTGAATGGTGCAGGCGGGGCCGTGGTCCGGTTTGATGATCACAGCCCGCTCACCTACGGGAAGGCGGATTTCGCCAATCCGTTCTTTATCGCCCATGCGCCCAGCGTTGCGTTGAAGTCCGCCTGATGTCGGTTCTGATTGTCATCCCCGCCCGCTATGCGTCGTCGCGCTATCCCGGCAAGCCTTTGGCGGCACTGACCGGGTCCAGCGGCGTGGCGCGCAGTTTGATCGAACGGTCCTGGCTTGCGGCCAGCGACGTGCAGGGTGTTGACCGGGTTGTGGTTGCGACTGACGACGATCGCATCAAGGAGGCGGCGGAGGCGTTTGGGGCGGAGGTTGTGATGACCTCAACCACTTGCCGGAATGGGACAGAGCGTTGTGCAGAGGCGCATGAGGCTCTGGGCGGCGGGTATGAGATTGTTGTGAACCTGCAAGGGGATGCGCCGCTCACGCCGCATTGGTTTGTGGAGGGTTTGGTGGAGGGGCTGCGCGCGGCCCCGAAGGCGGAGATCGCGACACCGGTGCTGCGCTGTGATGGTGCGGCGCTCAACGGCTTGCTGGCGGACCGAAAGGCGGGCCGTGTGGGCGGCACCACGGCGGTGTTCGATGTGGATCATCATGCGATGTATTTCTCCAAGGAGGTCGTGCCCTTTACCTCCGAGGTTTATGGCGATGGCGATGCAACGCCGGTGTTTCACCATGTCGGGGTCTATGCCTACCGCCCGGATGCCCTTGCGGCTTACCCAAGCTGGCCCACGGGACCGTTGGAAACGCTGGAAGGGTTGGAGCAGTTGCGGTTCATGGAGAACGGCCGGAACGTGCTGTGTGTCGAGGTCGAAGCACGTGGCCGCGCGTTCTGGGAGCTCAACAACCCCGAAGACGTGCCGAAGATCGAGGCGATGATGCAGCAGATGGGATTGGCGTAACGCCTTGTCCACAGGCATGTTACCGCTCGCATTTCTGTGCAATGTGCCGGTGATCATGAAGCTGCCACAAAAAGGGTGAAAAATCGCACAATTGTCACCCTGTTGTGGGACCCGCCCCCTGCTATCCCTGTTTGTGAGGTGTTTGATTCGATTGGGAATTGGGTGCTGTGGGGGGGAGGGTCGAAGGTCTTGCAAGGCTGATCGGCGGCATCCGCGCTCCACCGTGTCCGGAGGGCGGATCAGGGCCGAATGTGACCGCGCTGTCCGACAGTGCGGATTGAGTGAAACGTAGTTTTGTGCGAAAGCCGCCGGTATAAGGTTCAGCAGAGCCAATTATTCATGAAGCTGTGCTAGTATGCAGTGTGTTTGTAACGCGTGACCGGGGCGATTTGAGTGAGCGAAGGAAGACCATGCCTAAGAAAGTGACAAAAGCAATTTTTCCGGTGGCCGGAATGGGGACGCGGTTCTTGCCTGCGACCAAATCGGTGCCAAAGGAAATCATGACGTTGGTTGATCGTCCTTTGATCCAATATGCCATTGATGAAGCCCGCGCGGCAGGTATCAAGGAGTTCATCTTTGTCACCTCACGCGGGAAGGGGGCGTTGGAGGATTACTTTGATCACGCGCCCACGCTGGAGCAGGAATTGCGCAAGAAGGGCAAGACCGAGCTGCTGGAGACCCTGCGGAACACCAACATGGAAAGTGGCGCGATTGCCTATATCCGGCAGCATCGCGCGCTGGGGCTGGGCCATGCGGTCTGGTGTGCACGGCGGCTGATCGCGAATGAGCCGTTTGCGGTGATCCTGCCCGATGACGTGATCGCAGCGGAGAAGCCCTGTTTGCAGCAGATGGTCGAAGCCTACAGCGAAACCGGCGGCAACATGGTCGCCGCGATGGAAGTGCCGGCGGAGAAAGCGTCCTCCTACGGGATGCTGGATGTGGCAGAGAATATGGGCCAGATGGTCAAGGTGAAGGGCATGGTGGAAAAGCCGAAGTCCGAAGACGCGCCTTCCAATCTGGCGGTGATCGGGCGGTACATTCTGGCGCCGACGGTTTTGCAGAACCTCAACCAGATCAAATCCGGGTCCGGCGGGGAGATCCAGCTGACCGATGCGATTGCCAATGAGATTGAGCAGGACCGCAATGTCTATGGCTACCGGTTTGAAGGGCAGCGGTTCGATTGTGGCTCTAAATCAGGGTTTTTGCAGGCGACTGTGGCCTTTGGTCTGGCGCGTCCGGACCTGCGGGATGATCTGAGCGCCTATCTGGAGAGCATCTCTCCGGCGAACAAAGCGGCGCAGTAACGTTTTTGGAACCAACGCCTATGCAACATGTTTTGGTGACAGGCGGCGCGGGCTATATCGGTTCGCATGCCTGCAAGGCGTTGGCAGCGGCGGGGTTTGTGCCCGTCACATTCGACAATCTGGTGACCGGCTGGCAGGACGCGGTGAAGTTCGGCCCGTTTGAGCAGGGGGATCTGCTGGACCGCGCGCGGCTGGATGCGGTGTTTGCGCAATATCAGCCGGTTGCGGTGATGCATTTCGCGGCACTTTCCCAGGTTGGGGAGAGCATGGCGGAGCCGGGGCTCTACTGGCGCAACAACGTGCAGGGGTCGCTGACGCTGATTGAGGCGGCGGTGGCGGCGGGGTGCAAGCAGTTTGTCTTCTCCTCCACCTGCGCGACTTATGGCGATCAGGACAATGTGGTGCTGGATGAGACATCAGAGCAGCATCCGATCAATGCCTATGGCGCCTCCAAACGCGCCATCGAGGACATTCTGCGCGACTTTGAAGCGGCCCATGGCTTGCGGCATGTGATTTTCCGCTATTTCAACGTAGCGGGTGCGGACCCCGAAGGCGAGGTGGGGGAGTTCCACCAGCCGGAGACGCATCTGGTGCCGCTGATGCTGGATGCGATTGAGGGCAAGCGCGATGCGCTGACGATTTACGGCACGGATTACGACACGCCGGATGGCACCTGCATCCGGGATTATGTGCATGTCTGCGATCTGGTGGATGCGCATGTGCTGGGGCTGAAGTGGCTGGCGGATGGCAAGGCCAGCCGGGTGTTCAACCTGGGCACGGGCAGTGGTTTTTCCGTGCGCGAAGTGCTGGATCACAGCCGTGAGGTGACGAACAAGCCCGTGCCGCATGTGGAAGGGCCAAGACGTGCGGGGGATTGCACCAAGCTGGTGTCAGGGTCCCAGCGCGCCGTGGATGAGTTGGGTTGGCAACCGCATCGGTCGACCCTGCGGCAGATGATCACGGATGCGTGGCGGTGGCACCAGAACGGCCATTACGACAGATAACAGAGCCTGACACGGGGGGTTTCGCATGACCAACGCCAGCCCACTGGCCCGCTACAAGCTGCGCCTGCGGCGCAAGCGGATGCTGTGGCGGGGGTTTCGCAGCAGGCGTGCGCTGACGGAGGTGGCGAACCGGACGGCGGCGATCAAACCTGGTGATATTCTGCTGTTTGCCTGCCTGCGGAACGAGGCGCTGCGCCTGCCCTATTTTCTGGAGTATTACCGGGCGCTGGGCGTGTCGCAGTTTTTGATTGTTGAAAATGACAGTGACGATGGCACCCGCGAGATGCTGGCGGATGCGACGGACGTATCGCTGTGGACCACGCCCACCAGCTACAAGGCATCGCGGTTCGGGATGGATTGGCTGACGTGGTTGTTGCGCAGATACGGGCATGGGCACTGGACAGTGACGGCGGATGCGGATGAGCTGTTGGTGTACCCCGATCACGATACCCGCGATCTGCGGGAGCTGACCGCCTGGATGGACCAGCGCGGGCAGGTGATGATGGGGGCGTTCATGTTGGACATGTATCCCAAGGGCCCGCCGGATGATCAGGACTATCACGCGGGCCAAGACCCCTGCGAGGTGCTGCGATGGTTTGATGCCTATGGATATTGGGTGCAGCGGCAGCCGAAGATGGGGAACCTGTGGCTTCAGGGCGGGCCGCGGGCGCGGTGTTTCTTTGCGGATGAACCAGACCGCGCGCCGACGTTGAACAAGATCCCGCTGGTCAAATGGCACCGCAGCTATGCTTACGTCAATTCAACGCATAACGCCTTGCCTGCCTGGTTGAACGCCACGTTTGACGAAGGCGGGGTGGAGAAGGTGAGCGGTGTTTTACTGCACACGAAGTTCCTGCCCGGCACCGCTGATCGCGCCAGAATGGAGCACGGCAGGCGGGAGCATTTTTACAATGCGGATCTCTATGACGGGTACTACACCGCGCTGGCGGAGAACCCTGATCTTTGGTGCACAAACTCCACATTGTACACAGGGTGGAAACAATTGGAGGCGTTGCGTTTGATGTCGCGCGGCGGATGGTGAGTCCGTTACGCACCGTCCCCTTTAATTTTTCTTTAATTATTTGCGGCATCGCCCTATTTGAGCAATAAAATATCAATAATCTGCATATAAGCAGAAAAACGGGCCGTTTTGTGGGGGAGATGTCCGGGGATGACCCGATGCAGCTTTCCGGAAGGCGGACAGGAAAGGCAGACGATTGGGCGTTTTGGGATCTTACGGTATGCGATTGGCGCGCAAGCGTCTGCGTGTGCGCGCCTATCGTAAAAGTCTGCAACTGCGTTGTGTTGTTGACCGCACATCGCAGGTCAAGGAAGGCGATCTGCTGCTGTTCTCAACACAGCGGAATGAGCAGATCCGGTTACCCTATTTCCTGCAATACTACCGCGATATGGGCGTGACGCATTTCTTCATCGTGGACAACGACAGCGATGATGACACCCAGGATTACCTGATGGACCAGCCCGATGTGTCGCTGTGGCACACCAAGGGCAGCTACAAGCGGTCGCGGTTCGGGGTGGATTGGCTGAACCATCTGCAAAGCAAATATGCCCATGGGCATTGGTGCGTGGTGGTCGATCCTGATGAATTCCTGCTGTACCCGTTCTGTGACACCCGGCCCCTGCGCGCGCTGACCGACTGGCTGGACAGTTGTTCGATCCGGGCGTTTTCCGCGATGTTGCTGGACATGTATCCCAAGGGCGGATTGAACGATCAGCCCTATGTCGCGGGGCAGAACCCGTTTGAGATCGCCAGTTGGTTTGACAGTGGCAATTACACCATCTCGCGGAACTACCATCACTGGAACCTGTGGATACAGGGGGGGTGCCGCAGCCGCGTCTTCTTTCCCGATCAGCCGGAGCGCGCACCTGCGTTGAACAAGGTGCCTTTGGTGAAATGGGACCGGCGCTACACTTATGTGAATTCGACCCATATGCTGCTGCCGCGCGGGTTGAACCTGGTTTACGACGAATGGGGCGGAGAGAAAGCATCGGGCATTCTGATGCACGCGAAGTTTCTCGATACTTTCGGGGCGAAGGCGCAGGAGGAGCTGGCGCGGAGCCAGCATTATGCGGCGTCGGCTGAATACAAGGCCTATGCGACCCAGCTGAAGGAAAACCCGGAGATCTGGTGCAAGTGGTCTGAACGCTACATCAACTGGCGGCAGCTGGAGATTCTGGGGCTGATGTCCAAAGGGAACTGGGCGTGAGCGTTGGCATTGTCATGCTGGTGCACACGGCCTTTGGCCGGGCAGAACAATCAGCACGGCATTGGGCAGCGGCGGGATGCCCTGTTGTGATCCACGTCGACAAGGCCGTGCCGCGTGTCAGGTATGACGCTTTCGTTGCCGCTTTGGCGGATGTGCCGGACCTCAAGTTCAGCAAGCGGTATCGCTGCGAATGGGGAACCTGGGGGATTGTGGCGGCGTCACAAGCCGCGTCAGAGTTGATGTTGAACAGTTTTGCGGATGTTCAGCATGTCTATCTGGCCTCCGGGTCTTGCCTGCCGTTGCGGCCGGTTGAGGAACTGATTGAGTATCTTGCGGACCGCCCGAATGTTGATTTCATCGAAAGTGCCACAACCTCCGAAGTGCCCTGGACCGTGGGTGGTCTGGATATGGAGCGGTTCACGCTGCGCTTCCCGTTTTCGTGGCGGCGCAACAGGTATCTGTTTGACAGATACGTGGCCTTGCAGCGCAGGCTTAAGGTCAAACGCCGGGTGCCCAACGATCTGGAACCGCATATGGGATCGCAATGGTGGTGCCTGTCGCGGCGCACCCTGTCGTCGATCCTGAAAGATCCGGACCGGATGGTCTATGAGCGGTATTTCAAGCGGGTGTGGATCCCGGACGAATCCTATTTCCAGACGTTGTCGCGGCAATATGCCGTCAAAATCGAGAGCCGGTCGCTGACCCTGTCGAAGTTCGATTTTCAGGGCAAGCCGCATATCTTCTACGACGATCATTTGCAGCTTCTGCGTCGGTCGGATTGTTTTGTCGCGCGCAAGATCTGGCCCCATGCGGACCGGCTTTATGAGGCGTTTCTGACCGATGCCGCGGGCGCGATGAAGAAAACAGAGCCTAATCCGGGGAAAATCGACCGCATCTTCTCCAAGGCGGTGGAGCGGCGGATCAGGGGCCGTGCGGGCCTGTATATGCAGAGCCGCTTTCCCAACGAGGATTGGGAGAACGGCGTGACAGCGGCGCCCTATTCGATGTTTCAGGGTTTTACCGAGTTGTTTGAGGATTTCGAGACATGGCTGGCGCGGGCAACGGGTGCGCGTGTGCACGGGCATCTTTTCGCGCCGGACCGGGTGGAGTTTGCCGAGGGGCAGAGTGCGATCAACGGGGCATTGTCCGACAGCCCGACCTTGCGGGACTATAACCCGGAGGCGTTTCTGACCAACCTCATCTGGAACACACGCGGGGAGCGGCAGTGTTTCCAGTTTGGTCCGGATGACAATCAGCGCATCAACTGGCGGGTGGCCAAGGATCCCAACGCGCAGATTTCGGTGATCACCGGGGCCTGGGCCATTCCGCTATTCAAATCGAATTTCAACTTTGCTGACATCCGCTCTATCGCGGCGCAGCTTCAGAGGAACGAAAGCGACCACATGGATGTGCTGCGTTCAACCTATGCCAAGGCGCGCATTCGCATCTGGACCATGGGTGAATTTATCGAAGCGCCGATGGAGCCGTTGCAGGGCATTCTGGATGAGATTGGCCGCACCAAGCTGCGCCGTCTGTCAGAAGCGCCGCGCATGGTGGATCTGTCGGGATTTGGTCAGTTCCTGCAGAACCTCAAGAACCAGGGGATGCACCCCTATATGATGGGCGATTTCCCGGTTGAGCACGGCTTTGAGACGCCGCAGGAAAAACCCCGCAAACCCTATTTGGTGAGATGACATGACCGGCGCTTTTCAAAGCTTCGTGGTCTTTGCGGAGATGCGCACGGGCTCTAATTTTCTTGAAACCAACCTGAATGCCTTTGACGGCATTGCCTGCCATGGGGAGGCGTTCAACCCGCATTTTATTGGGTACCCGAACAACGACCCGATCCTTGGTGTGGATCTGGCGACGCGGGACAAGGACCCGCTTGCGCTGTTGCGGGCGGTGCAGGAGGACACGACGCAGTTGAGCGGGTTTCGGTATTTCCACGACCATGATCCACGGGTGTTTGACGCGATCATAGAGGATCGCAGTTGCGCCAAGATCGTGCTGACCCGCAATCCGGTGGAAAGTTATGTCAGCTGGAAGATCGCCAAGGAAACCGGGCAGTGGAAGCTGACAGATATGAAGGCGCACAAGGCCGCGCAGGCGCGGTTCAATGCGCGGGAGTTCGAGCGGCATCTGGATGACTTGCAGCAGTTTCAGATCACCTTGCTGAACCGGTTGCAGACTGCCGGGCAGACCGCATTTTACGTGGCCTATGAAGACCTGCAAAGCGTTGAGGTGATGAACGGTCTGGCGCGGTATCTGGGTGTCGATGCGACCTTGGAAGGGTTGGATCAGAAGCTGAAAAAGCAAAACCCCAGCCCGATTTCGGCCAAGGTCAGCAACTACGAAGAGATGTTGATGGCGCTGGGTCGGCTGGACCGGTTTGACCTGACCCGCACGCCGAATTTTGAGCCACGCCGGGGGCCGAATGTGCCGTCCTATGTGGCGGCGGCAAAATCGGGGCTGTTGTATCTGCCGCTGCGGTCGGGTCCGATGGCGCAGGTGACGGCGTGGATGGCAGCGGTGGACGGTGTGGATGAAGATGCGCTGCTGACCAAGATGAACCAGAAAGACCTGCGGCAATGGAAGCGGCAGCATCCGGGGCATCGAAGCTTTACCGTGCTGAGGCATCCGGTGGCACGGGCGCATGATGCGTTTTGCAGGCATATCCTGAGCATGGGCAAAGGCAGCTATCTGCAACTGCGCAAGACCCTGATGCGGCGTTATGCGATGCCCCTGCCGGAGGATGGTCCGGATGCGGGGTATGATCTGGCGGCGCACCGGAAGGCCTTTGGTGCGTTTCTGGTGTTTCTGAAAGGGAACCTGCAAGGGCAGACGGCGATCCGGGTGGATCCGTCATGGTGCACGCAATCGCAGGCGATCACGGGATTTGGCGAATTGTCCCTGCCCGATCAGCTGGTCCGTGAAGATGAGATGGCAGCGGCTTTGCCCACATTGGCGCGCGCTGCGGGATGTGACGGCGCCCCGGCTGTGCCAGAGGGCGGGGCAGAGGATGCGCCCTTTGCCCTTGCGGACATCTACGATGGTGAGATTGAGAAGCTGGCGCGCGATGCGTATCAGCGCGATTACATGAGCTTTGGGTTTTCTGACTGGGAGTGAGCGGGCTCAGGCGGCCTGATCCGACCGGCCTTCGGTCAGGATCGTGAACAACGTGCCTGGGTCGCGGTTGGCGCGCAGTTTTGTGCAAAAGGAGGGGTCACGCAGGGTACGCGCGACCAATGCCAGCGCCTTGAGGTGTTCCACGCCGGCATCAATGGGTGCAAAGAGCGCAAAGGCCAGATCAACGGGCTGGCGATCAACAGAGGAAAAATCAATCGGTTTTTCCATCAGGACAAAGGCGCCAACAACTTCATCCAGACCCTCAAGGCGGGCATGGGGCAGGGCCACGCCGTGGCCCACACCCGTTGGTCCCAGAGATTCGCGTTCGGTCAGCGCGTCGACAACCTTGTCGGCATCCAGATCATAGGCGGATTGCGCCAATTCACCAAAAGCCTGCATCAGGCGTTTCTTGCTGGACGCGGCGGTCACAACTTTCACAGCCTCAGGCTTGAGAAGTCTCGCAAATTCCATTTTTAACGCTCTGCTTTTACGCGGATGGGTGTCCGCAGCTTGTCCCTTAAGGATCGATCCAGCCGATGTTGCCGTCATCCCGGCGATACACCACGTTCAACCCTTCCTTGCCTTCGTTGCGAAACACCAACACGGGGGCGCCTGCCAGTTCCATTTGCATGACCGCTTCGCCGACAGACAAGGTGGCAATCTTTGTCTGCATTTCCGCGATGATCATGGGTTGGAGAGTTTCAGGTTCCTGCGCGTCAGAATCGCTTTCTGAGGCGAGGATATACGAGGAGGCACCGAACAATTCAACCGGTTCGGCCCGATCTTTGTGATGATCTTTCAACCGTCGCTTGTAGCGGCGCAGCTGCTTTTCCATCTTCTCAGCGCAGGAGTCGAAAGCCGCGTAAATCTCAGGGTTATGGGCCTTGGCGGATGCGGTCAGACCGGTGGACAGATGAACCGTGGCTTCGCAGACAAATTCATGCCCTGACTTGGAAAACACGACCTGAGCGTCCGTCGGGCGTTCGGCGTATTTCTGAACGGATACATCCAGTTCTGTCTTCACGTGGGTCTGAAGGGCGTCGCCAATGTCGATCTGTTTACCGCTGATTTGATACCGCATGCTTTCTCCTTGTCATGTGTCATCGGGCAGGCCCATTGCGCCACAGGGTGTGGCTGGCAGGCGTGCTAGATGCGGAATGCGGTGACGACGTTCCGGGGGGTGTTCGGATTGAACTGGAAAATGCCCTGGCGGATAGGCCGATGCAGTCTCCGTTGGGAACGTGGTGTCACCATACCCCTATGACGCCCAAAAAACGGTTCAAAGTCAATGGTTGGGAGGGCGTTTGGCACCAGAAAAACCCGGCACAAATTTACCGCATTTTAGGAAATACGGAAATTGTCACCCAGGTAGACGCGGCGCACGTTTTCATTCTGAATAACCTCATCCGGGGTGCCGGACATGAGCACCTTGCCTTCGTGCAGGATGTACGCGCGGTCCACGATCTCAAGTGTTTCCCGCACGTTATGGTCGGTGATCAGCACGCCGATGCCGCGGTTCTTGAGGTCCGCCACAAGATGCCGGATGTCGCCGACAGAGATGGGATCAACCCCGGCAAAGGGTTCATCCAGCAGCAGGTATTTGGGATCGGCGGCAAGGCAGCGGGCGATCTCCACCCGGCGACGCTCCCCCCCTGACAGCGCCATGGCGGGCGCGCGGCGCAGATGTTCGATGGAGAATTCCGACAGCAGCTCTTCGAGCCGCTCGCGCCGTTTGTGGCGGTCATCGAGGGTGATGTCGAGGATGGCGCTGATGTTGTCCTGCACGCTGAGGCCGCGAAAAATACTCACCTCCTGCGGCAGGTATCCAATGCCCAGTTGCGCACGGCGGTACATGGGCAGGGTTGTCACATCCTTGCCGTCGACCTTGACCGTGCCGCCTTCGGGGGTCACCAGGCCAGCCACGGCATAGAAGGTGGTGGTTTTGCCCGATCCGTTGGGGCCAAGCAGGGCCACAACTTCACCCCGCCCCAATTCCATGGAGAAATCGCGGATCACGGTTTTCTTGCGATAGGATTTGCGCAGATGGTCGATGACCAGCCCGGCAGAGCCCTCTGCGACCTTCAAATGAGGTTTGGCCATCAGTTGTCGTTGCCTGTTTGCAGGATTGTTTTCACCCGGCCTGACATCTGAGCCGTGCCATCAGACAAACGCACGCTCATCCGGTCGGCGGAAAGGGCGCTGGCACCCTGCGCCAGCAGGACGTTGCCGGTCATCACGATGGTGCCATCGTCGATGTTGTAATCGGCCCGCTCCGCTTCTGCTGCGTCGGGGCCGGAGACAAGCGTTACACCGCCGGTTGCTTCAAGCCGCGCGATGCCCTTGTTTTCTGCGCGGTACACCACCAGCACCCGCGCAGCCGACAGGCGCATCTCTCCCTGACCGATCATCACGTTGCCGGTAAAGACCGCGGTGCCGGAATCCTGATCCACGGCAAGATTATCTGCCGTGACTTCAACAGGTTGATTGGTGTCCTGACGGATCGTGCCAAACGCCACATTGGTGCCCTGGGCAAAGGCAGGTGTGACGGGCAGGACCAGGATCAGGCACAGCAAAAGGGATCGCAAAGGGGTCAGGTACGTCACTCTTCAGGTCGCTCTTCAATTTGTTTGGGGTCATATATCAGTTTCACGCCATTTTTGAAAACCAATTGGGTCGGGTTCTCGCCATCTTGTGCAAGGATGTCCATTGCACCTGCGTCCAGCGTGCCGCCGGGGCCGGTCGCATGGACCGGTCCGGGGGAAGAAATCTCAATTTCCGTCAGGGTTGCGCGCAACATATCGCTTTCAATCCGGTAGCCTGTGGAGGTGATAATCGTCACCTCTCCGGTGAGTTCGGCGAAGTTCTCTGAAAGGTTCAATTGAGCCTCATCCGCGTCCATCGTGATGCGCCCGCCGCTGGCCAGATCCATGGCGACCTTGACCTCTTCGGCGCGGTTGGCGCCGGTTTCGCCTTGGGGCGTGACCAGCACATCGGCGGAGAAGGAAATCTCATCCCCGTCCGCTGTGGCGCCGGAAAAGAACGGGCCGGTCACTTGTTGATCGCGCAGGCGGTCCTGCACTTCCTTATCGGCAAAAGGGATCGCTGTTTCAGGATCGACGGAGCGGGACAGCAGGAAAAGGGTCGAGAGGATACCGAGCGAGCTGAGCGGGAAGAGGATCTTCAGCCAGAACACCATGCGGGTATAACGGTCTGTCTCCACCTCGCGTCATCCCAGCCCGACGCGCAGGCAGTCGTGGATGTGCAGAAGGCCTGCGGGTTTGGCGGGGCCAGCCGGGTCAACCACCACAAGGCAGGTGATCTTGCGGGCGTTCATGATGCCCACGGCCTTTTCAGCCAGCGCATCGGGTTCGATGGTCACGGGGCCGGTGGTCATCACGTCGCGGGCCCTGAGCGTGGCGAGGCCGTCCATATGGCGGCTGATGTCACCGTTGGTGATGATACCGGCCATCACGCCCTGATCGTCGGTGACGATCGTGACGCCGAACCCTTTCTCACCGATCTGAGACAGCGCATCGGACATGGCGGCATTGGTGTGCACCATGGGAATGGCATCGCCGGTGTGCATCAGGTCGCTGACATGGCTCAGCTTTGCGCCCAGCTTGCCGCCGGGGTGGAAGTTGCGGAAATGTTCGGGGGTAAAAGCGCGATGCTCCATCAATGCGACGGCGAGGGCGTCGCCCATGGCCAGTGTCATTGTTGTGGAAGAGGTCGGCACAATGCCGGTGCCGCAGGCTTCGCCAAGGGCGGGCAGGGTGAGGATGACGTCAGACTGGCTGCCAAGGCTGCTGTCGGGGCGGCTGGTCATGCCGATCAGGGGAATGTCAAAGCGCCGGGAATAAGCGATGAGGTTGGCCAGTTCCGGCGCTTCGCCGGAGTTGGAGATGGCGAGCACCACGTCGCTGGCTGTGATCATGCCGAGATCGCCGTGAGACGCCTCCGCCGGATGCACGAATTGCGCGGGCGTGCCGGTGCTGGCCAGGGTCGCGGCGATCTTGTTGGCGATGTGGCCGGATTTGCCGATGCCGGTGATGATCACGCGGCCCTTGGTGTCCCGCATCAGGTCGATGGCGGCACGAAAGCTGTCATCAAGGCTGGCGGCGAGGGCACGCAGGGCGTCGGCTTCGGTTTCAATCACCCGGCGCGCGGTATCGAGGAAAGGTGTGCTCATGAATGGGCGAAAATGTCAGTGTCGGGCCAGCCGGCAAGGTCAAGTTGCGCGCGCATGGGCAGGAAGTCAAAACAGGCCTGCGCCATTTCCATGCGGCCTTCGCGGATCAGCATCTGGTTCAGCTTGTCGCGCAACTGGTGCAGGTAGAGCACGTCAGAGGCGGCATATTCGACCTGCGCATCGGTCAGCTTTTCCGCGCCCCAATCGCTGGATTGCTGCTGTTTGGAAATGTCGATTTGCAGGAGTTCCTGCAAGAGCTTCGCCAACCCGTGTCGGTCGGTGTAGGTGCGGATCAGGCGGCTGGCGATCTTGGTGCAATAGACGGGTGCGGTGACCGCGCCAAAGGCGTTCAGCATCGCGGCGATGTCAAAGCGGCCAAAGTGGAAGAGCTTCAGCACATGCGGGTTCTCCAGAAGCGCGCAGAGGTTCGGTGCCGCTGTCTGGCCCTTGGCGATTTGCACCAGATGGGCGTTGCCGTCCCCACCTGAGAGCTGCACGACGCACAGCCGGTCGCGGTGCGGATGCAGGCCCATGGTTTCACAGTCGATGGCAACCATCGGGCCCAGATCGAGGCCGTCAGGCAGGTCATTTTGATATACGTGGTTTGTCATAGCCGCCTCTATATCGCGCTTGATGGTGTTCGGAAAGCGCAGGAATTACGACGATGTTCAGGCGGCGGCGCGGGGCGGCTCAATCTCGCTCAGCGCGGGGCGGGGGAAGCGGGTGAGCAGGGCCGCGATATGATGGTGACAGCGGCGACCGGGCCAGTCTTGGGCGATGAGCGGCTGGGGCAGGGCAGGGTGTTTCAGGACCAGTCTGCGCCAGTTGTGCACGATCAGCCCGCGCAGCACGGCGGTTTCCAGTGGGGAGAGGCGGGTGTCGCGGGGAAGGGCGCTTTCAAGTGTCTCTAACGTGGCCAAAAGGGCGGTATAAGGCACGCGCAGGTCTTCCGGCGCGGCTTGGGCCTTGAGCCATTCGGGCGCGGTTTCGGCGGTCAGCGGCATCGCGCCGTCGGGCGGATGCAGGTCGCCGCCCCCAACGTAGAGGCGCGGCTGGACCTGCACGAAGCCCAACTGCTCCAGATTGCGGCCGGGTTTTTCCAGCAGGATCAGCTGCCAGTCGGCAGGACCGCTGTCCGGGTCTGCGTAGATACGCGGGCTGGCGGCGACGGTTTCGGCGCGGCCCTGCGCCGTCAGGCTGTGACGGCTGATGCGGCCGCTCTTCTGGCTCGCAATCCAGCCGTCGTTGCGTAGGCGGTGCAGGGCGACACGGGTGGCTTCGGGTTTGACCTGCAACAGGGCCATCATCGCAGAGAGAACCGGCCCGTCGATGGCCTGCCCTTCGTCCTGCGCAAGGTCCCCGAACAGCGACACCATCAGTGACCACACCCGCTGCCCGCCCAGCGTGCGCAGGCCTGCGGTGGCTTGAGTGAAATCCAGTTCAGAGGGCATTCATCGTCAGCAGCTCATATTCAGCCACAGCCTGATCGTTTTGGTTGGTGAGGGTGACGTGCCAGCGGACCTCGCCATATTCGTCGTTGCGCGGGGTTTTGTGTTTGACCGTGAGGCGCACCTTGATGCTGTCACCGGCGACCACGGGTTCCATGAAGCGCAGGTTATCAAGGCCGGTGTTGGCAAGGACGGGGCCGGGGTCGGGTTGGACGAAGAGGCCCGCAGCGAAGCTGAGCAGCAGGTATCCGTGCGCGACGCGACCGGGGAAGAAGGGGTTCGCCTTTGCGGCTTCTTCGTCCATGTGGGCATAGAAGGTGTCACCGGTGAAATGGGCGAAGGTTTCGATGTCTTCCAGCGTCACTTCGCGGGAGGGGGAGTGGAAGGTTTCGCCCAGCGCCACTTCCGTGAAGGTGCGTGTGAACGGGTGCGCGCGGTCGGTGATCGTGTCGCTGCCGGGGACCCATTGTTGGCTGATGGCGCTGAGGATGTCGGGGCTGCCTTGCACGGCGGTCCGCTGCATGTAGTGCATGACGCCGCGGATACCGCCAAGCTCCTCGCCCCCGCCCGCGCGGCCCGGTCCGCCGTGGACCATGTGGGGCAGCGGCGAGCCGTGGCCCGTGGCTTCGGCCATGCTTTGGCGATTGTTGAAGTAGAGGCGTCCGTGAAAAGCAGCGGCACCAAAGGTGATTTCGCGGGCGGTGTCGGGGTCGTTGGTGATGACGGAGGCGACAAGCGATCCGTTGCCCTTGTTCAGCAGCTTCACCGCATGAGGCAGGTCACGGTAGGGCATGAGGGTGGAGACGGGGCCGAAGGCTTCGGTGTCGTGCACACGCTCTGCCAGATCGGGCGCGGCGCAATGAAAGAGCATCGGGGGGACGAATGCGCCCTTGTCCTTGTCAGCACCCTCTACAGTGAAATCATCCGGATTGCCGAAGACGCGTTCCGCTTCTGCCCCTATTAGAGCCGCTTTTTTGAGGACATCGCGTTTCTGGCTGGCGGAAACAACCGCGCCCATGCGGGTCGTTTCCAGCCGGGGATCGCCGATGGTGGTTTTGGCCAAGCGGTTGGACAGCGCGTCGATCACCGCGTCGATTTGCGGTTCCGGCACCATGATACGGCGGATGGCGGTGCATTTCTGACCGGCTTTGGCGGTCATTTCACGGCTGACTTCTTTGATGAAGAGGTCGAATTCCGGCGTGCCGGGTGTCGCGTCGGGGCCAAGGAGGGAGGCGTTGAGGCTGTCTTGCTCAGATGCGAAACGGACGGAGCGTTGGAGGAGCAGCGGATTGCTGCGGAGTTTCAGTGCAGTGTCGGCAGAGCCGGTAAAGGCCACGGCATCCTGACTGTCGAGATGGTCGAGCATGTCGCCGAGCCCGCCGGACACCAGTTGCACCGCGCCGTCAGGCAGGAGGCCGGATTGCAGCATGAGGCGGACGCAAGCCTCTGTCACATAGCAGGTTGCGGTTGCGGGTTTGACGATCGCCGGGACGCCCGCCAGCAGAGTGGGGGCGAGTTTTTCCAGCATCCCCCAAACGGGGAAGTTGAAAGCGTTGATGTGGACGGCGACGCCAAGCAAGGGCGTGCAGATATGGCGGCCCAGGAACTGCCCGTCGCGGCCCAGTTGTTCTGGCGCGCCGTCGAGGTAGGCATGCCCATCCGGCATCTCACGACGGCCTTTGGAGGCGAAAACCAGCATTGTGCCGATCCCGCCGTCGACGTCGATCTTGTGATCGCTGAGGGTCGCACCGGTGTCATAGCTGAGGTCGTAGAGCGTTTGTTTATGCTCCATCAGATGGAGCGCTACCGCTTTCAGCATTCGTGCGCGGTCATGGAACGTGAGCTTGCGTAAGGCGGGACCGCCAATGTCGCGGGCGTAGGAGAGCATTGCCTGCACATCCAGCGCGTCGTTGCCGGCCTGTGCAATCACCTCTCCGGTAATCGCGCTGGCGATGTTGCGGGCGCCTGCGCCGGGATTGGTCCATTGACCGGCGGCGAAACTTTGGACGTCGATCATGGGGCTTCCTTAATGTGTGTCGTAGTCGATGACGAGTTTATCGGTGAGCGGGTAGGACTGGCACGACAGGACATAGCCACGTTCGACTTCGTAGTCTTCGAGCGCGTGGTTCGAGATCATCTCGACCTCGCCTTCGAGCACCTTGCACATGCAGGTGGAGCAGACCCCGGCTTTGCAGGCAAAGGGGGCGTCCTGTCCGGCCTCCAGCGCTGCTTCCAGCACCGATTGGCCCTTGGGCATTTTGAAGGTGCGTTGCGCACCGTCGATGATCACGGTCACCTCGGTACCGGATTGCCCTTCGCTCCGCTTGGCTATTTCCTGTTTGGCAAGCTGGCCTTGCTGGCTTTCGCTGAAGAGCTCGAATTTGATCTGATCAGGCTCTAACCCGTGGGTTTTGAGGCTGTCGGAGATGGCGAGCATCATCGGTTCCGGCCCGCAGATGAACGCGGTGTCGATGGATTTGATGTCGATCCAGTTGGAGAAAAGCTGCGTGCATTTCTCCTGATCGACACGGCCGGTGAACAGGTCGATGTCTTGCCCGGATTCGAGCATATGGATGATCGTCACGCGGCCCATGTAGGTGTTTTTCAGATCCTCCAGCTCCTCGCGGAACATGATCGTGTTCACGGCGCGGTTGGCGTAGACGAGGGTGAAGGTGGACGCGGGTTCGCGTTTCAGCACGGTTTTGAGGATCGACAGCACGGGCGTGATGCCGGAGCCGCCTGCAAACCCAAGGTAATTCTTGGCGCGTTCCGGCTCCAGCGCGGTGAAAAACTTGCCTTGGGGTGGCATGGCATGGAGCGTGTCGCCCACTTGCAGTTCCGTGTTGGCGAAGGTGGAAAACGCGCCGCCGTCGACCCGTTTGATGCCGACTTGCAGTTTGCCGTCGTCCAGCCCTGCGCAGATGGAATAGTTGCGGCGCAACTCCGTCCCGTCGAAGTCCTGCTTGAAGGTCAGATATTGGCCTTGCGTGAAGTCGAAGGCATCGGGGTTGTCCGGTTCCAGCGTCAGCACCACCGCGTCGCGGATGGTGTGGTGGATGTCGGTCACGGTGAGGGGGTGAAACTGGCTCATCTGGGCCTCAGATACATTTGAAATAGTCGAAGGGTTCACGGCAGGATTGGCAGCGCCATTGCGCCTTGCAGGGGGTCGAGCCGAATTGGCTGATCTTCTCCACCAGCGTGGATTTGCAGTGCGGACAGTGCTGTGGGCCACCTGCAGGTTGGGGCGGGGCGATGCCGTATTCTTCGAGCTTCGCGCGGCCCGCGTCGGTCAGCCAGTCGGTTGTCCAGGCGGGGGAGAGTTGGCGTTTCAGCGTCAGCTTCTCGATCCCGTGGCCGCGCAGGGCGGTTTCGATGTCGAGGTTGATGATGCTGGTGGCGGGGCAGCCGGAATAGGTGGGCGTGACCGTGACTTCGAGCGTGTCGCCCTGCCATTGCACGTCGCGGATGATGCCCAGATCGGTGAGGGTGATCACCGGGATTTCAGGATCGGGGATGGCGGAAAGCCATTCCCAAACCGTCTCTAACGTGGGCTTTTTAGCGAGTCGTGCATTGCTTGGCGTGGGGCGGACCACGCCGGGTACAGGTTGTGGCGCAGGTCTTACCATGTCGCATCGGGATAGGCGCGTTGCAGCCACTGCATCTGGGTCAGCATGTGCCCCAGATGTTCGGTGTGCCGCGTGCCTGATTTCCCGCCCTTGTGCGCAAAATCGTCTTCGGGTTTGGTCAGGGTCGCTTCAGTCAACACGTCGTCCAGATGTGCGTCATATCCGGCGCGGTGACCGGCGGGATCGGGGGCGATGCCCGCATCGGCCATTGCCGTATCCACATCGTCGGACAGGAACATCTCTCCCACAAAGGGGTAGAGTTTGTTCAGTGCGTTCTGCATCCGGGTGTGGCTTTCTTCGGTGCCATCGCCAAGGCCGATCACCGTGTCGGTGGAGCGTTCAACGTGGTAGGTCACTTCCTTCACCGATTTTTCCGCAATCGCGGCAATCTGGTCGTTGGAAGACGCCATCAGTCCCTTGAGGTGCATCACGTGCCAGCTGTCGAACAGGAACTGCCGCATCATGGTCTGGCCGAAGTCGCCATTGGGCTGTTCACAGAGCAGCAGATTGCGGAAATCCCAGACGTCACGGTGATAGGCGAGCTTATCCGCATCGCGACCCTTGCCTTCGACCTCACCGGCGAGGCCGAGCCAGAGTTGCGTCTGCCCAATGAGGTCCAGCGCGGTGTTGGCGAGCGCGATGTCTTCTTCAATCACCGGGGCGACGCCGCACCATTCGGAAACGCGGTGGCCCAGCACCAGCGTGTTGTCGCCCAACCGGCAGAGGTATTCGAACAGCGGATCGCTCACATCGCACCTACTTCGTCAGGAATGTCGAAGAACGTCGGGTGGCGGTAGACCTTGTCGTTGGACGGCTCATAAAGCGATCCTTTTTCTTCCGGAGAAGACGCGGCGATGTGGTGGGCTTCGACGGCCCAGATGCTGACGCCTTCGTTGCGGCGGGTGTAGACGTCGCGGGCGTTCTTGATCGCCATTTCAGCGTCTGGCGCATGGAGCGATCCGACATGGCGGTGGCTGAGCCCGTGTTGACCGCGGATGAAGATTTCCCACAGGGGCCATTCGGTGGCGCGGGTTTCGGTATGCTCGCTGGCCTGGCTGTCTTTGTAAGGGCTGGATTCAGGGCTGCTCATGTGTCTCTCCGTCTGTGCTGGGGGTGCAAAAGTTTTTGAAAACTTTTGACAAATTCCTTCGAAGGAATTTGGTCACTCCGCCGCGAGTTTGGCCGCTTGTTTCTTCTGGGCATGGGCCAGCAGCCCTTCGCGCACCCAGCGGCCTTCGTCCCAGGCCTTGTTGCGGGCCTCCAACCGTTCATTGTTGCAGGGGCCGTTGCCTTTGAGCACGTCAAAGAACTCCTCCCAATCGGGTTCGGAGAAGTCGTAGTGGCCGGTTTCTTCGTTCCACTTGAGGTGCTCATCGGGCACCGTCAGGCCGAGGTATTCGGCCTGCGGTACGGTCTGATCGACGAACTTCTGACGCAGTTCATCGTTGGTGTTCATCTTGATCTTCCATGCCATGGATTGGGCGGAATGCACGGATTCCTTGTCGGAGGGGCCGAACATCATCAGCGACGGATACCAGAAGCGGTTGAGCGCATCCTGCGCCATTTTGCGCTGGGCCTCCGTCCCGTTGGCCATCTTCATCATGATGTCGAAACCCTGACGCTGGTGGAAGGACTCTTCCTTGCAGATACGCACCATTGCGCGGGCGTAGGGGCCGTAGGAGGTACGCTGCAACGGCACCTGGTTCATGATGGCGGCCCCATCGACCAGCCAGCCGACGGCCCCCATGTCTGCCCATGTCAGAGTCGGATAATTGAAGATGGAGGAGTATTTCATCTTGCCCGACAGCAGGTCGCGGGTGAGGTCATCGCGGGTCACGCCGAGGGTTTCGGCGGCGCAGTAGAGGTAGAGGCCATGGCCCGCTTCGTCCTGCACTTTGGCCAGCAGGATCGCCTTACGCTCCAGCGTGGGGGCGCGGGTGATCCAGTTGCCCTCGGGCAGTTGACCGACGATTTCAGAATGGGCGTGCTGGCCGATCTGGCGGATAAGGTTCTTGCGGTAGCCGTCCGGCATCCAGTCCTTTGGCTCAATCTTGCCGCCCGCGTTGATCCGCTCCTGAAAGGCGCGTTCGTCGGGGTCCATTTCATCCAGGGATTTCACGCCCTGACCGGTAGACTTGATCATCTGTGCATACATCGTTCAGGTCCTTTATTTTGATCTGCCAAAGAGCCGGCTGAGGAAGCCCGGTTTTCGAGATGGTGGAGGTTGGTCGCTTCGTATTGCATTCGTATCGTAGTGTTCGCCATCGTCGCCCTGCAATGTCGCATTTAGAGCCTGTGCGATGCGCGCCATGCCCGCAATGACGGCGTCGGGTGGGTTCTTGGTGTCGATGGTTCCTTGGAACCACCAAAGAGGCCAATCCTCGCCCTTGGCGGGTGAAAGCCAGACTTTGTCATTTTCGGAGATACGCAAATTTGGTTGTTTTTGAGCAAAGGCAAGCCATTCGGCCTTGGGGATGTCATTCCCCTCATCCGCCCAGAAATCGCGGCGCGTGATATGGACGTCATAGCCCATCAGGCACGCTCAAGAACAAGTGCGACGCCCTGCCCAACGCCCACACACATGGTGCAGAGCGCGTAGCGGCCGGAGGTGCGTTTGAGTTGTAGTGCTGCGGTCATCACCAACCGTGCGCCGGACATGCCCAGCGGGTGGCCGATGGCGATGGCGCCACCGTTGGCGTTGACGTGGGGCGCGTCGTCCGGGACGCCGAGCGCGCGCAGGGTGGCGATGCCCTGAGCGGCGAAGGCTTCGTTCAGTTCGATCACATCCATCTGGTCGATGGTCAGACCCGCGCGGGCCAGCACCTTTTGCGTGGCGGGCACAGGGCCGATGCCCATGACGCGGGGTTCGACGCCTGCGGCGGCGATGCCGACGACACGGGCGATGGGGGTGAGGTTATGTTCGGTGGCGGCCTGTTCGGAAGCAATCAGCATCGCTGCCGCGCCGTCGTTCACGCCCGAAGCATTGCCCGCCGTCACGGTCAGGTCGGAGCCGTTGATCGGGCGCAATTTGGCGAGTTGTTCTGCGGTGGTGCTTGGGCGGGGGTGTTCGTCGGTGTCGACGATGATCGGATTGCCCTTGCGCTGCGGGATGGTGACCGGGGCGATTTCGTCTTTGAAAACGCCAGCGGCCTGTGCAGCGGCCCAGCGGTATTGGCTGCGCTGGGCGAAGGCGTCCTGATCTCCGCGGTTGACGTCGTGATCTTCGGCCACGTTGTCCGCCGTCTCCGGCATGGAATCGGTGCCGTATTGCGATTTCATTTTCGGGTTCACAAACCGCCAGCCGATGGTGGTGTCGTAAACCGCATTGGCGCGGGAGAAGGCCGCTTCAGCCTTTGGCATCACGAAAGGGGCGCGGGTCATGCTTTCGACACCGCCTGCGATGGCCAGATCCATATCGCCTGCGCGGATGGCACGGGCAGCTGCGCCCACCGCATCCATGCCCGAGGCGCAGAGGCGGTTGATGGTCATGCCGGGCACATCCACCGGAAGACCGGCCAGCAAAGCCGCCATGCGCGCGACGTTGCGGTTGTCTTCGCCAGCCTGATTGGCGCAGCCCATGAACACGTCATCCACGCGGGCCCAATCCAGATCGGGGTGACGCGCCATCAAGGCGGCAATGGGTGCCGCAGCCAGATCATCGGCGCGCACAGAGGCCAGAGCACCGCCAAATCGCCCAATGGCTGTGCGCTGCGCGTCACAGATGAATGCCTGCATGTTCTGAACTCCCTTTGAGGGGTCAGAATAGGCAATGATCAGGGGTGTGACAAGCTAAATGTTACTGATTGTTCACACGATCTGTTCATTCGTAACATATCATGCCGCAGCCTCTGCATCATGGTCAATGTGACCGTGGTGCGCGGCGCGTGCGCTTGTGTGGAAATGGCTCAACGCTTCATCCAGAGACTTTGCTTCGCCGCTGAGTGACACGCTGGCGGCGGTCATTTCCTCCAGAGTTGCGGCGTTGACCTGCGAGGCGGAATCGATGGATTGAATGGCGGTATTCACTTCCTCGATGCCATGGGATTGCTGTTCGACGGCAAGGGCGATTTCCGATATCTGGCCGGATACAACTTCCACCTCGGAAATGATCCCCTCAACGGCGGTGCGTGACTGCGTAACCTTGGTGACGCCTTCTTCGACGGTCTTGTTGTTGCGCTGGATCACATCGTTGATCTCCTGCACGGCGTCTTTGGACCGCTGGGCAAGCGCGCGGACTTCGGACGCGACGACGGAAAAGCCGCGCCCGGCTTCGCCTGCGCGGGCCGCTTCGACGCCGGCATTCAGAGCGAGCAGGTTGATCTGAAAGGCGATGTCTTCGATCACGTTGATGACGCGGTTGATCTCGGCAGAGGCTTCGGTCATCTGGTTGATCGAGGCTTCGGTCTCATTCGCGGCTTCCTGGGTCTTGTAAGCGCTGTCGCGCACCCGCAACGTCGCGTCTTCGGCGCTTTTTGCGCTGGCGACAACCTGGCGGATGCTGGCGGTAATCTCCTCCACCGCGGCGGAGGTTTCTTCGATAGACGCGGCACTTGTCTCCGCGCGTTTGGCCATCCCGTGTGAGGAGGTTTCCAGTTCGGAAGACGTTGCGCTGACGCTTTGTCCGCTTTGCACGACGGATGAAATGGTGTCTTCGACCGATTGCAGCGCGGTGTTGAAATCCTCCTGCATGCGGTTGAACGCGCCCAGTCTTTCCCCCTCGATCCGGACCTGGAGGTTGCCGTTGGACAACTCGCCAATGCTGGTCATCATGTCATTGATGTTGTTTTCAGTCGCAACAAGAAGACGGTTGATGATGTCGGACAGGCCTTTGAGGCTGGGATCATCCTGATTGGTCGGCATCCGGTTAGAGAAATTACCCGAGGCGGCTGCATCCAGAACCTCTTCGACGTTTCTTTGAAAGCCGACCAGCGTTTCGAGGCGTTCCTGCTCTGCCGCGCGTTCGGCCGCTTGCCGCTTACGCTCTTCCGCTTCCCGCTGTGCCTTGTCTTCTTGTTCCTTTGCTTCCCGCGCGGTTTCAAGCGCCTGCTTTTCCTTTATCTCCGCATCCATTTTCCGGGCTGAGAGGGCATTGTCGCGGAAGACGATGAGGGCATTGTTGATCTGGGCAACTTCGGTTTCCGCATCGCTTTTCTCAATCTCGACATCCAGATCGCCGGCGGCCAATGTACGCATCGTACCGGTGGCTTTGGTCAGGCTGCGGGATACGCTGCGGCCGGTGACGAAAGCCAGGGTGGCCCCAATGAGCACGCCGAAGGCAACGATCACCCCGATGACCACGATTGCAGATTGCGCGACGACGGTCCCTGAGTCTCCTGTAGCGGCGCGGCGCTCATCAAGCGCGCCGGAGATTTGCACCATCTTTTCCATGACATCCGGGCCAATCGTGTCCATCTCAGCATATTTTGATGTCATGATGTTCCAGTCTTGAGTGACCTGTTCCTGCAACTCGACGAAGGCCGTCAGCGCAGTGACTGCGTCTGTTACCAACGCGCCTGTTTCGGTCCCTTCCACAGACCCTTGCAGCCATGTCATGCGCAGCAGCGCGCCCTCGGATTCCTTTTTGGCGCGCTCATAGTATTCCGGGTTGTCGGTCTGAAGAAAGCGCTCGAAATAGGCTCTGCTCAGCAAGAGATTCACATTCGACTGCGCAGCACGGAACGTTGCATTAAACTGCTCTTCCTCAAAGGCGGTTTCGGCTGCATCGGACAGGTCTTGACGCGCCTGCGTTCCATGCGCACGGAGTTCTGCCAACTTTTCATCAACTGAGGTTCTGAGCGCGAACACCTCTTCCATGGCGGTTTTGTAGTTTCGTACCTGAACGACCGTCTCATCGAGTGTTTCCTTGACAGCGGTTCCTTCGAGCCGTTCTGACAAAGCCGCCTGATCGACGAAGATGTTTTCGATAGAGTTTATCAAACTTTCTTCAGCATTGGGATTTGACCGGCTTCTGAACTGAAACGCTGCCAACCGCGCGTCTACAAGGTTGGATGCCATGGAATCCGCCAAAGACGTGATGGCAGAGATCTCCCTGTACATGAAGAAACTCTCAGACAACTTGGAGGCCTGATAGATCGAATAGGACCCTGCGATCACGATCAAAGCGATCATGGCGCCCATCCCAAGATAGATGCGTTTTACAATAGACACGTGCGATTCTCCGGATCAAAGTTTGACCAGAACGTCGCAGCAAAGCATTAACACCTGATGTATCGCCAAATCAGCCGGGATCAGCGCTGACCCGCACCATACGTTTGCCTTTGTTGTCACCCGACAGCAGCCCGATCAAGGCATGGGGGGCGTTCTCCAACCCTTCCACGATGTCTTCGGTCACAACGATCTGGCCTGCATTGACCCAATGGCGCATTGCACGCAGCGCGCGGGGGTCGTCGCGGGTATGATCGGTGACGATGAAGCCTTCCATGCGCAGGCGCTTGACCACGACCACCCCCGGCAGGTTGCGTGGCCCGGTGACGTTGTCGGTGTCGTATTGGCTGATCGCGCCACAGCACACCACGCGGCCGCGTTCGTTCATCAGGTTCAATGCGCGTTCAAGGATGCGGCCGCCGACGTTGTCGAAATAGACGTCCACCCCATCCGGGCATGCGGCAGCGAGGGCCTTGCCAAAGCCCGGATCGCGGTAGTCAAGGCAGGCATCAAACCCCATTGTTTCAGTGACCCAAGCGCATTTTTCGGGCCCGCCTGCGATGCCAACAACACGGCAACCCATGGCGCGGGCGATCTGGCCGACATAGCCCCCCACGGATCCCGCCGCAGCAGAGGCGAGCACTGTTTCCCCCGGCATCGGCTGGCCGATGGTCATCAGGCCGTGGTAGGCGGTTTTTCCTGCAATGCCGTAGACGGATATATGATGGGAAAGCGGCTCTATCTTGGGGAGTTTCATCACCCGGCGGGCGGGGGTGATGATGTGGTCGGACCATGTTGCTTCTGCCGCGACAATGTCGCCGGGGGAGAATCCTGGACTGTGGGAGGTCATCACTTCGCAGATGGCGTAGGTGGGCATCGGATCACCGGCATTCACCGCAGCGCGGTAGGTCGCACCTTTCATCCAGGACCGGTTTGCGGCATCAATCGACATGAGGATCACCCGCAGGAGAAGCTCTCCATCGCCCGGCTCGGGCATGGGTGTTTCGATGAGGTTGAAATGCGCTGGCGTCAGGGCGGCGGTGGGCAATTCTGCGATGACAATCTGGCGGTTGGTCATGGGGGGCTCCTGTCAGGGGAAGGGAATGGCATGAAAGATGAAGCGCGACAGCATCGGTTCAAGCTGCCGCAAGGGGCGTGTGACATCCTGCTGATCCGGCATGGAGAAACGCAGGCCGCCGTGCGCGGAGAGATGTTTCCCATGGTGGACGGGCAGGGCGACCCGCCGTTGCGGGCCGAAGGGGAAGCGCAGGCGCTGGCTGTGGCGGAGCGGCTGAAAACAGAGCCTATTGCGGCGATTTACGTGACAACCATGCAGCGGACTCATCAGACCGCCAGGCCTTTGGCGGCGGCTTTGGGGCATGCACCCCGGATTGAGCCCGATCTGCGTGAGGTGTTTCTGGGGGACTGGGACGGCGGCGAGTACCGCTTCCGCGCTGCCGCCAATGACCCCGCGTTTGTGCGTGCGCGGGACCGCGAAGAATGGGGAGAGATCCCCGGTGCAGAGACGACCGCAGCTTTGCACAAACGGGTCTCGCTCGGTCTGTGGCGCATTGCGGCGGCCCATGCGGATCAGATGGTGGCTGTCGTGGTGCATGGTGGTGTTGTCGGCGCGGCCATGTCGCTGGCAACCGGGTCGCGCCCCTTTGCATTCAATGGAGCCAACAACGGGTCGATCAGCCGGTTGGTGGTGGCGCGGGACCGCATGATTTTGCGTGGCTTCAATGACGTGGCGCATCTGCCCTAGTCTACGTTCAGCACAACCTTGCCCAGCACCTTGCGGTCCTGCATCAATTTCAGGGCCTTGGGCGCGTCTTCCAGCGGGAAGCGGGCGGAAATACGCGGTTTGATCTGGCCGTTGGCGTACATGTCGAACAACTCGCCCATGTTCGCCGCATGGCCTGCGGGGTCACGCATGACGGAGGCGCCCCAGAAAACACCGACAATCTGGCTGCCTTTCAGCAGGGTGAGGTTCAGCGGGATTTTCGGGATGCCAGCAGGGAAACCCACCACAAGGAACCGGCCCTCCCAGGCAAGCGCGCGCAAGGCGGGTTCGGCGTAGTCACCGCCGACGGCGTCGTAGACCACGTTGACGCCTTCACCACCCGCAAGCTTCTTGATCTCTCCGGAGAACGCCTTTTGCGCATCCCGGTCCATGTCCCTTGCATAGACGATGGTTTCATCTGCGCCGCAGTCCTTGCAGAAGGACGCCTTTTCATCCGATGACACTGCGGCAATAACTCTGGCACCTGCCGCTTTGGCAAGCTCGATTGCAGCAACACCGACGCCGCCAGCGGCGCCAAGGATCAGCACGCTTTCGCCGGGTTGCAGTTTTGCCCGGTCTTTGAGCGCATGATGCGACGTGCCGTAGGTGAAGATGAAACAGGCCGCGTCCTCATAGGGCATCGCGTCAGGTATCTTGCTGGTGCTGGTGGCGTCAGCGAGCACATGGGTGGCGAAACCGCCGAAACCCGTCAAAGCCAGCACGCGGTCGCCAACGGCGAAGCCGGTGA
>Ga0160419_100048_pt1 | contig 77713 bp, 77 predicted proteins | sample CelAP2metagpilot_2_FD_108196 | JGI IMG/M metagenome (GOLD analysis project Ga0160419, IMG submission 108196) | Phycosphere-associated microbial communities from Cellana algal ponds in Kailua-Kona, Hawaii, USA - Cellana AP2-4-25 metagenome pilot ...
AGGCGGCTCAGATCATAGCGGGTGCCGGTATAGCTGCGCAGCAGCGCCGTGCGATCGCGCAGAAGGCTCAGCCGACAACAGCTGACCAGCTGGCCTGTCTCTGCCTCCTCCACCAGAAGATGAAGGCAGGTGGCGTCAAACGCATCCGCGTCCCGCTGGGCGAGCCCAAAGCAAAGCGCCCGCAGATCCTGCGCGCGCGCCAGATCCTCGCCCGCAGTGGCAGGGATCAGGCGCAGCCGGTAGCGCCCCCGCGCCAGCAGCTGACGCCCCTGTGGGGATGGCAGGGGGGCAGACAGGGAATATTCGGGCTTTGATCGGGTCATGGTGGCGCTGGTCTGGCTCTGACACATAAATCCACAGAAAACCGCAACCCATCACGCCATGGCGCGGGCAGCGGGGTCTTCTGCAGCTAGCACAGAGCGGATGTCAGGCAAATGACGGGGGATGGCAGGCCGATTTATTCGACCAGACCACCGGGGCCAAAGTTGCCAAGGCTACCCAGAAGCTGACGCAGGAAAGTTTTGTCCTGAATGTTGGAGCTGGTCACGCGGCGCTGCAGCGGAATCACCTTGCCCTGCTCCAGACCATAGCGTTCGATGCCCGACACCACACCCTGCTGGTTGAAGGTCACCGCCACCAGTTCGCGCGAGACCGGCTTGAGCGCGGACGGCCCGCGGCGGCGCATCAGGGTAGAGACGTAATAGTAGCCGCCATCGCTCAGCACGCCCTCTGCGGCGGGAATACCGATGGTTTCGGCCACTGTATCCTTGGTGTCGACACCCACCACAACCTCGGCCAGCTGTTCCTCTGTCGGGACATAGCCGTGTTTGCGATACATCGGCGCACAGGCCGTAACGGCGAAGCCGGCAACAAGGAAGACCGTGACCTTTGCCGCTGCCTTCAGCGACCGTGCGTGTTTGGATACCATAACTACTCTCATGCCCCCCGGCTTGAATACGCCTTGCAACCGGATTACCTAAACCCAGCCTCCGGTTCAAGAAACGAAAGTCCCCCAAATGTCTGAGAGCACCGCTTTTCGCGTCGCTGACCTGCCCCAGAACCGCCCGACCCGGTTTGAACTCCGCCCTGATGCCCCCGCAATGGCGGCCCTCGCACAGGAGCTAGGGCTGAACGAATTGCGCAAGTTGCGCTTTGCCGGCGAGATCCGCGCAATGGGCAAACGCGACTGGGAAGTCGTGGCCGAACTGGGGGCCACAGTGGTGCAGGATTGCGTTGTCACGCTTGATCCGGTCACCACCCGCATCGACCAGAAACTGCGCCGCAGCTTTATCGCGGGCATGGAATATGCCGAAAGCGAAGAAGAGGTAGAGATGCCCGAGGACGACAGCAGCGAACCTCTGGGCAGTCACATTGACGTGCAGGAGATCATGGAAGAGGCGCTGGCGCTGTTTGTGCCGCAATACCCCCGCAAGGACGGTGCCATTCTGGGAGAATCGGTCCACGCCGAACCGGGCGTTGCGCCGATGCGGGACGAAGACACCCGCCCCTTTGCCGGGCTTGCCGCCCTGCGCGACCAGCTTGACGGCGGGCGTGAAGACTGAAAAGAGAGCGGGAAGTCGATTCCGACGAGCCAACCCGGCGGGTTCGGACAAAAAACCGCTTGCGCAGACGATAATTCCCAGTATTTTCGCGCGCTCATCGGAATTTTGGTTGGACATCGGCTTAGCCTGGGCCTAAACGCTCGGCAGACCGATCGAAACACAAACGAAACGCGCCGCGGGAACAGCCCCAAGGCCCCAAGTTACAAAGGTTGAGACATGGCTGTCCAACAGAACAAAGTATCCAAGTCGCGCCGCAACAACCGCCGCGCGCACGATGCACTGGTTGCTGCAAACCCGAACGAATGCTCCAACTGCGGTGAGCTGCGTCGTCCCCACCACGTTTGCCCCTCCTGCGGCCACTACGACGACAAAGAGATCGTTGCAGCAGCCAACGAGATCGACATGGACGAAGACGCAGCCTAAGCTGCGTCTGAATCAGAGTTATGTCAGGCAGGCTTTTTCATGGCGGGTAATGCCCATCAAAATCAGAAGAATGCCGGCCGCATAATCATCTCGGTTGACGCCATGGGCGGAGATGCCGGCCCCGCGGTTGTGGTGGCCGGTATTGCCATGTCTGCGGACAAGAACCCGGACATCGGGTTCATCCTGCATGGCCCGGAAGACGAGCTGAAAGCGCTGGTTGCCAAGAAACGCGTCCTGGATGGGCGCGTGGAGTTCCGGGACGCCCGGGATGTGGTGACCATGCATGACAAGCCAAGCCAGGTGATGCGCAACGGCAAGGGCACGTCCATGTGGTCGGCCCTTGATAGCGTAAAGCAGGGCGAAGCGGCTGGCGCCGTGTCCTGCGGCAACACCGGCGCGCTGATGGCGCTGTCCATGCTGCGGCTGCGCAAGCTGCCTGGCGTCAATCGCCCGGCCATTGCGATTCTGTGGCCGTCTCTCAATCCGCAGGGCTTTAACGTCATGCTGGATGTGGGGGCCGATGTGCGCGCCGACGCGCAGGATCTGCTGCAATATGCCCTAATGGGCACCTCCTATGTTCGCAACTCAATGGATATTGCCCGCCCCCGCGTCGGTCTGCTGAATGTCGGCACCGAAGAGCACAAGGGCAATGCCGAACTGAAAGAAGCCCATGGGCTGATCGCGTCCTATGCTGAGGATGCGAGTTTTGATTTCGTGGGTTTCGTCGAAGGCAGTGACATTCCCGGTGACGTGGCCGATGTGATCGTCACCGACGGCTTTACCGGCAATGTCGCGATCAAGACAGGTGAAGGCACCGCAAGCCTGATGCGCACTGCATTGCGGGATGCGTTTTCCTATTCGATCCTGTCCAAATTCGCGGCCCTTCTGGCGATGACCTCGCTCAAGCGGCTGTCCAAGCGGCTTGACCCCCGCCGTGTCAACGGTGGTGTGTTCCTCGGCCTGAATGGCACCGTGGTCAAATCCCATGGCGGCGCCGATGCAACCGGCGTCTCTGCTGCGGTTAAACTGGCCTTTCGCCTGGCGCAGCAGGGCTTTGCAGAAAAACTCGCGGCACGGGTTGCATCCTCCGTTGCGCTTACCCAAGATGACGTAGCGCAAACGTCCGACACAGCAGCGGACAAGGCGACCACCAAAAAAGACTTATAAAGGCAGGCAGCAGAATGACGCGACGCGCAGTTATTGCCGGGATCGGGCACTACCTCCCAGAACGCATTGTTGAGAACGCGGAATTCGAAGCCACGCTAGACACCTCCGATGAATGGATTCGCAGCCGCTCCGGGATCGAGCGCCGCCATTTCGCTGCGGAAGGTGAAACCACATCGAACATGGCCACCAAAGCCGCGCAAAACGCGCTGGCCGACGCAGGCATGACCGCAGATGACATCGACGCCATCGTCGTGGCCACATCAACTGCTGATCTGACCTTTCCCTCTGCGGCGACCATGGTGCAGGCGCAACTGGGCATGACCAAGGGCTTTGCCTTTGATGTGCAGGCGGTTTGTGCGGGCTTTGTCTATGCGCTCAGCAATGCCAACGCGCTGGTTGCATCCGGTCAGGCAGACAAGGTTCTGGTGATCGGGGCGGAAACCTTTAGCAAGATCATGGACTGGACCGACCGCTCTACCTGCGTGCTGTTCGGCGATGGCGCAGGCGCGCTGGTGCTCGAGGCCCAAGAGGGCGCAGGCACCAGTGATGATCGCGGCATCCTCGCAACCGATCTGAATTCTGACGGGCGGTTCAAGGATCTTCTGTACGTCGATGGCGGCGTATCGACCCAGAACACCGGTCATCTGCGTATGCAGGGCAATCAGGTGTTCCGCCACGCTGTCGAGAAACTGGCCTCAACCGCCCATACCTCGCTGGAACGTGCAGGTCTTGGCGCCGATGATGTCGACTGGATCGTGCCCCACCAGGCAAACATCCGCATCATTCAGGGCACCGCCAAGAAGATGGGCCTGCCGATGGACAAGGTGGTTGTCACCGTCCAGGACCACGGCAATACCTCGGCGGCGTCAATTCCGCTGGCGCTGTCCGTGGGCAAGGCACGGGGCCAGATCAAACAGGGCGATCTGATCGTGACCGAAGCCATCGGCGGCGGTCTTGCCTGGGGGTCTGTGGTTCTGCGCTGGTAAGCGCCAGACCGCGAAATCGGGGTTGGCGCCCCACTCATCCTTTGATTGTGATTTGACGGTTGGATCAGGCGATCCAGCGCCGTGATGCAATTCATTGATATTGACAGCTAAATTCCCCACGCCATATGGTTTACCAAACAATGGGGATAGTCATGGGCGAAAAAACACTTACACGTATGGATCTGAGCGAAGCCGTCTTCCGCGAGGTTGGACTGTCGCGAAACGAGAGCGCACAGCTGGTAGAGAGCATGCTGCAACACATGTCCGACGCACTGGTGCGCGGCGAGCAGGTCAAGATTTCCTCTTTCGGAACCTTCAGCGTACGTGATAAATCAGCCCGTGTCGGACGTAACCCGAAGACCGGCGAAGAGGTGCCTATTCAGCCTCGTCGTGTTCTCACCTTTCGGCCCTCGCATTTGATGAAGGACCGGGTGGCTGACGGCAACCGTAAGTAACGGTCTGAAACCACAGGACAATATTTCCAATGTCAAAATCACCGGACGCCTTCCGCACCATTAGTGAAGTCGCGGAATGGCTGGGGATCCAGGCGCATGTTCTGCGTTTCTGGGAAAGCAAGTTCACCCAGATCAAACCGGTGAAGCGTGCAGGCGGGCGACGGTATTATCGGCCCGCTGACGTGGACCTCTTGGGCAGCATCAAGGTGCTGCTGCACGATCAGGGCATGGCGATCAAGGACGTGCAGGCGCTGCTGCGCGAACATGGTGCGGCGCATGTTGCCTCTCTCGCAGATCCGGATGCCCCGTCCGCTGCACAGGGGGATGCGGCGGCATCGGATGTAGAGCCGATCGAGAATGCGTCAGCTGATCCAGTCCAAGGTGACGTGATCGAGGCCACAGTTGAGGCCACATTCGAGCCAGTTGAGCCACCCGCAGCGCCCGCCCCCACGCCCCCTGCCCCTGCGGCGGCCCCCGGCGCATGGGCAGAGCCCGCATCCCCCGCCCCGGCAACCGCTGCGCCAACTCCTGCTCCTGCTCCTGCTCCTCAGGCGATGCCCCCGGCAGCTGAGGCGCCGCAAGCTGCGCCAACTCCGGTGCAGACAGATCCGGCCCAGCCAGTCCATACCCAGCCAGTCCAGACCCAGCCGGCACAAACCCAACCGGTACAGACCCAGCCGCAGATGCAGGCACAGCCACAGGTGCAACCCACAGTGCAGCCCTCGGCGGCCCCTCCTGCAGTTGCAAGTGATGCGGCAGAGCAGGCCCAGCCAGCGCCAACACCAACGCCCGCTGCTCCGACCTATGCCGCCCCGGTTCAAGATGGCGTGACGCAGGCCGCTGCGCCCATGCAGGCGCCTGCAGATCCCGCGCCGAGCTATCAACCGCAAGCCCCGTCCGCCTTGGCACACGGGGCCACAGCGCCTGCAGCTGCTGACATCGGCGATGACTCACCAGCGCCGCAGGCACCCGCAGCGGCTGTCTCAACCCCAGCCGCGCCCGGCCCCGCGCCGATTGTTCCGACGGCTTCTCCTTCTGTTTCTGTGGATCCGGTGCAGGCAGCGGTGTCCGAGACCGGAGACATCCACCCGCCAGAGCCGCAGAGCGAAACCGCATTGCCACAGACCAGCTTTGGCGCGGCGGCGGGCTCGTCTGCTGCGGTGCCTGCTTATGACAGCGCACCGACCGCGCCGCAGCCTGCGCAAAGCACCCTGTTTGGCGAGAGCACCGAGGCGCCCGCGCCCTCCCCCGCAGCACCTCTGTCTGCTGCACCTTCCACTGCTGTACCCGCGTCTGCTGCACCCAGCTCTGCTGAACCTGTTGCCACGCCGCCTGCGCAACCGGCCACGTCTGACGGTGCGGGCGAACATTTGCAGCCCGATCTCTTGGGGGACCTGCCGCAGATCGAAGAGCCTGCCGACCTGATCGAAGCCGCAGATAGCCTGCCCTCGGATCTGCCCCCCGTGGCTGAGGTGGACAGGCTGGCCCCTGCGCCCGAGGACGTGAAGGCCGCAGCGGTCGAGGCCCCGTCTGCGCCGCAGAGCCCCTTGCCACAGGATACCGCCCCGGCGACGCCCTTTGCCGATGCGCTAGATGAGACCCCGGCCCCCAATGTCACGGATGCGCCCACCTTTGCGGCGGATATGCCTGCGCAGACTGCCCCGCAGGAGGCTCCGGCCACAGATATCTTTGCGGCTGAGACCGCGGAGGATGCGCCAGCTGACCTGGCTGAGCCGTCGCAACCTGTTGATGAGGGTTCAGATTTCACGCACGCACCGGCTATGGATCCCGATCTGGGTGCCAATCCGGCTGAGGTGGAGATTGATCTGGCGGATCGCACGGACGCGCCGGTTTTTGACGCAGAAGCCGAGCTGGACGACAACCCGCTTGCCGTAGCGGGCGCGCTGGATCAGGAACCGGCAGAGGTTGCGCCGCTGGATGTGGCCGAAGCCCCCGCAGCCGCGCTGGCTGACGATCTGGGCGATGATCTTGGCGGCCATGCGGACCCCCTTGCCGAACCGCTTGCCGAAGCAGAAGACCTGCCGGATCTCGCGGCTCTTGATGGGGTGGACGTGGACCAATCGCTTCACGACGCGCCCTATGAAAGCGAAGAGCCGACGCCCGAGGATGCGCCGCTTGATATGTTTGACGCGCCGCAGGAGCCGGAAGCGGAGTTCGCGGCCGACATGGAAGCGGCAGCCGAGCAAATGGCAGCTGAGGACAGCGCACTGGATAACAACGCGGCAGAGGATATGCTTGCTGTTGATCCGGTCGAAACGGTGGGGGCAGAAACAGAGACTGTTGCCCCGGATGATGCGCTGCACGATGCTGCGCAGGATCTGACCGCCCCGATGGAGCAGGTGGAAGAGATCAGCCAGCCCATCGCAGGTGCAGAGGATGCGGACAGTCCGGCAGAGGAGCCCGCACAGGGGCTGGAGCTGGAGCTCGGCGATAGCGCGGATGAGGCGTCTGACGCGGTTGCGTTCGAACTTGACCTGACAGAGGCAGGCGCTGACCAGCAAGACGCCGAGGCAGAGACCCAAGCGCCTGTTGTGACGCCCGCGTCCGAGGACGTGGCAGAGGGTGAGGTGCGGGCCGAGGTCGAAGCACCGGCGGAGGAGATCCCGGCAGAAGACATGTCAGCGGATATGGCAGCAGAGCCTGCGGGCGCATCTGATGATGCCCCCCTGTCCGATGAGGTCTCCATCGATCTGACTGACGATCTGCAGGGCGACCTGCAGGACGACATGTCAGCGCCTCTCGCGGATGAGGGTGCGGCAGCTGAGGCCGAGACGGTTGAAGTTGCGGTGGACGCGGCTGAGACTGACGCGGGTGATCCCCTCGCAGACGGGCTCGGCGAAGAGCTGGTGGCAGAACCTGTGTCCGACGCGCTGGCGGATATGGCGCCGCTGTCTGAGCCTGTGTCAGACCCGGAACCTGAGGCCATCGCGGCAGAACCTGCCCCGCAAGAGCCCGCCTCGCAAGAGCAGACACTGGATGCGACCGTCGCTGACGACGCGGCGGAGGAGTCGACGGATTCGCAGGGCGATCAATCCCAGGCCCACCCGCTGCGGGCGCGTGTGGTGATTGTGCCGGACCTTCGCGACGGTGTGCCGGAACCGCGCGCAACCGTGCTGAGCCATCTGGCCGGTCTGGAGCGCGTGCCTGCCCATCTTCAGGGTGAGATTGCCGATTGCCTGCGCGCATTGCGCGGCTGATCCCAACAGCGCGCGGGTGCTGCCCAGAAACTTGCAGATGTGGAAAAAAAATTTGGGTTTTTCGCTTGCCACTGCCGGAAAAAAGGGTAGAAACCAGCGCAACGGGCTATAGCGCAGCCTGGTAGCGCGTCCGTCTGGGGGACGGAAGGTCGCAGGTTCGAGTCCTGCTAGCCCGACCAAAATACCCCGCCCTCGCAAGGGGCTAAAAAACGCCCGCCCCTTTCTGGGGTGGGTGTTTTTGTATCTGCCTTTCGTGCAAGGTGTTGATAATTAAGCGTTGGGAGGATGGGATGACATCTGAGGGACAGACGAGCAGCGGCCTGACACAGGGCGTGCTTTCGGACCGGCAAATCCGGCAGATGATCACCGAGGGCGCGATTGGCGCCTCTTCCCCGATCCTGAACGATCAGATCCAACCTGCGAGCCTTGACTTGCGGCTGAGCGACTGCGCCTACCGGGTGCGGGCCTCCTTTCTGCCCGGCCGCGGGCGCACTGTGGCAGAGCGGCTGGAAGATCTGACCATGCATAAGGTGGCCCTGACAGGGGGCGCTGTGCTGGAAAAAGGCTGCGTCTATGTCGTGCCGTTGATGGAGCGGATCCGCCTGCCCCAAGGCATGACCGCTGCAGCCAGCGCCAAATCCTCGATCGGGCGGCTGGATGTGATGACGCGGGTGATCACCGACCAGGGTGTCGAGTTTGACCGGGTACCGGATGGCTATGACGGCCCGCTTTATGCCGAGATCTGCCCGCAGAGTTTCTCTGTCGTGGTGCAGCCCGGACAGCTGCTGACGCAGATCATCTTTCGTCAGGGGCGCACCTTTCTCAGCGATGCGGATTTGCGCGCGGTTCACGATGAGACCCCGATCGTCTCGGGCACGCCAGTGATTTCGGATGGTCTTGGCTTCTCTGTCGATCTGCGCCCCGAAAGCGGCGATCTGGTGGGCTATCGAGCAAAGCACCACACCGGCGTCGTCGATCTTTCCCGGCTGGGGCATTATGATCCGGCGGAATACTGGGAAGAGGTGCGCACAACCAAGGGGCAGATCATTCTGGATCCCGGTGCGTTCTACATTCTGATGAGCCGTGAAGCGATAGCCATTCCGCCGCTTTATGCCGCGGAGATGGCGCCCTATCTCGCCATGGTGGGAGAGTTCCGGGTGCATTATGCGGGGTTCTTCGATCCCGGATTTGGCTATGCGGCTGCTGGCGGTGCCGGGTCGCGCGGAGTTCTGGAAGTGCGCTGCCACGATGCGCCCTTTGTGCTGGAGCATGGGCAGATTGTCGGGCGTCTGGTTTACGAGCGGATGTCAGAGATGCCACAGCAGCTATACGGCGCAGAGATTGCATCCAACTATCAGGGTCAGGGGCTGAAGCTGTCGAAGCATTTTCGCAGCTAAGCAATCCTGACAGCTGACAGCGCACTCGGGCCAATTTACTGAGACAGGCGGCTGGCTAAAGACTGCAGTGCAATCAGTCAGAGCCCTGATCGCGTTTGGCGCGGCGGGCCTGACGGATCGCGCGGATGCGCTCGCGCTCTTCGATGGCGGCGCGTTCTTCTTCGGTCATGGGCTGGCTTTTGCCACGCCCCTTGCCGCGCGCACGTTTGCTGACAGCATCTAGCCCTGCATCAACGCCTGCGTTCACGGCACGCCCGACAACGCGGCGCAGGATCATGCGGAAAATCTGCTCAATGTTCATGATGCGGGCTCCTTAGTCTGCTCTGCCCGCTGACGCGGGTCGTTGTGACGGGCTCTGTCAGGCGATCTAGCCCAGAAATGTGGTGATTTCCAGGCACGGCTGCGTCATCCGCTCTGCCCGCCCCTGCCCGGATGCAAAACGTGGCCCCTGTTGAGGGCCCCGCCTGCCTGAGGGGTCTGATGGCTGACCCTAGTCTTCGAACAGTTCTGGCTGTTCCTCGATCTCGTCGCTGTCGCCGCGTCCACCCAGCGGCAGGCTGCCCGGTGGTGGGCGGTTTTCCAAAAGGCCAGCGGCGCGCAGTTCCTTGAGGCCGGGCAGATCGCGGGCGCTTTCCAGTCCGAAGTGATCAAGGAAAGTGGGCGTGACGACAAATGTCACCGGTCTGCCCGGTGTCATCTTGCGGCGGCCAAGGCGGATCCAGTCCATCTCCAGCAGTTGGTCGATGGTGCCGCGCGAGACCGAGACGCCGCGTACCTCTTCGATTTCGGCGCGCGTGACGGGCTGGTGGTAGGCGATGATCGCCAGTGTTTCGATCGCCGCACGAGAGAGTTTGCGGGTCTCGACCGTTTCCTTTTGCATCAGAAAGCCGAGGTCGGCAGCGGTGCGCATTGCCCATGCGTCACCAATGCGGACCACATGCACGCCGCGCCCTTCGTAGCGTTTGCGCAGATGCTCCATCGCGGTGCCCGGTTCGCAGCCGTGAGGCATCCGGGCTTCGAGATCGCGGATGGTGACCGGTTCGGCGCTGGCAAACAGCACCGCCTCGACCATGCGCTCCTGTTCGGCCATCGGCGGCGCCTCAAACAGGGTTTGGGTTTCTTCCCCAGCGGTGTTCTGGCTGTGGTCGTCCATCAGGTATCCTTGTCACGAATGCGCAGCTGGATGGGCGCATAGGTCTCGCTCTGTCGCAGTTCCAGGTGGCCTTCCTTTACCAATTGCAGCGAAGCCGCAAAGGTGGAGGCCGTGGCGGAGCGGCGTTTCATCGGGTCGGAGTGCCAGCCCTCGGGCAGATAGGTCAGCATGTCGGTCCAGCTGCCGGTGTAGCCGATCAGATGGCGCATCCGGTCAAGCGCCTGTTCCATCGTAAAGATCGCCTCGCGGTCCAGCACGAACGGGCGGAAATCATCGCGGGTGCGAATGCGGGCATATGCCTGCATCAGATCCAGAAGATTGGCCGAATAGCTGACGGTGCGGATGCGGGTCACATCCTCGCCCTGACCGCGCGCAAAGAAGTTGCGCCCCAATTGGTCGCGCGCCATCAGCTTTGCGGCGCAGTCGCGCATCGCTTGCAGACGCTCCAGCTGAAAGGCCAGATGCGCGGCCAGTTCCTCACCGGAGGGGCCTTCTTCTGTTGGGTCGGGTGGCAGCAGCAGGCGGGATTTCAGATAGGCGAGCCAGGCCGCCATCACCAGATAATCGGCGGCCAGCTCGATGCGCAGCTCATGCGCCTTTTCCACAAACGCAAGATACTGGCGGGCCAGTTCCAGTACGGAGATGCGGCGCAGGTCGACCTTTTGCGTGCGCGACAGAGACAGGAGCACGTCCAACGGCCCCTCATACCCGTCCACATCCACGATCAGCGCTTCGGCGGCGAGCCGCTCTTCGACGCTGACCTCGTCGTCTTCAAACAGTGTTTCAGCCATATACCTGTCCGCCCATGAGGGCTGATAGTTCGGCCTCAGCCGCCGCTGTGTCAAGCATGGCGGGGCTGCGGCGGGCTGCTTCGGCACGTTCAGCGCGCGCCTGGGCTGCCGGTGTCATCTCGCCTGCGGCCTCGGCCACGGCGGTGCGTTGATCGAGTGGGGCATTGCAGAACAGCACAACGTCACAGCCGGCCGCGATGGTGTCGCGGGCAATATCTGCGGCTGTCCCCTGCAGCGCCTTCATCGAGATGTCGTCGCTCATGATGAGGCCGTCAAAACCGATATCCTCGCGCACCACCTGCATCACCGTCGGAGAGAGCGTGGCAGGGCGTTCATCAAGGGCCTCATAGACCAGATGGGCCGTCATCCCCATCGGCAGATCGTTCAGAGCGCGGAAGGCTGCGAAATCCTCTTGGCGCAGCTGATCCAGTGGTGCGCTGATCCGGGGCAGATCGAAATGGCTGTCCATGCTGGCGCGACCATGGCCGGGGATGTGTTTCACCACCGGCACCACACCGCCGTCAAGCAGACCGTCAGCGGTGGCGCGGGCGTTGGCGACAACGGCCGCAAGGTCGCGACCGTAGCAGCGGTTTTGCAAGAAGGGATGGGTGTCCTCGCTGGCGACATCCGCCAAGGGCGCACAATTGCTGTCGATCCCCACCTCGCGCAGCTCTTGTGCGATCAGCCGGGCGCGCAGATACATGGCGCGGCTTGCCCCCTCGCCTGCGGCCTGCACGTGATCCAAAGCGGGCTGCCACTGGCGCGCAAGTGGCGGGCGCAGGCGCTGCACACGTCCACCTTCCTGATCCACGGTGATCAGGCAGTCACGCCCAACCGCCTCGCGCAGCTCATCACACAGCGCTTGCGTTTGCGCAGCGCTTTCGATGTTGCGGGCAAACAGGATGAACCCAAAGGGATTTACCCGCTGAAACAACGCCTTTTCCTCGGCGCTGAGGCGGGTGCCTTCGGCATCTAGAATTGTGGCTCCGTATGGCATTGCTGTCCTCTTGTGCTGGGGCGCTGATACATCAGCGCAGGTCGGTGCGCCATGGCAGGATCGTTAAAACAGACAGGGTTACGGCAAGAGATTGCCATCTTTGCCGTCAGACCCAACGACAAACGCCCGGCTGGAGCCGGGCGCGAGAGAGCTTGAGGCTTGGCATGGGCCTAGCGGGTTGTGACCGGGATGCAGTCGGCGTTGCCTGCAACCAATGCAGAACAGAAGCGCCGCGCATCGGACAGATCCGCAAACCCCATTGCCCGCAGCCGGTAGAAGGTCCGCCCGCCGCTTTCGGCGCGCTGGATCACCCGTTTCTTGCCTTCGAGGTAGTCGCCAAACCGGCCAGAGATTCGATCCCATTCCGCGCGGGCGACCTCTGCGCTTTCATATGCGCCGAGCTGCGCCAGTCGCGTGCCTGCTGGCAGGCTGTCGGGCGACACTTCCTGAGTGCTGCGGCTGACCGAGGCGGGAGCAGCTGAGCGGGTGGGCGAGAACCGAGCAGGACGGGCAGCCGGGCGCAGCGAAACGCGCACGCCGGGGGCATTCAGCAGCGCCTGATTGGGGGCCGGGGCAACTGCGGCCACGGTGACCGGCTGGATCGGCTCTGGCTGAACGATGACAGGTGCTGCGGATGCAGAGGGTTCCTCGGCGCCTTGCAGCGTCGCATTATCAAGCGGCTCCACGCCATCGGTGAGCTGCGCGACAAGCGCGTCGATTTCACCACCCTGATAGGCGGCAACCGCCTCATCGGACAGGTCTGCGGATGTGGCAGGGGCGGCTGTTTGCGGCGCATCAACGCGCAAAGAGGCCTGCATGGGCTGGTCGTCTTCGGCCAGATCCACAGCCGGTGGTGCCAGTGTCAGGCGGTCCGCCGGGCTTTCGACGTTGCCGTTTGCGGCCACCGCGTTCACAGCGAGCCCCTGATGATCAGCAGGGCGGCCACCGGGGTTTTCGGGCTGCACACGCAGCGGTCCCTCAACCGCGCGCACAACCGGCACGCCAGAGACATCGCGCGAAATCAGCTGATAGCCCCAAAGGCCGATCCCAACCACAAGCGCCAAGGAGGCAACGGCGCCCAGAACACTGAACGCCTTTGACAGACCGGCACGCCCTGCCCCTGCGGGTTCGGGGGTAAAGCCGTATTCGTCATAGCGGTGCCCCTGCTCCATCCCCGGTCCGCTGTAAGCGTCATGACCATCGGCGTTGTACTGCGGCGGTTCGGGCTGGGCGAAATAATTGACGGCAGGCGCCGGTTCCACACGTGGGGCGACATAGGCATCAGCCTGCGCTTGTGGCTGCGGCTGATCTGTCAGGCCGGGCTGAAACGGTGTGGTGGGTTGCTGCGCAAAGATGCGCAGATTGCCCGTGCTTTGGGACTGCGCTGCCTGGAACTGGGTGTTCACCGGCTGCTGCGGCTCAAGCGGGGCCTGGGTGTTCAGAGGCTGAGGCTTGCCAAAAATGTGGCGCGGATCTGACGGATGGAGCTGGGATTCGCGGGTATCATGGGAGGGGGCCGCATCGCGGTCCTCTCCACCATTGGAATACGACTGGCCGTGACCTGCCTGCGTAAAATACGCCATTTCCGCCTCACTGCCCGGCAACGGCGCGCTGAAGCGCCGACCACGGGTTCTAATTGATGATCTGCCTCGATCCGGCGGCCTGGGCGATTTTGTTACCGCATCTCCTGCGCCGGTGTGACCCCAAGAATACCAAGACCGGCAGAAATGACAATGGAAACGGTTTTTGCCAGAGCCATTTTCGCATGTGTTGCAGAAGCGCTGCTCTCATTAACAAAACGTAAACCTTCATTCGTTTTGCCAAGGTGGTAGAGACCGTGCAGTTCGGATGCGAGATCATAGAGGTAGAAGGCGACGCGGTGGGGTTCGTTTGTGCGCGCTGCAATTTCCACCAGACGGGGCCATTCCGCGATCTTTTTGGCAACCGCCAGCTGGGCGTCGTCGTCCAGAAGGCTCAGGTCTGCGGCCGCGAGGGTTGCATCATCGACGGCAATCCCGGCCTCTTCGGCCTTGCGCAGGCTCGAGCAGATCCGCGCGTTGGCGTATTGCACGTAAAAGACCGGGTTGTCCTTGGACTGCTCAAGCGCCTTGTCCAGATCAAAGTCAAAGCCCTGATCGTTCTTGCGGGTGAGCAGCATGAAGCGGGTCACATCCGCGCCGACCGCATCCACCACGTCACGCAGGGTGACAAAGGTGCCTGCCCGCTTGGACATTTTGAATTCCTGACCGTCCTTGAACAGCTTGACCAGCTGACACAGTTTGATGTCCAGCGGCACTTTGCCTTCGGACAGAGCCGAAACTGCAGCCTTCATCCGTTTGACATAGCCGCCGTGGTCGGCGCCAAAGACATCGATCAGCATGTCAAAGCCGCGCTCTACCTTGTCGTAGTGATAAGCGATGTCCGGCGCGAAATAGGTCCAGGCGCCATCGGATTTCTTGACCGGGCGGTCCACGTCATCGCCGTGATCGGTGGATTTGAACAGGGTCTGCTCGCGCGGTTCCCAATCGTCGGGCTTCTTGCCTTTCGGCGGCTCCAGCACGCCCTCGTAGATCAGCCCCTTGTCATCGAGGCTCTTCAGCGCGGCTTCGATCAGGCCGGTTCCGTACAGGGATTTTTCCGAGAAGAATTTATCCATCTTCACACCGAGAGAGGCCAGATCCTCGCGGATCAGGTCCATCATCGCATCAGTGGCGAAGTTGCGGATTTCTTCCAGCCAGACCTCTTCGGGCTGGCCTACGTAGGCATCGCCCACCTTGGCCTTCAGCGCCTCGCCCACCGGGACGAGATAATCGCCGGGATAGGTGCCATCGACAAAGGCGACCTCTTGGCCGTGGGCTTCGAGGTAGCGCAGGTAGACGGAGCGTGCGAGCACATCAACCTGCCCGCCGCCATCGTTGATGTAATATTCGCGTGTGACGTCAAAGCCCACGAAATCCAGCAGGCTTGCCAGCGCGTCGCCAAAGACCGCGCCGCGGGTGTGGCCGACGTGAAGCGGGCCAGTCGGGTTGGCCGAGACGTATTCGACGTTGACCTTTTTGCCCTCGCCCATGTTGGAACGGCCAAAGTTGGTGCCTTCGGCCAGAACATTGGACAGCACCGCCTGCCAGCTGCTCTGGTCCAGACGCAGGTTCAAAAAGCCAGGGCCTGCGACCTCTGCCGAGGTGACGCGTGCGTCAGCGGCCAGTTTGGTGGCCAGCGCCTCAGCGATATCGCGCGGCTTCATCTTGGCGGGTTTGGCCAGCACCATTGCGGCGTTGGTCGCCATGTCCCCATGCGCCGCATCACGCGGTGGCTCTACCGCGACATTGGCAAAATCGAGCCCTTCGGGCAGGGTGCCCTCGGCCACCATTGCATTGAGGCAGTCAAGCACAAGCGAGCGGATATCGGTAAAGAGGTTCATGTCTGGCGTCCCATTGGTTCGGCTTTGCGGATTATCACGCCCAGCCCAATGGTCAACCCCGCAGCCACGCTGAGGGGCCCGCAGACAGGGGTGGCGGCCGCAAAATGGGGTGCAAAACGGCAGGAACTGCGGTGGAGTATCGCCGTGCTCAGGCCACCGGCGTGCCGGTTACGGGCAGGCGTCCCCATTCGGTGATCTGATAGCGGCGCAGCGAGGCGACGTAGTAGGGATCACGCAGGATCAGGCGTTCGACCTCATCGCGGCTTTCAGCCTCGACATTCCAGATGGCGCCCGGAAAATCCTGCTGCGGGCGCATGGCAAGCGCGCCACCGATTTGCAGCTGCGGGTTGGCACGAACAAAAGCGATATGGGCATCACGGCGGGCGCGGTCGGCCCGGATCCGGGCCATTTCGGGGGCGTCCTGAAACGTTACGGTCCAATGTGTCATGCGTCTGCTCTTGCTGCTGGCGGTTGGGTCGCGGTCTTTCCTGTTAGAAAAAGGAGAAACGTGGCGCATCGGTAGGGCCAGTTTGCGCAGGTCTTACCGCCAGTCGGCAATCGGCGCCCGCGCAGACGCGACGTCAGCCAGCGTCACCTGCCGCCAGCTGCCATCCCGTTTCAAGCGGACCCGGCCCTGTCTTGCCCTGCCCTGTCCTGCCCCGCCCTGTCCTGTCTTGCCCTACCCCGTGCGCCCCGGACGCACTCCAGCGATCAGCGGTGCAGCTCTGCCTCGGCGCGGGCGGCCTCTTCGGGGAACAGGCGGCGGTGCTCTTGCAGGGCGAAACGGTCTGTCATCCCGGCGATGTAGTCAGACACCACCCGCGCCAATGCGGTTTCATCCCCCGCTGCCGCAATATCGCCCTGCCAGCGATCCGGCATGTCCTGCGGATTGGCCAGAAAGTGGGGAAACAGGGTTTCCACGACCTTGGAGACCTGCGCGCGTTTCCGCATGACGCTGGGCGCCCGGTACATGCGCGTGAACAGAAAGGCGCGGATTTCCTTCAGATCCGGCCAGAGCGTGTCGGAAAACACCACCACCGGCGCGCCGAGATTGCGCACGTCTTCGACGCTTTGTGCGCCACTGTCGGACAGGCGTTGTCTGGCGCCATCGATCACGTCGCTGACCATCACGCCAAAAACCCGGCGCAGCGCTTCATGTCTGCGGCGGCGACGATCCAGCCCCGGATAGCGGCTGTCCACTGCGCGATAGGCTGCACCGATCACCGGCAGGTCAGCGATATCATCGTCAGTAAACAACCCCGCCCGCAGCCCGTCGTGCAGATCGTGGTTGTTGTAGGCGATATCATCTGCCAGCGCGGCCACCTGCGCCTCTGCGCTGGCGTGGGTGTGCAGTTCCAGATCGACGGCGGCATTACATTCCGCAAGCGCCCACGGCAGGTCTCCCACGACGGGGCCGTTGTGTTTGGCGATGGCCTCCAGCGTCTCCCACGTGAGGTTGAGCCCGTCGAATTCTGCGTAGTGGCGTTCCAGCGAGGTGACGATGCGGATGGCCTGTGCGTTGTGGTCAAAGCCACCATAGGGCGCCATCAGCGCATGCAACGCGTCCTCGCCCGTATGACCAAAGGGCGTGTGGCCCAGATCATGCGCCAGCGCGACCGCCTCTGTCAGTTCCTGATTAAGCCCAAGCGCCCCCGCGATGGTGCGCCCCACCTGCCCCACCTCGATCGAATGGGTGAGCCGGGTGCGATAGCTGTCGCCTTCGTGTTCCACAAAGACCTGTGTCTTGTGCTTGAGGCGACGAAAGGCACTGGCGTGGATGATGCGGTCGCGGTCCCGTTGGTAGGGAGAGCGGAAACTGCTTTCTTCTTCGGGGACTTGCCGGCCGCGGCTGCGGTCGGGCATCGTCGCATAAGGCGCGTAGCTCACTAATCTTTTCCCGGTCAATCTTGTCCCTTTGACAACACCTTTCTATATTATGGGGGCTGCTGCAACTGGGCAGTGACTGGCTTTGGAGACCTGACATGCAATTGCCCCCGAAAGTGACCGAGCGCGCCTTTGCACGGCTGGCCGAGATTGGGGCCGCCGATCAGGGCAAAGCGCTGCGCGTGGCTGTAGAAGGCGGCGGGTGTTCGGGATTTCAGTATGAAATCGCGCTGGACGCCCCGCAGTCCGATGATCTTGTGCTGGAAGGCCAGGGTGAAAAAGTCGTGGTGGATGAAGTCTCGCTGCCGTTTCTGGAAAACGCAGTGATCGATTTCACCGAAGAGCTGATCGGCGCGCGATTTGTGATCGAGAACCCCAATGCGACCTCCAGCTGTGGGTGCGGCACGTCGTTTTCGATGTAAGCCACAGCTGCCTGGCGTGGGACGGGATGACTATGGGCTGCCCTTTGGGTGGCCCTTTTGCATTGAACGGCGCGGCCTTTCATCATGCAGGTGTTTTTGCCCCCGGGCCGTTATGACATGCGCCTTGGCCGTGGCCTCGCCCTGCCTGCAGAAATGATGCCAGAAGCGGGCGAAGTGATCGCTGCTGTGTTTTGTTTCGGCCAGATGGGCGGCGGCGGTCTGTCCCATCGTGGTGGTGATATGCGCGAGGGCGTCGTCCACGCGGGCAGATCCCCCCTGCAAGAGCCACAGAGACAGCGGCGCCAGCAAGCCCGCCGCTTGAGAGGCGCGCACGCTCAGCGGGCCGCCGCGCCACCCCGTCAGGTCGGCAAACGCCCCCTGCCCGGCCTGTCCCTGTGCCGCCACAGCGCGCCACCAGTGGCCTACGAAAAACGCGTGGTAGTCATCGGCCCCCACAACCGGAGTTGCGAGCAGGCGATAGGCGCCAAGGCTGCGCTGTAATGCCGCCTCCCATAGCGGCGGTGGGGGCTGGCCGAGATAGCGCAAGGCTATGCAGACCTCTGCCACCAGATCCCAGTCACAGTCGAGATAGGCCCAGAGCCCCACATGGATCAGGCTTTGTGTCGCCGTGTCAGGCAGTGCCGCGCATCTGCGGCCATAGTCTGTCAGGTAAAACACCACATGGGTCAGCTCATAGGCGCGGCGACGGTCGGGGATGGCAAAACCTGCCGTATCGCTCGCAAAGCGGCGAAGACGGCTGCGCAGGCCTGCCTGTTGCCCACCCGGATCCGGCAGCAGCACAGCCCGGCGCGCCAGCAGGTGCTGCGCTTCGGCGCGCTGCAGATCGGACAGTTCACCGCAGACAAGCCCGCGCGTCGCGATCCAATGCGCCAGTTGGCTGCCCGTGTCGGTCGCGCCGCCTGTCAGATCCTCGTAATCCAGACAGATCGACAGGATGAAACGATAGTATTGCGGGAAAAATTGCAGGCGGCGGGGGGCGGTTTCAACGAAGGGCCGCAGATGCGCGAGGGCTGCCTCTCCCCCGTCGCATCTGCTGTGCCCGGTGCTGTTGAGGATCCCCAACAGCTCGGCGTTTTCCTTGAGCCAACCGACCTCCAGCTCATCCCGGCGGTGGCGTGCCATGCTTTCCACCAAGGGGGCCCAGGGCGCGCTGCTCTGACCTTTGCGAGTGAGGGGGTGCCCCACGTGGGCAGGACCTGCGTCGAGGGCCGCATCTGTGTCCTGCCGCTCAGGGCGCTTTGGAAAGGTCAGAATGGTCGCCATGTCAGAAAACGCCGCACTTGCGCCTGATGGATCAGCTCCCCGACGAAAAGAGACCGCTGGCGTCCCCTGTCAGGGCGGCCTGATGGTCGGCGGGTGCGGACCCTGATGAAAACAGCCCCGTTCCCCCGCCCTGATGCAGGGCTGTATCCGCCCGGTCTGAGCCGGACGAAAACAGGCCAGTGGCGGCGCCCGTCAACAATGAGGCGCCTGCCCCTCGCGAAGAGAGAACGGGTAATGTGGCAGCGGTTTGTTGTGGTTTCATTTTTGGTCTCCCCCAGAACAGAGTGATGCGGCCAAGAGCAACAGGCAGCCCGTCACCGCAAGCTGAGCCGGCAGATGATCTGCGGATGGCCCTGCTCCCTTCAAGGTTGAGTTGCCGCGGGCGCCTCACAAGCCAGAACCGTACGAGCAGGGTTATTTTATGCTGCGCTGATGGTGCAGCTTCTTTTGCTAAAGTGCCCCGCAGCCGTCAAAACCGCGGCTGCACACAGGTTGATCACAGCTTGCCCACAGAACCATCCACAGGCGCACCAACACAAAGGGGCGCCTGCCGGTGCCTTCCTGTCCTGTCAGCAATGCAAAACGCTGGGTGTCAGCGCTGCGCATTAAGGGGATCGATTCGGCGCCGCCTGTTTGGTCCGCCCGCCAGTCTGGTCCGCGTCTGGTCCGCTGCACACCGCCAGAGCCACTTGCCCCGCAGTGTCAATTGGGCGATAGATCGGGGCCAATTGCGCGACAGATCGGGCACCCCGACCCAGGCAGGAGACCGGATATGAAAATTGCCACGTTCAACATCAACGGCATCAAGGCCCGCATCAACGCCCTGCCCGAATGGCTGGACGACGCGCAGCCCGATGTGGTTGTGCTGCAAGAGATCAAATCCGTGGACGAGGCCTTTCCGCGCGAGCTGTTTGAAGATCGCGGCTATAATGTCGAAACCCATGGCCAAAAGAGCTTTAACGGCGTTGCCATCCTGTCAAAGCTGCCGCTGGAAGATGTGCGCCGGGGCCTGCCGGGGGACGACAGCGACGAACAGGCGCGCTGGATCGAGGCCACCGTGGTGGGCAAACAGGCGATCCGGATCTGCGGGCTTTACCTGCCCAATGGCAACCCCGTTGAGCTGAACGCCGATGGCTCCCCGGTCGAGGGGGGGAAATACGCCTACAAGCTGGCCTGGATGGAACGGATGCGGGCCCGTGCGCAAGCGCTCTTGGATGAGGAAATGCCTGCGCTGATGGCCGGAGATTACAACATCATCCCGCAGGCCGAAGACGCCAAGAAGCCCGAAGCCTGGCTTGAAGATGCCCTGCATCGCCCCGAAAGCCGGGCCGCGTTTCAGCGCATCGTCAACCTCGGCTTTACCGAGGCCTTTCGCGCCCGCCACCAGGGGCCGGGTCATTATTCATTCTGGGATTATCAGGCCGGAGCCTGGCAGCGCAACAATGGCATCCGCATCGACCATTTCCTGCTGAGCCCACAAGCGGCAGATCTGATGCTGGATTGCCAGATCGACAAGGATGTGCGCGGCCGCGACAAACCGTCAGACCATGTGCCGGTCTGGGTGGAACTGGATATCTGAGGTGGAAACAGCCCCTGCTTAGGCAGGGGTGACAACCGGACCGCTGGAATCTGCGTCCCCGTCTTCACCAAGCGGCTGATGCCCGGCGGTGACGTCATGGCCGTAGATCCAGTCGAACTGGCGCACCATTCGTTCCGGCGCAAGACGCCCGCCAAGGCGCAGGATCTGATGCGCAGGCCAGGCCAGCGGCTGGCGCAGATGGTACTTCCATGCATTGCCCGTGGCAGCATCCACCACTTTGGCGGCGCGCTCGCGGCGGCGCAGTTGATAGCTGGCCAGCCCCTCTTCGAGCGTCGCAGCGCTGCGCAGGGCATCCACCAGCACCCAGGAATCTTCGAGCGCGAGATTGGCCCCCTGAGCCATGAACGGCAGTGTTGGGTGAGCGGCATCACCCAGAATAGCAAGATTACCCTTGTGCCAGTTCTCGGCCACCGGATGGCGGAACAGGCCCCAAAGCGCCACGTCCTCGACCTGCTCCAGCAGGCCCGCAGCATGACCGCCGAACCCGGCAAAAGCGGCGCGCAGGTTTTCGGGATCGTCCTTGTGGCTCCAGCTTTCTTCGGCCCAGCCCTTGCGTTCCTGCACGGCGACGAGGTTCATCAGCCCGCCGTCGCGCAGTGGATAGGTCACAAGATGGCGACCGGGGCCCATGTAGACCTGCGCCTCTGGTGGGTGGTTGTTGAGATTGGCAACCGTCGCGCGCCAGGCCACCTGACCGGTGAACCGGGGGGCAGACGCCCCGTTCAGCGCAATGCGCGCGCGGGAATGAAGACCATCGGCACCAACAACCAGATCACCGCCACATTGTGCACCGTTGGCCAGATGCACGACAGACCGCTGCGCGACGCTGATCCGGTCCACCTTTTGCAGCAGACGCACCCGCACCCCGCGGCGGCGCACCGCATCGGCGAGCAGTCCGATGAGGTCGGCGCGATGCACAAAATAGAAATTCTGCCCCGGCGAATAGTGATCGAGATCGAGCCGCAGCACCTCGCGGCCATAGCGATGGCTGCGCAACACGACAGCGCGGCCGCGCTGGGAACACCAGGCCAGATCGTCGGCCAGCCCCAACGCGCGCAGCACGGCAACGCCATTCGGGCTCACCTGAATGCCGGCGCCCACCTCGGCGATGGCGTCCGCCTGCTCCAGAACAGTCACCTTTGCGCCCTGCTGGCTGAACGCAAGCGCCGCCGCCAGGCCACCGATGCCCGCACCGATGATGGTGATTTTCTGGTCCTTGAGCTTCATTCTGTCCTGTTACCCGTGTGTTCCACCTGCCCCGCGCGGCGAAACGATGCCCCCAGATATACGAAAAACGCCGGAGCAAAAGGCCCCGGCGTCAGAATTTTTTCAGATTCGCAAGAAAATCAATCGTCGCGGTGCACTTTTTCGCGACGCTCGTGTCTTTCTTGTGCTTCGAGGCTCATAGTGGCGATCGGGCGTGCGTCCAGTCGCTTCAGCGAGATCGGCTCGCCGGTGACTTCGCAATAGCCGTATTCGCCTTCGTCGATGCGGCGCAGGGCTGCGTCGATCTTGGCCACGAGCTTGCGCTGGCGATCCCGGGTGCGCAGCTCCAGTGCGCGGTCGGTTTCTTCGCTGGCGCGGTCCGCAACATCGGGGATATTGCGGGTGTTATCCTGCAGGCCCTCGATTGTGTCGCGACTGTCGGACAGAAGATCCTGTTTCCATTCGTGCAGCTTGCGTCGGAAATACTCAAGCTGACGGTCGTTCATGAAGGGTTCATCGTCAGCTGGACGATAGTCATCCGGTAGAAACAGCTCTTGCTTCATCTCACTACCTTTGGTCTGCCCCATTCTGCCGGTCTCTCTCAGTATTAATTACAAAACACAGCGGTCTCCCCCCGCATGTCGCAGCGTTTATCCCCAAAGCGGCCGATTGTCACTACACAATAGTACGCACAAAAGGGTAAAACCGCCGCAGAAACGCCACCGTGCGTTGTGGACAGGCAGAAGGCGAGAAAGTGATGCAGTTTCAGGGCACAAAGGATTACGTAGCGACAGATGACCTCAAGATTGCGGTCAATGCGGCGGTCACGCTGGAACGTCCGCTGCTGGTCAAGGGCGAACCGGGCACCGGAAAAACGGAATTGGCACGCCAGGTCGCCGATGCGCTGGGGCTGCGGATGATCGAATGGAACGTCAAATCCACCACCCGCGCGCAGCAGGGTCTGTATGAATATGACGCCGTCAGCCGCCTGCGGGACAGCCAGCTGGGCGACGAGCGCGTTCACGACGTCAAGAACTACATCAAAAAGGGCAAGCTCTGGGAAGCCTTCGAGGCGGATGAAAAGGTTGTGCTGCTGATTGACGAGATCGACAAGGCCGATATCGAATTCCCCAATGACCTTTTGCAGGAACTCGACAAGATGGAGTTCCATGTCTACGAGACCGGCGAGACGATCCGCGCGCGCCAGCGCCCGATCATGATCATCACCTCCAACAATGAAAAGGAACTACCGGACGCGTTTCTGCGCCGCTGTTTCTTTCACTACATCCAGTTTCCCGATGCCGACACCATGCGCAAGATCGTCGAGGTCCATCACCCCGGCATCAAGGACAGCCTGCTGACCACCGCGCTGACGCAGTTCTATGAAATCCGCGACACTGCCGGGCTGAAGAAGAAGCCGTCGACATCAGAGGTGCTGGACTGGCTGAAGCTGCTCTTGGCGGAGGATCTGAGCGCTGAGGATCTCAAACGCGACGGCGCAGACGCGCTGCCGAAACTGCACGGCGCGCTGCTGAAGAACGAACAGGACGTGCATCTCTTTGAACGGCTCGCCTTCATGGCCCGCGGCCGCCGCTGACCTGCCCGACAGCATGACAGACAAAAAGGCCCGCCCCCGTCGCGGGCCTTACTTGTTCGCGGGGGGCTGTGGCAAGACGGTGGCCTTGCTGAAAGCTCCGCTCAAGAGCGAGCATTGCTCCACAGTTTCTCTTAACAAAGCTCGGAGCGGCGCGCTCCGAGCGTGTTCCCGAACATCAGGACTGAACCGATCTCTTGAGTTGCAACAAACTCATCACCGCCAGAAATGCAAAGAAAGCGGGGTCCGACCAGCCAAAGCCTGTGAAGATGCCTGTCAGTGCCGCGTAAAGCGTTACGACAAAACCGAGTACGTTGGTTGCCATCAGCCCGGTCAGCAGCTTCTGCGAAGCTGTCTCATCGGCCACATCCCGAAACAGAAACCCGAGAATGGCAATCCCGCCAAGAAAAATGCTGTTGTGCTGGGACAGGAACCAGGCGTAGCGGTCATTCAATTCCAAGCCATAGTTTGGCCACAGAAAGCCAGGCAGAAAAAACAACGCAAAAGCAAAGAACGCATAAATCGCGCTGTGAACGGTCAGGAATGTTCGATTGCTCATCTGATAGTTCCTTATATGTGTACAAGCGTGAGGGAAGTCACGATCAGACTACCTCACCCAAGGGGGCATTGGTTATCGCACTGAGGTCTTCCATGATATCGAACACATGGTCCGACGTTACGGTGACGCCGATTGCCTCGAGCCGCTTCATATGCATCGCCTTGTAGGTTTCCAATGCGGCGATATCTCGAAACAGATAGGTCGATCCGAAATCACCACTGCTCCCATCGACGGTCCAGATTTTCCAAATTACCCCAGTTTCCTGAGATATGCTTTCAGCCAAACGCTTGGTGCCCTCAGCAAATTCTTCAGTCATGGGGCCGTCATATGCCATGTGCAGGTCCCAGATTTTCATCTTGCTCATTAGATTTGTCCTTTTCCTTCCGGCTCTGGCTTAGAGTGTGGCGAAGCGCGGGGCTTCCATTGCCAAGCAAGATATTCAAGGACTACTGTTAGATAAATAAGAGCAAACAGATCACAATGTACGGAATATCTAACAATGAGACGCAATGAGTTGAGCGACGTATCGATATTCGTGGCAGTTGCTCAAGAAAACGGTTTCCGCGCGGCTGCTGACAAACTGAAACTTGGCGCGGGTTCGGTAAGTGAGGCTGTCCAGAGGTTCGAAGATCGCCTTGGCGTGCGTCTGATCGATAGATCGACCCGGGCCATTGCCCTGACAAAAGCGGGCGAACTTCTCTATCGCCGCAGCCTGCCAGCAATCAATGATCTGGAAACAGCACTGAAAGATGTTCACGACCTAAACGAGGGTCTGTCGGGTACGGTTCGGTTAACGGCCCCGACCGTTGCGGGCCGTTTGTTTCTGGATGACCTAATCACAGGATTTGCAAAAGAACATCGGGCGATGGCGATAGAACTTATCTATGACGAGGCAAAAGTCGATCTCGTAACCAGCGGGATTGATGCCGCGATCCGCGCTGAAACATTGCTTGATCCAGACACATATGCATTCCCAATTGGCCCTACACAGCAGATGACGATTGTCGCGTCCCCCGACTATCTAGCCGAAAGCCCACCCTTAGAGGAACCGGCCGATGTGGCGGTGCATAGCGGGGTCTGTTTCGCCATCGCAGGCGCCGACAAGCTGGCCCCATGGGTATTTGCAGGCACAGACGGCCCCTATTCGGTCATGCCGCACCCCAAGATCGTTACCAACAACGTGACCTCAATCCTTGAAAGCGCAAAGGCCGGACTTGGGCTGGCCTATATCTTTGCTAGCTCTGTAGAAAGCTCGCTGGCAGACGGCAGGTTGGTTCAGGTCCTGGAAGGCCAGACCGCCGCTTTGCCCCGGTTCTCCCTGAACTATCTGTCCAAGCGAAATATGCCTCCCCGTGTCAAAGCTTTCGTTGATTATGCAAAACGATACAATCCTTAGAAAAATCGCACAGCTCTGCACTATCAAACAAGTTCCGTTTCTTGGAACCCAATTTAGATTTCGTTGGAGCTTCATCCCGCGTCCAACATGAGGCGGCTCACGGAACTTTGCAAAGCGCGACTATCTGCCCAAAGTAGTCACCTGAACTTAGCGCAACATCCGTCACTCCGGGCTCAAAGCCCGATTTCACTGCGTGAGGGTTGGAGGTCGGCTGTCCGGGGACACGCCAGATCCTCGGCAACTCTCTCCCTGCGCATTGCTGACCTGCCTTGCGCCCCATGTCGTGACCGGAGCGGTCTGGGGCGGGGGCTCAGTAGGCTTCGCGCAGGAAGCGTTCTACCCGCTCTGGATCATCCTCGATCATGCGCAAGAGGATGCGGGCGGGGCGTTCGGGCAGGCGGCGGCCCTGTTCCCAGTTGCGCACCGAGCCGAGGCGAAAGCCGAAGTGGCTGCAAAACCGCTCCTGCGACATGCCGAGCGATTTGCGCAGGCGCACGACATCGACCATCGGCACTTCGCGGCTGGCGACGGTTTCCAGCGGCGCGGTGCCTGCAATATCCGCCTCCATCTCATGCAGAGCCTGAGCATCACGCGCCGCCTCGCGCGACTGAGATGTCTGGGGCGCGGAGATCTCTGCCGTGTGTTTATCCGGTCTTGCCGTTTTTGCCGTTTTTGCCATGTCAGCCCCCCTCCTTCAGCAGGGACACGATCCGTGACTTGACCACATCAACCGCGATGTCGCGGACCAGCTTGGCCCCATCTGCCATGCGACCACCCAAACCGCTGGCCGGTGTGCGGCGGTGAAGGCGCAGGATGTAGACCAGCAAGAGATCCGGGCTGGCCTGATAAAGCCGGTAGCGCAACACCAGATCGCCGCTGTGGTGATGGTAATCCTCGTCCGTTTTGCGCCCGATCGTGGGGTCGCGCACCAGGGTGGCGATCAGGCGGGCCAGCTCATCCTCGTCCAGATAGGCATGGATCGCATCCTCGATCGCGACCTGTGTGATGCGGTAATCCACCCGCAGGCAGTTGTGGTTCTCTTTGCGAATATACGCCATTGGCGTAGCCTTTTCAACCTGCGTGCATGGGCGACCCTGATGACGGTTGGGGCGCTTTCATCAAATATCCGTGGCACCGGGGTCCGGTGGGTGGCAAAATCAGCCAAGTATCTGCATGGTCATAGCATTGATTTTTAACCCTGTCTTGGCACAAGCTTGGGCCACAGCAACAGGAGATGCGGCTTGCCTGCCACCTGCACCACCCCTGCCCCACGCCACGCCCTGCACCGCGGGCTTGCCGCTTTGGCGTTGTGTTGCGCGATGGCTGTGGCAGGCTGCGCGCCCCAAGGCGGCACCCCGCCTGATCGGGCACGTCGGGATCTGGCGCCATTGGCACCGGCCAAGAGCTTTGCCCGTGCGCATCCGGTGGCGCCTGCACGGGCCAATACCGATATTGCCCGCGATTTCCTTGATCTGCATTTCCGCCTGGAAAGCGGCACGGAGCTCGCGGTCTTCAGCCGCTTTGAAGGGCCGATCACGCTGCGTGTGACGGGGCGGCCCTCTGCCGGGCTGATGCGGGACCTTGAGGCGCTGATAGCCCGGTTGCGCCGCGAGGCCGGGCTCCGCATCAGCCTGACCACGGCAGAGGACGCCAACATCACGATCGAGGCGGTTTCGCGCAAGGCGATCCGCCAGGCCTCGCCGCGGGCGGCCTGTTTCGTGGTGCCGAACGTGACCTCGCTCAAGGAGTTTCGCCGCAACAAGCGACGTCCGGCCACCAATTGGGCCAATCTGCGCCAGCGCACCCGGCTGGCGATCTTTGTTCCAAATGACGTGAGCGCGCAGGAAACCCGCGACTGCCTGCACGAAGAGATTGCCCAGGCCATTGGCCCGCTGAACGATCTCTACCGGCTGTCGGATTCGGTGTTCAACGACGACAACGTGCATACCGTTCTGACGGGTTTTGACATGCTGATCCTGCGGGCCACCTACGCGCCAGAGCTGCGCACCGGCATGCGCCGGGCAGAGGTTGCCGCCCGGCTGCCTGCGATCCTGGCGCGGATGAACCCGGCCGGACACAACCGTGCCGCCCGTCCGCTACCGGCGACCCCACGCAGCTGGATCCGCGCGACCGAAGGCGCCCTGAGCCCCGGCGTGTCCCGCGAGGCGCGTCTGGCCGCAGCCCATCGCGGGGCCGCCATTGCGCGCGATCTTGGCTGGCAGGATCATCGCCGCGCCTTTAACCACTATATTCTGGGGCGCATCCTGCAACGTGAAGATCCGGTTCTGGCGCAACGCCATTTTGAAACCGCCCTCAGCTATCTGCAGGGCAGCCACGACAGCCCGATCTTGCGCGCCCGCATCGCAACGCGCATGGCGGCCTTTGACATCACCCGCGGGGCGGGCCGTCAGGCGCTGGCACGCATCACGCCGTCGCTGCCGGTCGCGGCGCGCAGTGAAAATGCGGTTCTGTTGTCGACCCTGATGCTGTTGCAGGCCGAGGCGCTGGATCTGGAAGGGCAAACTGACGCTGCGCGCGCGGTCAGGCTGGACAGTGAAGGGTGGGCGCGATACGGCTTCGGCTCCGATTGGGCGGTACGCGGCGCCATGCGCGAGATCGCAGCCCTGGCTCCGCCACGCTGATCGGAAGGGGCCAGGTCTGGTGGGCGCAGCTGCGCTTGACCTGCTGGCGCAGGGCCCCATCTGAGACACGAATGTTCAAATAGACGGACCTTGGCATGATCGTAATCGGCGCACTGATCCTTGGCGCAATCCTGGGGGCCCTTTCGGCCAAAAAACGCGGCGGCAACACCGCTGATTTGCTGCAATATGGCGCTGTATATGCCATCGGCTTTGGTATTGTCGGGCTGCTTGTGACGATTTTCGTCGACCGCGCGCTGATGTGATCCCCTTTGGGGCTGCGCGCCTGACCTGACGCCGCCGAACGGAGACATCCATGTTTCAGCCCTTCTTTGAAAACCTGCGCAAGGCCGCGATCCCGGTGTCGTTGCGGGAATATCTGACCTTTCTCGAAGGGCTGAAGGCGGGTCTTGCGACCTATGACATCGAGGCGTTCTATTTTCTGGCCCGCGCTGCGATGGTCAAGGATGAGCGCAATATCGACAAATTTGACCGGGCGTTTTCGGCCTCCTTCTCCGGGCTGGAAGAGTTGCCCGCCGAGGCCGTTCTGAATGCTGTCGACATCCCCGAAGAGTGGATCCGCAAGATGGCGGAAAAACACCTGAGCGAGGAAGAGCGCCGCGAGATCGAGGCGCTTGGCGGGTTCGACAAGCTGATGGAGACGTTGAAGGAGCGGCTGAAGGAGCAGGAAGGCCGCCATCAGGGTGGCAGCAAGTGGATCGGCACTGCAGGCACCTCTCCCTTTGGGGCCTATGGCTATAATCCCGAAGGGGTGCGCATTGGCCAGAAGGAAAGCCGCCATCAGCGCGCTGTGAAAGTCTGGGACAAGCGCGAATTCAAGAACCTGGATGGCGATGTCGAACTGGGCACCCGCAACATCAAGGTCGCGCTGAAACGCCTGCGTCGCTGGGTGCGCGAAGGCGCGGTGGAAGAGCTGGACCTTTCGGGCACCATTCGCGCCACTGCGGAACACGGCTATCTGGACGTGAAAACCCGCCCCGAACGCCACAATGCCGTAAAGGTGCTGCTGTTTCTGGATGTGGGCGGGTCGATGGATCCGCATATCAAGGTGGTTGAAGAGCTGTTCTCTGCCGCGCGCAGCGAGTTCAAGCATCTTGAATATTTCTATTTCCACAACTGTCTTTACGAGGGCGTCTGGCGCGACAACCGCCGTCGCTGGGACGCGCAGACCCCGACCCATGAGGTGCTGCGCACCTATGGGCCTGACTACAAGTGCATCTTTGTGGGCGATGCCTCTATGTCGCCTTACGAAATTGCCTACCCCGGCGGGGCCAACGAACATTGGAACAAGGAAGCGGGCCAGGTCTGGCTGGAGCGTGCCCGCGCGCAATGGTCCTCGAACCTGTGGATCAACCCGGTGCCAGAGGCATATTGGGGCCACACCCATTCGATTCAGATGATCCGCGAGATTTTCAACGACCAGATGGTGCCGATGACCTTGGCCGGGCTGGAGCGCGGGATGCGCGAGTTGACGCGCTGACCGGCAGCACCACGCCACCCGACTTGCCAAGTTGGCCGCCCTCGGCTAGATCAGTCGCAGCGAATTGGAGATTTTATGTCCTGGTGAAAATGGGGCGGCAGAGGCCTCCCCGGATTGCAGATTGCTCCGGAGTTGACGCGCTGCCCTGTCGGGCAGGCGACAGGAGTGGTTTGCGCACGCTTCACCTGACACCTAGATCCAGGCCAGACCTGCGATCCGATCATGAAAGATTTTCCCAATGATCCGGGATTACTCCCAATTCCTCTCTTCCGCTGAGAGCACGAAACCCGCCCCTTCACCGCTGGAACTGCTGGGGTGGCAATCATTTTTTGCCCGCCAGACCGATCTGGATGAAATGGCCAGCGCCCCACCTGTGCGCATCACCGAAGTCAACCGCAACGGGCTGCGCGCCCTGGGCGATGGCGTGGATCTTGTGATCCCGCCCGGACCCGAGGCAACGGTGGGCGACTGGTTGATGCTGAACAAGGAACTGCCGACCCACAGCCGCATTCTGGAACGCAAAAGCCTGATCCGGCGACGCGCCCCCGGCAAGGATCGCAAGATCCAGCTGATTGCGGCCAATATCGACACGATGTTTGTCGTGACCTCCTGCAATGCCGATTTCAATATCGCCCGACTGGAACGGTTCATCGCTATGGCCTTTGACGCCGAGGTCTCGCCGGTCATCATTTTGACCAAGATCGACAAATGTGATGACCCGCACCCCTATATCACCGAGGCGGAGACCCTGTCGGATCATGTGCCTGTTGTGGCATTGAACGCCAAGGCCGATGATGTGCGCGAAAAACTGGGGGCTTGGGTCAAACCGGGCCAGACCATTGCGTTTCTCGGGACGTCCGGGGTTGGAAAGTCCACTTTGACCAAGGCATTGGGCGACGATCTTGATATCGAAACCCAAGGCATTCGCGAAGACGATGCCCGTGGGCGGCACACCACCACGCGACGGCAGCTTTACTTTATCGAAGGGGGCTGTGGGGTGTTGGATACACCTGGGATGCGCGAATTGCAGCTCACCGATGCTGCGGCCGGGGTCAGCGACGTTTTTGCCGACCTCGAAGACCTGGCCACCCAGTGCCGGTTCCGCAACTGCGCCCATGAGGGCGAGCCGGGCTGCGCTGTTCAGGCTGGCATCCAGGCCGGAGAGGTAGACCCTGCCCGCCTGGATCGCTGGCGCAAGCTGGCGGCGGAAGAAGCACACAACTCAGCCTCGCTTGCCCAGCGACGGGCCAAGGACAAGAGCTTTGGCAAGATGGTGAAAAGCGCAAAGACCGCAAAAGCCGCCAAGAAACGCAATCGCAAGTAGCGCCTTTGCTCAGGAGCTAATCAGCGTCTGCTGCCAGCATGGACAGCAGACGCTGCTTTTCCCCGGTGTCGCCCTCGTCACTGAGGGCGGCCGCCAGATCCTCCAGAGCCGCAATCGAATGGCCTGCGCGAAAGCTGTCGACATGCGGCAGCATCGCCTGAATGCCGCGCGCCTTGGGCGCAAAGCCGTCAAAGCGTAGCAATGGATTGAGCCAGATCAGCCGCCTTGACGACAGGTGCAGGCGCTGCATTTCAGCGCTGAGCTGGTCAGGATCGTCCCGGTCCAACCCGTCCGTGATCAGCAGGACAACGGCCCCCTGCCCCATCACCCTGCGGGACCAGTCGCGGTTGAAGTCATGCAGGCAAGCCCCGATCCGGGTGCCGCCCTCCCAGTCCTGGGCCTCGGCCCCTGCGGCGGCGAGCGCTGCATCCACATCGCGCTCTGCCAGGTGACGGGTGATGTTGGTGAGCCGCGTGCCAAAGGTGAACCCATGCACCCGCGCCCAGCCCGGCCCTTTGCGATTGGCCACCGCATGCAGGAAATGCAGGATCAGCCGGGAATATTGGCTCATCGAGCCGGAGATATCGCAGATAACCACCAGATTTGGCCAGCGCAGGCGCTGATCGGCGCGCGCCAATGTGGTGATTTCGCCCCCCTTGCGCGCCGCCGCCTGCATGGTGCGACGCCAGTTGATCCGGCGGCCCTGCCCTGACGGCACCAGACGCCGCGAGCGGATCGGCCGGATCGGCAGCTGCATCTTGGCCAGCATGCGTTTGGCGTCTGCGATTTCAGCGGTGCTCATCTGTTCGAAATCCAGCTGGCGCAGCCGTTCTTCGCTGGACATGGTCAATTCGGCATTCAAGTCCAGCTGCGCGGGCGGTTCCGGCTGTTCAGTGTCTGGCAGATCCGGCGCGCCAGCCCCATCTAGCAGCGCCTCTGCCGCGCGTTTCTGCGCTGGCTTCGCTGGCTTTTCTTCCTGCGTGCCGCGGATCGCAGGCAGCATCGCCGCCATCATATGTTCAAGAAACCGGGGATCACGCCAGTATAGACGAAAGATCTGCGCAAAGACGGTCCTATGTTCCGGCTTTGACACAAAACAGGCATGCAAGGTCCAGTAAAAATCCTGCCGGGAGGTAAAGCCCGCAGCGGCAACAGCCGCAACCGCCTCGCTGACGCGGCCAGGGCTGATCGGCAAGCCCGCCCTGCGCAAAGCCCGCGCAAAATGGGTAATGTTCTGTGCCAGGCGTGGGTTCGCTGGCAGGGGGAGCGGCGGATACTCGGGCATCAGGTCCGGTCTTGGCGAGACGGATCCACGCTCGCCTCGTTGATATTGGCGCGGGCCTGATCGAGGATGCGTTTGGCTTCGGAGCCCTGCAGCCGGGTGATATCATCCTGATATTTCAGGATCGCACCAAGAGTGTCGGCAATCACTTCGGGCGAAAGGTCAATCACATCAAGGGCCAGCAAGCAGTTCGCCCAATCTATGGTTTCTGCGATACCGGGATGTTTGAACAGATCTTCGGTGCGCAACGCCTGCACAAAGGCCACCACCTCTTGCGAGAGGCGGGGCGCCAGATCCGGGGCGCGGGCGGTGAGGATCTGCATTTCACGGTCAAAATCCGGATAATCCACCCAATGATAAAGACAGCGCCGTTTCAAGGCGTCGTGCACCTCGCGGGTGCGGTTGGATGTTACAATCACGATGGGGGGCTCTGGGGCCTTGACGGTGCCAAGTTCGGGGATCGTCACCTGAAAATCGGACAGCGCCTCAAGAAGGAACGCTTCGAAGGGTTCATCCGTGCGGTCCAGCTCGTCGATCAGCAGCACGGGCGCGCCGCGCGGGTCGGGTTGCATTGCCTCCAACAGAGGGCGGCGGATGAGATAATCATCGCCAAAGAGCTCTGCCTGCAATGCATCGCGGTCCGCGCCTGTGTTGCTTGCCTCGGCGGTGCGGATCGCGATCATCTGCGCGGCGAAATTCCACTCGTACACAGCGCTTGCCGCATCCAGCCCCTCGTAGCATTGCAACCGGATCAGACGACGACCCAAAGCCGTGGCGAGAGTTTTGGCAATCTCTGTTTTGCCGACGCCCGCCTCGCCCTCCAGAAACAGGGGACGGCCAAGTTTGAGAGACAGGAACACCACAGTTGCGAGACCCCTGTCTGCAACATAGCCCTGCGCAGCCAGCATCTGTTCGACCGCATCAATTGACCCGGGCAGATCCGTTGATCCACCCACCCCGGTTTCTGACTGCCCGCTGGCAGCGCGGTCCTGCGTCATCTGTGCTCTCCTCCACGTTTGATGGCAGTGGGCCATGCCACCACCCACCGGTCAAGCGTTTGCGCCTGCCACTTTGGTCCAATAGGCAACACCAGCAGGCCAACCGAATGCAGCAGACCGAGGTTGCATTGACCCCTGACCATGCCGATGCGATGACGGGGGCAAGCAACTGAAATGCAACGTCTTCGCCACCTGGCGCCCGCCACAGGAGAGCCCCGCTCGCCGCTGCGGTCCAGACCTGGGCGGGATGTCATCGGCAGGCAGACCCGGAAAAACCGGTCGCGAGCAGGAGAGAGCATGCGCATCGCCGCAGTGACATGTGTCAAGAACGAAGGCCCCTTCCTGCTGGAATGGATCGCCTATCATCGCCTCCTCGGGGTTAGCGATTTTCTGTTTTATTCCAACGATTGCAGTGACGGGACCGACCTTCTTTTGACGGCGCTCGCAGAGCGCGGACTGGTGCAGCATCTTCCCAACCCGGCGGAGGGGCGCAACTATCAGATGGAGGCGCTGAAACACGCCCGCCATCAGCCGGTTGTGGAAGGCGCTGATTGGGTCTGGATTGCGGATGTGGATGAGTTCGTGAACATTCATGTGGGCGATCATAGCTTTGCCGCCCTGATCGAAGCCGCAGGAGACGCGCAGGCGATCTCTGTCACCTTCCAGTTCTTTGCCAACTGCGGCATCCAAAGGTTTGAAGACAGGCCCGTGATTGCGCAGTTTGATCGCTCTCACACCCCGGATCTGTGGAACGGACAGACCGCAATCGAGGTCAAAACCCTCGTGCGCAAGGATTTTCCGCTTCAGTACTACGGCGCGCATCGCCCGTTCTTTTCGGCCAAACTTGCCAAGTCCGAGCGCCCCCGCTGGGCCGATGGATCCGGTCGCGCGGTGCCACATCGTTTCCTGATGACGTCCTCACAGGAATGGATCCGCAAATTTCCGGCACGGGGTGCGCGTCGTCTTGCGACACTGAACCATTATGCGCTGCGGTCTCTCGACAGCTATCTGGTCAAAAACGATCGGGGCGACGTGAACCGCGAGCATCGTGATTTTGATCTTGGCTACTGGCAGGCGCGCAATGATCCGGCCTGGCAGGACCGCTCTATCCAACGGCATCTGCCTGCCCTGACAGACGCGCTTGCAGATCTGATGGCGGATCCAGAGATCGCCCGGCTGCACCATCTCTGTGTGGATCGCCACCGGGCGCGCTGTGCCGAATTGATGCAGATGCCCGCGTACCGCAGCCTGCGCCAGTCGCTGCTGGACACCCCCGCCATGCCCGCTGCGGAATGCGCCCTGATCAAGGAACTGGAGGCCACAACATGAGCCTGAAGGTCATCAACCTTGGCCTGCCGAAATCCGGCACCACGACGCTTGGCAAGGCACTGGAGGCGGCGGGTTATCGCGTGGCCGACCACCGCTTGCGCGCCCGTGAAGAAGACACACCGGGCAAGCGGCGCATTTTTGTTGGCGGCCTGCTTTATCGCGGGCTCTACGATCACGGAGATCCGATGGCGCTGATGCGGGAGTACGATGCGCTTTCAGAAATCTCCTTTATTCACGGCAAGTTCTCGGTCTGGCCGCAGTTCGACTTTGCCATGCTGCAAGCCATCCGTGCCTGCCATCCCGACGTCAGGTTCATCGCAACGCGCCGCGATCCTGTTGCCCATTCCAAGTCGATCATGGGCTGGAACAACCTCGGCAGTCGTCGTCTGCCCGCCAGCACCGTGCCCGGCCTGCCCATTGGCTATGGCAAGTCAGAGGAACAGCAGCAGCGCTGGATTGAGGGCCATTACGAGGCGCTTGCGCATTGGTTCCGCGATGATCCTGCCTACCTAGAAGTCGACGTCAGCGCCCCCGACGCCCAATCGCAGGTCGCCGCCCATGTGGGCCGGGATCTGCCGTGGTGGGGCAAGGCCAATGTCAACCGCAAGGCAGAGGGCCACAGCTGATGCGCATCGATCTTCATATCGGGCCTGACCACCTTGGCGCGGGGCGTTTCCAGCGGATGCTGGCAGACCGGCGCGACCTTCTGCTGCAAGGGGGCGTTCTATTTCCCCGTGCCCCCGGCAGGCGCAATCACACCCGTTTGTTCATGGCCATCACCGACCCCGACCACATTGACCCGCTGCGGTACAATCGCGGGTTTCGCGACGGCGACACCCAGGCCGCGCTGCGGGCTGCGCTGAAAGATGACCTGTCGCGGGAGATAGACGCTGCCCGGCCTCAGCGCCTGATCCTGTCTGCGGCCCAGCTGGCCAGTCAACTGCACCGCCCTGCAGAGATTGAGCGTCTGTTTGATTTCCTGCGCCAGTTTGGGGACGACATCCGCATCACCGCAATTGTCCCCAGCGCCTCTGAAGGCGTGCTGCGCAACTATGCGGCCCAATTGCAGGAGGGGCGCGCAATCGGACTGGACCGTGATCTGGCGCTTATCAAGACCGGCGCAGGTTGGTGGCAGTCCTGCATTGACGATATGTCCAGCCGCAAGGTGGATCCGCGGGCCGGGCTGTTTGAGGCCACCCAGATTGCGCCATTCTGGCTTGACTACCACGCGATGGAACAGGCCTGGGCGGCGGTATTTGGGGCAGATGCCGTGCGGCTTTTCAGCCATGACGCCGCGCAGATCTACGATCGTTCGGCAACCGATCATCTGGCGGCGTGTTTTGACCTAACGATGCCTCTTGGTCGCGCAGGCAAGGCAGAGCAGCCAGATGTTCCCTGCTGGGCCACGCTGGCGCGGTGGCGGCGATTGAACCAGCGGATCCTGCAGTTGCTGCAGGCCAGACCGGATATGATTGTCCCGCGCGCAACCTGGCGCACTGTGCTGGCGGACCAGACACTTGCAGGCAACGGCCCTTCTGCGGCAGATCTGTCTGCGCTTGACCGTCATTTTGCAGATCAGAACCGCGCCCTTGTGCAGGCTCATCCCGGATTGCGCCCCGCTCTGCTGTTGGGCTTTGCGGACACTACGGATGCAGATGACCCCCTCAGCTGGACAGAGGCAGACGCCGAAGAGGGGTATCGCGCTAGTCACGCCCTGCTTGCAGCCCTGCCCCGCCTTGAAAAAGCCAGTGCCGAAGCGCGCGACGCGCGGGGACTTGCCCCAGTGAAGCCGCCCGCGACCGCAAAAGCCAAACCCGCCACAGCCGCCCAGCGCCTCGCCCCGCTGTCAGATGGTGCAAGGGACCTCTTGCCGCCACAGGCACTCGCCAACCTGGACAAGCTGCGTCAATCACCACTTGCGCCCCACAATACGATGGGTCAACTGGATGAAACTGTTGAGCGCCCGCCCTTTGCCCCGCTGAGCCCCCGCGCGCTGCCTGAGGGCAGCACAGGCGCCGTGATTGTCGGCTGCATGAAGAACGAAGCGCCCTATATCGTGGAATGGGTCGCCTATCACCGCGCGATTGGTGTGGACAACTTTCTGATTTACACCAACGGCTGTGAGGACGGCACCAGCGAGATCCTTGATCGCCTGCAGGACATGGGCGTTGTGCAGCATCGCAACAATGACGACTGGCGCGGCAATTCTCCGCAGCAATTTGCCCTGAACCAATCGCTGAAAGAACCGCTGATCCGCAATGCAGAGTGGGTCATTCACATAGACGTGGATGAGTTCATGAATATTCGCTGCGGCAACGGCACCCTGCCCGATCTGTTTGCCGCAGTGCCAGATGCCAGCAATATTGCGATGACCTGGCGGCTGTTTGGTCACAACGACCAGACCACGCTGCGCGATGATTTCGTGATCGACCAGTTCGACAGCTGCGCGCCCAAATTCTGCCCCAAGCCACACACGGTCTGGGGGTTCAAAACCATGTTCCGCAACATTGGCGCCTATCAGAAGATCAGCTGCCACCGGCCCAACAAGCTGCTGGAAGATCAGCGTGGCGCGGTCAAATGGGTCAATGGCTCCGGTCAGGACATGACCGAAGAAGCCGTGGACAACGGCTGGCGCAACTCCCGGCGCAGCATCGGCTATGACCTGATCCAGCTCAATCACTATGCGCTGCGGTCGGCAGAGAGTTTTCTGATCAAACGCCAGCGCGGCCGCGCGCTGCATGTGGATCGCTCGATCGGGCTCAACTACTGGATCCGGATGGATTGGAACGACCACAAGGATCTGACCATCAAACGCAACCTGCCGCGGCTTCGCGCGGAATATGACCGCTTGATGCAGGATGATATCCTGCGCAATCTGCATGAGGACGGTCTGAACTGGCATCGCGCAAAGGTCGCAGAGCTGCACAAGACCCCAGAATTCGACGAGCTGTTCTGCCAGGCTCTCAAGGTAAAGCTGCGAGCAGATGAACGGGTCGCCTATGCGCTGGCCCTGGATATGGAGAGCTGAGACATGGCTGAGGCAGAAATCGAGACGTCATCCGAGCGGCAGAAAAAAGGCCAGTCCGGCGCTGCTGAAAAGCATCTCAAATGTCTTGGCATGCGCTTTCCCTGGGCGCCGGACATCGTGCCGCCACGGGTGCGCAAGATGCTGCGGGCGGGCACCTACGAGGCTAAGGAGGCACAGGCCGCTCAGCAGCTTATCAAACCGGGTGATGTCGTGATGGAGCTCGGTGGTGGCATCGGCTTCATGTCCACCCTGGTCGCCACCAAGACAGAAGCTGCATCTGTCCATTCCTACGAGGCAAACCCCCACCTCATCCCTTACATCCAGCGCGTTCACGCGGCCAATAGCGTCACCAATGCCTATCTGACCCACGCTGTTCTGGCCCCCAAAGCGGGCAAGCAGACCTTTTATGTGCGGGAGAATTTTCTCGCATCCTCGCTCTCTGCGATGGAGGATGAGCCGCATCAGGAGGAGGTCGACGTTCCGGCGCTCGACATGAATGCGGTGATTGCCAACCTGAAACCCAGCGTTCTGATCTGCGATATCGAGGGTGCCGAGGCGGATCTATTGCCACAGATGGATCTGAGCGGCTTGCGCGCGGTTCTGATCGAAACCCACCCTCAGTGGATTGGCAAAGAGGGCATCCGACGGCTGTTTGCCTGTCTGGATGCTGCGGGGTTGGTGTTCTATCCGCGCTGGTCGCATGGCAAGGTAGCGGTCTTCCGCTCTGATTGGTGATCCGATGCGCAGCCTCGCCATTCTGACCCAACGCAACGAAGGCGCGTTTCTGCTGGAATGGATCGCCCACCACAAGGCCGTTGGCTTTAGCGATATTCTGGTGCTGTCCAATGACTGCCAGGATGGCAGCGACCGGATGCTCGACCGTCTGGAAGACCTGGGCCATATCACCCACCTGCGGAACGATCCCCCCTATGACAAGAGCGGCATCCAGTTCGCGGCTCTGAAAAAGGCAGACAAGCACCGGCTGACCCGCAAGGCAGACTGGATCCTTGCGCTGGACATCGATGAGTTCGTCAACATCCATACAGGCAACGGGCAGATCAGCGACCTGTTGGAGGCCCTGCCGGATGCAGATGCCGTGACATTGACCTGGCGTCTGTTCGGCAATGGGGACACCATCCGCTACGAAGACCGCCCCGTGACCGAGCAGTTTTTGCGCTGTGCTCCGGAGGTGATCCACTGGCCGTGGCGGGCGGCGATGTTCAAGACGCTTTATCGCAACAACGGCACCTATCGCAAAACCGGTGTGCACCGCCCCCGCAGCCCCGCCGACGAGGCCGTGCTTGACAGCTATCGCTGGTTCGATGGCTCGGGCCGCGAACTCGACAGCAGTTTCAAGACGCAGCGGGTGTTTTCCAACTACGGGCAAGCCAACTTTGATCTGGTGCAGCTCAACCACTATCCGCTTGGCGCGATGGAAAGTTATGTGCTCAAGGCGGATCGTGGCCGTGCCGTTCACAGCAGTGACCAACTTGGCATGGATTACTGGGTCGAGCGCAATTTCAACACGGACGAGGACAACAGCATCAGCCGCTATGCACCAGCACGCCGGGCCATCAGTGATCTGCTGTTTGCCGATGGCAAGCTCGCCAAGCTGCACGCCCGCGCGGTCGACTGGCGCCACGGCCGGTTTCGCCAGCTGATGCAGCAAGACCAGTACCGGACCTTGTTTTCGCGCCTCATGATGACGCCGCCCTCGCGTCTGATCAGCCCAACCACTGCCCAGACACTGGCAGGATTTGCCGCCCTGGCCCGCCAGGCCGGCCCCGACCCTCAGGACAACGCAGACGGCTGAGGTCCCCCCCGCCCGGCGGGCGCGCAGTCCTGTTCCCCGGCACCGGAGGCCTGCAAAGCGGCCTTACAATTTCCAATTTTAGCCTTATTTCGCCCTTAGAAATGAACGGCGAAACCCATCCATGCGCGGCCCCCTTCCGTGCAGGGCAAAAGGACAAGGCAATGCAGCAGGATACGATGGACACGCTGGACGAGGATCTGTCCGGGCTGAAACCCGTCCAGTGGCAGGCCCGCATGGCTGCGCTGGCCGAAGAAAACGGCATGTATCAGCCGCTGGGAAATCGCCATTTCGCCACGTTCATTGATCAGGGAAACACGCTCCTGGTCAGCTTTGAGACGATCCAGGGCATTCACAACCTCTCTGACGTGGCACAGCCTTTGGGCTTTGATCTGGTCAAGAACCTCGGCTGGTCGCATCTGTGCCTTGTCTCCAACGGGGACACCTGGTTTCGCAACGAACGCATCTTTGGATTTTTCGACCAGCTGATCGACGATGGCTTTTTCGAGGAATTCGACAAGGTCGTATTCTACGGCGCTGGCCCCTGCGGTTATGCGGCGGCCGCCTTTTCGGTTGCTGCGCCTGGTGCGACGGTTGTTGCGATCCAGCCGCAGGCCACGTTGGATCCGGCAATCGCGGGCTGGGACGAGCGCTTTAGCGAAGAACGTCGCCTCGATTTCACCAGCCGCTATGGCTATGCGCCAGACATGATGGATGCAGCGCAGGAGGGGTTCGTTCTTTATGATCCACACCAGCACCTCGACGCCATGCACGCAGCGCTTTTTGCGCGCAAGAATGTAACCCGGCTGGCGCTGCCAAATCTCGGTGGCACGGTGCAAACCCGCCTGATCGAGATGGAGATCCTCTACAACACCATCGCCCTCGCCGGGGCAGGCAAGCTCACCAAGCGGCGGTTCTTTCAGCTTTACCGCGCGCGGCGCAACAATGCGGCCTACCTGCGCAACGTGATGGCGCGGCTAGATCAGGATGACAGGCCCTATCTGGTCACGCTCCTGTGTCGCAACGTGGCCCAAAGAATGCGGGCCCCCAGGTTCCGCCGTCGCCTGCAGAACCTGGAAAAACGTGCCGAAGCAGGCGAGTTCAGACTGCCGCCAAGCCGATGAGCCGCGTTCACTGAGCCCGCAGCAAACGCTGCGTCAAAAGCCTCGCTTCCCTCATGGGCAACCTTGTGCTACGCGAGCGCCATGACCGTTCAGCTCACCATCCCCCGCCCCGATGACTGGCACCTGCACCTGCGCGACGGCGCCATGCTGCAGGCCGTCCTGCCCGAAACTGCCCGTGATTTTGCCCGTGCGATCATCATGCCAAACCTGGTGCCCCCGGTGGTAAAAGGTGCAGATGCGGCAGCATATCGCGACCGGATCCTGGCCGCCCTGCCCGAGGGGATGACCTTTGAGCCGTTGATGACGCTCTACCTCACCGAAGATACCGATCCCGAGGATCTGGCGGCAGCCCATGCATCGGGCCTGGTGAAGGCAGTCAAACTGTACCCAGCAGGGGCCACCACCAACTCGGCCTCTGGTGTGCGTGACTTCGACAAGGTGCGCCCGGTTCTGGACAAGATGGCAGAGATCGGCCTTCCGCTGTGCACCCATGGCGAGGTGACAGACCACGACATTGACATCTTCGACCGCGAAGCCGTTTTCATTGACCGTGTGCTGGACCCGATCCGCCGCTCAACCCCCGGCCTGCGCGTGGTGATGGAACATATCACCACCAAAAACGCAGTCGATTATGTGGCAAGCCAGGACAAGGATCTGGGTGCGACGATCACCACGCACCACCTGATCATCAACCGCAACCACATCCTGGTTGGTGGCATCAAACCCCATTACTATTGCCTGCCCGTGGCCAAACGCGAAGAACACCGTCTGGCGTTGCGAGCCGCCGCCACCTCAGGCGACAGGCGCTATTTCCTCGGCACTGACTCTGCCCCGCACACCGACCCCAACAAGCTCAGCGAATGCGGCTGTGCCGGCTGCTTTACGGCACCCAACACAATGCCGTTGCTCGCCCATGTGTTCGAAGAAGAAAACGCGCTCGACAAACTGGCAGGCTTTGCCTCTGAAAACGGCCCGGCCTTTTACCGCCTGCCAGTCAACAGCGAAAGCCTGACGCTGGAAAAACAGGCCACGCCCGTTGCCTTCCCCCAGAAGATCGAAACCCAAGACGGCCCCGTCACGGTGTTCGACCCCGGCTTTGACGTGTTCTGGTTGGTAAAATAGCAACACTTACTAATCAACTGTTAAGAACTTTCATACCTGCCTTGTCGGGAATCAGCGCCCTCTTTCAGGCTTGGGCCGTTGATTTCCGCCAGCGGCCTTCGCTGGCTCTTACCAGTAAGGGGCATGGGTATGACAACATTTACATTCAGTGGAGCACGCGTCGATTTTGTGGATGGCGATCCCTCTTCCGTGAGCAACATTGAAGCACAAGTAACCGTTCCAGATGCAAACTCGACCTTTTCCTACTCCGTCATAGGTAGAGACGACGACGGTGTTGCACTGATCGACATGAATGATGACGTACTTCAGGCTATTGCTGGGGGCGTAAATCTAGACAACTACGGCTTCAATGTGCTTTCAGACGAAACCCTGATTACACAAGTGACGTGGTCGGGCGGCACTTCCGTAGTCCTGGTCGTTAGCTTGGAGACAGGGAATAATACCGACACGGAGTTTTACTTCGTCATCAGCGGTGCTGCTCTCCCTAATGTGAACTCTCCCGCCGATTGGAATGCGTTTGACGCATCAATCTCCGGTCTGACAGACCCGACCGGAGCATTGGCACCCGGGCAAACCATAGCATGGTCATCCCTTGCCACGACAGGATCGACGGAGGAAGATGATTTCTGGGGTACACCCGACGACGATACATTCAACGGCGGTGCCGGAGACGATTATTTCAACAGCTCAATGGGCGATGACACGTACAATGGCGGGCGTAGTGGTTATGATCAGGTTTCGTTCGCTTTTGATCCGGGCGGTGTGACCGCGAACCTTCGAGATGGTATCGCCACCGACGGGTGGGGAGATACCGACACCTTAAACAGCATCGAAATGCTCCGCGGATCCGCCTTCAATGACACGCTGATCGGGAACTCCAAACGCAACATTCTGCGTGGCGTCGAGGGAGAAGATACGATCAATGGCCTGAAAGGCCGCGACGAAGTGCGCTATGATCGAGATGCCCGATACGGTGGCGAGGATGGTGTTACCGTCAATCTTGGAAAAGGCTTTGCCATTGATGGGTTTGGAGATCGCGATACTCTCCGAAAGATTGAAGATGTAAAAGGCACAGATTTCCGCGACAAGATTTTTGGCAGCCGCGGCAGAAATGACCTGGAGGGCGAAGGCGGCGGCGACAGGCTTAGTGGCCTCGCGGGTAACGACACCCTATGGGGGGGAGCTGGACGTGATACATTGATTGGCGGAAGCGGCGACGACCGCCTCAACGGCGGGTCTCAGGCAGATGTGTTTGTTTTCCGTGGCGATTTCGGCAATGATGTGATTGATGACTTCAGCACCGGCGGACGCAGAGAAAAAATCGATGTTTCGGATGTTACCACGATCCGAAAGTTCTTTGATCTCCGAACAAATCACCTTTCTCAAAATGATGATGGTGACGCCGTGATCAGCGATGGCAATGGCAACACGATTACCCTTGATGGCGTTGCTATGGCGGATCTGTCCGCCAACGACTTCATCTTCTAATCGGTGCGACGCGCCTCCAACGGCGGCGCGTCATACTGGCCTAGTCCGGGAGGTCTTCAAAACGGGGTCGATCCAGTTTAGTGACTTAAAAACTGCGAAAAGGACACCTGCGACCATGATCCCTACCTCCTACCCCTCCCGCGAAGAGATTGCGCGTCTTTCGGCGCGTATGCTGCTGGAAATCGGTGCCGTGAACTTCAACACGGAAACGCCCTATACGCTCGCATCGGGTCTGCCCTCACCGAGCTACATCGACTGCCGCAAGCTGATCTCCTTTCCGCGCATCCGTACCACGCTGATGGATTTCCTGACCGTGACTGTGATGCGCAATGCGGGTTTTGAAGCGTTTGACAATATCGCAGGCGGTGAAACGGCAGGCATTCCCTTTGGTGCGCTGGTCGCCGAGCGGATGGCGCTGCCGATGACCTATGTGCGCAAAAAACCCAAAGGCTATGGCCGCAATGCGCGCATCGAAGGGGTGATGAGCGAAGGCCAACGCGTGCTGCTGGTCGAGGACATGACCACCGATGGCGGCTCTAAACTGTCCTTTGTCGATGCGATCCGTGAAACCGGCGCAGACTGCGGCCATACTGCAGTGATTTTCTATTACGACATCTTCCCCGAAACCACCAAACGCCTGGGCGACCACGGTGTGGAGCTGCACTATCTGTGCACCTGGTGGGATGTTCTGGCCGAGGCCAAGGCACAGAAGAGCTTCAGCGAAGAGACGCTGAATGAGGTCGAGAAATTCCTGAACGATCCGCGCGCCTGGCAGGATGCGCATAAATCCGCCTGATGCCCCTTGGCGGCCCGGCGTGGCCGCCTCATCAAGTTCAGTGACAGACGGGCGGCGCAACACCTGTGTCGCCCGTTTTCATTGAGCCAGCCCCGCTGCGCCCTGGATGCAGGCCAAGGCGCAGACACCTTTGTCACCACATATCGGCGCTGATGGCGGCACCTGTCGCTAGATGCTGATCGCCCGCACCGACCAAGCACCAAGGCACGGCAATCCTGCGCGTTGACGGATTTGCGTGGATCTGCAGCCAGCAGAAGGTTTTCCACAGATGCCCCACAGGGCCGCCCCCGAGTTATTCATAGGGTTGCGCACAGGCCAAAGGCACCTTACCCACACAAAACCCACAGGGTTTTCCAGATAGCCAGACCGGGGCCTGATCCTCTATAAATCGGGTCCAACAACGAGAGCCGCAATGAACGACATCACGCCTTTTGACCCCAATCTGCCCGCCGCCCCCAAGGGCGAAGACGCCGCAGAAGATGATGCCAGCATCCTGCCCCACTCTGTTGAGGCCGAACAGCAGCTTCTGGGCGCGATCCTGACCAATAACGATATCTACGACCGGGTGGCCTCTATCATCAACTCGGCGCATTTCTATGATCCGGTCCACGCCAGAATCTATGAAATCGCGGCCGCTCGCATTTCCAAGAACGCCCTGGCCTCTCCCGTGACCCTCAAGGCGTTCATGGAGGACGACGAAGGGCTCAAGGAACTGGGCGGTCCGGCCTATCTGGCCAAGCTCGCTGGGGCATCCATTTCCGCCTTTGCGGTGCGGGATTATGCACAGATGATCTATGATCTGGCGATCCGGCGCGAGCTGATTGCCCTGGGACGCAGCATCGCGGACAAGGCGCGCCGCGTCGATGTCGCGTCCGAGCCAAAGGAACAGATCGTCGAGGCGGAACAATCGCTTTACCAGCTGGCAGAACAGGGCCAGACGGAAAGCGGCTTCAAATCCTTCCTCAAGGCCGTCACCGAGGCAGTCAACGTCACCAATGAGGCCTATCAGCGCGGCGGCGGCATGGCGGGGATTTCCACCGGCCTTGCCGACCTCGACAAACAACTTGGTGGCCTGCACCCATCGGACCTTTTGATCCTTGCGGGCCGTCCTTCGATGGGGAAAACCTCGCTTGCAACCAACATCGCCTTCAACGTGGCAAAGGCCTACAAACGGGGCGTGAAGCAGGATGGCAGCGAGGGCGCCGTTGATGGTGGCGTGGTTGGCTTCTTCTCGCTCGAAATGTCAGCAGAACAGCTGGCGGGCCGTATTTTGGCGGAAGCCTCCGAGATCTCCTCTCACAAGATCCGTCAGGGTGACATGACAGAGGAAGAGTTCCGCCGCTTTGTGCAGGCGGCAAAGGATCTCGAAAGTTGCCCGCTGTTTATCGACGACACGCCTGCCATCCCGATCTCGCAGCTGGCGGCCCGCGCACGACGTCTAAAGCGGACGCATGGGCTTGATCTTCTGGTGATCGACTATTTGCAGCTGTGCCGTGGTATGTCTGACAACCGGGTGAACGAGATTGCAGAAATCTCGATGGGCATGAAGGCCATCGCCAAGGAGCTGAACATCCCGGTGATCGCGCTGTCGCAGCTGTCGCGTCAGGTGGAAAGCCGGGAAGACAAACGCCCGCAGCTGTCTGACCTGCGTGAATCGGGCTCGATCGAACAGGATGCCGACGTCGTCATGTTCGTGTTCCGTGAAGAATACTACAAGGAACGGGAAAAGCCGGGCGATCACGAGCTGGACAAGATGGAAGAATGGAAGCAGGCGATGGAGCGACTGCACGCCAAGGCCGAAGTCATTGTCGGCAAACAGCGTCACGGTCCCATCGGCACGGTGGAGCTGTCCTTTGAGGCGCAGTTCACCCGCTTTGGCAACCTGGCCAAGGCCTGGCAGCAGGAACACGCCCCAGAGTATTGATCGTGCCATTGGCACACACAGTGCAGTCCAACCGGCGCAGCCCAACCGGCCACAAGTTCGGATTGGGCTGCTCTTCTGGCTTGACAGAATCTCGTCCACGCGGCCTTTTTCTTTCATGTGCTTGCAACGGTCACATAAAAACCGCCGTGTCATTCTGGAACGGCATTTCGGTCATCGCCGGAAACGCTTTGCGGGTTAGCGAGGGGCAATAGCGCCCCCTCTCCTTCCCTCAAAGCAAAAGGCAGTTCCTTGACAGAATTTACTGAAATCCCGGTCCTTTCACTGGGTGCGCGCAGCGACGCAGAGCTTGCGTCTGCGTTTCGTGAAGCCTACGGCACCACCGGCTTTGGCTACATCAGCGACCACGGCGTTCCACAGACGCTGATTGATGCGATGTTCGACGCAGCCCGCCAGTTTCACGCAATGCCGATGGACAAGAAGATGGCCGTCGCCGTCAACAAGACCCATCGTGGCTACATCCCGATCAACACCTCTACTGACGTGAACTCGACCCTTGCGGATGTGACGAAACCCAATCAATCCGCCAGCTTCATGATGATGCGTGAAGATGCGACCGAGGATCCAGCGGTCTATCTGAGCGGACCGAACCAATGGCCGGATCTCGACGGGTTTCGCCCAGTGCTCGAGGCCTATGCCCAAGCCATGACCCGCCTTGGTCGCCGCCTGATGCGCGTTGCGCTCTTGGCGGCTGAGGTACGCGATCACAGCATCATGGATGCCTTTGACACGCCGACCATCTGGCTTCGGCTTTTGCACTATCCGCCCCAACCGGAACGCAGCCCCGATGACCTTTACGGCTCGGCACCGCATACGGATTTCGGATGTCTGACCCTGCTGGCGCAGGATCAGGTCGGCGGGCTGCAGGTTCGCACGCCCGCAGGTCACTGGGTCGATGCGCCCTACAAGGCTGGCACATTGGTGGTGAATGTCGGTGATATGCTGCACCGGATGAGCAACGGGCGGCTCTTGTCCACGCCCCACCGTGTCATCAACCGCTCCGGACGAGAGCGCCACTCCATCCCGTTTTTCTTTGATCCGCATGTGAACACGCAGATCGCTCCGCTCCCCGGCACTGGAGAGGCGCAGTTTGCCCCGATCCGTTTCGCCGATTTCCTGCGCGCTGAGCTGGAAGCGGCCTATGAGGTGCACCAGCAGGAGCGCGATGAGGTGAATTCCACTTGACCCTCGCCACCTGCATGTCATGAACACCTCATGAGTACGGCAAAACTGACAATCAATCTGGACGCGCTGGTGACCAACTGGCGCAATCTCGACGCGCTGACCAATTGCGAGACCGCAGCAGTGGTCAAAGCCAACGGCTATGGGCTGGATGCAGGCCGTGTCGGCCAGGCGCTGGCCAAGGCCGGTGCGCGCAATTTCTTTGTGGCGATCGCCGAAGAAGGCGTGGCCTTGCGCCGCGCGCTTGGGCCTGGCCCCGGCATTTCGGTTTTTGCAGGTCATATGGAAGGCGACGCCAAATTGCTGCGCGACTTCCAGCTGACGCCGATGCTCAACTCCCTTGACCAGATGCTGCGCCATTTCGAGAGCCTCCCGGGCCATGCCTTTGGCGTGCAACTTGACAGCGGAATGAACCGGCTTGGCATGGAAGCCGCCGAATGGGCAGCGGTGCGAGACATCGCATTGGGCCAGGGCCCGGTGCTGGTGATGTCGCATCTCGCCTGTGCGGATGAGCCGTCGCATCCGATGAATGCACAGCAGCTGCAGACATTCTCCGAGCTGACTGATGGGCTGGATGTGCCGCGGTCACTGTCGGCAACCGGTGGCTTGCTGCTGGGGCGCAACTACCACTTTGATCTGTGCCGCCCCGGTATCGGCCTTTATGGCGGCCAGCCCTTTGGCGACGCCTTGCCTGTGGCTCAGCTAGACCTGCCGGTGATCCAGATCCGTGATCTGGATGTGGGCGAAACCGTTGGCTATGGCAATGCCTGGAGCGCGCAGCGCCCAAGCCGCATCGCGACCGTGGCGGCGGGTTATGCGGACGGGCTGCACCGTGCGCTTGGAAATGGCGGGATTTCTGTCTTTGCAGGCGACACCCCCTGCCCTGTTGCGGGCCGGGTGTCGATGGATCTGATTACCGTGGACATCACGGATTTGCCTGACAGCCCCAGCCATCTGACGATCCTGAACGAACAACAGACCGTTGACATGCTGGCCGACGCAGGCGGCACCATCGGCTATGAGATCCTGACGTCTCTCGGCAGCCGCTACGCACGGAGCTACACCGGATGAGCCATCCTTCGCCGCTCTCGCCCCTCGCACTTCTGGCGCGTCTGGGGCAAATGGTTCTGGGCGCGCTAGGCGCTGTTGGCCGGGTGGCGATCTTTGGCCTGTCGACCTTCAGCCATATGGTGCGCCCGCCCTATTACCCGCGCGAAGTGCTGAATGCGCTGCTCCAGGTCGGCTGGCTTTCGCTGCCGGTTGTGGGGCTCACGGCGATCTTTACTGGCGGCGCGCTGGCGCTGCAAATCTATGCTGGCGGGGCGCGGTTCAATGCCGAAGCCGTGGTGCCGCAGATCGTGGCGATCGGCATGGTGCGCGAACTTGGCCCTGTTCTCGTGGGTCTGATGATCGCCGCCCGCGTCACCTCTTCCATTGCGGCCGAAATCGCCACGATGAAGGTAACCGAGCAGATCGACGCGCTGGTCACCCTGTCGACCCACCCGATGAAATACCTGGTCGCGCCACGGGTGCTGGCGGCGCTGCTGACGGTTCCGGTTCTCGTCGGGGTGGGTGATATCATCGGCATCATGGGCGGCTATGTGGTTGCAACGCAGAACCTGGGCTTCAACCCCGCGGCCTATCTCAAGAACACGGTTGATTTCCTCGAGGCCCGCGACATCATCTCGTCGCTGGTCAAGGGTGCGGCCTTTGGCACCATCGCCGCGACCATGGGCTGCTATTACGGCATGCAGTCCGGCCGGGGCGCCCAAGGCGTTGGACGTGCCACCAAGGGGTCGGTTGAAGCCGCAGCCGTCCTGATCCTCGCTGCCAACTTCGTTCTGACCGGGGTGTTCTTTTCGCTATGATCCGTCTGGAAAACGTCCACAAAGCCTTTGGCGACAACAAGGTGCTGCAAGGCATGACACTGGAGATCCCCAAGGGGTCCTCCATGGTGATCATCGGCGGTTCCGGCACTGGCAAATCCGTCGCACTCAAGAGCATTCTCGGGCTGATCAAACCCGATAGCGGTGAAATTCTTGTCGATGGGAAACCCGCAGACAGTGGCGATCGCGATGCCTTTCTGGCCCGCTTTGGCATGCTGTTTCAGGGGGCTGCGCTGTTTGACTCCCTCCCCGTCTGGCAGAATGTGGCCTTCCGCCTGCTGCGCGGCTCTCTCAAACGCCCGGTCGAGGAAGCCCGCGAGATCGCCATTGAAAAGCTGCGCCGCGTCGGGCTGAAGGCCGATGTCGCGGATCGCCTGCCCGCGGAACTGTCGGGCGGCATGCAGAAACGTGTGGGCCTGGCGCGCGCCATTGCAGCCGAGCCGGAGATCATCTTTTTTGATGAGCCCACCACCGGCCTCGACCCGATCATGTCGGGGGTGATCAACGACCTGATCCGCGAGATCGTGGTGGAGATGGGCGCCACGGCCATGACCATCACCCACGACATGACCTCTGTCCGCGCGATTGCCGACAATGTGGCGATGCTGCACGCAGGCGTGATCCAGTGGACTGGCCCGGTGGCCGAGATGGACCAATCGGGTGATCCCTACATGGAGCAATTCATCCACGGCCGCGCGGAGGGCCCGATCGAGGCGGTGCGGTGAGTAAGCAAAAGGGCCCCATAGAGAGCCGGTGTCTCGATATGAAAGAAACGCCGTCAAGCTTCCTTGTCTTCGGCGACGCCTATTTATCAGCCGCCAATATTCTAGCCTTGAGAAAGAGTGACCTAAACGAGGTCTTCAAGATCGGCCCAATTTTTCAGCTATCAGGTCAAGCTTTCGAACTCATCGCAAAGTCACTATTGCTTCACAAAGGAGTTTCTGAATCCGATCTTCGCAAGCCAAGGCTATTTGGACATGACCTCTGGAAACTTCGTGAAGAGCTACAAAGCCACTATGATGTTGCATCGTTAGTGGAGGGTGCACAATTGTTGCACGCAGAAGCATTCTTTCGAGACAACCCAGATGAGTTTCAAGGACTCACTTTAGAACAAGCCAGTGACACCCTTCGATTCGATTGGCAGCTATTAGCGCTCAACGAAAATTACTTTTCTTTCCTGGACGAAAGCCGCCCCACCTATCGAACTCGCTACCCAGACAGTTCACTGGCCTATAAACCAGTCCGGTTGGAAATTCTGCTGCCCTGCTTGGACTGCCTCAGAGAGTTTGCTCTCACTCAGCTTGCCAGCTCCAAACAATGATCCTCCGCCTCCTCACCCTGTCGCTCTTGATCCTCTACCCTGTTGCCTGGTTTGCACCGCTGATGCGGGCGGGGTTGTTGCCAATTTTTGGACTGAGCGAAATCTCGGTAATCACCGGCCTGCAGAGCCTTTGGGGAAGTGACGTGATCCTGGCCCTCACGGTGACGGTTTTTGCGATCTTTGCGCCCTACCTCAAAACCATCGGGCTGGCGCTCGTGCAGTGGGACCTGTTGGACGCCAAGGTGCAGCCGGTGCTGCAGGTCTTGGGCAAACTGGCGATGGCGGATGTGTTTCTCATCGCGCTTTATATCACCCTGGCCAAAGGCATCGGCTATGCCACGATTGAGACCGCCTGGGGGCTTTATCTGTTTACGGGCTGTATTCTGGCGTCAATTGCCCTGTCACTGTGGACCGCGCGCCAGCTGCGCCAACAGGACGGCTAGACCGGGGCGCTGCCCCCGGCCTTCGGCCTCCCCCGGGATACTTATGGCCAGAAGATGATCTGCGTGCCCCTTCTTCTGGCCCCCAAATATCCCGGAGCGCGAGGCAGAGCCTCGCATGACCGGTTTGGGGCGCCGCAGCGCTTGAACAAACCGGAAACATCTGCCACAGCTAGCGCATGGCTAAGACAACATTTTCCTGCTCTGCCTGCGGAGCCTCCTTCTCAAAATGGTCCGGGCGCTGCGATGGCTGCGGCGAGTGGAACACGATCACCGAAGACAAGGGTCTGTCCAAGGGCGGGCCTGCGTCCAAATCCCTTGGCATGCGGCGCGGCAAGACCATCCCGCTGAGCGATCTGGCAACAGAGGAAACACCGCCGCCGCGCACCTGCTGTGGTGTGGGCGAGCTGGACCGTGTTCTCGGGGGCGGGCTTGTGCCGGCCTCGGCCATTTTGGTGGGCGGCGATCCGGGGATCGGTAAGTCCACATTGCTGCTGCAGGCCGCCGCGCAGTTTGCGCGTTCGGGGCTGAAGACGATTTATGTCAGCGGCGAAGAGGCCAGCGCACAGGTGCGGATGCGTGCGCAACGCCTTGGGCTGGCAGAAGCACCTGTAAAGCTCGCTGCGGAAACCAATCTGCGCGACATCCTGACGACGCTGGAGGCCGAAAGGCCGCAGCTTGCGATCATCGACTCGATCCAGACCATGTGGGCCGATCATGTGGACAGCGCGCCAGGTTCGGTAAGCCAGGTGCGCGCCGCTGCGCATGAGCTGACCACATTCGCCAAGACCAATGGCATTTCCATCATCATGGTCGGCCATGTGACCAAGGAAGGCCAGATTGCGGGCCCTCGGGTTGTTGAACATATGGTCGACACGGTTCTTTATTTCGAAGGCGAGCGCGGCCATCAGTTCCGCATCCTGCGGGCTGTCAAAAACCGCTTTGGCCCGGCAGATGAGATCGGCGTTTTCGAGATGACCGGCGGCGGGTTGAGCGAAGTCCGCAACCCCTCTGCCCTGTTTCTGTCGGAACGTGGCACCCCCTCGCCCGGCTCGGTCGTGTTTTCCGGCATCGAAGGCACCCGTCCGGTTCTGGTGGAAATGCAGGCATTGGTCGCGCCTTCCCCCCACTCCCAGCCTCGCCGGGCGGTGGTCGGCTGGGATTCCTCGCGCCTTGCAATGATCCTTGCGGTGCTTGAAGCGCGCTGCGGGATTCCCTTTGCGGGGCTTGATGTCTATCTCAACGTCGCAGGTGGTATGAAAATCTCCGAACCGGCAGCAGATCTGGCTGTCGCCGCCGCCCTGCTGAGTGCGCGCGAAGACACCGCCCTGCCCGCCGATACGGTGGTATTCGGAGAAATATCGCTCTCTGGCGCCCTGCGACCGGCCCCTCAGACCGAAAACCGGTTGAAAGAAGCGCAAAAACTTGGTTTCACGGCAGCCATAGCTCCAAGTGGTGGTAAATCCGTCGCGGTTGAGGGTCTTGCACTGCGGCAGGCCTCCGATCTGGCCGGTTTTGTTGGCGAATACTTCGGAGCTGGCTAAAGTCGCAGAAAATACGGATCGCAGGTTAACGGGCGAGGGACATGGAAGGTTTCACCATTATCGACGGGGTTGTGGCCCTGGTCATTGTTGTATCGGCACTGCTGGCCTATTCGCGCGGGCTGGTGCGTGAAGCAATGGCAATCGCCGGTTGGATTGCAGCCGCTATTCTGGCCTTTTTGTTTGCACCACAGGTCGAACCCCTGATGGCAGAGATCCCGGTCATCGGCGAATTCATCGCAGACAGCTGCGAATTGTCGATCATCGCGGCCTTTGCGGCGGTATTTGCACTGGCGTTGATTGTGGTGTCGTTCTTTACGCCACTGTTCTCTTCTCTCGTCCAGCGTTCGGCCCTTGGCGGGCTGGACCAGGGCGCAGGCTTCTTCTTTGGGGTTCTGCGCGGCATCCTGTTGGTGGCGATTGCCTTCTTCCTTTATAATGTCGTGATGACGGGTCAGAGTTTTACCATCGTGGATGAGAGCCGCTCTGCGGTGGTATTCGAGCGCATGATCGGCAAGATCGAAGAGCGCAACCCCGAAGAAGCCCTGGGCTGGGTCACCGCGCAATATGAAACCCTGATTGGCGCCTGCAACCAGTAAGGCCTTCGGGTTCACTCCCGGTTCAGACCGACGCAATTCACCAACGCAATTCCAAGAGCGCCCAACCGGGCGCTCTTTTCTTTTGTACCGCGCGTTGTGTGCTGTCAGGTGTGGCGACGATGCAGCCGTGCTCAGCCGGGGATTGCACATTGGCGACCTAGGGCGCCCACGCTCTCCCCTGTGGATCTTTACTTTCGTTAACACGAAAATGCCCAATTAACGCTTTATTAACCAACAGGAATCACCAGATTCCGGGCGCTCCTATGATGCTTACGCTCCCTCATCATCGGGCCCGCAGACGCATAAAAGTTAACAAATCTTGAGGTTCCGGCGTGTTTTTTGCCCCAATTTCGTAAATGAGGCGCGATTTCGGGGCGAAAACCCCGGTCTTGTCCCAATCGGCCCAAAGCTTGCCCCATTTCCGTCCCAATTCGCAGCGCACATTGGTGTCAGACAGAACGTCAGGCACTCGCTCAGAAGGACAACACTCATGCTGCTGGATCACTCGACATCTTTCGCCGACTGTCAGCCCGTTGGTCTGCTGATGGATTTTCCGGCAGCCGTTGCAGCGCCTGCACCGCGCAGCCGTCCGCGTCCCCGCACCGGTGGCCTGTTGCCGCACATGATGGTTGAGACCGACCGTGGGTTTGTTCAGGCCCGCCACATCAAGCCCGGCGACATGGTCTACACCCTCGATGGTGGCGCACAGGAAGTGCTGAGCGTGAAGCAATCCATCCCCCGCCTGACTTCTCTTGTGCATGTGCCTGCCGGCGCTCTGGGCAATGACGACGATCTCATGCTTCCTGCGGATCAGAAGGTTGGTCTGGAACTGGACGCAATCGAGCGCCTTTTTGACGTACCGACAGCCGTGACCAAGGTGATCTCTCTGGTTGGTTACAACGGTATTTCCGCAGCGATGCCCGAAAAGATGGCGCGCATCTTCATCACTTTTGCAGAAGAAGAGATGATCTGGGCCGAGTGTGGCATGTTGGTCCACATCCCGGCGGCGGACAGCGCGGACGACAGCGCATTCCGCGACCTGTCGCTGAGCGAAACCCGCCAGATCCTCGCAAGTGAAGAAGGCCGTGCGCTGGTCGACGCAGGCAAGGCCGAAGACGAAACCACCGATGAAGACAGCGACGACATCCTGTCTGCCTTTGATATGCTGCGGGGTCTGCTGGCCGCGTAACATTCCGCTGGCGCCACATCCGCGCTACGAAACCAATGCCTTCGCTGCCGACAGACCTGCGCTTGCGCGGGTCTTTTTCGTTCCGGGTGGGTGCAACTGGCAAAGCGGATGCCTTGAAAGCATGCGGTTTTTTCACCCAACTGTCGTGAAAGCGTGATCCTTTGGTGACACGGCGCGATTGAGGCTCTATGTGGGTGGCATCCTCAAAACCGGATTCGGAGCCACACCGCCTTGCCGATGCCGCAGATGCCCCCCGCCCACCCGTTTGATGATGACAAGCTACGCGAAGAATGTGGCGTCTTTGGCGTCGTCGGCGTCCAAGACGCAGCAAACTTCGTCGCCCTAGGCCTGCACGCGCTGCAGCACCGGGGACAGGAAGCCGGAGGGATCGTCACACACGACCCCGTCGAAGGTTTCCAGAGCGCCCGCCGCTTTGGCTATGTCCGCGACAACTTTACCTCACAGGATGTGATGTCTACCCTGCCCGGCCCGATCGGGATTGGTCATGTCCGCTACTCCACTGCCGGATCCAAGGGCCAGACCGCGATCCGTGATGTGCAGCCCTTCTTTGGCGAATTCGCCATGGGTGGCGCAGCTATTGCCCATAACGGCAACATCACGAATGCAGATGCCCTGCGCAAAGAGCTGATTGAACGTGGCTCCATCTTCCAGAGCTCATCTGACAGTGAATGTATCATTCACCTGATGGCCCGGTCCCTGCAGCGCAATATCCCCGAACGGATGGAAGACGCGCTGCGCCGGGTTGAAGGGGCTTTCTCTGTTGTCGCCATGACCCGGACCAAGCTGATCGGCGTGCGTGACCCACTTGGTGTTCGCCCGCTTGTCCTTGGCAAGATTGGCGATGGATACGCGCTCAGCTCTGAAACCTGTGCGCTGGACATCATCGGGGCCGAGTTCATTCGTGAAATCGAACCTGGCGAGATGGTGGTCATCACCGGCGAAGGAGTCCAGAGCCATTTCCCGTTCCGTCCCCAGCCGTCGAAATTCTGCATCTTTGAACATGTTTATTTCTCCCGCCCTGATTCGATCTTGGGCGGGCGTTCTGTTTATGAGACCCGCGAAGCGATCGGCCGTGAGCTGGCCAAGGAAAACCCGATCGAAGCCGATCTGGTTTGCCCGGTGCCGGACAGCGGCACGCCAGCTGCGATTGGCTACTCTCTGGAATCGGGCATCCCCTACGCGATGGGGATCATCCGGAACCAGTACATGGGCCGCACCTTCATCGAGCCAACAGAGCAGATCCGCAACATGGGTGTGCGTCTGAAGCTGAACGTCAACCGCGCCCTGATCGAAGGCAAGCGGGTGATCCTGGTGGACGACTCTGTTGTGCGCGGGACAACCTCGCGCAAAATCAAGGAGATGATCCTGGATGCAGGCGCGAGCGAAGTGCACTTCCGGATTGCGTCTCCGCCGACGGCATGGCCCTGTTTTTATGGCGTGGACACGCCCGACCGGGACAAGCTGCTGGCCGCCACCATGACCGAGGACGAGATGGCAAAACACCTCGCAGTGGACAGTCTGAAGTTCATCTCGCTTGACGGGCTTTATCGCGCGGTTGGTCAGGATCAGGGCCGTAACAACAGCTGTCCGCAGTACTGCGACGCCTGTTTCTCTGGCGAATATCCCGTCGTTCCATCCGATATGATGGAACGGGGGTTTGAAATGAAGCGCCCGGCAGAGTAAGAGCGCAGCCGATATCAGACCGACTCGGATATGAGGCGCTGATCCCCGATCGGCGCCTCTTGCCGTTTTTGTTGCCACTGCCGCCACTGAAAGGCCGACCCTTGGATCCACATCTCGCCCGCATGTTAGGCTCGCAGCGCCAATGCCGCTGTTGCGGGGCGACCTTTGCCCAGCTGCTCAGCCTGAGCTGCGACCGCCCGGATATCTGCCCTGACGACATGTTCGTGCACGACAATTCTGCTTTGAACGCGCAGACTGGCGATATCCTGACAGAGGATTTCTGCCGCTTGGGCGATCTGCGTTTTGTGCGGGCGGTTCTGGCTGTTCCTCTTGCCGACACTCGGGGGGAGGAATTCATCCTCGGGACCTGGGCTCGGCTGGAGCGCGAGGATTTCGATGCTTTTATCGAGCGGTTTGAAATCGGCGAAACAGAAGAGCTGGGAAGCCGCCGGGCAGAGCTGGCCAATGCCATCCCACCAGATGGCACCCCCGGCATCGAGGCGATGTTGCACATGCGACCTGAAGGCCAGTACCCGGATTTGCAGGTTTCTGACCCACAGCACCCGTTGTACAACCTGCAAATGGTCGGCGCCCAACTGGAAGAGCTGTTGAGCCTTCTTTACGCCTATGGCCACGATCTGCCGTCGCTGGTTTACGACGCCTGATCTGACACATCCCCTATCACCTCGCCACCCCCGCGCCGCCCTCTCGCGGCTTCAAGAGGGGTGTGCGGAAATCGCACAGGTCAGCGGCGCGGGCTGCGCAATCCTCCGCCAAGACGACATCCCAGATCCAGCAAGGGATCGCCTGCCACCTGCAGGGGGCCTGTTGCAGGACAAACAGGCCTGATAGCAGCGCGCAGCTGAGCCAACACCAATCAAAACGAAAGACGAGCAAACCCAGATGGCAAACAGTGAACGCAACGGAAAAACTCCGGCCAATGTTGCAGGACACGCCACCCAGGAAGGTGCGCTGCCGCGCAACGGGATCAGTCTGCTTGGCCTTTACGGAGACAGCACCGATCTCAACGCGATGGTCCGCCTGCCAGGCGGGCGCACACGGGTGGTCAAACGCGGCAGTCGCCTCTCCGGGTCTGAAGTCGTGGCAATCGACGCAGACGGCCTGGTCCTGCAGAAAAACGGCAAGGCCACCCGCCTCGGCATGCCCGGCAGCTGATCTCCCCCGCTGCTGTGCCGCTTTGGCCTCTTGACCCGAAGCCCCCAGCGCCGCACAAGGCGCGTATGACACAGAAACTCGCTCTCATCACCGGGGCCTCTCGGGGCCTGGGCGCCGCCCTCGCAGAGGCTCTGGCGCCAACGCATCACATCGTTGCCGTGGCACGCACCACAGGCGCCTTGGAAGAGCTGGACGACCGCATCAAGGCCGCTGGCGGCTCGGCGACGCTGGCGCCGATGGACATCACCGTCCCCGAAGCAATGGCAACGCTCTGCCGGGGCATCCACGACCGTTGGGGGCACCTCGATCTTTGGCTGCACACAGCGATCCACGCCGCCCCTCTGAGCCCGGCGAATTTTGTCGCTGCCAAGGACTGGGACAAGTCGATGGCCGTCAACGCCAAGGCAACGTCGGTTCTGATCCCCTATGTTGCCCCCCTGCTTGGCCAGACCGGCAAGGCGGTTTTCTTTGATGATCCGCGCAGTGGCGAGAAGTTCTTTGGCGCCTATGGCGCAACCAAGGCCGCACAGATGTCGCTGGCAAACAGCTGGCAGGTCGAAACAGCCAAGACCGGACCACGGGTGGATATCCTGACACCTGCTCCGATGGCCACTGCCGTGCGCGCCCGCTTCTTCCCCGGCGAAGACCGGGCACCTCTTGCCTCTCCGCAAGACGAAGCCGCCCGTCTGCTGCCCCAGATCCTGGGGGATGCGTCCTGATCCGTGGCGCTGCCACGCGATGACACCTGATCGCAAGACCGGCGCCTGAGGCATCAGCGCCGGTCTTTTTCTTTAGCGATCCGCTCACCAACCTGTGACCTCTGTGCCGCCATGGCATCGTACTGACACCCGGCACCCCCCTCACGGCGGGGAAAGGCTTGCCCCCTTTTCCCCCGCGTCCTATTCAGGTCACAACAAATCCGCGCGGAAATCTCAGACATAAAAGGCCATTCAGGGCCAGGTAAGGGGCGTAGCTCATGCGAATTCTGATCACCAATGACGATGGCATCAGCGCCCCCGGTCTCGCGGTTCTGGAGCAAATCGCGCAGGCGGTTGCCGGGCCGGACGGCGAGGTCTGGACCGTCGCCCCTGCCTTTGAACAATCCGGCGTCGGTCATTGTATCAGCTACACCCGCCCCTTCATGCTCAGCCAGCTGAGCGAACGCCGCTTTGCAGCCGAGGGCTCTCCGGCGGATTGTGTTCTGGCGGGGCTGCATGTGGTGATGAAAGATGCGCTGCCGGATCTGGTATTGTCGGGCGTCAACCGCGGCAACAACTCAGCTGAGAATGCGCTCTACTCCGGCACTCTTGGTGGGGCGATGGAGGCCGCGTTGCAGGGAATCCCTGCAATGGCATTGTCACAGTATTTCGGCCCCCAAAACGCCAATATCGAAAACCCGTTCGAAGCCGCCGCCCACCACGGTGCGGAGCTGATCCGGGCCATTCTGGAAACCCAGCCCAGCGAAGCGGCGGATTACCGCCTGTTCTACAACATCAACTTCCCGCCGGTTCCAGCCGCATCGGTCAAGGGTCGCCGGATCTCCCAACAGGGCTTTCGCCGGGGCAGCCATTTTTCTGCAGAGGAACAGACCTCTCCCAATGGGCGCCGGTATCTTTGGATTCGAGGCGGCAATCAGCACGTCGAAACCGCGCCCGGAACCGATGCGTCACAGAACCTCGATGGGTATATTTCCGTCACCCCCATGCGGGCAGACCTGACCGCTCATGACGCGCTTGACGCGCTGAAGGGCATTGAATGAGCGACCCGACAGCAGAAACCAAGATGCAGTTCCTGTTCGCCTTGCGCTCGCGCGGGGTGACAGACTCGCAAGTTCTTGATGCGATGGAGCAAATTGATCGCGGCCCCTTTGTCAGGGGGCTGTTTTCCAATCGCGCCTACGAAGACATGCCGCTGCCGATTGCCTGCGGTCAGACGATCTCGCAGCCGTCGGTCGTGGGGCTGATGACGCAGGCCCTGCAGATATCTCCGCGCGACACGGTTTTGGAGGTCGGGACAGGATCCGGCTATCAGGCGGCAATCCTCAGCAAGCTTGCCCGCAGGGTTTACACAGTGGATCGCCACGCCCGTCTTGTGCGCGAAGCACGGCAGGTTTTTGAGCAGCTGCATCTGGCCAATATCACCTCGCTTGTGGGGGACGGCAGCCATGGTCTGCCGGATCAGGCGCCCTTTGATCGAATCATTGTGACAGCGGCTGCCGAAGACCCGCCCGGACCGCTCTTGGCGCAGCTGAAGACCGGCGGTATTATGGTCGTGCCCGTTGGCCAATCCGACACCGTTCAGACCCTGATCCGCGTCCACAAGACAGAGAGCGGTCTGGAATACGACGAATTGCGCCCGGTGCGTTTTGTTCCCCTCCTTGAGGGGATTGGCAAAGACACGTAAGGGAGGGGCGAAAGGCCCACCCCAAGGCGTTTCCGACGCAGCAGCCTGCACCCGGTGCAGCGTTTGCAGAATGTCACCCCCTGGGACAAGGGGGGCCATTTGTTCGGGAACGCTGTTCCGAGGAGAGCGAGATGACTGCGACTTCCCCCTTCCATCCGGCGCGCAAAGCGTTGCTGGTGTTTCCCTTCGCCGCTTTGCTCGCGGCCTGTGAGGGACCGCTGGATTATGATCTGCGCGGGCAGATCGGTGCATTCAACACCACGAAAGCGGCTCAGACCGCAACGACCAACCGCCCAAAGCCGGACAGCCGCGGCCTGATTACATATCCGTCCTATCAGGTCGCTGTTGCACGGCGCGGTGACACGCTGGGGGATGTCGCGCAACGCATCGGAATGCCAGTGCAGGAGCTGTCGCGTTTCAATGGGATCAAAGCCTCTGACCCCCTGCGCGAGGGTGAGATCATCGCACTGCCCCGCCGTGCACCGTCACAGTCGCCTACGCAGGCACCGAGCCAGATCAACAACGGCGGAGTGGATATCGCGTCGCTTGCCGGTCAGGCCATCGACAGCGCACCAACCACCACGCCAAGCGCGCCTTCAGGTGGCGTGGACACAACCCCGCTGACGCCCGTTGCAAAGCCTGCAGAGCCTGCCAAGGTTCAAAGCGGACCAGAACCCGTTCGACACAAGGTCAAGCGCGGCGAGACCGCCTATACGATCTCCCGCCTCTATCAGGTTCCTGTCAAATCACTGGCAGAATGGAACGGGCTCGGCAGCGACTTTGCGATCCGCGAGGGGCAGTTCCTGCTGATCCCTCTGAAAGATCAAAAACCCACAGCCCAGCGTGAAACCACAGCCAGCGCCGCCCCCACCGTCACCGCGCCTGGTGAAGGCAGCGCAACGCCAACGCCGCCGAGTGCAACAAAACCTCTCCCCCAGGAGACCGTCACTGCCGCGGCAGAGCCCCCCAAAGAGCTGCCAAAGGTTGAGGTGCCGGAACCCACCCGCAGCAGCAGCGCGCAGATGGTCTATCCCGTTCAGGGCAAAATCATCCGCACCTATGCCAAGGGCAAGAACGATGGCATCGACATCGCAGCCGCGGCGGGCACTGCGGTCAAGGCCGCTGATAGTGGCACCGTGGCCGCCATCACCAAGGATTCGAACAATGTCCCCATCATCGTGATCCGTCATGATGCAAAGCTGCTGAGCGTCTACGCCAATGTCGACCAGATTTCGGTGAACAAGGGCGACACGGTTTCGCGGGGCCAGTCCATCGCCACCTTGCGCGATGAACCATCCCCCTACGTGCATTTCGAGGTGCGCAACGGCTTTGAAAGCGTGGATCCACTGCCATTCCTGCAGTGATCGCATACGACGCAATGTGAAAAGGAAAACGGCGCCGCGGATCTCTCCCGGCGCCGTTTTTCTATCAGACCAATCCAGGTGATCAGCCGAGGCTGACCCCGTGCCGACCGGCCAGATCGGTAAAGAACTGCCACGCGACCCTGCCAGAGCGCGACCCGCGCGTCGCCTGCCATTCGATGGCTTCCGCGCGCAGGGTTTCGGCATCGATGGTCACACCATAGGCTGAACAGTAGCCTGCAATCATCGACAGATACTCATCCTGATCGCAAGGATGGAAGCCAAGCCACAATCCGAACCGGTCGGACAACGAGACCTTTTCCTCTACGGCCTCGGATGGGTTGATGGCGCTGGAGCGTTCGTTTTCGATCATGTCCCGCGGCATCAGGTGGCGACGGTTTGATGTGGCATAAAACAGCACATTGTCCGGCCGCCCCTCAATGCCGCCATCCAGCACCGCCTTCAAGCTCTTGTAGTGCTGATCATCGTGACCAAAGGACAAGTCATCACAGAAGAGAATGAAGCGTTCCTTTGCGGTGCGCAGATGGTTCAGCAGACGCGCAACAGACGGCAGATCCTCGCGCTGCAGCTCAACCAGTTTGAGGTCCGGATGATCTGGCGACAGGCGTCCGTGGACGGCCTTGACCAGGCTCGATTTTCCCATGCCGCGTGCGCCCCACAAAAGCGCATTGTTGGCTGCAAACCCTTCGGCAAACCGCCGGGTGTTGGCCAAAAGCGTCTCGCGGGACCGGTCAATCCCCACGAGCAGATCCAGATCAACCCGGCTGACGGCCGTGACCGGTTCAAGCCGATCCGGTGCGACATGCCAGACAAAGGCCGAGGCCGCAGAAAAATCAGGCGCCTTCAGCGGTGCAGGTGACATCCGTTCAAGGGCCTCTGCGATGCGGGTCAATGCGGTCTCATCCATAGCGGCGTCCTTAGTCGTGTTGTCGAAAAATCCGATCGATTTCAAAGCACGTTCAGACGCCCCCGACAACCCCGACAAGGGTTGGCCGCCTCGACATGGCCCACCGCTGGCCTGCCCCAAAAAATAAAGCAGGGCCGCGATTGCGCACCCTGCTTTGTGATGTCTGTCATGGGCCGAGCGCTTGGCTGGCCGTCGAATGGATCAGTTCGGTTCGATCATGTCCACACGGGTGGCGTGGCGGCCACCTTCGAACTCTGCGCCAAGGAAGGCATCGACGATCTCAAGCGCGAGTCCCTCTCCAACGACACGTGCCCCGATGGAGAGCATGTTGGCGTTGTTGTGCTGACGGATCATCGCCGCAGAGAACGTGTCAGAGCAGACACCACAGCGAATGCCCTTCACCTTGTTTGCGGCCATCATGATCCCCTGCCCGGTCCCGCAGAGGATGATGCCGAGATCGCAATCACCAGAGGCCACGCGCTCTGCAGCGGCGGCGCCGTGGATCGGGTAATGGGTGCTCTCCGGCGTGGTTGGGCCGATGTCCACCACTTCCCAGCCTTGCTGCGCGATGTGGTCGGCTACGGCCTGGCGAAGCGGGATGGCAGCGTGGTCGCTGGAGAGAACGATGCGTTTGCTGGTGGTCATGGTGTCATGTTCCGTATGGCGAGATCAAAGGCATGCGGCAGGCCCGGCGCATCATCAAGGTGGTGACAACGGCCGGTGCGGGGCCAATCGGTCAATATCAGACCATCCGTGTTTCGCAACATCCACCAGCAAAAAAGCGCGCCGTTTCCGGCGCGCCTTTCCAGCTATCAGCCATTTGAGGCTGGGCGTTTATTTTTTGTCCGCATCCTCATCGAACTCAGCCATCAGCGGGTCATCCTCTGGATGGGCCTCCATCTCGTCCTCGTCGTCATAGTACCCTTCAGCACGCAGCTTGGCCTCGCGCTTGGTTTCCACCCGACGCACCAGCAGGATCGACAGCTCATAGAGCCCGTACACCACCACAAACAGAATGATCTGGGTAATGACATCAGGCGGCGTCACGAGGGCCGCGAGCACGAGGATCGCAACAACCGCGTATTTGCGCACAGAGCCAAGCCCCTCGGCACTGACCAGTCCCGCCTGCCCCATGAGGGTCAAGAGAACCGGCAACTGAAAGCACAGACCGAATGCAACGATGAACTTGATCGTAAGGTTCAGATACTCCTGTGCGGAGCCCTGAAACACCACGCTGAGGCCCTGATTGACCTGTTCGCCCACAACAGCCTCGCCCGAGGCGCCGAACTGCTGGAACCCAAGGAAGAAATCATAGGCCAGCGGCGTAACGACATAAAACGCAAAGCTCGCGCCCAGAAGGAACATGAACGGCGAGGCGATCAAAAACGGCAGGAACGCACCTTTTTCGTTTTTATACAGCCCCGGCGCCACGAAACGCCACATCTGGAATCCGATATAGGGAAACGCCAGAATAAAGCCCCCGAGGAAGGAGATCTTGATCGCGACAAAGAAACCCTCCTGTGGACTGATGAAGATCAGTGCACAGTCCTGACCACCCTCTGCCAATACCTGACACAGCGGAGCGGTAAGAAAGTTGAAGATCGGCGTAGCGACAGTAAAGCAGATGATCATGCCAACCAGAAACGCCGCGACTGAATGGATCAGACGCGAGCGCAGCTCGGCCAGATGCTCGATCAGCGGCGCGGTTGAGTCGTCGATCTCATCCGTGTTGCTCATGATTTGGCCTCGTCACTCTGTTTCAGGGCCGCTTCCGCCTCATCGGCCTTGGCGAGCGCTTCCTGTGCTTCACGCGCCTTGCGTTCGGCTGCTGCCCGCGCTGTTGCCGCCTGGATCTTTTTGGCGGCTTCGGCGCGTTCCGCCGACAATTTGCCCGTCTCGCTGTCGGGGTCAAACTTGGTCGGATCGATGGACTTTGCCATGTCCTGTGCCGCCTGTTTGACGCCATCCATTGCGGTGTTCATGGGATTTGCCGCAGCTTTGAGCCCCTGGGCCACGTCCTTGACCCCGGCCTCATCGGCCGCGTCATTCATGGCCCGTGAGAATTCCCGCGCCATACCCTTGGCCTTGCCAACGAAGCGGCCCACGTTGCGGAACAGAACCGGCAGGTCCTTTGGCCCCACAACAATGAGCGCGACAACGCCGATCACCAGGAGTTCGGTCCACCCGAGATCGAACATCCGTGCCTCAGACCTTGTCTTTGTCAGCTGCCGGGGTCACGTCGCGCGCGGCTTCTGCGTTTGCGTCATCTTCCAGCTCTTTGGTGCCATCGCTGACGCCTTTCTTGAAAGCGGTGATGCCCTTGCCGACTTCACCCATCAGCGAAGAAATCTTGCCACGGCCAAACAGGACCAGAACGACAACGGCGATGAGCAGCAGGCCGGGAAGGCCGATATTGTTGAGCATGAGCAGGGTCTCCTTCTGCGGCAGCGCCGTCATTGGCCGGGCTGCAGTGTTGTTTGATCCGTTTTTAAGCCCGCATGATGCTGTCAGCAAAGAGACGAGGCCCAACAAGAGCCGCCGATTCACACCGGAATCGCAGTTTCCTGTTGAGCGCATCATCCAACTGACAGGTTTATGTCAGTTGGATGCCCCTAAACAGCGGGCATCACAGCAATCAAGGAGAGACGTGATGACCAAACATGTTGCAGAGATCGTGACCTTTAAATTGGCCGATGGAATCAAGACCGAGAACTTCGTGGCCCTGATGCAGAAAACCGAGGCCTTTGTGCGGGCACAGGACGGGTTTCTTCATCGCCAGCTGAGCCAGGGTGAAGATGGCAGCTGGACCGACTATGTGATCTGGAAGGATCTCGCGACCGCGCAAAAGGTGGCACAGGCGTTCATGCAGCAGGACTTTACCCCTGATGTCATGGCCGCGATTGCACCGGAAACCGCCAATATGCGCCACGAGGAGGTGCAGTGGAGCATGGCGGCCTGACTTGGGCGCCGTAATCCGGGCAACCTGCGGGCGGGTGCAAAGCACCCGTCCCACGGACATCGGGCAGGCAAAGGCCGCCGGGCGGGACTTGACCTCCCCCGCCCGCCGTACCAAGGCTAGACCATGCGCCGCACAGATCGCCTTTTTGATATCATCCAGATCCTGCGGGACGGAAAACTGCATCGCGCAAAGGATATTGCCGAGCGGCTGGAGGTCTCTGTCCGCACGATCTATCGCGACATGGACACCCTCATCGCATCCGGTGTTCCGGTCGAGGGGGAGCGCGGTGTCGGCTATATGGTCAGAGAGGCAATTACCTTGCCGCCCCTGACCCTGACCGCCGAGGAGCTGGAAGCGCTAAACCTCGGCATGGCCATTGTAGCAGAGGCGGCTGATCCAGACCTCAAGGCAGCGGCCCAGTCGCTTGCGTCGAAAATCGATGCCGTATTGCCTGAACAGACCATTGCCGAAGCGGATGCATGGAAATTTGCAGTCTATCCATTTGCGGATATCGCGCGGGGCTTTGCCCAGATGCCAATCCTGCGCGCGGCCATCAAGGCGCGCCAGAAACTGCAGCTCGTCTACCGACGCATTGACGGCACAGTGACAGAGCGTGTCATCCGCCCCCTGCATATGGAGTATTGGGGGCGGGTCTGGACACTCACGGCGTGGTGCGAGACGCGCGACGATTTCCGCGTCTTTCGGGTCGATCTGATCGACACCGCCAAACCTCTGCCCGAGTTGTTTGTGGATGAACCCGGCAAGCGGCTTCAGGACTATGATCCGATGGCCTGTGACCAGCCCAAGACGGTGAAATCCGTTCAGTCGCCCGACTGACCCTGATCCTGTTCAGCCCCCGGTGGGAAAGACAAAACAGCGGTCTCTGCGGACGGTCAACCACATCACGCGCCCAGCTTCCGGCAGGAAGACATTTGGCACGGTCGCCTTCAGCACACAGCCGTCAAAGTCCATACGGAATTCCACGAGGCTCTCGTTGCCAAGAAACCGCGCCCGCTGCACCACGCCGCGCGCGGCGACGCCGTCTGTCGCAGTCGGATTGGGCCCGCGTCCATTTCGGTCAAAGTCGATCTTCACGTGCTGCGGGCGAAAGACAATATCGACCTCTGTGCCATCAGGCAGACCCGGAGCGAGGAACTGGCCAAATGGGGTCTGTGCCAGGGCACCATTCACTTCCGATCGCAAAACATTGGTGTCGCTGAAAAAACTGACTGCAGCGCGATCTGCTGGTCGGGTGTAGACGTTATAGGGCGCGCCCTGCTGCACGATCTTGCCTGCCCGCATCAGCGCGATTTCATCAGCCATCCGCATGGCCTCCTCCGGCTCATGCGTAACCAACAGGACAGCGGCGTCTTCTTCTGTCAGCAACGCGAGTGTCTCATCGCGGATCCCATCACGCAAACGGTTGTCGAGCCCTGAAAACGGCTCGTCCATCAGCATTATGCGTGGCTTTGGCGCAAGGGCCCGCGCCAATGCAACCCGCTGCTGCTCCCCTCCCGAGAGTTGATGGGGGAATTCATCAATGTACTGCGCAAGAGAGACCTTGGACAAAAGCTCTTGGACACGGGCGCGCTTTTCATCTTTGCTGCCCTTCAGGCCAAAGGCGACATTGTCCGCGACGCTCAGGTGCGGAAAAAGCGCAAAGTCTTGAAAGATCAGCCCGATTTCACGCCGTTCCGGTGGAACCCGAAACACGGTGTCGCAGATCAGCTTGCCGTCGACATAGATTTCGCCGCTGTCTTGCATTTCCACCCCTGCGATCATTCGCAACGTCGTGGATTTGCCGCAGCCCGACGGCCCAAGAAGACACATCACCTGCCCCGCCTCGATCTGAAGCGAAACATCGTCGACAACTGCCCGCCCGTCAAAAAAGCGGCGCAGGTTACGGATCTCAAGCCGCAGCGGCCGTGCATCGGCGGTGGGATATCCCGAAGGTGTCTGCGGATCAGCAGGTGCGGATGTCATGCGGCCTCTTCAACAGTTTTCCGTCGTTCCGGCGGGGCACGCCGAATTGAACTGGCCAACCGGATACCAACCCGCCCCCCAACACGCAAGAGACGGCCAAAGACCTGCGACACAGGCGCCATCGGCGACAGCGGGAACCTCGTGCCAGATCACTCTGCCTGGGCCAGCAGGTCAAAGGTCAGGCTGCCCCGTTCGATCCCGTTCACCAACAGATCCAAACGGTGCAGGCCCGGAACGAGGGTAAAGGTGCTTGCCCCCGCTTTCAGCGGATGACGTTTTGAGAGCCGGGCCGTGCCGCCCTTCAAGCGGGTTTGCTTTAGCTTGAACACTTTGGCGGACAGCTTCCCACCAGGCCGTTGAAAATGGAGCCGGTAGTCAACCAGCACAGGCGCGTCGCTTGGACCTTGCAGCATACAGTCAAATTCGAGTGCGCCACCGATACGAACAGGACCGGGCCCCAGCTGCAGATGCGCGGTGACTGGGGCGGCAGGGTCATACCCCAACATCTCCATCGCGCCACTGTGGCCCTGCTTGACCAGGCCGCGCAGCGCATGGGTGGTGATCCAGTCGAGCTCGTTTTGCGACTGCACCCCCTCTGCCTGCCACTGGCGCAAGCGAGTGAGAGCCAACTCAGGATCCTTCTTGGAGATGTCGTTAAGGTGGTTCGCGACGGAACGCGTCACATAGCGTGTCGGGTCGCCAGAAAGACGATCCAGAAGCGGCAATGGCTGCGAGAGGGCAAGGGGGACTGCCTGCCCCCATGGCAACCGCGGCCGTGTTCCCTCGCTCACCAAGCGGCGCAAATGATAATTCTCATCCTCGGTCCAGACCTCCATCCGTGCGAGAGTCTTGTCGGTCCAATGCACCAGATAAGGCCGGATCGCCCATTCCATGGAGAACCGTTTGGTGATCTCTGCCAGAACATCCAGCGACAGATCCGGCGCCGTCTCCAACGCCCGCAGCCCCACCAGTTCGCCCAGCGGGGCAAAGATGAAATCGCCAAAGTCATCATCACTCAGCGACGGATCCAGTGGCGGTGGCAGCGCGTTCAAGATCGCAGCTGCCATCCCCTCGGGATCCTGTGGCAAATGGCGCGACAAGACCTCGGCGATCAAGGAAATCCGCTGCTTAAGCTCCAGCGCGGGGAGTTCGGCCATCACCTCGGCTTCAAACCGATCCGGGTCAAACCCCGCATGAGATGCTGCAAAAAGTCCCGCCAGATAGCGGGTCTTTTCACGGTTGAACAACTGATCCTTGAGGGAAAACCCCGATGCCACGCGCCCGGCCCTTACATCGTCGAATTGACGGCGCCACCGTCAAGAAGGATGTTCTGGCCAACGATAAAGCCTGCGTGCTGCGAACAAAGGAAAGCGCAGGTTGCCCCGAATTCCTGACGGGTGCCATACCGCCCGGCAGGGATGGTTGCCGCGCGTTGCTTTGCCGCGTCTTCGATCGAAATGCCCTGTTGGTCAGCAACCCCCTGATCAAGCGAAATCGCGCGGTCGGTTGCGTGAATGCCTGGCAACAGGTTGTTGATCGTAACCCCCTTGGAAGCGACCTGGCGCGACGTCCCGGCAACGTATCCTGTCAGACCGGCGCGGGCAGAGTTGGACAGCCCCAGAACAGGGATTGGCGCCTTGACCGATTGCGAGGTGATATTGACGACGCGGCCCCAGCCGCGCTCCATCATGGCAGGCACCAGCGCCTTGATCAGCGCGATCGGGGCCAGCATGTTTGCATCGAGCGCGGCGATAAAGTCATCGCGGCCCCAATCGCTCCACATGCCGGGAGGCGGACCGCCTGCGTTGTTGACCAGAATATCGACACCTTCTGCGGCTTTGATCACCTTGGCCTGGCCCTCTGGCGTGGTGACATCCGCAGCAACAGTGACGACCTCAACACCATAGGCATCCCGGATTGCCTGTGCAGATGCTTCCAGCGCCTCGACACCGCGTGCATTCATCACCAGATTCACACCTGCCTCGGCCAATGCCTCCGCGCACCCAAGACCAAGCCCCTTGCTGCTTGCACAAACCAAGGCGCGCTTGCCTGACAATCCCAAATCCATCTGCGTCGTCTCCTTGCTGACTCTGTGAACCGCCTGACTACATATTGCAAAAGCAACAGCCCGCCAGCAGCCTCTTGGTCCTGACCTTGCACGGTTGGAACAGCCTTGGCCAGCCCCTGTTCGCGCCGGATCGCCCTGCCCGTCACACGGTTTCGCAAAACCACCCCGGTTCGGTCCGCAAGTCGCCACAATTTGATCCCAAACAGAACCTCAGCGCTCGCAATTCCGGCGTCCGCTTTGTTTTGGTTAGGTTTTTTGATGCTGACACCGTTGCAGAACGCAGCCCAGATCACTCAGACCGTTGCAGTATTTCCTGCAACGTCATTTTGCGTGGAAATGGGCGCCAACACCGGGGATCCGATCGGAGTGATCGACGATCTGGCGTTGGATGACGTGTATCAACTGGCCTCCGGCCAGCGGCCCAAGGAACTGCGATTGACCGCGCGCGCTGACGGGCAGCTGCTGATTGCCGGGAACAGTGATACAGGATCTGCTGGTGCGCATCTCCATCTGGATTGCCTGATCACCCTCATGCCCGACGTTGGCGCCAATGTGGACGGCATCGTTATGGTTGAGGTGGACAACGCGGGCATGATCGCAGCCGTTTATCTGCTGCCCCTTGCCCCGCTTGAGCCGCAACTGGGCTATACACTCGTTCGCAAAACCCGTGATGGGGCCCGACGACGACTGGCGCAGCTGGCCTGTGTTTCCTTTACCCGCGGCACCCAAATCACCCTCGCAAATGGGACACTGCGTCCAATTGAAGAGCTGCAGGTTGGCGATCGTGTCCTGACCCGAGATGATGGCGCACAGCGGGTGCGCTGGATTGGTCAAACCACGACGCGCGCCATCGGAGACCTGGCCCCTGTCCTGATCCGGGCCGGTGTCCATGGAAATGAGCGGGACCTGTTGCTGAGCCCCGACCACCGCCTTTTGGTTCACAACCGCCGGGATCTGCACCGCCTTGGCCGAGCCGATCATCTCGTCCGCGCCAGAGATCTGGTAAACGGTGGCGACGTCACCGTGCAGAGCGGTGGTTTCGTGGATTATTTCCAACTCCTGTTTGATCGCCATCACATCATCTTTGCCGAAGGGATTGCCGCAGAGAGCCTGCTGCTGGACCCTTTGACCCGCGCGGCCCTACCCGACGACCATATGGCCCACAGCCCTGGATTGTTGATGGGGCACCAGCGGGTTGCATCGGGGCTGGATATCCGCCCTGTGGCAGCCGAACGTTCTGCGCAGGCATCCCAACTGCCATCCCAACTGCGCCGCGCCATGATGCGCTGAGCGCAACGCGGCATCCCGCAGCAGTCAATTGTACAGCGCATTGTTTAGCGCTAACAAGCCGCCCAATCGCGTGGCAGTGCAATCATTAGTCGCGTTTACATTTTTTGTACCGAACACGTCTACGTTCGCCAGACTGCCCGGTTCCGTGCTGTTTCGGATCGGCTGTGGGAATTTGAATATGAGCAAACGTCATCTTGTTGATCGCTGGTTCACCGCCATCTGGGAAAACAACAATGCCGCGGTCTTGGCGGAGCTGTTGCATCCTTCTGTCAGAGAGAGCAATACACTCGACGGGATGCCCAACCCCCATGACGATTTCCCCGTTCTGGTAGAGGCCGTTCACCGGCTAATCGGCAGGTTTTCCGTTGATATTCTGCACCACATGGAAGACGGAGATTGGACCTCGACCTTCTTCGTTCTGCGTTCAGATGTTCACGGCAGCGAACAGAATGTCTCGGCCGACGGGATCGTGATGATGCGGTTCATCGACAACCAGATTGCCGAGCTCCGGTCGCGGTTTGATGCCTTCACCTTTTTCGAACAGCTCGGCCAGTTGCCCGAGGAGGCGATGCCTGCATGCCTGGCCGGACAGCGGCTTACCTGGGCCTGATCTTCTTCACCTCAGGCCAAGCGGCCGACAAAAAAGGGCCCGCAGGTTGCGGACCCGATTTATGAATAACAGCTGCAATGCGGACTGATTACAGCGGATCACCAGACCAGAGCCTGCTTTAGATCAACTCCAGCTCTTCAGTGGTCTCTTCTTCGGCATCGGGCGCGAGGTCTTCTGATGCGTCCTCAATGCTGAGGGCCATGATCAGGCTCTCGCCTTCGGTGCCAGCAGGCAGGTCCTGCGTCTCCAGTGCGTCCTCATAGGCAGCAAACAGATCTTCTGGATCCTGGAAGCCTCCCTCCGAGGCGTCGATGCGGAACACCTCTTCCTGCGTGCCATCCTCCCCGGTTTGATAGAACACTACCCCTTCAAGGGAGGACAGATCGCCGCCGATGGCGTCAGACAGGTAATAGCTGACATAGTTCTCAAAGGTCGGATCTGTTCCCTCGGGAAGGGATGGAATGCTGTAGGGGTTCGGATCTGGCTCTTCCGACAAGATGAAGGTCCCGCCCAATGGATCGCCCGCATCCGAAAAGACCTCTCCGAAGAACAGTTTTTCGTAGGTTGGATCCTGCGGATCTTCGGGCTCTTCAGGTTCTTCCGGATCGTCGGACACGGCCTTGATCGAACCTGCGTCGTTGGTGGTTGACGTGGCACGAATGCCGAAAATATCGACTTCATCAAGGCTGTCGATATCCAGCTCCAACGTCAGGGTATCCCCCGCCTGGAGATAAGTTTCCTTGTCCTCGCCTTCTGGGCCAAGGCCCGGATCGCTGAGCGCGACAGCCTCGTCCCACTGGATGCGCTCTCCATCAAGACGGGTTCCATTCATGTTGAGCGGTCCATCAAGGTTTTCGCTGGAGCCTGAGAACTCGTCGTCCCCGAAGTACACGGCATTCACGTCCATGGCCCCTTCGACCACCGTGATGTCCGAGAAAAACGACCCGTCCTGTTCGTACAGAGTGACAATGTAGGACAGACCGTCGATCTGATACGTGAATACTTTGGATTGAACTGGCATGGAGCTCCCCCACAAATGGCCAAGCTTGCCCGCCAAATCGGACAAGGCTAGAGGCCGTCGGAAATCTGAAATTCGGCAACTTGACCCAAGTTTCGCCCAATTTTCGCCAAATTTGAACAAAACACGTAAAAACAATCCCGCGAGATTGTCGCCAATCAGGGAACTGTCTGGCTAACTGACAGCGGACACTCAGAAATTTACATTACCTTACGTCAGAACACGCGATGGGTGATCCTGTCTATCAGGCCTCTCCGCCCCTGTTTTTCTTGCCTCGGCCTGCATTCCTGATATACGCGCGCACATGCTCGATACCGTCACAAACCGCCCCGACCTGCCTGCTGAGATCGCTCGGCGCCGCACCTTTGCGATCATCTCGCACCCGGATGCGGGCAAGACCACCTTGACCGAAAAATTCCTTCTTTACGGGGGCGCCATTCAGATGGCTGGCCAGGTGCGCGCCAAGGGTGAGGCGCGGCGGACGCGCTCTGACTTTATGCAGATGGAAAAGGACCGCGGGATCTCGGTTTCTGCATCGGCGATGTCGTTTGACTTTGCAAACTATCGCTTCAACCTCGTCGACACACCCGGCCACTCGGATTTTTCCGAAGACACATACCGCACACTGACCGCAGTGGATGCGGCGGTGATGGTGATCGACGGTGCAAAAGGCGTGGAAAGCCAGACACAGAAGCTGTTCGAGGTCTGCCGCCTGCGCGACCTGCCGATCCTGACCTTCTGTAACAAGATGGACCGCGAGAGCCGCGACACCTTTGAGATCATTGACGAGATCCAGCAAAACCTTGCCATTGATGTAACGCCGGCCAGCTGGCCGATTGGTGTGGGCCGTGATTTCATTGGCTGCTATGACATGCTGCGCGATCGGCTGGAACTGATGGACCGGGCCGACCGCAACAAGGTTGCCGAGAGCATCGCGATTGAAGGGTTGGACGACCCCAAGCTGGCCGAACACGTGCCGGCGCATCTGCTCGACAAACTGCTGGAAGAGGTCGAGATGGCGCGCGAGTTGCTGCCTGCGCTTGACCCGCAATCGGTGCTTGAGGGGCACATGACCCCGATCTGGTTCGGCTCTGCCATCAACTCCTTCGGCGTGAAGGAACTGATGGACGGGATTTCCACCTACGGCCCCGAGCCGCAGCCGCAGTCTGCCGAACCCCGCCAGATCGCACCCGACGAGAAGAAAGTCGCAGGGTTTGTGTTCAAGGTGCAGGCCAACATGGACCCCAAGCACCGGGACCGTGTGGCCTTTGTCCGGCTTGCGTCGGGCCATTTCAAACGCGGCATGAAGCTGACCCATGTGCGCACCAAAAAGCCGATGGCGGTATCCAATCCGGTCCTGTTCCTCGCCTCAGACCGCGAACTGGCAGAAGAGGCCTGGGCGGGCGATATCATCGGCATCCCGAACCACGGTCAGCTGCGCATCGGTGATACGCTGACGGAGGGAGAAGCTCTCCGTGTGAGCGGCATCCCATCCTTTGCCCCGGAACTGTTGCAAGGCGTGCGCGCGGGCGACCCGATGAAGGCCAAGCACCTTGAAAAGGCGCTGATGCAATTCGCCGAGGAAGGCGCAGCCAAGGTGTTCAAACCGTCGATCGGCTCCGGCTTTATCGTCGGCGTGGTTGGCCAATTGCAGTTTGAGGTCCTCGCCAGCAGGATCGAGATGGAATACGGCCTGCCCGTACGCTTTGAAGCCTCCCAGTTCACCTCTGCCCGCTGGGTCAGCGGCGACAAGCAGGCGATGGACAAGTTCATCAACACCAACAAGCAGCACATTGCCCACGACCACGACGGGGACGTTGTCTACCTCACACGTCTGCAATGGGACATCGACCGGGTGGAACGCGACTATCCGGACTTGAAACTGACCGCGACCAAGGAAATGATGGTCTGAACCCCGTTTCCTGCTCCAAACGCTGACAGCTGACCCGCCATGGATATTGCAAAACAAAACTATCCTGGCGGGTTCTACAAGCTGCTGCGACAGCTAGAGAGACGCGAGACACCGTTTCAGGCGCCTTTGTCAGCGCTGCCCCCGGTCGACGTGGTGTTGGCGGATTTGTTTACCCCGCTCCCGAACCCTGCGTTGACTTCTGCCTCTCTGGACGATCTGCCGGACCATCATATTGCGCATAAATGGCAGGCCTTGCGCGCAGAATTTGCGGGCGCGCCAGAGATCTGGGCGCTTCATGCGCTTTGCATCGCGATCCTGCGCCGTCGGGACCCACCACAGGAAGCGCGCGCGCTGTTTCTGCGGATCTGGACCGAACATGGGGCGGACCTTGCTGCAGACCTCCCCATCCGCTGGCTGATTTCTGCGGCGGCCACCTTTGCCGATCACGGAGAGACGATAGAGCAACGGCTTGGCGGGCAAGGCTTGCAGATGCTGTTTCACCTGATCAAACTGCATGACAGCGAACGCAGACTGTCTGGTCGCCCGCTTGATCGCGGCCTGCCCCGGATCAAGGGCAAGGAATTGGATGACCTGGGTTTTGGCATGAGCCCCTACCACCTGCCCCATGGGGATCTGGACCGACACATGCTGGCCCGGCTGTGGCGTATCTGTGAAAACGATTTGGTGTTGCGTCCGCTTGGCATGAAGATGCTGCGGATGGTGATGGAGGATCCCCGCAGCATCTTTGGACGCATCCAGCGTTACAAGGCACCTCGCAAATCATGACGCCAGAGAAACGGACCACTTGGGGCATTGTCAGCACCATCAAGGCCGATGCGCGTACGGTTCTGACGTTTGCCGCCTATCATCTGGATCTCGGCGCCCATCGCGTGCACATCTATCTCGATGAACCCAATGATGAGACCTTTGTGCATTTGAAGGCCCATCCAAAGGTCCGAGTCACGACATGTGACGACACCTATTGGCGCAAGCGTAAACGCACCCGGCCGGCGATGCATCAGGTCCGACAGACCATGAACGCCACCCACGCCTACCGCCGTATTCAAACCGATTGGGTTGCCCATATTGATGCGGATGAATTCATCTGGCCAATGCCGGACGTCGGCGCACCCAAGGTCGCGGATATATTGACGAGCTTGCCACCAGGCACCACGACCTTGCGGCTGCGCCCGCTAGAGGCGCTGTCCGGGCGGCAAGACCACTATAAATCAATGGTGCCTCCAGGCCCTGAACGCGAGGACGAGGTTCGCGCAATCTATCCCGAATTCGGTAGTTTTCTGAAAGGTGGCTTCCTGAGCCACACCGCAGGCAAGCTGTTTGCCCGAACTGGGCTCCAAGATGTGCAGTTTCGCATTCACAACCTTCTTCGAGACGGAGAAAAAGTTCCCGGCGAAGCAATCACCTCTGCCCTGCAGCTGTGCCACCGGCACGCGACAAGCTGGGATCATTGGCAATCCACCTACCGTTTCCGATTGGAGCGGGGGTCTTACAGGCCAGGTCTTTCCGCCGGTTTCCCCCGGGCCATGGGCGGTCTCAGCGCTCATGAACTGCTGTCGATGGTGGAAGAGGAACACGGCCAAGACGGCTTGCGTCGGTTCTTTGCAGAAATCAATGCGGAGCACCCGAGGGTGTTTTCCGAACTGCAGTCACGCAACATGGTCCACCACTGTCAGCTGGATCTCGACGCCAAACGACAGCGACATTTCCCTCAATTTGACTAAACTGTTTCGCGATTACCCGTGTCGCAATCAAAACAGCGGTAAAATCGCGGTTTAATTGACGATCATGGCGGATTTTGCTATGCCCCGCCGCAAGCCGGTCCAGACAGGACGCAAGACCATGCGGGACAGGCACTGTTAGACACGCGCGGGCCAGGTCAGTGTCCGCAAAAACGGACGCAAATGACAAAATTTTCAGATCTGAACCTGAACCCCAAAGTCCTCAAAGCCATTGAGGAAGCGGGTTACGAATCCCCCACACCGATTCAGGCAGGCGCCATTCCGCCCGCTCTTGAGGGCCGTGATGTTCTGGGGATCGCGCAAACCGGGACCGGCAAGACCGCGTCCTTCACTCTGCCGATGATCACCCTTCTTGCACGGGGTCGTGCACGGGCGCGGATGCCGCGGAGCCTTGTGCTGTGCCCAACACGCGAGCTCGCGGCGCAGGTCGCCGAGAACTTCGACACCTACACCAAGCACCTGAACCTTACCAAAGCGCTGCTGATTGGCGGGGTGTCGTTCAAAGAGCAAGACGCTCTGATCGACAAGGGTGTCGACGTGCTGATCGCAACGCCCGGCCGACTGCTCGACCATTTCGAGCGCGGCAAACTGATTCTGTCTGACGTGAAAGTCATGGTTGTCGACGAAGCTGATCGTATGCTCGATATGGGTTTCATCCCTGATATCGAACGCATTTTTGGCCTGACGCCCTTCACTCGCCAGACGCTGTTCTTCTCTGCGACAATGGCACCCGAGATCGAACGCATCACCAATACCTTCCTCTCCGCACCCGAGCGGATCGAAGTCGCCCGGCAGGCCACGACCTCCGAGAACATCACCCAAGGCGTGGTGCTGTTCAAAGCCTCCCGCCGCGATCGTGAAGGCAGTGAAAAGCGGAAGCTGCTGCGCCACCTGATCGATCAGGAAGGCGAAAAATGCACAAACGCGATCATCTTCTGCAACCGGAAGACGGACGTGGATATCTGCGCCAAATCGCTCAAGAAATATGGCTACAATGCCGCGCCGATCCACGGTGATCTCGACCAGAGCCAGCGCATGAAGACGTTGGACGAGTTCCGCGAAGGCAATCTTCGCTTCCTCGTGGCCTCCGATGTGGCGGCCCGTGGTCTGGATGTTCCAAGCGTCAGCCACGTGTTCAATTTCGACGTGCCGAGCCACGCAGAAGACTATGTTCACCGCATTGGCCGGACCGGTCGCGCCGGTCGCGACGGTACTGCGATGATGATCTGCGTGCCCAAGGACGAAAAGAACCTGGAAGACATCGAGCGTCTCGTTCAGCAGGAGATCCCGCGTATCGAGAATCCGTTCAAAAAGGCCAAGGCAGACCCCAAGGCCAAAGCGGACGCCAAGGCCCAGGACACTGCCGAAGCCAAAGACGGCGAGACCACAGAACGCAAGACCCGTAGCCGCCGCTCCTCGCGCAGCAAGGATGCCGCCAAGGAAGAGACCACAGCTGTCGAGGCAAATGTGGTGGAGGCCAAGGCCGCAGAACCCGCAAAGACCGAAGAGCCCAAGGCAGCCAACCGTGGCAAGCCGGACCAAAAGGGCAACCAGAAGTCCAAAAACAACCGTGGCCGTGGCAACAACAACGACCGTGTGGTTGTTGGCATGGGCGACCACATGCCAAGCTTCATCGCGCTGAGCTTTGCAGAGCGTCGCGCTGGCTGAACCACAGCTGAAACCAATGATACAAAGGCCACCCAAACGGGTGGCCTTTTTTTATGGATAACACATGCTTCCGGCGGACCTTTGCACGTGCAGCATGGCGGGATTGACGATTTTCGCGGATGTCCTCACCCCTTCAACCCCCTATCTAAGCGGCAACAAAGACGACATCCGAAAGACACGAGGTTCATTATGGACAAGCTGGAATTCCCACACGTGACCGCTGAAGAAATCCGCCAGATCGAAATGCGCGCCCACGAGCTGCGCGCGCAAGCGATGGCTTCTTTCCTGCGCAGCGTTGGTCGCGGCTTTGCGTCCCTGCCTGGCAAACTGGCCGGCCTGTTCGCCCGCCCGCGCCACGCCTGATCAACCAAGATCTGACATCGGCAGCCTCCTCCCTGCTGCTCCTGTCGCAAGACGCCCTGCCCATTCGGCAGGGCGTTTCTGTTTGCGGATTACCCCAGGATGGCCAGCGCACGAAAAAGCCCGCCACAGGGGTTCTGCAGCGGGCTCCGACAAAGTGATCCGCACCGTAAGCGGATCGCAACAACGGATCAGCGCATACGGCTGATCACCACAGTGACTTCTGGCTTTTTGCCGATTTCATTCTGCGCGGTCTGACGCGCAACACGGCGGAGGTTTTCCTCCAGCTTGTCATCGTTGCGCAGGGTCTTTGCATCGGCACGCATCACGAATTGGTTCAGGTCTTCTTCCATCACCTCAACCAGAGCCGCGTTGGAACTGCCGGTTTCTGCCAGCCCCTTGATGTCGCACCATGGTTCACCCAGTGGCTCATCTTCCTCATCAAGGATAAGGGTGA
>Ga0160419_100049_pt1 | contig 77588 bp, 73 predicted proteins | sample CelAP2metagpilot_2_FD_108196 | JGI IMG/M metagenome (GOLD analysis project Ga0160419, IMG submission 108196) | Phycosphere-associated microbial communities from Cellana algal ponds in Kailua-Kona, Hawaii, USA - Cellana AP2-4-25 metagenome pilot ...
AGTTTTGCCGCACAGACCATGATGGCCACCCTGGGGGCCGAATTGGCAGAGGTGGCAGAGGGGGCGGTGACCATCACCGCGCCCATTCTGCCCGGCACCCGCCAGCAGCAGGGGTTTGGGCACGCGGGGCTGACGTTTTCGATTGGGGATTCATCGGCAGGCTATGCGGCTTTGACGATGCTACCGCTGGACCAGGAGGTTGTCACCGCCGAGATCAAGATCAACCTGCTGGCGCCTGCGCGGGGGGAGGTGCTGAAAGCAAAAGGCCGGGTGGTGAAACCCGGCCGACGTCTGTGTGTTGTCACCTCAGAGGTGTTTGCGGTGGATCAGGGCGTTGAGACCCTGATCGCCATTTTGCAAGGCACGATGGTGCCGGTCCCCCGGTCTTGAGGGGTCAGGCGGTCAGCCCTTCGGGCTCTTCCAGACCATTGGCGCGGCAGCAGGCCGTTACGGTGTTGGCCAGCAGGCAGGCGATGGTCATCGGGCCCACACCACCGGGGACGGGCGTGATGGCCCCGGCGCGGGCGGCACAGCTTTCAAAGTGAACGTCACCAACCAGCTTGGTCTTGACGGTGCCATCTTCCTTGAGGCCTTTTTCCGGCGCGTCCAGACGGTTGATGCCCACGTCAATGACGGTCGCGCCTTCCTTGATCCAATCGCCGGGGATCATCTCGGGACGGCCCACGGCAGCCACCACGATGTCCGCGCGGCGGACCACATCGGCGAGGTCCCTCGTGCGGCTGTGCGCGATGGTGACAGTGGCGCTGTCGTTCAGCAACAGCTGCGCCATGGGTTTGCCCACGATGTTGGAGCGGCCCACAACAACCGCGTCCATGCCGGAGATGGAGCCATGGTGATCGCGCAGCATCATCAGGCAGCCCAGCGGGGTGCAGGGGACCATGCTTTTCTGGCCCGTGCCCAGAAGGCCCACGTTGGAAATGTGGAAACCGTCGACGTCTTTGGCCGGGCTGATCGAGTTGATCACGAGGTCTTCGTCCAGATGCTTGGGCAGCGGCAATTGCACAAGGATTCCATGGATTTCCGGATCGTTGTTCAACTGGTCAATGAGGGCCAGAAGGTCCGCTTCAGAGGTCTCCACGTCCAGCTTGTGCTCAACCGATTTCATGCCCACCTCAACGGTCATCTTGCCCTTGGAGCGGACGTAGACCTGAGAAGCGGGATCCTCGCCCACCAGCACCACGGCAAGGCCGGGGGTGATGTTGTGGTCGGCTTTCAGGCGGGTGACGTGATCGCCGACTTGGGCGCGGACGCGGGCGGCGAATTCCTTGCCGTCGATGAGGGTGGCTGTCATGTGAATCTTCCTGTTATCTTTCGAAGTGAACCCGATGGGTCCATGTTTTACCGTCGGTGATGAGCAGTTCGTCGAATGCCATCAGTTGAAGCAGATCATAAAAGGTTGCGACGTCCTGTAGGTTTTGCTGCTGAAAGAATCCACCCTTGCGCACCGACACTGTCAACTGGGCCATAATGGCGCGGGCGCGGAAGAGGGTCGCGAACACCTCGTCATCCAGTGCGGTCAGGATCAGGGTCGTGGCGCCCTCTCCCTTGCTGAAGAACACAAAACGGGGATTGGCCGGGGCCTCCAGCTGGGCTGTGGTCAGGACGTTTATGAAGTCGATGCGGACCGCTTTGGGTGTCGACGGAGGGGTGCGGATCACGCGGTCGAATGTCTCTTCCGAGGTGATCTGGGGGTAGTAGTAGTCGACATAGCGATCGTTGGCCGAAGCGACAGGGGCGAGCAGGAGAGCGCAGAGAAGTCCGGCATATCTGATCATGGGCTGTCCTTTGGCGGGGGGTGGAAGGTGCGCAATGAATGCGCACCCTACGTTCGGGCTGTCGGGTGCGCATTAACTGCGCACCGCAACCCATTGATGTTTAGAACAAACCTTCGACTTCACCAGCGTCGTTGAGCATGATGCTTTCCGCCGAGGGCACGCGCGGCAGGCCGGGCATGGTCATGATCTCACCGCAGATGGCGACGACAAAACCGGCACCCGCGCTCAGGCGGACTTCACGCACGGGAATGTCGAAGCCGGTGGGCGCGCCGCGCTGGTTGGGATCGGTGGTGAAGCTGTACTGGGTTTTCGCCATGCAGACCGGCAGGTTGCCGTAGCCCTGATCTTCCCAGTCTTTCAACTGGTTGAGGATCTTCTGATCCATCGTGGCCTGATCGGCGCGGTAGATCTTGGTGGCGATGGTGTTGATCTTTTCGGCCAGTGGCATCTCGTCTGGATAGATCGGTGCGAAGTTGCCTTCACCCTTCTCGATGGTCTCAACCACTTTGGTTGCGAGGTCTGCGGAGCCTTCGGAGCCGAGTTCCCAGTGGCGGCTGAGGACAGCTTCGGAGCCTTGGGAAGCGACGTAGTCCTTGACCGCCTGCACTTCGGCGTCGGTGTCGGTGACGAAGTGGTTGATGGCCACAACCACGGGCACGCCGAAGGATTTGACGTTTTCGATGTGACGGCCAAGGTTCGCGCAGCCGTTCTTGACCGCATCGACGTTTTCTTCGCCAAGGTCCGCTTTGGCGACACCGCCGTTCATCTTCATCGCGCGCACGGTGGCGACGACGACGACTGCGGAAGGTGCCAGACCCGCTTTGCGGCATTTGATGTTGAGGAATTTCTCAGCGCCAAGGTCCGCGCCGAAGCCCGCTTCGGTCACGACGTAATCGGCCAGTTTCAGCGCCGTCGTGGTCGCGATGACGGAGTTACAGCCGTGGGCGATGTTGGCAAACGGGCCGCCGTGCACGAAGGCGGGGTTGTTTTCGAGCGTTTGCACGATGTTGGGCTGCATGGCGTCTTTCAGCAGGACGGTCATTGCGCCGTCGGCTTTGATGTCGCGGGCGAAGATCGGTTTACGCTCGCGGGTGTAGGCGACGATCATGTCGCCCAGACGCTTTTGCAGGTCAGAGAGGTTCTTGGACAGGCAGAGGATCGCCATGACTTCGGAAGCCACGGTGATGTCGAAGCCCGCCTCGCGCGGGAAGCCGTTGGCCACGCCACCCAAGGAGGCGGTGATCTGGCGCAGGGCACGGTCGTTCATGTCAACCACACGGCGCCAGACAACGCGGCGGGTGTCGATCTCAAGGGCGTTGCCCCAGTAGATGTGGTTGTCGATCATCGCGGACAGCAGCGAATGCGCGGAGGTGATCGCGTGGAAGTCACCGGTGAAGTGGAGGTTCATTTCCTCCATCGGGACAACCTGCGCGTAGCCACCGCCAGCGGCCCCGCCTTTCATGCCGAAGTTTGGTCCAAGCGACGCTTCGCGGATGCAGACGCAGGCTTTCTTGCCGATGCGGTTCAGGCCATCGCCCAGACCCACGGTGGTTGTGGTCTTGCCTTCGCCCGCGGGCGTGGGGTTGATCGCGGTCACGAGGATCAGCTTGCCGTCAGGGCGGTCCTGAACGGAATTGATGAAGGACTGGCTGACCTTGGCCTTGTCGTGGCCGTAGGGCAGCAGATCGGCGGAGGCGATGCCCAGCTTTTCACCAATTTCCTGAATGGGGCGCTTTTGCGCTTCGCGGGCGATTTCGATGTCGCTTTTGTAAGACATGGGTAGGCCTTCCTGATGCCGGAGTGATCTTTCGACCTGTCTTACAGGGCCAAAGGGCAGAATCGAGGGGGCGTTTCCGACATTTCCGGCACGTGATGCGGCCCGATGTCGCAGAATCGTTTCTGATCGGAAACGCCGAGGCTGATTGGGGGCTACCCTTCGGGTGCCCAGGCGCGTTGGCCGGGGACATGCAGGCGCATCTTGTCACCCACGCGCAATTCGCCCTGGCGTTCGACCCAGCCACAGACCCCGCGTCGGCCCCGTGCGGCGGGTACGAAGCCTTTGCCGTGGCCGGGGTGTTCCTTTTCGATCTCGCGCGCGGGGTATTGGCAGGGCGCGTTGAGCATGTCGACCACGATGGTCGTGCCGTTTTCGGCCTGCAAGCGGGAGGACGGAGGGACATGGGTGAAGTCGGGGATGCCGGAGAGGACGATAGAAGCGCCGACCAGCAGAGGGTCGATGGCGTCGATGTCGATTTCTGTGGCGATGGCGTTCAGTTCCTCGGCGGAGAGGATGGAGAACTGGCGGACGTTGCGGATTTCGGTGCCTTCGGGGTGTTGGGATTTGACGCGCACGCAGGAGGCGCGGGTGAGCCCTGCGTGGAATTCGCCGTCGAAGCCTTCGTAGCTGGCGTAAGCGCTTTGGATCGCTTCGGCGCGGATGTTGTCGCGATTTTGGGGAACGCGGCCCAGAAAGGTGATGGTGGCGACATGGTCGGTCGGGACGAGTTCGGGCATGTGGGTCTCCTTGCGATTGACCCACCCTTGCTGCGTTGCGGGGAAAAGAAAAGGCCCCGACGATGCGGGGCCTCATTCTATTTTGTGACGTCGCCATCACCCGAATTGATCAGGCGGAGGGTTCAGGCTCCATCCCGCCTTCGGAGGGTGGGGTTTTCTTGACCTTGCCCTTGGCTTTGGGGATCGCGGTGACGCTGGGCGCGTTGCCTTCGTCAGAGCCGCTGTCGTCGTTGTCTTCTTCGGTCGGCGGATTGCCCGCCATGACGCGCTTGATTTCGTCCCCGGTGAGGGTTTCGTACTCAAGCAGGCCCTGGGCCAGACGCTCAAACTCTTCCGCGTTCTCTTCGATCAGCTTGTAGGCCAGGTCGTAGCCTTCGTCGATGATGCGCTTGACCTCTTCCTCGATCAGTTCCTTCGTCGCGGCAGAGACGGAGAACCCGCCTGCCCCGCCGTTGGCCTGATAGCCCGCCGCCGCTTCCTGATAGTCGATGTTGCCGACCTTGTCGGACATGCCGTAGCGCATGACCATGGCGCGGGCCAAAGCGCTGGCCTGCATGATGTCACCCACCGGGCCGGAGGAGACGCTTGCCGCGCCGTATTTGAAGATTTCAGCCGCCTTGCCTGCCATGGTCATGGCGATCCGCTCTTCGGCTTCGTCCTTGAACATTTGCAATTTGTCCATTTCAGGCAGGCTCATCACCATGCCGAGGGCACCGCCACGCGGGATGATGGTGGCTTTGTAGACCGGATCGCATTTGGGCAGCTTGATGCCAACGATAGCGTGGCCTGCTTCGTGGTAAGCGGTTTTTTCCTTCTGGTCGGCCGTCAGCACCATGGAACGGCGTTCCGCACCCATCATGATCTTGTCCTTGGCCTGCTCAAAGTCGAGCATGGCCACGAAACGGCGGCCCACGCGGGCGGCGGTCAGGGCCGCCTCGTTCACCAGGTTGGCAAGATCCGCACCGGAGAAACCGGGTGTGCCGCGCGCGATGATGCGCAGATCGACGTCCGGACCCAGCGGTGTCTTGCGGGCGTGCACGCCGAGGATTTTCTCCCGACCCTTGATGTCGGGGTTGCCCACGGTGACCTGACGGTCAAAACGACCGGGGCGCAGCAGCGCAGGGTCCAGCACGTCCTTGCGGTTGGTGGCGGCGATGATGATCACGCCTTCGTTGGCTTCAAAGCCGTCCATTTCGACCAGCAGCTGGTTCAGCGTCTGTTCGCGTTCGTCATTGCCCCCGCCGTAGCCTGCGCCACGGTGACGGCCCACGGCATCGATTTCGTCGATGAACACGATGCAGGGCGCGTTTTTCTTGGCTTGTTCGAACATATCGCGGACACGGGATGCACCGACGCCAACGAACATTTCCACAAAGTCGGAACCGGAGATGGTGAAGAAGGGCACGCCCGCCTCCCCCGCGATGGCGCGGGCCAGCAGGGTTTTACCGGTACCGGGAGGGCCTTCGAGCAGCGCACCTTTGGGGATCTTGCCGCCGAGGCGGGAGAATTTCTGCGGGTTGCGGAGGAATTCAACGATTTCCTCAAGCTCTTCCTTGGCTTCATCGATGCCCGCGACGTCGTCAAAGGTCACGCGGCCATGCTTTTCGGTCAGCATCTTGGCTTTGGATTTGCCAAAGCCCATCGCGCCGCCTTTGCCGCCGCCCTGCATGCGGTTCATGAAGTAGATCCACACACCGATCAGCAGGAGGATGGGCAGCAGGGACATCAGGAAGGTCTGGAAACCTGATTGCTGCTGCGGTTTGGCCGACAGCGGCACGTTGTTGTCGATCAACAACGAGGTGATTTCCGCGTCACCCGGTTTGATGGACACCAGTTCCACCCCGTCGGTGTTGCGGAAACGGACCTGTTCACCGTCCAGAGTGACCGCCCGGACCTGTCCCTGCTCAACCGCGTCGACAAATTCGGAATACGTTACCTCATTGGTCTGCATGTTGCCGCCAGACCCGGTAAACAGGTTGAAAACGGCCAGCATGAGAAGCAGCAAAATGGCCCAGAAGGCGAGGTTGCGCATATTGCCCAAGGGAATTCTCCTATATCACGAGGGATGCGATATCGCATGACCCACAGGGTCCTACCATGACGGCACGACCTTTGGGGTTAAGATAGACAGCATTTCCCCGCATTCAATGCGTAAGTAGTGCGGCAAAAAAGGTCTCATCACCGCCATCCACCTCCGCATGCCAGTTTTGGCCTGTCCCGGCAAGGGGGGCGGAAAGCAACTCATCCTTGTGCCAGATGGACGGGGTGGAGAGCAAAACCGGGTGCGGACGGCCGCAGGAGCGCCAGTCGGGGCATTGCGCCAGCCCCTCTTCACCAAGCGCGCGGACCTCAAGATCGGAGGCCAATGCGCCGGGGTCGGAGGAGGTGATGCGCCAGCGCCCGTCCCAAAGCACATCCACCTTGGAGCGGATATTGGCCACAGCGTTGAATTCCCGGAAAATCCAGACGGCGCCGCCGACGCGGCGGGCGTGACATCCTTCGGCTGTCCCGGCCTGCCCACGCCGCAGCCCTTTGAGCACGGACATCACCGCTTGCCTGCGGGCGGGATAGGCCTCCCCGGAGATCCAGTTCATGGCGCGCACCAGCAGACGGCGCTGCACCTCGTCCGGCATCAGCCGCATCTTGCGGTCGTCCACGACCACCGCGCCGCCATTCACGTAGATACTGTCACGCGCAGCCAGAAACGTTTGCCATTCCAGTGCTTTGCGGGCCTCAAGCATATTGTCGGCCACTTCGGCAAGCCCGCAAACGGTGATGCCCAACGGCTCCAGCGCCTCAAGCACCTTGCGCGCCCGGATGCGTTCGAAGTTTTCGTTTTTGTTGCTGGGGTCTTCGATCCAGGGCACATCGCTTTGGATCAGGTAATCGCGCAGGTCAGAGCGGCTGGCCCCCAGCAAAGGGCGCACCCATGTCATGCCCTCCATCACCAGCCGTCGCTTCATGCCTGAAAGGCCGTCTACGCCAGACCGGCGGGCCAGGCGCATCAGGACCGTTTCGGCCTGATCATCCGCCGAATGGCCGACCGCGATCGCCTCCACGTCATGGCGGCGACCCCAATCGGCCATCATGCCATACCGCGCCCGACGTGCAGCGTCTTGCAGGTTCCCGGATCCGTCCCAGCCTTCCCAGTGCAGAACATCATGCAGCAGGCCCAGCTTGCCGCAGACATCGGCGACCATCTGCGCCTCTGACGCGGCTTCCGGCCGCAGCCCGTGATCCACGGTGACCACCCGCAACCGCGTGCCGTGCAGGGTACATAATTTGTGCAGCAGATGGAGCAGCGCCATGGAATCGCCCCCACCGGAGACCGCCACCCCCAAAACAGCGGGTGGCCGCGGAAGGAAGGCATCGGCAACCTGTTGTGTGAGGCGGTTTTGCGGCATCAGATCAGTTTGAACAACTCAGGGCGCGTTGTTCAGCCTCGGCCCGGGCGACTTCGGGGCTGGCGGGAAAGCGGATTGCAACCTCGCTCAGGGTGACGCAGGCCTCCTGGGTTTGGCCAAGTACGCCCAGGGCACGGCCGAGTTCGGTAAGGGATGTGGGGGCCAGCGGGCCTTCGGGTGACGCGCTGAAGCTGGCCAGAAAGGCGCGCGCCGCTTCGCGGGTGTCGCCCAGCCCGACCAGCGCTTCACCGCGCCGCAGTTCGGCTTCGGGGGCTAGCGGTCCGCCCGGATAGGTCTGATTGAAGGTCGCAAAGAGGTCCGCGGCGGCACGAAAGTCACCTGTGGCGAGCACCTCCTTGGCCCGGTCAAAATCGGCAGCCTCGCTCACGGCCAGCGACGAGGTATCGACGCCGCCGGTCTGCGGTGACGTTGGGGCCGGGGTGGGCGCGGCCACAACAGGGGTTTCCGTCGGGCCGCCCAAAGTGGTTGTTTCACCCAGAGCAGCCACATCGCCGCCTTCAAGCTCCACCAGACGGAATTCCAGATCACCGATGCGGTTGGTGCCGTCCGCGACGATGCGGTTGACGCGGTTTTCCAGTTCCTCGGTCTTGGACGTCAGCCGTTGCAGTTCGCTTTCCATCGCGGTCATGCGTTCCAGCACGGTGGTGCCTGCGGTGTTCACGCTGGCGCCCCCCGTGGTGGACAGCTCCCGACGGAGTTTTTGCACTTCGACAAACAGCACGTTCAATTCCTGCCGGATGTCGGCAAGGGTCTGCTCGTCCTGGGCCTGTGCCGGCCCGAGGGACAGGTTCAGCGCCAGAACGGCCCCTGCTATGATGCGCAATGTTCTCATGGCTATCCTTAACTGGCCTTAGCTGGTCAGCCCTCCGGCCAGCACCGTGACGGCGCGGCGGTTCTTGGCATAACAGCTTTCATCCGAGCAGATCTCAATCGGGCGTTCCTTGCCGTAGCTGACAACACGCATGCGGCTGCCGGGGACGCCTTTGGAGACCATGTATTCGCGTACTGCATTGGCGCGGCGTGCGCCAAGGGCGACGTTGTATTCGCGTGTGCCCTGCTCATCCGCGTGACCTTCGATCACGGCCTGATAATCCGGGTTGGACAACAGCCACTGGGCCTGCCCATCCAGCGTGATCTGCCCTTCGGGCGTCAGGTTGGATTGGTCCACTGCGAACAACACCCGGTCGCCGATGGTCTGCTGGAAATACGCAGGCGATGTGGGATCGCTGGCGCTGCCGGGGACGATGCCGCCGTTCAGGGCGTTTGCCGATCCCGCGCCCGCCCCGGTGCCATCCGCGCCAAAGCGCGCAGGGTCGGTACAGGCCGCCAGGCCAAGTGTTGCGATCAGGAGAGGGACTGTCAAAATCCGGTTCATGCTACTGCCTCGTTTCCGATATTTTTTATTGAGACCTGATTAGCAGGTCCGCCACGTTTTGGGAACAAAACTCGGACCTGCGGGTGTTTACTTTTGCAAAGGCGACCAAGAGGGGTCTGATCCGCCTTCGGGTGTGGGCACAGGGCGCAGATTGCGGCCCGAGATGTCCACGGAATAGAGCGTGGAGGATCCGCCCGCCCCTTGGGTTTCGCGCGCAAACATGATCACCCGGCCATTGGGCGCCCATGTGGGACCTTCATCAAGGAAGGAGGCGGTCAGCAGCCGCTCTTCTGAGCCATCAAGGCGCATCACCCCGATGTGGAAGCGCCCGGCGTTCTGCTTGGTGAAGGCCACCAGATCCCCGCGCGGGGACCAGACAGGTGTGCCGTACCGCCCCTGCCCGAAGGAAATTCTTGTGGCTTCTCCGCCAGTTGCGGGCATCACATAGAGCTGCTGCGTGCCGGAGCGGTCGCTTTCAAAGACGATTTTGCTGCCATCGGGAGAGAAGCTGGGCGCGGTTTCGATGGACGGCGTATTGGTCAGGCGCACCGATTGGCCTGAGTTGATGTCCATCGTGTAGATGTCCGTATTGCCGCCCTGCGTCAGCGAAAAGACCACCGTCTGCCCCGAGGGGGAGAAGCGCGGCGCAAAGCTCATCGTGCCATCGGCACTTTCCAGCACGCGCCGCTGTACCGACCCGATATCGAGCACGTAGATACGCGGAAATCCGCTTTCGTAGCTGGTGTAGAGCACGCGATCACCAGAAGGTGAAAAGCGCGGCGCCAGCACAATCGCGCTGGAATCGGTCAGGAACTGCACGTTCGCGCCGTCATAATCCATGATCGCCAGCCGCTTTTTGCGCGCGTCCTTCGGCCCGGTTTCAGAGACATAGACAACCCGGCTGTCGAAATAACCGCTCTCGCCCGTAATCCGGCTGTAGACCGCATCGGCCACCTTATGCGCCATGCGCCGCCAGCCATCGGTCGTGCCGGAGAATTGCAACCCATCCCCCAGTTCCGCACCCGAGAACACGTCATAGAGGCGGAATTTCACCGTCAGGTTGCTGCCAGAGACGTTCACCGCGCCGGTGACCAGTGCCTGCGCATTGATCGCTTTCCAATCGGCGTATTGCACCTCGGCGTTGAAGTCGCTGACCGTGGAGATGAAGGCGCTGGCGGGGATTTCCCGGAACAGACCGGTGCCGATCAGATCCTGCGCCACAACGCGCGCCAGATCATTGGCAAGCTGTCCGGCTTCGGCGCTTTCGGGCTGAAAGCTGGGCACCGCAAAGGGCAAAGGTTCGATCACCCCTTCGGTGATCTCGATCCGCAGAGGGCCTTGCTGGGCCTGCACCTGACCTGCAACGGCAACAATCATCGCCAGACAGAGGGTTAAAATCCTGATACTCATATTACCTGCATCCTTTCGGGGCTGAACCGGGTCATAGTATTATGGGACATTCGGGAAGTTCGAGGGGAAGTTTGCCAATGTTACAGCCCCCGGCAGGGGATTGCCGGTCATCTGCCATGTAAGGCGCGCGCATCATCTGCGCCGCATCTCGTCTGGGTTGAATGTGATCTCGATCTCTTTCCACTGTTCGTATTTCTCCGCTGGCAGTTGATAGCCGCGCGCCCCGCAGCGGATGATCGCACGCCGGGCGGCTTCAAACGCCTGCCGCGCGCCCGCCTCGGATCCGCCGTCGCGCCCTTCCAGCGTGATGGAGCCGGTGATCGGCGTGCCGTCCGGGTTCATCGACACGCTGACAATCACGGTGGTGCTGAGCGCATCGGAAGACAGCGAGCCCACGTTCCAGCATTGGGAGACCGCCACCCGCAGGCTGTCACGCTCTCCTGCGGACAACGGCGGACCGCTTGGGGCGGCGGGCGTGTCTTCTGCCGTTTCGGTCTGCGCTGCGGCCACAGCAGCGGCAATTGCGGCGGCATCGACGTCTGTTTCTTCCTCTGTCGGGGTTTCAGTCTCCGCAACCTGCGGTGCGGGGGCTGCGGGCCGATCCGGGCGGCGGCCCGGTGGGCGAATGGAGGCGGCGGGTGCCGCGGTGGCTTCGGTGACAATCTCTGTCGTGGCCGCTTCGGGGGCGGTGGCCTCCTGCGGCTCCTGCTCCACCGCTTCGCCTTGCGCGTCCGGGGCGACGGCCTCCTGCGCCACCGGGTCGGGCGTTGCATCGGGGTCTGGCTGGGCCACGGGCTCTGGGGCCACCCGCTCCACATCTTCGGGTGCGGCTTCTTCGGCGACATTGGGCACCAGCACGGCCTGATCGCCGATGGGTTCCGACAGATCAGGCGGCGTGTCTTCCACTTCCGCTTCGGGCGGCAGGGCGGCTTGTTCGGTCACATCGGGGGCAGGATCGGGGGGCGGCGTTTCGGCCTGCAAGGGTTCGGGCTGTTCAATCACCTCATCCGGTGTGGCGGTCAGATCGGGTTGTTCTTCCTCCACCACAGGCTGCACAGGCTGCGCCACATCGGTGGTGGAACTGGGCGGCTTTTGCGCGGCCAGCAGCGCCTCGAACTCAGCGCCCGAGACCATGGAGACCGATTGCGCCTCAAACGGTGGCGGTTCAGAAGCGAAAATATCGCCCAGCAGCAGCCAGCCGATCAGCAGCGTATGCCCCGCACCAGAGATGACATGCCCGGTACCCACCGATCATTCCCCTGTTGTCGGACGGCCATCCAGTGCAGGCCCACCGATGTCCGTCACAAGTCCGATGTTGGAAAAGCCGCCCGCGTTGAGCGCGCCCATCACTTCCATCACCTGCGCATAGGGCACGGCCCCATCCGCACGCAGGAACACCCGGTCGCTGGTGCGCTCAGCGGCAATGGCGCGCAGACGCACGACCAGTTGATCGCGCGCCACCGGGGTTGTCTGGATCTGCACGGCGCCGTCGGCGGTGACAGTCACGGCCAGGGGTTCTTCCTGATCGGCAGGCAGGGCGCCTGCGGCGGTACGCGGCAGTTCCACCGGCACGCCCACGGTCAGCAGGGGGGCGGCGACCATGAAGATGATCAACAACACCAGCATGACGTCCACGAAAGGTGTGACGTTAATCTCGGACATCGGCGCGCTGCGGCGTCTGCGCCGCCGGCGTTTGCCGCCGCCGCTGTCGGATTTGACCACTCCGGCACCCACGGCTCAGCTGTCCAACTGGCGGCTGAGGATGGTGGCGAATTCGTCCGAGAACGCCTCATGCTGGGTCAGGATGCGGTCACTGTCTGCCGTCAGCTTGTTGTAGAAAATCACTGCCGGGATCGCGGCCAACAGGCCCAGACCTGTTGCCAGCAGAGCCTCCGCAATACCCGGTGCCACAACGGCAAGGTTGGTGTTCTGCTGCTCTGCAATCTCGATAAACGCATTCATGATACCGATCACGGTGCCGAACAGCCCGATAAACGGCGCAGAGGACCCAACCGTGGCCAGCACTGTCAGCCCCTTCTGCAAACTCTCGGCCTCCTTGGAGATCGCTACGTCCATGGAGCGGTCGATCCGCGCGGTGGCGCCGGGGATCAACCCGCCATCCTCGCGGTGCGAGCGCCGCCATTCGGTCATGCCTGCGGCAAAGACCTTCTCTGACGGCCCATCGGGAGAGGCGCCAATGGTGTCAAACAAGCCATCCAGCGGCTCCCCGGACCAGAACGCCTGATCAAAGGCTTCCGCTTCGGCCCGTGCGGCGCGGTATTGCAGCATCTTCTGAACGATGATGGCCCAGGACCAGAAGGAGGCGAGGATCAGCATGATCATCACCAGTTTCACGGTCAGTGTCGCGCGGGCAAACAGCCCCCACATGGAGAAATCGACCTCATGCGCGAGGGCGAGCGCCTCTGTTTCCATTATTCCCACTCTTTCCTGTGCCTGCCGTTGGTCTGGCAGCCTGCCGCCTCGGCCCTGATTTTCGGGCTCAATTTGGGCGCAATGTAGCGAGAAACAAGGGGATTGGCTAGACGTCGTCGCGTACTAACCGGTCACATCGAGGTGTGAGCGAACTCTTGCTGGAAGGCGCACGGGTTTTCCTTCGGTCGACATCGACACTGCGGTGACCTTGGAGCGGAACAAAACCGTGTCGTCGCGCCAGACTTCCTGATCAAACATCCAGCGCACGGCGCCCTTGGCATAATGCGTGGTGCGCACTTCCAGCCGATCCCCAAAGCGCGCAGGCGTGATGTAATCCGCCTCCACCCGGGTGATGGCAAAGACGATGCCTTCCGCGCGCATGCTGCGCTGATCCAGCCCCATCTGTTCGACAATGTCCGACCGGGCGCGTTCGATATAGCGCAGGTAATTGGCGTAATAGACGATGCCCGCCATGTCGGTGTCTTCATAGAAGATGCGGATCGGGAAGGTGTGGCTCATTGCGGGGTCTCCATGCGGGCGGCAAGGCGCAGGGCAAAGGATGGATCCTGTGCGGCCACGGGCAAGACCGGATCATAGGCCGCGCGCAACAGGCTGGCGATATCGGGGCGCAACACGGTTGTCTCCCCCGCCACCATCAACGCGGAGCTGTCCTGAAACGCGGTGTCAGACCACAGCACCATCGACTGCACAATCTGGCTCAGCGCCAATGTCTGGGCCGGCACATCGCTCAGGTGCTGATCCATGCGCAGAAACACGAAACAGGCCTTGATCGCCCCTGCGGGATCAAACCGGAAAAAGCGGTACTGGTTCGCTTCCGCCTTCTCCAGCCGCGCCACCAATGGCCCCAGATCCGGCACCAGCCGGTCCATGCCGGGCACCTCGATCAATTCCTGCCAGTCGGAAAAGAAGAAGACCATCAGGTTGCTGCCCAGCTCGGCGTCCATCTCACCCATCTCGTGTCCGGCAAGCTCACAGGTCGCCTCAATCGCGCCTTTCACAACCGCCAGCGTGGCATCATCCACACCAAAGACCACCGGACAAATCGGCCGCCCCCAGCGCGCAAAGGCAAACTGCCCATCTCCGCGCGTAAACAGCGCCTCTATCTCAGCCACATCCATCGCATCTTCCAAATGGTTCAAAAAACCTCCCCGAAGGGCTAAAATCTCTTGTCTTCGGTCTCAACCAAAAAGATCACTCTGCCCCTTGGGCGCGGCCATCCCCAAATGCGTCCAGGCCTTCGCGGCCAGCATCCGCCCGCGCGGCGTGCGCTGGATCAGACCCTGCTGCAACAGGAACGGCTCAATCACCTCTTCCAGCGCATCCCGGCTCTCGCTCAGAGCCGCCGACAGGGTCTCTATCCCTACAGGGCCGCCCTGATAATTCTCTGCGATCAGCTTCAGATACCGCCGGTCCGCGCCATCAAGGCCCAGCTTGTCCACGCCCAGCCGGGTCAGGGCCATATCAGCCAGCGCTTGCGTCACCCGCCCGTCGCCTTCGACCAGCGCGAAATCCACGACCCGGCGCAACAGCCGTCCGGCAATACGTGGCGTGCCGCGCCCGCGTTTGGCAATCTCGCGCGCGCCCGCTTCATCGGCCGGGGCGCCCAGCTTGCGGGCGTTGCGTTCGACAATGATGAACAGCTCATCCTCGGAATAGAATTCCAGCCGTGTGGGGATGCCAAAGCGGTCGCGCAGCGGGGTGGTGAGCAACCCCATGCGCGTTGTGGCACCGACCAGGGTGAAGGGCTGCAATTCGATCCGCACGGTGCGCGCAGCGGGGCCTTCGCCGATCACCAGATCCAGCTCGAAATCTTCCAGTGCCGGATACAACACTTCCTCCACCGCCGGGTTCAGGCGATGAATTTCGTCAATGAAGAGCACATCGCGCGCTTCCAGATTGGTCAGGATCGCCGCGAGGTCCCCGGCCTTGGCCAGCACCGGGCCGGAGGTCATGCGGAACCCCACGCCCAATTCGCGCGCCATGATCTGTGCCAGCGTTGTCTTGCCCAGACCGGGCGGGCCGTGGAACAGCGTGTGGTCCATGGCTTCTTCGCGCTGGCGGGCGGATTGGATGAACACCTTGAGGTTCGCGCGCGCTTCTGCCTGCCCGACGAATTCGTCCAGCATCTGCGGACGCAGGGCGCGGTCGAAGTCCTCAGGCAGCGGGTCGGGGCGCACGGTGGGGTCGATCTCGGTCATTGGCAGCTTCCCGTAGGATGGGTGGTTCTTGCACCGCAAGGTTCACCCATCATCCCTACCCCTTCGGGGCCAGGAGTTTCAACGCCGCGCGGATCAGGGCGGGCGTCTCGGCCCCGGCGTTTTCGCCCGCGGCTTGCGCAACGGCCCCTGCGGCATCGCCGGGGCTGTAACCGAGGTTGCCCAAAGCCGACAAGGCTTCAGCCTGCGCGCTGCTGGTGGGGGCGGCTGTCACGGGGGGCGGTGCGGCGGTTTCAATTACCTCGACCTGTTCTTCCCCCTGCGCCTGCGCCAGCGATCCGGCCATCGCCATCACGCCCGGTGCCTTGTCCTTGAGGTCCAGCACCACGCGCTGCGCGATCTTGGGGCCCACGCCCTTGGCCGCTTTCACCGCGTTCCAGTCGCCTAGCGCAATCGCGCGGCTGACCCCATCGGGGCCAAGTGTGCCGAGGATCGCGAGCGACGCCTTGGCCCCCACCCCCTGCACCGAGGTCAGCAGGCGGTGCCATTCCTTTTCCGCCAGCGTCTGAAAGCCAAATAGCTGCAACAGATCTTCCCGCACCAGCAGATCGGTATAGAGCGCCACGACCTCTCCCACACCGGGCAGTGCCGCCATGGTCCGTTCCGAGCAATAGACCAGATACCCCACGCCCCGCACGTCGATCAGCACGTGATCCACAGTGCGGTAGTCGATGCGTCCGGTGATCTTGCCAATCATGCGCTGGCCCTCATCACGGCCGCCGCCAGCCCGCCTGCGGGGCCGTGGTGGGCGTGGCAGATCGCGATGGCCAGTGCGTCGGCGGCATCGGGGCCGGTGATCTCGGCCCCCGGCAATTGCATCTGCACCATATGTGCCACCTGTGTCTTGTCCGCGTGGCCCACGCCCACGACGGTCTTCTTGATCTTGTTGGGCGCGTATTCGCCCACGCTCAGCCCTGCCTGTGCGGGCACCAGCATCGCGATGCCCCGCGCTTGTCCCAGCTTGAGCGTGCCTGCGCCATCCTTGTTGACAAAGGTCTGTTCCACCGCCGCCGCCTGCGGCTGGAACCGGGCAAACACATCCGTCAATTGCCCGTGCAGCGACAGCAGCCGCGCGGCCAGATCATCGCCCTGAGACTGACAGACCCCGTTCGCGACGTGAATCAGTTTGCTGCCCGCCACGTCAATGACGCCCCATCCGAGGTTGCGCAGCCCCGGATCTATGCCGATCACTCTGATCATCTGCCCACCCTGCCCAGATTTGTTGCTTTTTTGATGCACTAGCACGAAAGGCGAACATCCGACAAACAAAAAGGCGTGGAAACTGTTTTGAGCGAATTGCGACATCGCCCATGTCGCAAATGCTGCACATGCAACATCCGCGCCTTCGAGAGCGCTAAAAACGACATTCATTGTGGCCAATAAGTGTATAATTTACGGCAGGTTAACTCTTTTTTTCAGCCATGCAGAAATTGCATATCACATTTGCAATTCGGGCCATTGCCGAACGGTCCGATGCCCCCTATCTGCCAATCACGACGTTGGACAGACCAACACCACACTCAAACAGAAGGACGGCTCACATGGCAGCTTTTGACACCACCCGCACCACATACGGCTCCGCAAGTGCCGTATCCAAATTCGGCTCTTTCCTGGCCTCGCTTGTCACCGCAGTTGTGGCATGGCGCGACGCCGCGATGACCCGTAAGGCCCTCAACAGCCTCACAGACCGTGAGCTGGAAGACATCGGCCTGCTGCGCAGCGACGTAGACAACGTCGCCAAGTCGCACTTTATCCGCTAATCCTGCGGATCGCCCCTGGCAGAAGCCGGGGGCACAGGCACAAAGCCGGGGGCAAGACACAGCAAAAGCCGCGCCTGAGAGATCAGAGCGCGGCTTTCTCATGTCCGTGTCCGGACATGCTTGGGCGTCAGACCTCCCCCCAGAGGTCCGACAGGGAGAACTTATCGCAGGATCGGGCCTGCCATATCGGCCAGCTTCTGGGTGATCGGATCAACACCCAGAACAAATGCCCCGGCCTGTTCAATCACGGTGCCCTCTTTCATGCCAGCAAGGCGATCGCCGTATGCGTCGGGGCCGGATGCCGCCAGCATGAAGGCTTTGAAGGCGAAAAAGCCCAGTGCCACCAGCAAAAGGAATGTAATTCCGGAGGTGCTGCGGGCGCGGCGTGCTTTTGGTGTGACGGTGATCAGGCCGTCTTTGCCCACTTTCGTGGTGTACCCATGAGTCATTTGCTCATGTTTGCGCCCCAGCTTGCCCAGGCGCTTGGTAAAGTGATCGTGTGTCTCAACCATGACAGACTCTCGTAACAAACGGCCCCCACCGCTGCTGAGCCTTGTTTGGAACACAAATGTGGCAATATCTGGGCAAATGCGTCAAATAGACTTCAAAACCCCATCAAATCAGGTATTTCTTTGCAGGGTGAGGGTCGTCCAGTCGACAATGCTATCGCGTTGCACAAGATTGATGCCAGATCGTGCATAAACCTCCACCACATTGTCGGCTTGTTCGTTGAGAATCCCGGATAGAATCGCATAACCGCCCGGTTGCAGGGCCTGCGCCATGTCCGGCGCAAGGGCCACAAGCGGTCCTTTGAGGATATTGGCAAAGACCAGATCAAAAGGAGCGGCCTGCGCCAGCACTGGGTGGTCAAAGCCTGCGGCTTCGACACAGGTCACCCTTCCGTCCAGCGCATTGGCGGTCACGTTGGCTTTTGCGACGTCCACGGCCACCTCATCAATGTCGCTGGCCAGCACCGGAGCGTCCCAGATGCGCGCAGCGGCCATGGCCAGCACCGCGGTGCCACAGCCGATGTCGACAACCCTGCGGCCAATAAAGCCGTCCGTGGCCAGCCGGTCCAGCGCGCGCAGGCACCCCAGCGTCGTGCCGTGGTGCCCGGTGCCAAAGGCCATGGCGGCTTCGATCAGCAGGGGTTCGGCATCTGCGGGGACTTTGTCGGCGTCATGGCTGCCGAAGACAAAGAACCGACCCGCAGCCACCGGTGACAATTCGCGGCGCACATGAGCGACCCAGTCGGTTTCGGGCAGTTCGGACACGGTGAAGGGTTTGGCCCCCATCGCGGCGGCCAGCAGCGCCAGTGCGCCGACGTCGGGGCTTTCCTCAAAATACCCTCCGACTTCCCACAGGCCGGAGCCGTCTTCCATCTCAAACACGCCGACGCCGGTGGGGGGTGGGTCCATCCGCTCCATCGCGTCGCCGAGTTTATAGGCGGGGTCGCGCCCCTCAAGGGTGGTGAGAGCGGTGAAAGTGGGCATCAGCGTATCCTGTGTCTGTCGGGGTTCGGGTAGGGCCGTGGGCGGTCAGGGTCAAGCGTGACCGGCGGGGTTGCGCGCAGCCCTGCCACATAGGACCACCCCCAGATTGCGGCCAGCGTGCCCATCAGCGCGCCTGCCAGTGCCTGACCGTAGATCACGCCGGTTGCACCAAAGATCGGCGCAAGCCAGACCGCAGCGGGCCAGCTTACCGCCGCATCCTTGAGCCAGTTCACCAGGGTCGACCGTCCCGGTTTGCCCAGATTGTTGAACGCCGCGTTGGAGACAAAGAGCGCGCCCACGAAGATAAAACCGCCCACACCGACAAGGGTGAAGGCGCGCAGCACCTCTGCCCCTTGCGGCGGCAGTCCGAAGATCTGAATGATGAAGGGTGTCGCCAGCAGCAGCAGCCCCCATGCCACAACGGTATAGACCCCGCAGAACACCAGCGCATCACGGTAGGTGCTGCGCACCCGGTCGATCTGGCCCGCGCCGAAGTTCTGGCCGAAGATGCCGCCAATGGCGCCCGACAGCGCGAAGATGCCGCCAAAGACCACCACGGTCAGCCGCCCGACGACGGCCCAAGCCGCCACCGCCTCATCCCCGAACGCGGCCATCACGCCGGTCAGCAGGTAGTTGCCCACAGGTGTCGACATCTGGGTGGCGATGGCGGGACCTGCCACGGCCATGAAGGGCCACAGGATGCGGCGGAAGGTGCGCAGGCGGGGGCGTTCGACCAGCTGCATCTGGATGATGGCGAAATAGATGCCCAAGCCCATCAGCGCAAAGCGGAACAGCACCAGCCCGATGGCCGCGCCGTCCAGCCCCCAGCCGAACCCGAAGATCAGAATGGGGTCGATGATCAGCAGCACCAGACCGGACAGCAGCGTGATGTACATCGCCTTCGCGCCATAGCCATCCGCCCGCAGCGCGCCGGAGCAGAGCATTCCGCAGGACATCACCACCAGCGAAGGGATCGTGATTGCCAGATACCGCGCGGCAAGGCGCGCGGTTTCGCCCGTGGCGCCTGCCATTTCCACAAGATCATGCCGGAAGGTCACGATCAGCAGCGCCACAACCGCCTGAATGGACGCCGCGATCACAATACCCGCGCCGGCCTGCCTGCGGGCCATTGCCCGCTCTCCCTGCCCGATGCTGCGGGAGATCAGGGCGGTGGCGGCAATCATCAGGCCCACGCCGACGGAAACGGAAAAGAACTGGATCGCATAGGCAAAGCCGATGGCGGCCACAAGCTGCGGGTCGCCCAGTTGTGCAATCCACAGAAGGTTCGCGGCATCGACCAGAAAGACGAAGGTGATCCCCATGGCCCCTGTCGCGGTCATCCGCACCACATGTCCCATGGTGCTGCCGGTCAGGAACCTGCCCTCTGCCACGGGGCTATTCCGCGGCCTGGGGGATGGGTCTGGCGAAGATCGTCTCATTCCCCGGCGCGGGGTGGCGGGGGATCATCATGGCAAGGCAGAAGGAGGTGGCGGCCATGGCGGCGGCGAAGATGAACACCCCAGCGGGGGCTGCCAGCCACAGCAGGCCCAGTGGCAGGGGCAGAGCCACGGCAGAGATGTGGTTGATCGTGAAGGCGACGGCCGCAGTGGGGGCGATGTCAGCCGGATCAGCGATTTTCTGGAAGTAGGTCTTGAGCGCAAGCGCCAGAGCAAAGAAGACATGGTCGATCACATAAAGCGCTGCGGCAATCGCGAACCCCCAGCTGAAGTAATAGACCCCGCCATAACAGACAAAGACAGCGACCAGCCCCAGATACTCAAACCCCAGCGCGCGGCGTTCGCCAAAGCGGGCCACGACCCGGCCCATCACGGGGGCTGCGACCATGCTGACCACCAGATTGATCAGGTAGAGCTGGCCGACCTCATGCACATCGAAGCCGAATTTCTCGACCATCATGAAGCCTGCGAAGATCATGAAGATCTGCCGCCGCCCGCCTGCAATGAATTGCAACGCATAATACAGCCAGTAGCGTTTGCGCAGCACCATGCGTTTGTTTTGCGGGGTTGGCGCTTCGAATTGTGGATAGGCGATCATCGCGAAAACCGCGATCAGCAGCGTGATGGCGCCTGCGGTCATGTAGACGAAGTTATAGGAGAGGTCGAAGTACTCCCACGTGTTAATGATCAGCAGATAGGCCATGATCGTCGCGAAGGACCCGGCGGCCATCAACCAGCCCAGCATGCGGGGCGCGTCCTCGATCTTCAGCCATTGCAGTTGCAGGGACTGGTTTACCGTCTCGTAATAGTGAAACCCGATGGAGCTGAGCATGGTCAGCACCAAGATACCCCCGATTTCGGGGAATTGTGCGGTGAGAGCGGTCGCGGCCCCCAGGAGGATGAGAGAGACGAGCCCCAGCACCTGTTCACGCATGAACATGATGATGGCGATCACGCCAACGGCAAGGAAGCCGGGGATTTCGCGCACGAAGTGCAGCAGGCTGATGTCGAACCCGTCGAATTTTGCAACTTCGATGACGAAGTTGTTCAGCAGCAGCACCCAGACGCTGAATGCAATCGGCATGGCAGTTGCCATCAGGAACAGCAAAGCAACCGGGCGGCGCCAGAAGGGGAGGCTTTTTGCCTCTTCAAGAGTAACGAATTGAGCCATGCCCCAGCCTTACGCCTGTGCCATGCAAAAGACGAGGGCCGAGGTGCACATTGGTCTGCGCGTTTTTGCAGGGGTGGCGGTCAGGGCAAACCGGGGCGGCTGCGGGAGAGGGCTTCGGGCGTGACACCTTCGGCGGCGATGTCGTCGGGCAGTGGTGCGCCCCGTACCAAGGCGGCAGCGGCGCGCGCCAGAGCCGGGGCGGTCTGGATGCCGTAACCGCCCTGTCCTGCCAGCCAGAAGAACCCCTCAGCCTGCGGGTCAAAACCGGCCAGCGGGTCGCCATCGGGCAGGAAACTGCGCAGGCCCGCCCATTTGTGGTCGATGCGGCGGATGGGCAGATCGAAGGCGGTTTCGATCCGGTCGACGCAGATCGCCACGTCCATTTCCTCCGGCTGGGCATCGCAGGGGGCAGAGGGTGTGGCATCCGCCGGAGAGATCAGCAGCTGGCCTGCTTCGGGTTTGAGGTAGAAGGATTCCTCGGCATCCACAACGAGCGGGAGGGAGGTGACATCGGCGCCCTGCGGAGGGGAGACGATCAGCGCGGTGCGGCGTTTGGGAGTGAGGCCTGCGGGGGGCAGGCCTGCTTTGATGGCGATGGTATCGGCCCATGCGCCTGCGGCGTTGATGATGGTGGGGGCGGTGAAGGTGCCCTGGGGCGTGCTGACCTGCCAGTTTCCCCCATGCTGGTTGAGGGCGGTCACCTCTGCCTTGCAGTGCAAAACACCACCCTGCGCGCGCAGGCCCGCAAGGAAGTGCTGGTGCAGGCGTCCGACGTCAATGTCGGCGGCGGTGGCGTCGTGCAGGCCTGCGGCGCAATAGCCGGGGCGGAGGAGCGGGACAGCCTCTTCCACCGCATCGGTGGTCATCGGCGTGACGGCGGTGCCGAGTTCTGCTTGCAGCGCAGTGAGTGCCTGGGTCTGGTCATCGCGGGCGACAAAGACAACGCCACGGGGGGAGAGGAAGCTGTCTGTGCCATCTGGTGGTTGATTGAAGAACACGCCTGACGCCCGCGTCAGGGCACGGATCACGGGCGGGCCGTAGGCGATGGTATAGAGCGCGGCGGAACGCCCCGTGGTGTGGTAGCCCGGCTGCGCTTCGCGCTCCAGCAGCAGCACGCGGCGGTGGGGGGCGAGTTCCGCTGCGACGGAGGCCCCGGCGATGCCCGCGCCGATCACGATGATGTCGTATGTTGTGTCTGTCATGGCCGCCCCTTTTGGCGCGACAGTATCAAAGCAGAAACCGTTGGAAAGGGCCTCGTTTGCGTTTGCCCTGCTCTGTCAGTTTGTTAGCCTCGGGGCGATGAAATGGACGCTCTCCTTCTTTGCGGCGCTGGCGCTGCCACTGGCGGCATTGGCCGATCCCCTGCCCGCGCCGTTGACGGATGCGGATTTCCTGCCTGTGGACCCGGAGGAAGCCGCATTGGGGCGGCTGTTGTTTTATGATCCGATCCTGTCGGGCAACCGCACTGTGTCCTGCGCGACCTGCCACCATCCGGCGTTTGGGACCGGGGATGGTGTGTCACTGTCTATCGGGGATGGCGGCATTGGCATGGGGCCTGCGCGGCGTCTTGATCCGGAGAACCCGCCCGAGAAGCGCATTCCGCGCAACGCGCCTGCGCTGTTCAATCTGGGCGCGCGGCAGATGACGGTGCTGTTTCACGACGGGCGGCTGGAAGTTGATCCGGCACAACCCGGCGGCATCCGCACGCCGATGGATGCGGATATGGTGAGCGGTTTTGCCTCTGCCCTGTCGGCGCAGACGATGTTTCCGGTGCTGAGCCGGGATGAGATGGCGGGGTCCTGGAAGGAGAACGACGTGGCGCGCGCGGTGCGCCAAGGGGTGATCACCGGGCCCGGCGGCGCCTGGGATTTGCTGTCCCGGCGGGTGGCGGGCGTGCCTGCCTATGCGCAGGCGTTTGAAGCCACCTATGATCATGTGCGCGGGCCGGAGGACATTGCGTTTACCGATATCTCCAACGCGATTGCGGCGTTTATGGCGTTTGAATGGCGCTCTGACACGGCGCCCTTTGATGCGGTGTTGCGCGGGGAGGCGATGTTGGACGGCGAAGCGGCCCGTGGCATGGCGTTGTTCTATGGGGATGCGGGATGCAGCGGCTGCCACAGCGGGGCGCTTTTGACCGACAACAGCTTTCACGCGATGGGCGCGCCACAGATCGGGCCGGGGAAAGCAGCGACGTTTGAGACACACCAGCGCGACACGGGGCGGTTTCGGGTGACGGGTGATCCGGCGGATCTGTTTGCGTTTCGCACGCCCTCTTTGCGCAATGTCGCGGTGACGGGGCCGTATGGGCATGCGGGTGCGCATCGGGATTTGGCGCGGTTTGTGGCCGATCATGCGGCCCCTCGGGCCGGGTTGGCGGCATATGATCCGGCGCAGGCTGTCCTGGCAGGCGCCACGGCGGCGGATTTTGCAGTGATGCGCGACAAGACGGAGGTTGCGGCGATTGCGGCGGCGATTGGTCGGGAGGATCAGCCGCTTGCGGCGGATGAGGTGGCGGCAATCGTGGCGTTTCTGGAGGCACTGACGGATCCGGCGAGCGTGGCGGGGCGGCTTGGGGTGCCTGAGACCGTGCCGAGTGGGCTGGTTGTGGAGAAGGTGCCGTAAGGCGCTTCACCTTGGGCGGCGCGTTTGTGGCGTCTGGGGTGCAGGGATATTTTTGGCCAAAAAGAGGGGGCGGACGGTGACCTTGTGGCTTGTGCTGGTGTGTGAGGGGAGCGGTGCAGGCAACGGGTGGAGAAGGGGTGAGTGTTACTCGGGCTACGGCTTTTGCAGGAGACGGGTTTGATTGGCCCGGGTTTTGTGGGTGGAGAGGCTGCCATCTGGCCAGGTGACTGTAATCTTTGCTGCGGGGGCTGCGCCGAGGCCGATGTGCAGGGGCAGAAGGTGGCCACCCGCGTGGCCGCCGCCGATGATGCGTTGCAGGGTTTGGGTGCGTTGGGCTGTGGTGACGGTGATGGTGGCGCCGATGGCGTCCCGGTTGCCGCCCGGCTGGCGCAGGTCGATCTTGAGCCAGTTGCCGGTGTCTTGCGTCTCATTGCGGTAGAGCATCAGCGGCGCGCGGCGGTTGGTCACGATCAGGTCGAGGCGTCCGTCGCCATCGAAATCCGCGAGCGCTGCGCCACGTGACCGCTCCAGTGCCGCGACGCCTGCGCTCGCGGCGCGTTCGACAAAGAGGCCATCGGGGGTTTGCATCAGCAGGTTGTTGGGGTCACGGGTGGCCATGCCGGGCATCTGGTCCACGTTACCTTTGGCGATGAAGAGATCGGCGCGGCCGTCGTTGTCGATGTCGCCAAATTCCGCGTGCCAGCCGGTGGAGGGGCGGCCATCACCGCCCACATGCGGGCGTTGGGCGTAGGTGCCGATGCTGAAAGGCGCGCCTGTATACGTGCCGTCGGGCCCTGCGATCTGCAACAGCTGGTCGCCCATGGAAGTCAGCATCACCTCATCCCGGCCATCGCCGGTGATGTCGCGGCTGGCGATGCCCATGCCCCAGAGGGAGACGTTTTGCCAGCCGTCCTGCGCGCCAAGGAAACGGCGGCTGGCGATGTCCCACATCTGTTCATGCCCGCCGGAGACATAGTAGTGGCGGTCGTTCGACAAGCGCAGGCGTCGGGTGCCGGAGGCATCACGCGCAGCGAGGATCGACAGGGCGCAATAGCCGGGGGTGAGGGGCTGGGCGGTGTAGCTTTCCCCCGTGGGGCGCAGGATCACGTTGTGATCACAGGCTTCAAAGGGGCCGTCCGGGTCATCGCGGTCGACATAGTTGCCCACGGCCATGACGGGGCGGGCATCGTCCTCCCACCAGGCGGTGAAAGCGGTGCTCCACTGGTCGTGCCGGGGCAGGCCCCAGGAGGCAGTGGCATCCTCAAACCGGCAGTCGCCGGTGCCGCGCAGGACCACGTTTGGGCCAACCCGCAGGACAAAGAGGTCACGATGGCCATCGGCATCCATGTCGATCGGATAGGCGCCTGTGACCCCGGTCAACGGCGGGAGGGGCACCTGGGTAAAGGCGAAATCACCGTCGTTGCGGATCATGCGGGCAGGTGCGCTGCCGCCGGCGGCGAAGATGTCCGGGCGCGCGTCCCCGTTGCAGTCAAACACCGCCACACCGCCGCCGACAAAATGGGTCCAGCCGCCTTCGTACTGGTGCAGCGGCAGCGCCTGCGACATGTCCTGAAACATCGGATCAGCCGCAATGTTGCTTCCCACAAGGCAAGCCAGAAACGCGCAAAACCGCCTCACGCAGAAGACGCCTCTCCTGCCAGCAGGGTGTCGGTGAGGGCGGACAAGGCCAGCGCGGTGGCACCGCGCGCCCAGACCAGATCGCCACAGGGATGGATCGCGACTTCGCAGGGTTTGCGCCCTTCGGAGAGGGTCATTTCCTGCATCTCTTCCATGATCTCGGAGGCAAAGAGATTGCCGTGCTGCATCCGTTCGCCCGACAGGATGATCAGTTCGGGATCAAAGAGTTGCACCACATTCGACAGGCCCAGCGACAGATACCGCCCTGCCCGGCGGAAGATGGTGCGCGCTGCGGTCTGGCCTGCTTCGGCTTCGGCCAGCAGCACCTCAAGCACGTCCTGACGGCTGTGGCTTTCGTCAAAGGCAAAATCCAGCGCGGTGGCGGCTTCGCGGGTGAGGGCGTAATCGGCCAGATAGGCCTCCAGACACCCGCGCTGGCCACAGCGGCACAGCGCGCCGTCCAGTTGCACCTTGGTATGGCCCAGTTCCAACCCCATGCCATGGGCCCCGCGGTAGAGGCAATTGTCTAGCACCAGACCCATGCCGACCCCGTTTTCGATGGTCACAACGGCAAAGTCGGACATCGCGCGGCCGGCACCAAACCACAGTTCTGCAAGGGTCAGCATGTTGGCGTCGTTGTCGATGTAGACAGGTATGTTCAGCGCCTCAGCAAAGGCCCCGACCAGATTTTCGTCGCGGTTTTGCAGGAGCGAGGACCACATCACCAGTCCGGAGACCGGATCAATGATCCCCGGCATGCCGATCCCGACCGCCTGAACCTGTTGGCGCTCCATATCGTTCTGCCACAGCAAACGGTCGATCAGCGCCACGATTTCGGACATCAGATCCGGCAGGGACAGGCGTTTGTCGGACGCTGGCAGGGAGAGATCGGCAATCATCTCTCCGGCAAAGTTGGTCAGCACGGCGGTGTGGGTCTTGTAGGACAGTTTCAGACCGATCACATGTGCGGCTTCCGGCACCACGGCCAAGGCAACGGGCGGGCGGCCCCTGCCCTGCTCGCGCGGTGTGCCAACGACTTCGCGCAGGAAACCTGCCGCGATCAGATCCGCCGTCAGCGTGGTGGCGGACCCCGCAGAGATGTCGAGCGCGCGGGTGATGTCCGCCCGCGCGGCTTGTCCATTGGCGCGGACGTATTCGAACACCCGTTGGCGGAGTCCCCCCTTGCCTGCACGCGGTGCTTGCAAAAGCGGGCCATAGCCTTCAGCCTGCGCGGGTGGTGTTGGAGCCGTACCGTCCAAATTATTTAATCCCTAAATTAAAAATCATGGATTTCATCGTGATTTCCGGATTCATGGTAGGTTATGGGCGGAATTTCCACCTGACCAGAGAAATATTTGCCCATTTCTGATTTTTTTATTTTGACAACTGAAAAAAATAGAGCAGATTGGGGGCATGAGTCCACATGACTCGCCCCGGCACGCAGAGGTCGGGCTTATCCAGGGAGGATCTTATGTATAAGAATCTATTCGCAGCCGCCGCGACGGCTGTCAGCGTCGGCTTTGGCTCCATCGCCATGGCAGATGGCCATTCCGTTTCCGTCGGCGTCAGCTGGTCCAACTTTCAGGAAGAGCGTTGGAAGACAGATGAAGCGGCGATCAAGGCCGCGTTGGAAGCCGCAGGTGCGACCTATGTGTCGGCAGATGCGCAGTCTTCTTCGGCCAAGCAGTTGTCAGATGTTGAAAGCCTGATTGCGCAGGGTGTTGATGCGCTGATCATCCTCGCGCAGGACAGTGCCGCGATTGGCCCGGCTGTGGATGCGGCGGCTGCCGAAGGTATTCCGGTTGTGGGCTATGACCGCCTGATCGAAGACAACCGCGCGTTCTACCTGACGTTCGACAACGTCGAAGTGGGCCGGATGCAGGCGCGTGCCGTGTTGGCCGCCCAGCCCACCGGCAACTACGTGATGATCAAAGGCTCCCCCACCGACCCGAACGCGGATTTCCTGCGCGGTGGTCAGCAGGAAGTGTTGCAGGCGGCGATTGACGCAGGCGACATCACCATCGTGGATGAGGCCTATACCGATGGCTGGCTGCCTGCGAATGCCCAGCGCAACATGGAGCAGATCCTGACCGCCAATGACAACAAGGTCGACGCGGTTGTGGCCTCCAACGACGGTACGGCAGGCGGCGCGGTTGCGGCACTGACCGCACAGGGCATGGAAGGCATCCCGGTCTCCGGTCAGGACGGCGATCACGCCGCACTGAACCGTGTGGCACTGGGCACGCAGACCGTATCCGTGTGGAAAGACGCACGTGAGCTGGGCAAAGCGGCGGGCGAGATTGCCGTGGCCATGGCCAAGAACGATGGCGACATGTCCGCTGTTGAGGGCGCGCAGTCCTGGACCTCCCCTGCGGGGACGGAAATGACAGCTGTGTTCCTGGCCCCCGTGCCTGTCACCAAAGACAACCTGACGGCTGTGGTCGATGCAGGTTGGATCACCCAAGAGAAACTGTGCCAGGGCGTGACCAACGGTCCCGCGCCTTGTAACTGATTTCCTCCCTGCTCCGGCCTGCTGTTGTGCGGGCCGGAGCGCTTTTTCCTTGTACGCACGCGGCATTGCCGCCTCACGCTTCCCTCGCGAGGACACCCCCCATGTCAGACACATCCACCGCAACAGACGCCCCACCTGCGCGCCGCAGCTTCTGGCAGGCGCTTGATCTGGACACCCGCCTGCTGGGCATGATTGGTGCCTTTGTGCTGGTGGCGCTGGTGTTCAACGTGCTGACCGACGGGCGTTTTCTGACCCCGCGGAACATCTTTAACCTGACGATCCAGACCGTATCCGTGGCCATCATGGCCACCGGCATGGTGTTTGTGATCGTGACCCGGCACATTGATTTGTCCGTGGGCGCACTGTTGGCGACCTGCACTGCCGTGATGGCGATGACGCAGACATCTTTTTTGCCGAACGTGCTTGGGCTGGAGCTGGGCCATCCGATGATCCCGTGGATCACCATGCTCGTGGGCCTTGTAACCGGCGCGATCATCGGGGGATTTCAGGGCTATCTGATCGGCTATCAGGCGATCCCGGCCTTTATCGTGACCCTTGGCGGGTTGCTGATCTGGCGCAACGTGGCCTGGCACCTGACCGATGGGCAGACGATCGGACCACTGAACGAAACCTACATGCTGCTGGGTGGCATCAACGGCACGCTGGGGGTGTTCTGGAGCTGGGCCTTGGGGCTGGCAGCCGCCGTGGCCGCAGCCGTGGGTCTGATGTCCGCCCGGCGCACCAAGGTCAGCCATGGTTTTCCGGTGAAACCCCTCTGGGCCGAAGGCGCGATCATTGCGATTGTGGTCGCGGCCATCCTTGGGTTCGTGGCAATTCTCAACGCCTATGCTGTCCCCGAACGTGTTGTCGCGCGGGACTTTGAGCGTTGGGGCTGCGACGCCGCTGAGGGCTGTACGGCAGCCTATGGCATCCCCTATTCCGTGCTGCTGTTGATTGCTGTGGCCATCATCATGACCGTCATTGCCCAACGGACGCGATTGGGGCGCTATATTTTTGCGACGGGCGGCAACCCGGATGCGGCGGAATTGTCAGGTGTGAACACCAAGCTGCTGACGGTGAAGATTTTCGCCATGGTGGGTATGCTCTGTGCGCTGGGGGGCATCGTGGCCTCTGCCCGGCTGGGCTATCACACGAACGACATTGGCGTGCTGGATGAGCTGCGCGTGATCGCGGCAGCGGTCATCGGCGGCACGGCGCTGTCGGGTGGGATCGGCACGATTTACGGCGCGATTTTTGGGGCGCTGATCATGCAGTCGCTGCAATCGGGTATGGCGATGGTGGGGGTCGATGCGCCTTATCAGAACATCGTGGTGGGTCTTGTGCTGGTTCTGGCCGTGTGGATCGACATTCAGTATCGCAAATTGACGGGAGCGAAGTGATGAACACAGGGACCCCTCTTGTTGAGATGAAGGACGTCTCCATCGCCTTTGGTGGCGTGAAGGCCGTGGATCACGTGAGCATTGAGCTTTATCCCGGTGAAGTTGTTGGCCTTCTGGGCCACAATGGTGCGGGCAAATCGACGCTGATCAAGATGCTGTCGGGGGCCTACAAGATGGACAGCGGCCAGATCCTGATCAACGGGAAAGAGGCGCGGATCACCACGCCGCGTGATGCCCGCGATCATAATATTGAGACGATTTACCAGACACTTGCGCTGGCCGATAACCTTGATGCGGCCTCGAACCTGTTTCTGGGGCGGGAATTGACCACGCGGCTCGGCTTCGTGGATGACGCCACGATGGAGGCGGAGACGCGCAAGATCATGGCGCGGCTGAACCCGAACTTCAAAAAGCTGAAAGAGCCGGTGTCGGCCCTGTCTGGGGGGCAGCGGCAATCGGTGGCGATTGCACGGGCGGTCTATTTCAACGCGCAAATCCTGATCATGGATGAACCCACGGCAGCGCTGGGGGTGCATGAAACCGCGATGGTGGCGGAACTTATTCAGGAGTTGAAAAAGCAGGGCCTTGGCATCTTCCTGATCAGCCATGACACGCGCGAGATGATGGACCTGTGTGACCGGGTGGCCGTGATGAAAAACGGCAAGATGGTCGGTTCGGAACGGGTCGAAGACGTGACAGAGGATGACATTCTGTCGATGATCATTCTGGGCAAGAACCCCAAGGCCGCCGCGTGAGCTTTATCGGGCTGGATCTGGGGACATCGTCGCTCAAGGCGATTGTTCTGGATGATGCCCAAAACGTGCTGGCCGAACACCGCGTGGCGTTGACCGTGCAGCGGCCCCATGATGGCTGGTCCGAACAGGACCCGCAAAGCTGGTGCGATGCCACGTTGGACGCGCTGCGGGCGCTGGCAGCACAGGTGGACATGGCAGCGGTTGAAGGGATCGGGCTGGCAGGCCATCAGCATGGCGCGACGCTGATTGGTGCAGATGACAGGCCGCTCAGACCGTGCATGTTGTGGAATGATACGCGGGCGCATGCAGAAGCCGCAGCGATGGATGCGATGGCGGATTTTCGTCAGATCACGGGCAATATCATCTTTGCAGGCTTCACCGCACCCAAGGTCGAATGGGTGCGGCTGAATGAGCCTGATGTGTTTGAGAAAACAGCCAAAATCCTGCTGCCCAAGGATTATCTGCGGCTGTTCCTGAGCGGGGAACATGTGTCGGAGATGTCTGATGCCTCCGGCAAAGGCTGGTTGGACATCGGGGCGCGGGACTGGTCGGACAGGTTGTTGGCGCATAGTCACCTGAGCCGGGATCATATGCCAAGGTTGGTCGAGGGCAGTGCCGTATCGGCCGCGCTGCGCGCTGATCTGGCGGCTGAGCTGGGGATGCGGCAGGTGCCGATTGCGGGGGGTGCGGGTGACAATGCGGCGGCGGCCATGGGTGCCGGCGTGGTGACCGATGGCACGGCGTTTCTGTCGCTGGGCACGTCAGGGGTCCTTTTTGCCTCCAACGCCAGCTTTCGCCCGCAGGCGGAGACGGCTGTGCATACCTTCTGTCATGCGGCACCGAATACGTGGCATCAGATGGGTGTGATCCTTGCGGCGACGGACGCCCTGGAGTGGCTGGCGCGGCTGACAGGGCAATCTGCGGCTGAATTGACGACGGATCTGGGCGAGGTCACGGCCCCGCAGCGGACGTTGTTCCTGCCCTATCTGGGAGGGGAACGCACGCCGATCAACGATCCCAGGATGCGGGGGCAGTTCCTGCATCTGGATCATGCGACCGACGCCAAGGCGGCGGCGCGGGCGGTGATGCAGGGGGTGTGTTTTGCCTTTGCCGATTGCCGCGATGCATTGGCGGCAACCGGTACAACCATCGAGACGGCGCTGGCTTTGGGCGGCGGGTCACAGTCAGCCCATTGGCTGTCGATGATGGCCAGCACGCTGGGGATCACGCTGACGGTGCCAAAGGCCGGGGATTATGGTGCAGCGCTGGGTGCAGCGCGGTTGGGGATGCTGGCGGCGACGGGTGCGGCGCTGGCAGATGTCGCAACGCCGCCACCCGTGGCCCATGCACACATCCCCGACCCTGCCCTGCGCGCAGCGATGGAGGCGGGCCATGCCCGTTATCGCGCGGCCTATCAGGCGTTGAAAAACCTGTAACCTGCGGCGTGCTGTCCCTTTGACATTGCACGGGTGCGGGTCCACATCCTTGGTGACTGTTTGCAGGACTTACCCCCATGCCCAAGACGCCAAGCCCTTGTATTGACGTGTGTAAATACAAACGCGAAGGCCATTGCATTGGCTGCGCGATGACCAAGGCGCAAAAGCAGATTTTCAAATCCCTAAAAAAGGAAAGCCACAGGCAGGGATTTGTGCAGATGCTGACGGCACAGCAGGCGCAGCTCGGCAAATATGACCATTGGACCCGCGCCTATCTCAAGAAGCTGAAAAAGCGCAAGATCGTGCCGTTTGATTTCTTGCAGGACTAGGGTCTGTTGACGCAAAAGACCCGCCGTTTCGGGCGGGCCTTTGAAAAGCAGTGGGGGCGTTTTGTTACGCCAGATGCGACCGCAGGAACCATGCAAATTTCTCATGCTCCTGCCCGCGCGCGATGCACAGGTCTTCGGTCAGGGTATCGCCATGTTCGGCGGCAATCTCTCCCGCGCCCGCAAGGGTCGCGGCGAGGGTTTCCTGCGCGACCATCATCGCCTTGATCATCTCCTGATCCTTGGCGTGGCCGTCATGCTCGCTCACTTTGGAACGTGCGATCATGCCTGCCAACGTGCCTTCGGCATGGCCTTGCAACGCCTTGATACGTTCGGCCAGATCGTCCTGGGCGATAAAGTGATCCTCATAGATTTTCTGGAACAGGTCATGCAGCGGGCCGAAGGCCATGCCGGTCACATTCCAGTGGAAATTCTGCGCCAGCATGGTGGTCACGGCGGTTTCTGCGACGGATTGGTTCAGCGCCTCAACAATTTGGGTCTGGGCGTCAGTGGAAAGGGCGGCGGCGGTCTGTGTCATCGTATGCTCTCCTTTAAAAGTGAATGCTGGCTGGCTGAGAACGTGCTGGCTTGCACGCAATACATAAGGCACCGATCAGATTTGCCAAGATGTTTTTAGAATAATTCTAAAAAGCCTATCTACGCATCAAACCGCGCGCCAGAAACCCGATGGCGCGGCGGTGTTCGAAGGGAACGCGGCTGTTGATCAGGAAAGTGAAGCTGGCATCATCCGCCGCCTGCGCGGCCCGCAAGGCGGAGGTGAGCCAGGCTTCGTCGAACGACAGTTCAGGCACGCCCGGTCGGAAGAATACCGGCGCTGCGCCCCATGCCTGTGTCAGGCACCGCACAAAGGCGTCGGCAAAGACCGGTCGCGTCTTTTTCGGGGTGGTCGACAGCAGCGCGCAGGCTTTGAACACATCCGTGCGCGCCGCAGACCGGCACGAGAGGGCGGCCATGCGCACGTCCGCAAGGATGTCCAACATCTGCGCAGGCACCTGATGGGTTGGGCGCGGGCGGGACAGAGGGGTTCGGCGGAGGGCTGAGAGCATGAAAAGGCCATTGGCTTGGGTACCTGACAATATTAATCAGGAAATACGGCCTTTTCAAGTCTGTGATCTGCGGTTTGGCCTCTGCTCTATGCGCCGTAAGGCACCCAGATGCTTTTGGTCTGGGTGGCGGCGCGCAGGTATACCTCGCCTTCGGCCACGGCGTTGTTGTGCCAGTCCACCTGCCGACCATAATCCACAAAGCAGCGTTTGAGATTGCCGATGGAGTGTTCCTCCACCAGTGTTGACAATTCCGGCGCGCCAAAGGCCCAGACCGCGTCGACGTCATTATGTTTGGCAAGGGTGTCGGCCAGCGACATGGCATCCCCGGTCACGATGTTCAGCACGCCGGCGGGCACGTCGGAGGTCTCCATGACCTGGTAAAAGTCCGTCGCGGACAGCGGATGCGCCGCACTCGGGACGGCCACCACCCGGTTGCCCGTGGCGATCAGCGGGGCGACCATGCTGACGAACCCCAGCAAGGGCGCGTCATCCGGGCAGATCACGCCGACCACGCCCAGCGCTTCGGGAATGGCCAGTGCCACGCCCTGCATGGGGGGCAGATGCACCGCCCCTTCCCATTTGTCCGCCCAAGCGCCGTAGGTGAAGAAACGGTCGATAGCGGTGTCGACTTCGGCGCGGGCCTTGGCAGCGCTTGCGCCTGTCATCTCCCTGATCCTGCTGGCAAATTCATCTGCGCGGCCTGAGAGGTTTTCACCCAGATAGTAGAGGATCTGCGCGCGGTTATGGGCGGTCTTCTGGCCCCAGCTTTTGGCACCACGTGCAGCCTCTACCGCGTTGCGGATGTCTTTGCGGTTGCCGTCTCCAACCTCGCCCAATTTGTCGCCTTTGGGGGATAGGACGGGGATCGAATAATTTCCATCGGGCCGCGCCTGTTTGCCGCCGATAAACAGCTTCGGTGTGCGGTCGACCGCTTCCAGTTTCAGCCCTCCTGACGGTTTGGGCGCGCTTACCGGCTTGCGCATGGACAGCTTGCGCCACGCCCTCGGCTTGAGATAGCCGTAACAGCCCTCCCTGCCCCCTTCCCGGCCATAGCCGCTTTCCTTGACGCCGCCAAAGCCCACAGCCGCGTCCATCACATTGGTGGTGTTAACCCAGACGATCCCGGCCTCCACTGCTGCGGCCACGTCCATGGCTTGGCTGATCGTCTCGCTCCAGATGCTGGCGCTGAGGCCATAGCGCGAGTGATTGGCCAGTTGCACCGCTTCATCGAACGTGCGGAAGGTCATGGAGACGACGACCGGGCCGAACACCTCATCACAGGCGACTTCGGCAGTGGGTTGCACGTCCGTCAGCAGCGTTGGCGGGTAGAAGCTGCCGCCCTCGGGCATGTCGATATCGGGCTGGAACAGGGTCGCGCCTGCCTTGACGGCGGCATCGACCATCCCGCTGACGCGGGCGTGTTGATCAGGGGACACGAGGCTGCCCAGATCAATGCACTTGTCCATCGGGTTGCCCATGCGCAGTTTGGCCATGCGGGCGCGCAGGCGGGTGTGGAAATCCTCCGCCACGCCTTCCTGCACCAGAATGCGGGAGCCTGCGCAGCAGACCTGCCCTTGGTTGAACCAGATCGCATCGACCACCCCTTCGACAGCGGCATCCAGATCCGCGTCGTCGAAGACGATGAAGGGGGATTTGCCGCCCAGTTCCAGCGTCAGGGATTTGCCGGAGCCTGCGGTGGCTTTGCGGATCTGCTTGCCCACAGCCGTCGAACCTGTGAAGGCGACCTTGTCGATGCCGTCATGTTCCACGATGAGCGCGCCGGTTTTGCCGTCACCGGTGACGATGTTCAGCACGCCATCGGGCAGCCCTGCGGCCTGCGCCAGTTCCGCGAAGAGGAGTGCGGTGAGGCTCGTGTTTTCAGCAGGTTTCAGCACCACCGCATTGCCAAGTGCCAATGCAGGCGCAAGTTTCCATGACAGCATCAGGAAGGGGAAGTTCCAGGGGATCACCTGACCGACAACGCCCACGGGGTCATGGTCGGGAAAGGTCGTTTCCTGAAGCTGCGCCCAGCCTGCGTGGTGATAGAAGTGCCGCGCGGCCAAAGGGATATCAATGTCGCGGGTTTCGCGGATGGGTTTGCCGTTGTCGAGCGCCTCCACCACCGCGATCAGGCGCGCGTTGCGTTGGATCAGACGGGCAAGCGCATAGAGTTTGCGGGCGCGCGCCGCCCCCCCCAGCGCAGCCCATGCGGGTTGCGCTTTGGCGGCGGCCTTCACGGCGGCATCCACATCCGCCTTGTCGCCTTGGGACACTTTGCCCAGCAGCGCCCCTGTGGCGGGTTCCACGCTGTCAAACAACTTCGCAGGTTTGGTGAAACTGCCGTTGATGTAATGCCCAAACCCCTTGGCGTGGGTTTTCAGCCATGCGCGGGCCTCTGCATCACTCTCTGGGGCGGGGCCGTAGTCCATGGTGTCGAAATACTCTGATACGCTCATGGGTTTATCCAATCGGGTGGCGGTTGAGGGCGCTGTAGGCGCCGTCGAGGTGGTGTTCGAGCTGGCGTTCGATGTCCGCCAGCAGGCTGGAGGCGCCGAAGCGGAACCAGTCAGGATTGAGCCATGCGTCGCCGAGTTCTTCTTTCAGCAAGGCCAGATACATCACCGCGTCCTTGGCTTTGGAGACCCCGCCGGCGGGTTTGTAGCCAACCATTTGCCCGGTCAGCGCATGGTATTGGCGAATGGCGCGGAGCATCACCAGCGTGATGGGCAGCGTTGCGTTGACGGCTTCCTTGCCGGTCGAGGTCTTGATGAAATCCGCGCCGGCCATCATGCAGATCAAACTGGCGCGGGCGACGTTGCGCAGGGTCTTGAGGTCTCCGGTGGCGAGGATCGCCTTGACGTGCGCCTCCCCGCAGGCCTCGCGGTAGGCGCGCATTTCATCGTAGAGCGCTTGCCAGTTGCCCGTCAGCACGTGTTCACGGGTGATGACGATGTCGATCTCCTGCGCGCCATCGGCGACAGAGGCTTCGATTTCGCGGAGTTTGGTTTCCATCGGTGCAAGCCCTGCGGGAAAGCCCGTGGAAACGGCGGCAACCGGGATGCCCGTGCCCTTCAGCGCTTCGACAGCGGTGGCGACATAGCGGTGATACACACAGATCGCCCCTGTGGTGATCCCCCGGTCTGCCATGCCCAGCCGTTCAAGAATATCCGCCCGGACCGGTTGCGCGGCCTTGGCGCATAGCCGCTTCACCCGCCCCGGCGTGTCGTCCCCGTTCAAGGTCGTCAGATCAATGCAGGTCACCGCCTTCAGGAGCCATGCCGCCTGCGCCTCCTTCTTCACCGATCGCCGACCCGGCAGGGAGGCCGCGCGGCGTTCGGCGGCGGCGCGGTTCACACGGGCCGCTGCAACCAGCCCCAGATCCAGCGGCATGCCTGCGTTGCGGGCATGTGGGGGGGCGGTGTCCTGAACTTCTCTCAGACGGGTCATGGGTCCTCCATCGCGCGGGCGGCGCGTTTGGTTAGGGTCATAGCATCCGCCAGAGGGGCGTCAAAGTAAACATGGGCGTTGCGGCAGCTATGGGGCGTGTTGGGGGGACTTTACGTCAAGCCGGCTTTGGCGCAGAACTGAAAGCCAGCGACAGACAGGAAGACCGATGGCCAATCCCCTTTATGACACCCTTTATGGGTCGCACGCCGGCAAACAGGACGTGTTTTTGCATCTGCCGGATGGGCGCACCGTGACCTATGCCGCGTTTCTGGATCAGACCGCGCAAGTGGCCCATGCGCTGACCAGGATGGGGGTGCAGGCCGGGGACAGGATCGCTGTGCAGGTGGAGAAATCCGCCGAGGCGCTCGCGCTCTGCGCCGCGTGCGCGCAGGCGGGGCTGATCTTTCTGCCGCTCAACACCGCTTACACGGTGGAGGAACTGACCTATTTCATCGAGAACTCCGGGGCGGCGCTGGTGATCTGTGATGGCGCGCGGGAGGGGGATCTGAGCCCTGTGGCGGAAAGACTGGGCGCACGGACTGCGACGCAGAACGCGGATGGCTCTGGCAGTTTGATGGCACAGGCCGCGTCACAGCCAACCACCTTTGAAACAATTGCCCGCAGCAAGGATGATCTGGCGGCGTTTCTCTATACCTCCGGCACCACGGGGCGGTCCAAAGGCGCGATGCTGACGCAGGAAAACCTGCTGTCCAACGCGCAGACACTCACGCAGGAGTGGCGATTTACCGATCAGGATGTGCTGCTGCATGCTCTGCCGATTTTCCACACCCACGGTTTGTTTGTAGCGATCAACATCACGTTGATGGCGGGCGGCAGCATGATCTTTTTGCCCAAGTTCGATGTGGATGCGGTGATCGAGGGTCTGCCACAGGCGACGTCGATGATGGGCGTGCCGACCTTTTACACCCGGTTGCTGGATGACCCACGCTTCACGGGCGAATTGACCGCGCATATGCGGCTCTTCGTCTCCGGCTCCGCCCCGCTGTTGGCCGACACCCATGTGGCGTTTGAAGCCCGCACGGGCCACCGGATTCTGGAACGCTACGGGATGACGGAAACGAACATGAACACCTCAAACCCTTATGACGGGGATCGGCGCGCGGGCACCGTGGGACTGCCTTTGCCGGGGGTGGAGCTGAAGATCACCAACGCAGAGACCGGGGAGACGTTGCCCGACGGTGAAGTGGGCCAGATCGAGGTGCGCGGGGCGAATGTGTTCAAAGGCTATTGGCAGATGCCGGAAAAGACAGCGGCGGAACTGCGTGACGATGGGTTCTTCATCACCGGCGATCTGGGGGTAATTGATGCGGATGGCTATGTGAGCATCGTGGGGCGCAACAAGGATCTGATCATCTCAGGCGGGTACAACATTTACCCCAAGGAGGTGGAGTTGGTGCTGGACGCGCAGCCCGGTGTGCTGGAAAGCGCCGTTGTCGGCGTGCCACACCCGGATTTTGGCGAAACGGTGCTGGGTATTCTGGTGGTGGAACCGGGGGCTTCGATTGATGAAGGCGCGGTGATGGCAGCGGTGAAAGACGGGCTGGCGCGTTTCAAACATCCGCGTGCGTTGATCCTGGTGGACGCGCTGCCACGCAACACGATGGGCAAGGTGCAAAAGAACGTGCTGCGCGACGCATACGGCGCGATGTTCACTTAGCGTTCGTCGTCGTCCAGCAGGATGCGCGCGGCGTTGCCTTGCGCGTCATCATATTGGTCTGACCGCACCGTCCACAGGAACGCCACAAGGCCGATGCCGCCCAATATCAGGGAAACCGGGATCAGGATTACCAATACGTTCATTTCACCCTCCGCATCCGTTGGGAATTCAGCAGCACTGTAATGGACGAGATCGACATCGCCAAGGCGGCGGCCAGTGGTGTGGCGAAACCCGCCAGCGCCAGCGGGATGGAAAACAGGTTGTAGATCGTGGCGATGTTGAAGTTCTGCTTGGACAGATCGCGGGTGGCGCGGGCAACCTTCAGGACCAGTGGCAGGGCCGCGAAGTCTTCTTTCAGGATCACCACATCCGCCGCGTTGCGCGAGGCTTCCAGCGCCACGGCAGGCGCGATGGAGGCATGGGCGGAGGCAAGGGCTGCGGTATCATTCAGACCGTCACCAATCATCAGGACACGTTCGCCCTGGGCCGCCAGCGCGTCGAGGCGGGCGAGTTTGTCTTCGGGGCGGGCCCGTGCCGTGACAGGCAGCGAGAGGTGTTTGGCCAGCGCTTGGGCGGGGCCTTCGCTGTCGCCGGTCAGGACTTCGCACGGCAAGTCGATCTGGGCGAGCGCGTCGGTCACACCATCGCGCAGGGTTTCGGGGGCTTCGATCTGGTGGGCCGTGTCGGTGCCGATGCGCAGGCCGAGGCCGTCAAAGTGAGCCTCCAGCCAGTGGCCACGGCCCAGACGCACGGGCGTGTCCCCCCACATGCCTTCGACGCCCTGCCCGGCCACTTCGCGAATATCGCTGAGGGGCGCGGCAGTGGTGTCGGTCAGCTGTTCCAGCAGCGCACGCGACAGCGGGTGGTGGGAAGCTTGGGCCAGCGCCTTGGCCACCCCGCGTTCGCCTGCGGTCATCGCCTCGGGCACCATGGCGGCGGGGCGGGTCAGCGTGCCGGTTTTGTCGAGGACCACATGGGTGACTTCCGCAAGCCGTTCCAGCGCGCTGGCGTGTTTGACAAGGAACCCTTCGGAGAAAAGGCGGCTGATCGCGGCGGTAGACACCGCAGGCACGGCAAGGCCCAATGCGCAGGGGCATGTGATGATCAGCACGGCGATGGCCACGTTGATCGCATGGCGCAGGTCGCCGTCAATGAACATCCACATCACGAAGGCGAAGAGCGCCAGCAGGTGGACGGCAGGGGCATAGAATTGCGCGGCTTTGTCGGCCATGCGGGTATAGCTGTTGCGGCTGTTTTCGGCGGTTTCCACGAGGGCCGCGATGCGGCGCAGGGTGGTGTCTTCGCCGACCGCCGTGGCTTCAAGCGTGAAGGGCGCGGCGAGGTTGATTTCACCCGCTTGCAGCAGATCGCCTGCGGCCACGGGCACGGCGGCACTTTCCCCGGTGAGGAAGGAGCGGTCCATCAACCCGTTGCCGGAGGTCAATGTGCCGTCCACAGGGACACGTGCACCCGATGGCACCAGGACCCTGTCACCGACAGCAAGGCTGGAAACGGGGGTCGTTTCGGTGCCATTGTCGGTGACCTTTTCGGCGGTATGCACCTCAAGCGCGGTCAGTTCCTTCGCGGCGGAGCGCGCGGCACTGCGGGTCTGGTGGTCCATGTAGCGGCCGATCAGCAGGAAGAAAGTCAGCGCGACGGCGGCGTCAAAATAGGCGTGTTCGCCGCTGTTGAGCGTTTCAAACAGCGACATGCCTGCCGCCAGCGCAATCGCGAGCGAGATTGGCACATCCATGTTCAGCCGCCCGACCTGCAAGGCAGACCAGGCGTTCTTGTAGAACGGCTGCCCCGCATAGGCGACGACCGGCAGGGTGATCAGCGCGGATATCAGGTGGAACAGGTCGCGGGTTGCGTCCTCTGCCCCGGACCAGACAGCCACGGAGAGCAGCATGACGTTCATCATTGCAAAGCCTGCAACCGCCATGCGGGTCAGCAACTTGCGGCCTTCGTCGTCGCGGGTGTTGGTGAGGGCTGCCATGTCCAGCGGGTAGGCCTCAAACCCCAGATCAGTCAGGGCAGCCTGCACACGGGTTGCGTCAACGTGCCCTTCAACCGACAGGCGTTTGAGCGACAGGTTCACACGGACGTGTCCGATGCCCGGCATGCGCGCAAGGCCGCGTTCGATCTTGCCGATGCAGGCGGCGCAATGGATCGTCGGCAGGGAGAACTGCAACGCAGGGTCGCTGACCACATCCTCAACCGGGGGCATTGCAGCACAGGCAGGACAGGCGGCTGTCATGACCCGGTGCCGACAATCACACGCTGCTGGAACAGGGTGCCATCCGCACTGCGCGCCTTGAGCCGCAGGTTCCAGTTGCCATCAGGCGCGCTGACATCAGCCACCAGCGCCGAGCCGTCAAAAGTGAACGCCGGGGTCTGATCCTGTGCAACGCTGGTTGCGCGGCCGAAGGTGGCGCTTTCGATCCGGGGCGAAATGGCGGTGCCGTTTTCAAGGATCACCAGACGCAGCTCGTTGTTCTCAACCGTGGCTGATACGTCCCAGCCCAGCGCCAGTTGTGCGGCCCGGTCTTTGTCGAATGCCTGACTTGCGACGTAGGAGTTCTTGACCTCAAGGCCGGGAAAGGTTTTCACGGCGTTGAAGGCCAGCGTCAGGTTCACCGCGATGATGATGCTGAAGGCTGCGGCGAAACCGGCAAAAACATGCCATCCTTTGATTTCAGAAATCATTCGCTTTTCCCATTGAAAGAGGTGTCGCGGCTGGCGCGTTCACCGGTTGCAATATCTTCGACCCACAGGCGCAGATCGACGCTGTCCATGGATGCGGCTGGGTCCTGGGGCCGTGCGGTGACATAGACCCGTTGCAGCACGGTCCGGTCGGCGGGCACATCGACGACCAGTTGGCCCTGTTGCCCTTCCAGCTCAATGCGCAGCACTTCGTCGCTGGTCAGGCTGAGGTGGAATTCGCGCGCTTCTCCGGTCTTGTTGCGCAGGCGCACGTCATAGATGTTCCGGATGGAGCCATCCGACTGCATCACGAAGGTCGGATTACGCTCCGGGCTGACGGTCAGTTCGATGTCGGTGCGGATAAACAGGGCATAGACCAGCCCGAGCCCGATCAGGGACCACATCGCGGTATAAAGGATCGTGCGCGGCCGCAGAACGTGGCGCCAGATCGGTTTGGCAGGCGCCCCCGCCGCTTCCGCAGGCTCATCCGCCAGCGACAGATAGTCCACCAAACCGCGTGGCTTGCCGATCTTGGCCATGATGTCGTCACAGGCGTCGATGCACAGACCGCAGGTGATACATTCCATCTGCTGGCCGTCGCGGATGTCGATGCCCATGGGGCAGACGTTCACGCAGGCCATACAATCAATGCAATCGCCCATCGGCTCACCGGTTTTGACGGCTTCGGAATGTTTGCGCGGCTCTCCGCGCCAGCCGCGGTAGCCGATGGTGATCGTGTCGACATCGACCATGGCGGCCTGAATGCGGGGCCAGGGGCACATGTAGATGCAGACCTGTTCGCGCATGAACCCACCAAAGACAAAGGTCGTCAGTGTCAGGATGGCGATGGTGATATAGGCCACCGGATGCGCAGAGAGGGTGACCAGATTGGTCAGCAGTGTCGGGGCATCGGCAAAATAGAACACCCAGGCCCCGCCGGTTGCCAGGCCGATCAGCAGCCAGACCGCCCATTTGGTCACCCGCAGCCGCCATTTGCGGATATCCCATTTGCCCCGGTGCAAGCGCAGGCGCGCGTTGCGGTCGCCTTCGATCCAGCGCTCCACCAGAATGAAAAGATCGGTCCAGACGGTCTGCGGGCAGGCATAACCACACCAGACCCGGCCAAGGGCGGAGGTAAACAGGAACAACCCCAGCCCCGCCATGATCAACAGGCCTGCAACAAAGTAGAACTCATGGGGCCAAATCTCGATCCAGAAGAAATAGAACCGGCGGCTGGCAATATCGACCAATACGGCCTGATCGGGCAGGTTCGGGCCACGGTCCCATCTGATCCAGGGGGTCAGATAGTAGATGCCAAGCGTGAAGATCATGATCCCCCACTTGAACCGCCGGAAGAAGCCGGTGACCCGGCGTGGGAAGATCGGCTCACGCGCCGCATAAAGGGAGGGAGGAGTTGTTGTCATATCTGGTTTCCTGTTCGCATCCCCGGTCTAGAGCGCGGGTCGAATCGTGGCCTTGATCTGGATCAAAAAGCCCCTCGAAACGGCAGCGTTGTGCGAACAGGGCCGTTTCGAGGGACGGCCGCGCGCGCCAGGCGCGCGGCCTCAGGACCGGTTAAGTTGTCAACCCGGTCCGAAGCTGTCTACTCGCCTCCTCCCAGGCTGTGGACGTAGACAGAAACAGCGCGGACGTCTTCGTCCGACAGGCGCTGGCCCCAAGCGGGCATCACGCCATAGCGCGAGTAGCGCACGGTTTCCTCAAGCGTGGCGCGGTCCCCTCCATAGAGCCAGATGGCATCTGCGAGGTTGGGCGCGCCCTGCTCATAATCCCCCAGTGCAGTGTCGCCATGGCAGGCCGCGCAATTGTCGGCATAGATTTCCGCCCCCTGCCCTGCCAAACCTGCGTCATGCTCGGTCGAGGACAGGCTGACGACGTATTCCACAACAGCGACGATTTCCTCGTCCTCAAGGATTTCGCCAAAGGCGGGCATTTCGGAATACCGCGCGTCATCGTCCGTTTCGTTGCGGACGCCATGGGCAATCGTCAGCGAGATATTCTCGATGTCGCCGCCCCAGAGCCAGTCATTGTCCAGCAGGTTGGGGTAGCCCTTGGCCCCCGCCGCGCCAGAGCCGTGGCACTGGCTGCACTGGGCGCTGAACACAGACCTTCCCCGTGCCACCGCGTAGCGGTGAAGGTCATCACCCGGTGCCAGTGTGGGCAAATCGGCGCTGTTCAAAGACGCAACCAGCGTTGCGTTTTCTGCTTCGTGCTCAGCGATTTGGGTGGCGACTTCGCCGCGGGTCGAATAGCCCATCACACCCGCCGTTGCGCCGGAAATCAGCGGCCAGGCCGGGAAGGCAATAGTATAGCCGATCCCCCAGACAATCGTGGCATAGAACGTCCAGAGCCACCACCGCGGCAGGGGATTGTTCAACTCTCTGATACCGTCCCAGGTGTGGCCTGTGGTCTCGACACCGGTTGCTTCGTCAATTTGGTTTTCATCAGACATCAGACTGCCCTTTCAACTTCGGCGACAGGCTGTCGCTGCCTTGGGGTCCTGCGGATGCGGCAGGGCCTTGTTCGTTACGAAACGGGATCATGCTGGCATCTTCGCGGGCCTTGCGCTGACTGGGCAGGAACGCCCAGACCGCAGTGCCCAGAAAGAACACGAACATGGCCAGAAGAACCCAACTGTCTGCGATTTCGCGCAGGAGTGAATATGTTTCCATGTCAGGGCCCTCCTATCGGCTTGCATCAGGGGTGAAGGTGTCAAAGTCGACCATCGTCCCCAGGATTTGCAGATAGGCGATCAGCGCATCCATCTCGGTCAACTCTGGCTGACCATCGAAGTTGGACACAACCGCGCCGGGGTACCGCTCTACCAGACCGTCCCAATCGCCATCAGGATCGCCCTGAACCTTGAAGTCGGCGCTGGCAGAGGTGATCTGCTCATCGGTGTAGGGCACGCCGACGAAACGGTGCGTCTTCAGCAGCGCTTCGATATGCTCTCCGTCGATGGGTGTATCGGCGAGGAAGGCATACTTGGGCATGATGCTCTCGGGCACCACGGATTGCGGATCCATCAGGTGGTCCACGTGCCATGCGTCCGAATAGCGTCCACCGACCCGCGCCAGATCAGGCCCGGTGCGTTTGGAGCCCCATTGGTGCGGGTGGTCATACATCGATTCCGCCGCCAGCGAGTAGTGGCCATAGCGCTCCACCTCGTCCCGCATGGGGCGGATCATCTGGGAGTGACAGACATAGCAGCCCTCCCGGATGTAGATGTCGCGCCCGGCCAGTTCCAGCGGGGCGTAGGGGCGGACGCCCTCCACTTCCTCGATGGTGTTCTCCAGCCAGAAGAGCGGCGCGATTTCCACCAATCCCCCTACGGTCACAACCAGAAGGGACGATACCAGAAGGAGCGTCGGGCTCTTTTCAAGGATGGCGTGTTTGTCAAGAATTGCCATTGGTCAGTTCCTATTCTGCAGGTGTTGCGGCTGCGCTGGCACGGGGAAGTGCCGCGTTTGCAGGGGTGGCACCGCGGATGGTCATGAACATGTTCCAGACCATCACCAGGGCACCAGAGAGGAACAGAACCCCACCCAGACCGCGTACGATGTACATCGGGAACTTGGCACTGACGGTGTCAGCGAAGGAGTTCACCAGGAAGCCCTGATCATCCACTTCACGCCACATCAGGCCTTCCATGATCCCGGTCACCCACATGGACGCCGCGTAGAGGACGATGCCAAGTGTGGCGAGCCAGAAGTGCCAGTTGATCGCGGACATCGAATACATTTCCTTCCGGCCCCAGAGTTTGGGTGTGAGGAAGTAGATGCAGGCAAAGGTGATCATGCCGTTCCAGCCAAGCGCGCCGGAGTGCACGTGCCCAATGGTCCAGTCGGTGTAGTGCGACAGGGAGTTCACGGCGCGGATCGACATCATCGGACCCTCGAACGTGGACATGCCGTAAAAACCGAGCGACAGGACAAACATCCGCATGATCGGATCGGTGCGCAACTTGTCCCAGGCGCCTTGCAGCGTCATCAGACCGTTGATCATACCGCCCCAGCTGGGCATCCACAGCACGATGGAGAACACCATGCCAAGCGTGGACGCCCAGTCAGGGAGAGCGGTGTAGTGAAGGTGGTGCGGACCAGCCCAGATATACAGGAAGATCAGCGCCCAGAAGTGAATGATCGACAGTTTGTAGCTGTAGACAGGACGTTCGGCCTGCTTGGGCACGAAGTAGTACATCATGCCAAGGAAACCCGCCGTCAGGAAGAAGCCCACGGCGTTGTGGCCATACCACCACTGCGTCATTGCATCCTGCACGCCGGAGAAGACCTGCACGGATTTGCTGCCCAGAAGGCTGACGGGGATGGAGATGTTGTTGACCACATGGAGCATCGCCACGGTGATGATGAAGCTCAGGAAGAACCAGTTGGCGACGTAGATGTGCTTTTCTTTGCGCTTGAAGATCGTGCCCAGAAAGACCGCCAGATAGGCAAGCCAGACAATGGTGAGCCAGATATCAATGTACCATTCGGGTTCGGCGTATTCCTTGGACTGTGTCCCGCCCAGCAGATAACCGGTCGCGGCCAGCACGATAAAGAGCTGATAGCCCCAGAACACGAACCAGGCCGTCTTGCCGCCCCATAGACGGACACCGCTGGTGCGTTGAACCACATAGAGTGAGGTTGCGATCAGGGCGTTGCCCCCGAATGCGAAAATCACCGCAGATGTATGCAGCGGGCGCAGTCGGCCAAAGTTGGTGAAAGGCTGTCCCCAATCAAAATTGAGTGCCGGGAAAGCAAGTTGGAAGGCGATGAAGGTGCCCACCAGAAATCCTGCAATGCCCCAGAAGGCCGTTGCGATCACCCCGGCGCGGATGACGCCGTCGGCGTAGATGCCATCAGGTTCCGCAGGTCCTGTGGGCTCATCGGTGTGCCGCAGCACATAGATGAACATGCCAACGGCAATCGCCATAATCAGAAAGGCGTGTACCTGATACGCCAGATCGTGGCCCCAGCTGCTGGCGATCGCCGCCAGCACCGCAATGGCGCCCAATAGTACAAGTTTTACATAGTCCATGTTGTTCCTCGCAGTCAAAAAGAGCACCCGAGGACGCTCCTGTTCGCGAGGTTGTTTTAGGAAGCTGTAAAAATCTGCACTTTGATCTGAATCAAGAACATCACCATTTCAGCCGGGTGTCAGGACAAAACACCACCATCTGAGTCGTCACCGGTCGCTTCGTTCAGGGCAATGATATCCTTGACCTCGAACTGATGGCGGTTCTTGAAGTCAATAATGCCCTCTTTTTTCAGGGCGTTGAATTGACGGCTTACCGTCTCCAGCGTGAGACCAAGATAATTTGCAATCTGGTCGCGGGTCATCGGCAATTCGGATTGCGTGGTCATATTGGACGTATCGCTGCGCCCGCGTCGGGCCAGCATTTCGATGAAGGTCGCGATCTTTTCGCGGGCGGTTTTCCGGCCCAGCAAAAGCATCCAGTCGCGCGCCGCGTCCAGTTCATCCAGCGCCAGTTCCATCAGCCGCTGCGCGACATGCGGGGTCTCGTCAACCAGGCGCTCAAACGGCACGCGGTCAAAGCAGCACAGGGTCACGTCGGAAGTCGCAGTCACGTCAAATTCGATCTGCTTGCGTCCCGGCCTGCCAATGAAATCGGACGGCAGCAAAAGGCCCACCATCTGCGTGCGCCCGTCTTCGAGGGTCTTGGAAAGGGAGGCAACGCCCTGCACCATGGATGCAACGAACTCCAGCGGTTCCCCCCGCCAGAGAATCACATCCCCCGCTTTGAACGAGCGGTAGGACTTCATGCCTTCAAGGATCTCCAGTTCATCCTGATCGCACCGGGCACAGACGGCACGGTGACGGATAGGGCAATCGCCGCACTTTATGGCATCAATTTTCAAATTCGGCATTTAGTTGATCTGAATCAAAGTTGTTGGCTACGCATTAAGGTTAAACGGTATCATGGAAAAGATCGACTCCCTTCGACACCATGGACTCTTTGACGCAAGGGTTCCCCGGTATACGAGCTATCCGCCAGCCAATCACTTTGAGCAGGGCATCGGCACCCGGCATCAGACAGAATGGCTCAAGGCGGTTCCCGATGGCAGTGAGGTTTCCGTCTATATTCATATCCCCTTTTGCAAGCGGTTGTGCTGGTTCTGTGCCTGCCGAACGCAAGGGACCAAGACAATGCGCCCGGTGGATGCCTACGTGGATATTCTGTGTCAGGAGATTGAAACCGTGCGCGAAAACGTGCCGGCAAATGTGCGTATGGCACGGCTTCATCTGGGGGGCGGGACACCGACCATCCTGAGCCCGGAGACCATGACCCTGCTGCTGGAGACGGTGTTTGCCGCCTTTGAGCGGGCGGAGGAATTCGAATTCTCTGTTGAGATTGATCCGACCGAGGCATCAGATGCGTTGCTGGATACACTGATCACCTTCGGAATGAACCGCGCGTCCATCGGGGTGCAGGATTTTGCCCCCAGGGTGCAGGACGCCATCGGGCGGCTGCAATCGCTTGAACAGACCCAGCATGTGATCGGCTTCCTGAGGGAGCGGCATGTGCGCAGCCTGAACCTTGATCTGCTCTACGGCCTGCCACACCAGACACCGGAGAGTTTTGCGCAGACCCTGTCCCATGTTGCCAGGATGGCGCCGGACAGGCTGGCCATTTACGGCTATGCGCATGTGCCATGGATGTCCAAACGACAGGTGATGATCAAGCAGGACGACCTGCCAGATGCCGAAGCGCGCTTCCATCTGGCCGAAATGGCTCAGGAAGTCTTCTTGAAAGAAGGCTACAACGCCATCGGGATTGACCACTTTGCGCTGCCGACAGACAGTCTTTCGGACGCGGCCGAACGCGGACGACTGCGCCGGAACTTTCAGGGCTACACCGATGACCAGAGCGAAACGCTGATCGGGTTCGGTGCCTCTGCGATCTCCCGGTTCCAGCAGGGGTATCTTCAGAACGCAACGGCCACCTCCGCCTATCAGGACCGCATCAACACCAGCGGGTTTGCAGGCCACAAGGGTTACCGGATGGAGATGCAGGATCAGATGATCGCGCAGGCGGTCGAGGATCTGATGTGCCGGTTTGTTTACAGCGAACAAGCGCTCAGCGCTGCTTATCCGGACTTTGCAGATGTCATTCGCCAGACAACCGTGCGATTGATGGCCAGATTTCCGGATGTTTTTTACATCAGTGAAGGCGGGTTGGAGATGCGCGAAGCTGCCCATCCGCTTGTACGGGTTATCGCAAGCTTCATTGATCAGTTTGCCAGCAAGGACGTGGCGCACTCCGCTGCGATCTAGGGACAGGGTGTCGGCGGAGGTTCCCGCCGACACCCTTTTTCTTGGCCATCAGAAGATGAAATCTTCTTCGGTCAGGTTCAGCATGCGGCTGTCGATCACGATGGACTGGTCTTCACCCAGATCAAGCGTGGCTGTGCCATCTTCATTCATGATCATCGGGGCAAGGGCATCATAGCTGTCAAACCCGGTGCCGGAGAGGTCGATCTTGTCGATTCCTGTCTGGAACCCGAGGATCACGTCATTGCCATCGCCGGTGTTGAAAACAAAGACGTCCGCGTCGCGCCCCCCAACGAGGAAGTCGTCCCCGGCACCGCCGACCAGACGGTCTTCGCCGCGGCCCCCACGGATCACATCCGTGCCGTCACCGCCCACGCCAACATCATTGCCGATGCCAAGGATGATCACGTCATCCCCGCCATTGCCATCCACGAAATCGTTGTCACGCCCGGTGAAGAAAACGTTCCGCTTGTCGCCACCGATCTTGAAGTCGACGCCGTTGGAGCCGTCCGACAACAGCAGGTCAGCAGGCAACAGCACACCGTCCAGCACATGCGCAACGCCGTTGGAGGCAAACAGGTTGGTCGCGATCAGATTGGGGTTCGCCACATCCGGATCCGCATCCACCAGGCTTGCGCCATCCACGGTCAATGTCCCGCCCTGCAACGTGGCGATACCGTCAGAGCTCAGGACCGCATCAGCGTCCAGCGCTTCGGGCGCGACATGGTATGTCAGCACAGTGGTCAACAGCGGGATCGGGTCGCCGCCGCCACTGAGCAGTGACAGGGATTCCACCAGATAGTTGAACGCGGCCTGTTCGCCGTGGCCCTGAAAGCCCAAAGTTGCAGCCAGACCTTTGAACGCAGCATCGTTGGGGGCAAAGACCGTCAGATCAGCTTCTGGATCGTCCAGCGCGCCGACAAGACCGGCGGCCTGAACAGCGTTCAGCAGAATGTCAAAGTCCTCTCCGTTCTTGTCGAACACGCCTTCACTTGCGCCCACCAAACCGGCCAGCGTCGGCAGTTCAGGTTCATTGCCGGGAATATCCAATGGCAGCAGCACCCGGTCGATGCCCTGAATGGTCCCGTTGGAGGCGGGCACGTCCGGGACGACGATGTTGGGGTTGTCGATGTCGGGCTCGTTGTCGATCAGTTCCGTGCCGTCAGAGCCGAAGGTCGCGCCTTCGAGGAAGGTGGAAACCGCGTCTTCCGCATCGACTTCAGCCGCCGTTTTCGCCCCTGCCGAGACGTGATAGAGCAGGATATCCGTGAGCAGCGGGATCGGATCGCCATCGGGTGCCAGCCCGGCCAGCGCATCGGCGATAAAGCCAAAGACCGCGTCTTCGTCCGACGTGTCACCATCAAAGCCCAGATCGGTCGCCAATTGCGTGAATGCTGCATCCGTTGGTGCGAAGACGGTGATGTCGTTCAGGTTCTGCACCGTTTCAACCAACCCGGCAGCGCCCAGCGCTTTGACCAGAATGTTGAAGTCATCCGACCCGCCTGCGATGTCCACGATGTTGGGCAGCGGCGTGTTGCCTGGAATATCCAGCGGCAAGAGCACCCGGTTGATGCCCTGAATGGTCCCGTTGGAGGCAGGCACGTCCGGCACAACGATGTTCGGGTTGTCGATGTCGGGTTCGTTGTCGATCAGTTCCGTGCCTTCAGAGCCGAATGTCGCGCCTTCGAGGAAAGTGGAAACCGCGTCTGCCGCATCGACTTCAGCGGCCGTTTTCGCACCTGCCGAGACGTGATAGAGCAGGATGTCCGTGAGCAGCGGGATCGGGTCGCCATCGGGCGCCAGACCCGCCAGCGCATCGGCGATAAAGCCAAAGACCGCATCTTCGTCCGACGTGTCACCATCAAAGCCCAGATCGGTCGCCAATTGCGTAAACGCCGCATCTGTGGGCGCAAAGACCGTGATGTCGTTCAGGTTCTGCACCGTTTCAACCAACCCGGCAGCGCTCAGCGCCTTGACAAGAATGTTGAAATCATCCGAACCGCCTGCGATGTCCACGATGTTCGGCAGCGCGGCCGCACCTGCGGACAAATCTGCGTATTCCAGCCCGGACCCCGAAACGTTCACGCGACCTCCAACGGTCAGCATCACGCCTGCTGCGGGCACCTCACCCAGAAACGTGAAGCTGTCTGGCCTTTCGCCCGGCTGTTCCAGCTCGACCAGGCGATAGGTTTTGCCGTCATCGCCGGAGACATCCCAGACCTGCTCTGCATAGAGCCGCCCACCGGTGCCGACGTCGACACCATCGCGCAAAAGCGTCGCGGTTTGCTGTGTATGGTCATCGCCCCGTTCGTTGAAGTGCGCATCCCCCGACAAGCGGTTGTCATCATCTGTGACGTTGATTTCCAGCGTCGCGCCCGCTGGCATGGTGAAGGTCGCATGGGAGAAAATGCCATGCGGGCCAAAAAGATCGGAGGCTTCGAAGCCAGAGAAAGTGAAAAGTGACATGAGATCATCCTACTCTTTGAGGAAATTACGGGAGAAGAACGCTGTCGATCACGTGGATCACACCGTTTGATGCGGGAATGTCGGCCTGAATGACGGTGGCGTTTTCAACTTTCACGCCGTTGCGGCCATCGACATGGACGGCCTTGCCATTCACGGTTGTCGGGCTCAGACGTTTGCCTGCGATATCGGCCGCCATCACTTTGCCCGGCAGCACGTGGTAGGTCAGGATCGCGGTCAGCTGATCCTTGTTCTCGGGCTTCAACAGCGTCTCGACGGTGCCAGCGGGAAGGGCTGCAAAGGCAGCATCGGTGGGGGCAAAGACGGTGAAAGGTCCATCGCTTTGCAGGGTGCTCACCAGATCGGCTGCCGATACGGCAGCGACAAGTGTTTCAAATGTGCCTGCGGACTGGGCGACCTCGACAATATCAGGCTCCCCCATGGTTTCGGCACAGCCCGCAAGGGCGAGCGTGGCAGCAAGAGCGGCAGCTTTGGCGACGTTGGACAGTTTCATTTCTGGACCTCCTTGAAGTTCTTGTGTGCAAAATACACACGTTGTTCGCTTCAAATTGTCTCATGGATCAGTTTTGGCAAGTTTTTTGTGGAATTTTTTCACACACGGCGTCATCTTGCCTGTCATGGCAGTGCAAGACCCCTTCTCCAAATCCAGTTTGTTCGAACAGGCTGTGCGGCGGCTCGTCCGTCCGTTGGTGCGTGCGTTGATCGCGCAGGGCGTGACGGCGCCTGCCCTCTACCGCATTGTAAAACAAACATATGTTCAGGTTGCCGAAGAAGAACTGAAGGACAGCGCAACGGACAGCCGGATCTCTGTCATGACGGGCGTGCACCGCCGGGACGTGAAGGAATTCCGCTCTCTCAGCAGGGGCGAGGACAAGGCGGTTGGACAGAAAGTCAGTATTCTGGCGACAGTTGTCGGGCGCTGGTTGTCTGACAAATCCTTCGTGGATGCGGACGAAAACCCCGCCCCCCTGCCCCGTACGGCAGCCGAAGGGGCGAGTTTTGACGCCCTCGTCCAGTCGGTCAGCCGCGATATCCGCCCGCGCACGGTGCTGGACGAATTGGAACGCCAGAAGATCGTTGCCGTGGAAGACAACATGGTCACGCTCTTGCTGGAAGGGTTGTTCGGTTCAGCTGACATGGATCAGAAGCTGCATTTCTTTGCCCACAACGTCGGCGATCACATGCAGGCGGCGGTAGAGAACCTCATCTCCGAAGGGGCGCCGCATTTCGAGCGGGCCGTTTTTTACAACTACCTTTCGGAAGCCTCGGTGGCGGAGATCGAAACAGAAGCCCGCAGGTTGAGCATGGATGCTCTCCAGAAGGTGAACGCACTTGCCTCAGCGCGGCAGGATGCCGACAAGGAAGATGCTGCCGCACGACACAGATTCAGGTTCGGCCACTTCTTTTTCAAGCAAGATGAGACGGGTCAAGCACAAGGGATCCACGATGAAGACGCCTAAATTCTCCCGCCGCCTCTTTTTGGGACTGGGTGCTGCCGGTCTTGTCGTGCCCCATATGGGTCTGGCGCAGACCGCACGCCCCGATGCGGAAGGCGGTATCGGAGGAACGGGTATCGTGGGGCTTCTGACCGATTTCGGCAGCCTGATCGTCGCAGGCAACTATGTGCGGACCGATGCCGCGACCCGGTACAGTGATGGGTTTGGCGCATTGCGCAAAGGGGATTTGAAGGTTGGGGACAGCCTGACGGTCGAAGCCGCAGGCCCGGCAAACGGGCTGGTTGCCAGACGTGTGCATGTCACACATCCGCTGGTTGGCACCATCACGCAGGTGTCCGGAGGCGGCAGGCAGATCACGGTCAACGGTGTTGACGTCCGTCTGGACGGGCGGCTCAGCGGGTTCGGCATTGGCGACCGCGTGGCGGTTTCGGGTGTGTGGCGGGGCCGGGTTGTGCAGGCCAGCCGCTTGGCACCTGCCCGTGCGGCCCGCGATCTGGTGGCCGGAGATGTGACACGAAGTGGCGGCAGCGCCCGCGTTGGCGCCGTTCCCGTGCGCGGTCCCGGCACCGGCAGCCCCGCAAGCGGTTCTTTTGCCAGTGTTGTCGGACAATTTGATCCGCAAACAGGCGTGTTGCGCGCACGCCGCGTCGAAACACAGCGGTTCACAGGGGCTGCCGGACCTTTGGTGCGGTTGAGCGTGGAAGGGTATCTTGACCCCACCTCCAACGCGCCCGGCTACAGGCTGGCGGGGTTGGGGCACAGCTTTGAACGCAACCTCAAGCTGGACAGCTTCGCGGGATCGCGGGTCTTGCTGAATGGCGACTATACCGGGCGTTTTGCAGCGCGGAGAGCTGTGGTCCTGCCCGAAGGGTTCGGCGCGCAGCGTCGTGTGCTGCGCCGCATCTCGGACCAGTCACGGTGACGACGCGGCGCGTTTGGCGTGCTTAATGCAAGGTGTGGAATTCGGTTTGCCGCGGCTGGTTTACAGCCCGCGGTGTCCGCAGCCGCATGCGTTTCAGCGCAAGCCCCACGTCGATCGCCAGAGCCACAAGGACAGGCGCCATGTCCACCCGCACAAGCAGCGTTGCCATCAGCATTGCATCGTCCCGCTCCCCTTCTGCCGCGGTGGCGATGAAATGGGCAAAGCAGGCTTCGTCTGCGCCAAGGCATGTGCACCCGATGCCATGACGCATCAAAGGCCGGCGTCCGTAGGTGGCACAAAGGGTGCAGAGATCCTCAAATGCGCGCATCGCCCGCGCCCCCTGATCCACGCCCAGCATCGCTGAAAACGCGCACTGCATCTGGGCCTGTGCGTCTCCCCCGCCACTCCACAGCCGCAGATAGATGACACTGGCCGCTTCAAGCGCGTCCAGCTCTGCCAGATGGCCGATGGGCGCAGCACCGCGTGTGTCCGGGGCCGCTGTCATTTTGTGAGGATCAGTTTGCCCGCACGGGTAATGCGCAGCGTGTAGACCTGCTCTCCGAGGACGATCTGGGCCAGATCACCGTGTTCGGTCAGATCCCTGGCCGCATAAGTGGGCAGCGTTTTGGCCGTGGTCTGTTTGGGCGGTGTCGCGTGATAGGTCATTGGCCACGCCCCACGGGGGACTGCACACGGTCCAGCATGCGTTCAAGGCTGAAATCTGCGCAGGGGGAAAGCTCGGCGAATGCCGTGATCAGGTCGACGCGGTTCACTTTCTGGGGCTCGGACGGGCTGCGTGCACCCTGCCCGATCAAATCGCTCTGGCTCATTCTCAACATCCTCGCATCTGTTGGGGTCGGGCTGGCCCAGTGCGTGCATGGGGTTGGCTTGACGATGATTTATTTCTGAGTGATTTCGTCTGTTATGTCAATCCGACAATTTTAGTAAGAATTAAATCGCCGACGATCATACCGCATGAAACGCATCTCCCGGCTCAAGTTGCGCGCGATTTTTCCGCACCAACTTCTGATATTTCATCATATTCCCGCACTGAATTGAAAAAATGTGCCAAATTCGCGGGCATCCCGCGCAATGCTCCTGATATTCAGGCCAGACCAACAATCAACGGGGGCACCCATGGGCCAACATCTAAATGTCTATCAATCCATCGCACGCGCGACCCATGAGCATGGCGTCGAAACGATGTTTGGATTGATGGGGGATGCCAATCTGTTCATGGTCGACAGCTTCGTCCGGGAATTTGGTGGCCGCTTTGTGCCCGCTGCCCATGAAGGAAGCTCTGTCCTGATGGCGCTGGCCTATGCGCATGTTTCCGGCAAAGTGGGCGTTGCCACAGTGACCCATGGCCCGGCCCTGAGCAATTGTGTGACTGCCCTGACAGAGGCGGCGCGCGGGCATATGCCAGTTGTCGTACTTGCGGGCGACACCCCGGTTGACAACCCGCGCCATCTGCAAAGCATCGACCAGCGCGAGTTGGTCAAGGCCACCGGTGCAGGGTTTGAGCAGTTGCGCACACCCGAAACAGTTGTGATGGACGTGGCGCGCGCCTTTTACCGCGCGCAGGTGGAACGCCGCCCGATTGTGCTGAACATGCCTGCCGATTTCATGTGGCAGGAGGTCAGCCACGAGCCCCATGTGCTGGACGTGTTTACCGCACCCGGCGGGGTGGCGCAGGGCGATATTCTGGATCAGGCCATCGGCATGATCGCCTCCGCCCGTCGTCCGCTGATCCTTGCCGGCGCCGGCGCGGTGGACGCGCGGGAGCAGTTGATCAAGCTGGCAGACCGGCTGGAAGCACCCCTTGCAACCACCCTGAAGGCGAAGGGGTTGTTCAACGACCACCCCTACAACATCGACATTTTCGGCACGCTGTCGACGCCAGCAGCTTACGATCTGATCGCGCAGTCCGATTGCATCGTCTGCTTTGGCACCGCCTTGCACGATTTCACAACGGATCGTGGCAAGCTGATGAAAAACAAACGCATCGTGCAGATTGACGTTGAATCCACAGCCATCGGCGGCGGTCTGCACCCCGACGCCGCCCTTGTGGCCGATGCGGGCCTGACGGCTGAAACCATCCTCTACTGGCTGGATGAGGCCGAGGTGCCGCCAAGCGGTTTCACCCGCGAACTGGACACCGCAACCCTGACCGCGCATCCCACTGGTGCAGACAAAAGCGGCGACGGTTTTGTGAACTACGTGCAGGCGCTGGAAACGCTCGAAGCGGCCCTGCCTCAAGACCGTATTCTGGTCACCGATGGCGGGCGCTTCATGACCGAAGTCTGGTGTCGCATCTCCGCGCCGAACCCCAAGAGCTTTGTGGGGACGGTCAATTTCGGGGCCATTGGGCTGGGCCTTCAGGAAGCGATTGGTGCGGGCCTTGCCGCACCCGACCGGCCTGTCGTGCTGTTCAGCGGCGATGGCGGGTTCATGATGGGCGGCATCAACGAATTCAACACGGCTGTGCGCCTTGGCATCGACCTGATTGTCATTGTTGCCAACGATTCCGCCTATGGGGCGGAGCATATCCAGTTCATTGACCGCAAGATGGATCCCAGCCTGACGGAATTCCACTGGCCCTCTTTTGCCGAAACCGCCAAATCTCTGGGCGGCGACGGCGTGGAAGTCCGATCAATGGCCGAACTTGACGCCGCGCTCGTCGCGCTTAAAGACCGCAAGGGTCCGTTCCTGATCGATCTTCGCCTTGACCCCCATGATGTGCCGCGCATGCGGATCTGACGCGGGCCGCGACTGTGGTTTTTGAAGGATCGCTCCACCGGAGGCCATAAGTGGATCCAAACCACAGGCGGACTGAGGGCTTGTGCCTTCCACGGTTCTGCCCTTTCACTGCATAGAGCGTGCAGCAGATGTCAGGACAGATCATGAGACCACAACCCTATCTTGAACCGATGCCCCTGCGCGGCCGGATCAGCCGCGCGCAGCCTCTGGGGTTGCCGATTGTGAATGTGGGCTTCAATGAACTGCCCTACCCGCCTTTGCCGTCCGTCCTGACAGCCTTGCACGACACAATCGCGCAGGCGCAGTCCTACGGCAGTCCCCATTGTGACGCGCTGCGGGATGCGCTTGCCGCGCAAAACGGGCTGGATGCGGAGCAGATCGTCTGCGGCAATGGGTCAGAGGAACTGCTGGATGTGATCGCGCGGTGCTTCGCGCGACCGGGAGATGATATCCTGATCTCTCAATTCGGGTACATCCAGTTTGCCCTGACCGCGAACCGGGTGGGCGCGACCCTGATCAAGGCACCGGAGGCAGCTTTCACCACAGATGTGGATGCGCTTCTGGGGGCTGTGACAGACCAGACGCGGCTTGTCTTTCTGGCCAACCCAAACAATCCCACGGGCACGATGGTGCCGCTGGAAGCGCTGCGCAGGTTGGCACGCGACCTGCGCCCCGACATCGTTCTGGTGCTCGATCTGGCTTATGGCGAGTTTGCGGAAGCTGGATACTGCGATGCGGTGCACAAGCTGGTGGCCACACATGAGAACGTGATTGTCACGCGGACCTTTTCCAAAGCCTACGGCCTTGCCGGGTTGCGGGTCGGATGGTGCCATGCCGCCCCCTGGATGATCCCGGTGATCTATGCCGCGCGTGGAATGGGCACCGTGAATGCTGCCGCACAAGCGGGCGCGGTGGCTGCATTGGGGGAACAGGCCGGGATTGACGGGCAGGTAGCAGAGATCAAATCCGAACGGGCGCGGATTGCCGGTGCTCTGGGCCAACTGGGGTTGGAAGTGATCCCCAGCCACACCAATTTCATGATGGCCCGGTTCCGGGATGGGTCCGCCGACCTCACAGAAAAGCTGGTGGAGCACCTCTTTGATCAGGGTGGGTTCATCGTGAACCGCACGCGGGAGCCGGGGCTGGAAGACTTCTTTCGCTTCTCCCTGCATCTGCCGGACAACAATGACCGGCTTGTGGCGTGTATCCGCCGCTTCGCCGCAGAGGCGCGTTAACCCTTCACCGGCATCTTGTCCAAATGGCGCAGCATCTCCGCAAAGGCGCCGATGCGTTGCTTTTGGTAAGCGGGCACGTCCATGCCATCGTAGTTCATGAATCCTTCGCCATCGCGCAACCCGTTCCGGCCCTGCGCCATGTTGTCCTGCACGATCCGGGGAGCCTGAAACCGGTCCTCCCCCGTGGCATCGGCCATGTAGCGGCTGGCGTAGTACAGGATGTCACCCCCGCCCCAGTCGATGAACTCCAAAAGCCCCAGCACAGCGAAGCGGAAGCCGAAGCCGTATTTCGTCGCCTTGTCGATGTCTTCTGCGCTGGCAACCCCCTCTTCAACCAACCGCGCGGCTTCATTCATGGCCAAAGCCTGAATGCGCGGCACGATGTAGCCGGGGCTGGCGGTGCAGACCACGGGCACCTTGCCGATCCGTTCGAGCAGTTCTTTCAAACGCGCGGTCGTCTCCGGGGCGGTTTCATCACCGGGAGAGAGTTCGACCAATGGCACCAGATACGCGGGGTTCAGCCAATGGGCATTGAGGAAGCGTTCAGGAGTGTCGACGAACCCTTGCAGGTCGTTCGACAGAATGGTGGAGGTGGTGGAGGCGACGATGGCATCCACATCCGCGTACCGCGATACGGCTTCGAATGCGTCGCGCTTGGCCTCCAGCGTTTCGGGCACCCCTTCAAAGATCACCGGCACGGAGGCGAGTGCCGCCTCCATCTGATCCAGCGGGAAACAGGTCACGCGGGCAGCGACGGTTTCCACTTCGTCAGCCTCCAGCAGCCCAAAGCCCGCCAGCATTGCGAGTGTCGCCTTGATCTCCTCCATTGCTGCCTGTTGCAGCGTGGCAAAGTCATCCGCACTTCGGGGTTTTGCGTCGATCAGCCGAACCGCGTGACCGGCATAGGCAAAGGCGATGGCGATGCCACGGCCCATGCGGCCCGCGCCAACGGCGGCGATGGTTTCCTTGTCGATCATGTTATGCGCCTGCTTTCAGTTTTGCCTGTAGGTCATCAACGGACAGCCCTGACAGCCCGAGGTTTTCGAGTGTCCGGCCCGTCTGACGGAAATCATCGTCACAAATGGCGGATCCCAACGCGAGCAACCCGGTGGCCGTTGGCGCAGGCACACCAGCCCAGTCGGCGACGGAAACCAGCAGCGCAAGCCCCACGGCCACGTCTTCGCGCATGTACCGATGTTCTGTCAGGATCAGGTTTTCGCGCCAGTCGCCGCTGTCGGTCAGCTTTTCATGGGCCGCGTTGCCGTACATCCATTCCTCCCCTTCGGGATCGTAGTGATCCGCCAGCGGGAAGTGCGGCGCAGCGTAGCCCAGCGCTTCGCGCACCGCCATGCGTTCCGCGTCGAGCCGTGAGGTCACGCGGCGGATGGCAGGCTGGGTCCCTTCGTTGTGGATGTCCCAATGGTCAAAATGCTCAATGGGTCCGGCGTTCATGGTGATGAGCGGAGGATGGATGATCGGGCCTGCGTTCATCAAGGCGCCCGACAGCGCATCAACTGCGGGTTCAACGGACGGATAGGCTTGCGCCAGAATGCGGTGGGCATGATCGGCGTTGCGCAGGGGATAGACACCGCTTGGCAACCGGGTTGCACGCGTGGTGATGGCGATTGTGTCTGCGCCGTGCAGGCGGGTCAGATAGGGCAGCGTGCCGGCCTCCGCCCAGGACACATCAGCGCTGTTGCCGGACGCCCGGACAGCCTGCGCCATGATCCAGCTGCCAAAGCTGCCCGGCGGCAGGAAGACGACCTGACCGTCCGCCAGATGTGGGCCCAGGGCGGCCGCGATATCCGCCTGCGCGGTGGCAGGCGTTGGGCAGACGATCAGGTCCGCGCCCTGCACAGCCTCCCCGATGTCAGATGTGACCACCGCGATCTGAACCGGCCGCGTCCCGGCAAAATCCTTCAACGTGAGGGTATTGTCAGCCGCCTGCAACACCTCCTGAGCCTGCGCGTTGCGCCGCCAGAATCGAACCCGGTGGCCTTGTTCCGTCAGATCGACTGCCGCCGCGATGGACCCGTTACCGCCCCCTAAAACCGCAATCTCCATGAATTCTGCCCCCGAATTTCAGCGTTGTTGCATATTTAAAATGTTTTCATTGCAAACCTTCGCCGGTCAAGGCTTTATACATGTAAACGCATGCAAGTTGATCTGCGCCAGCATACACCGCCTCAGAAGCGGGGTGTTGCGCGAGGAGTCAGGCGTTTGATGATATAATAGGGAGACGACCGATGACTTTTTTCAACCGGCTTTCACAAAAGGCCACAATGACGCTGGCTGCGGCTGGCATGGCCGTGGCAATGGCCCCCACGCTGGCGCAGGCCGAAGACCGCGTCAGCGCTGTCCACGCCTTCCCCGATTTCCTAGTCTACACCAAGACCTTCCTGGCGATGGTGGATGACATCAACGCGCGCGGCGAAGGCATCGTGCAGATTGACGTGCGCGGTGGGCCCGAAGCGATCGGCATGTTCCAGCAGCCCGCAGCCGTGCGGGACGGTGTTGTCGACATGGTCCACACACCGGGCAGCTTTTATGGTGCGAACGTGCCGGAGATCGACGCAATGGTCGCCTCCCGCGTGACACCGATGGAAGCCCGCGCGAACGGCGGTGCCGCCTTGATGGATCAGGCGCATCAGGACCGGTTCGGCGTCAAGCATCTGGGCTGGATCGACGGTGGGATCAAATTCCACATCTACATGAATTCAGAGCCCAAGTTTAACGAGGACGGTGTTCTCGACCTCACCGGCGTGAAGCTGCGCGACAACCCGATCTACCACGCCTTCTTCGAAGCGATGAACGCCACGACAGCCTCCATGCCTGCAACAGAAGTCTACGCGGGTCTGGAAAAGGGCGTTGTCGATGCGGCCGCATGGACAGAGATCGGCATTCCGCAGCTGAAGTGGAATGAGTTCCTGAAATACCGTGTCGACCCAACGTTCTACAACACGGACATTGGCGTGATCTTCAACGCGGAAGCCTGGAATGCGCTGTCGGCGGAATCGCAGGAACTGATCCAGTCTGTTGTGATCGAGTGGGAAGCGAAATCCTATGCCGACCGTCAGACCGAAGTGGCGGCGGACGCCAAGGTGCTCGCGGATGGCGGCATGACCTTTGTCAGCCATTCCGAAGAAGCCGGTGCAGCCTACCAGAAGATGGCGGATGATGCGGCCTGGGCGCGTATGTATGAGCGCATTGACGGCGGTGGTGCAGGTGCAGAGATGTACAAGGCACTGCGCAAGCACTACGCGGGTGAGTAACCCAGACATGCCTATTGGCCCACCGTGCAGCATGTCTGCGCGGTGGTGCCTGAAAGTGGTTTACCTGACATGATGCGCGTGATCGACCGCCTGTGTGATCTGCTGGCCATTTTTGCCGGTGTTTACCTGATGGCGATCATGATGGGCATCGTCGTGAGCGCGCTGGCCCGTACGTTTGACATGTCCGGCGCTTGGTCGAGCCATATCTTCACCTTCGCAGAATTCGGTCTGCTGTATATCGTGATGGCCGCCTCGCCCTGGCTGGTCCGGCACCGGGGTCATGTTTTCATTGAACTGGTGACAGCCGCCCTGCCCCGGTCGCTCCAGCGTCCGTTCAGCCGCGCGGTGTCCGGTCTGTGCGTGCTCATCTGTCTGGTACTGGTCTGGTACACTTTCGGCGCGACCTACCGGGCATGGGAGTTTGGCGATGCAGAGATGCGCAGCCTCGATATGCCCAAATACCTGCTGCTGGGCGCGATGCCCATCGGATTTGGCCTGATGGGCGTGCAGTTCTCCCGCTTTGTCTTTGGCCCCGTAACATTGCACACCGGCGAAGCAGGCGTGCACGAATGACCCTCTCGAACGACGATCGGATGTTTCATGGAGTGGTTTGAAGCGCTCTTTTTCCTTTTGGGCATGATCCTGTTTTTCATGGCCATCGGCGTGCCCGTGGCCCTTGCCTTTCTTGCCGCAAATGTCATTGGCGCTGCTTATTTCATGGGCGGACGGGGGGACATCTTTGACCAGATGTCACGCGGGATCGGGCAGTTGGCGAACAATGCCATCCCGACGATCACCAGTTTCAATCTGATGCCTGTACCGATGTTCCTGCTGATGGGAGAGATCTTCTTTTTCACCGGCCTTGCGACGCGCATGTTTGGCGCGGTGGACAGCCTGATGGGCAAACTCCCTGCACGCCTGTCCTTCGTGACGGTCGCGGGCGGCACGGCTTTTGCCACGCTCTCCGGCTCTTCCATGGGCTCCACAGCGCTGCTCGGCTCGCTGATGGTGCCGGAGATGGAGAAACGCGGATACAAGAAACACATGGCCATTGGTCCCATTCTGGGGACCGGCGGACTTGCCATGCTGATCCCGCCGTCTGCCCTTGCGGTGTTGCTGGCCACGCTGGCGGAATTGGACATCGGCGCGTTGCTGATTGCGGGCATCATGCCCGGCATCATGCTTGCTATCTTCTATGCCATCATGATCCTTGGCATGGCCCTTTATGACCCCGATGCGGCCCCGGCCTATGAGCTGGACCCGACAACGGGCTTGCAGAAACTCAAACTTCTGTTTGTCGATATCCTGCCGATGGTGTCGGTTGTGATTGGAGTGATCCTTGTGATCATGTTCGGCATCGCCACCCCGTCAGAAAGTGCCGCGTTTGGCTGTCTGGGGGTGATCCTGCTGGCCGCCCTTTACCGTTCCCTCACGTGGGACGGGATGGTCAAATCGGTGATTGGTGCATTGAAGGTGACGACGATGGCGCTGCTGATCATCTTCGGCTCCGCCACCTTCTCGGCTTTGCTTGCGTTCTCCGGTGCGTCCTCGGGATTGATCCGCTGGGCCACGGGGTTTGAGCTGGACCCGATCACCATGTTGCTGATCATGTTTGCGATCCTGCTGGTGCTGGGCATGTTCATGGATCAGCTGTCGATGATGCTGCTCACGGTGCCGATCTTCTTTCCACTGGCGCAGACACTTGGGTTTGACCTGATCTGGTTCGGCGTGATCGTCCTGCTGGCGCTTGAGATCAGCTTTACCACGCCGCCCTTCGGGTTGCTGTTGTTCGTGATGAAAGGTGTGTCCGCTCCGGGTACGAAGATGCGGGATATCTACATCGCGGCCCTGCCGTTTATCGCCTGTTCGATGTTGCTGGTGGCGTTGCTGATCCTTTTCCCCGGCATTGCGACGTGGCTTCCAAGCCTTGGGCAATAGCAAGATGGGCTGGAGGGTATGAGCTTCACGTGGTTCGCGACTTTTCAGAACGACACCGGGCCGGGTGCGGAGATTGCGCAGGCTGAACTTGAGGCAGTCAATGCGATTGTCGCGGGCACGCCGGGGCTGAGCAGCGGGTTGATTTACACGCCATGGGCTGTTGACGGGCTGCCTTTTGATGATGGACCGCCGCCAAGGCTTCAGCTGCAACTGTATTTTGAGCACATTGAAGATCTGGAAAACGCCCTCGGCGCGGGCGGGGCCCTTCAGGCGTTGACTGATCCGGATGCCCTGCCATCCCTCGCCAAAGGCACAATCACAGAGCAGGCAATGCTGGCCCGCGACTTTGCCGTTTCCCAAAGCCCGGATGTGAGCGGCACATTCTGCACCTTTCTGGTGCATTATCCGGGCCCAGCGGATGATCTCAACCACTGGCTGCAACACTATATCGCCCACCACACCCCCGTGATGCGCCGCTTCCCCGGCATTCGCGGGGTGGAGGTATGCTCCAGACTGGACTGGTGCAGTGCGCTGCCGTGGGAGCGCGTGCATCATATGCAACGCAACAAGGTGGTGTTTGACGACGCGGAGGCGCTCAAGGCGGCGCTGGCCTCCCCGGTGCTGGCAGAAATGCGGGCGGATTCAGGCAGTTTCCCGGCCTATGCCGGTGGCAACGCGCATTATCCCATGCGGACTGTCCATGTTCATGGGACAACACCAAGAACGCCCTGAAGGAAGGATAAACCATGCGGATTTTCTGGCAGAGCTTTGTGGATGCTGAGATCGCAGGCGCATACCTTGAAACCCTGCAATCCTACCTCAACGGCATTGCGGCAGCGGGAACCGAGGTCGAGGTCTTTGGCATGGTGCCGCCCGACCGCGATTTCGGCCGGCTGAGCGAACTGCGGTGCGGCATACAGGCGATTGATGCGGGGATCGGGGCCGAAGAGGATGGGTACGATTGTTTTGTGATGGGGCACTTTCAGGATCCCTGTCTTTATGACCTGCGCGCCACCCTTTCGATCCCGGCCATCGGCGCAGGAGAGGCAAGTTTGCTGGCAGCGTCGCAATTGGGGCGACGGATCGGGCTGGTGACACTGGACCCCGCGTTCGAGGTGATCCACCGCGAACAGGCCGACCTCTATGGTCTGGGCAGCCGTGTGACCCATGTCACCGGGTTGGGTCTGACGCCCGGCGACTTCAATGCGGCCTTTGCAGGGGATGAGAGCAAGCGCGCGGATCTGTTGGCCGGATTTTCCGATTGCGCGATGCCGATGGTCGAGGACGGCGCGGACGTCATCGTTCCCGCTGGCATTCTGCCGGGGCTGCTGATCGGTGGGGAGCGTGGCTACAAAGTGGGGACCGCGCCGGTGGTGAATTGCGCCGCCGCAGCGCTCAAATCCGCGGAGATGTGGGTGCAGTTGCGCGCGTTGAGCGATCTGGAACCGAACCGTGGGACGAGTTTTGTACCGTCCAACGCGCGGGCGAAGAAGGACTTTCGGACGCTGATGGCCCGGGGACAAGCAGCGTTGAAATCCGAGTAGGAAACGCGGGGCGGTTTAAGCCGCTTTTAGGAACGCTTGCGGGGCACTGTCCAGGGTGACGCTTCAGCATAGCGTTCTCTGAAAGCGTCAATCGCCGTCGCATGTTGCTGCGTCAGGTCGATATCATCCCAGCCATTCATCAGCTTGATGCGCCAGTTTTCGTCCAGCGTGAATGGCACGTCATGGTTCCCGAACGTCGCGCGGCAGGTGCCCAGATCAATCTGCACCTTGCAAGGGGAACCGGCCAACATCTCTGCCAGTGCGTCGCTTGTGTCTGCATCGATCCGGGCAGGCAAGAGACCGTTGTTCACCGCATTGCTGGCAAAGATATCCCCGAAGCTGGGGGCGAAGACAGCCCGGAACCCGGCGTCGACCAAAGCATAAACCGCCGCCTCCCGCGACGACCCGCTGCCAAAGTTCGCGCCCGCGACCAAAACGCTTGCCTGATCCACGGTGTTGAGCGGAAAATCCCGCCGCATCGCGCCGCTCTCATCGCGCCGCAGATCGTGCAGCAAGTACCTGCCATAGCCTTCTGCGCGGGGAACGGACATGAACCGGGCCGGGATCAGCTGATCCGTGTCGACATTGGCCAGCGGCAAACGCACGGCCTGCCCTTCATGGCTACGCCACCCGGCCATTACGGGGTCCGCCCTGCAAGCAGGGGACGGACATCGGCGATGGTCCCCGTGACCGCCGCTGCCGCGACCATTGCGGGCGACATCAGATGGGTGCGCGCACCGCGTCCCTGTCTGCCGCGAAAATTGCGGTTGGTGGAGGACGCGCAGCGTTTGCCGCTTTCCACCAGATCGCCGTTCATGCCCACACACATCGAACAGCCCGACGCGGCCCATTCCAGCCCGGCCTCGGTGAACACCCGGTCCAGCCCTTCTTCCTCCGCCTGTGCCTTGACCCGTTGCGATCCGGGAGAGACCAGACCGGGCACTTTAGCGCGCCGCCCCGACAGCACCGCTGCCGCCGCGCGCAGATCCTCTATCCGGCCGTTTGTGCAGGACCCGATAAAGACCTGATCGACCGGTGTCCCGGCCAGATGCTGTCCTGCGGCCAATCCCATGTAATCAAGCGCGGCTGCGGCGGCTTCCGCCTTGGCGGGGGTCAGCGCCGCTGGATCAGGCAAGGCCGCATCAATGGGCAAAGCCTGTTCCGGGCTGGTGCCCCATGTCACAGTGGGCGCGATGTCTGCCGCGTTTATCACGACCTCCCTGTCAAACGCCGCGCCTGCGTCGGAGACGAGGGTGCGCCACTCCTCCACTGCGGCGGTCCATGCCGGACCGTCAGGCGCATAGGGTCGCCCCTTGATATAGGCAAAGGTGGCCTCATCCGGTGCGACCATTCCGAACCGCGCGCCCCCTTCGATGGAAAGGTTACATAGCGTCATGCGTCCCTCCATCGACAGGTCCTGAATGGTACTGCCGGCGTATTCCACCGCATGACCCTGCGCGCCGCCGGTGCCCAGCCGGGCGATCCAATTGAGCGCGATGTCCTTCGCTGTCACTCCCGGCCCAAGCGGACCTTCCACCGAAATCCGCATGGCTTTGGGCTTTTTCTGCCAGACGGTCTGTGTTGCCAGCACATGTGCCACTTCCGTGGCGCCGATGCCAAAGGCGAGCGCGCCGAAGGCGCCATGGGTTGAGGTATGACTGTCCCCGCAGTTGATCAGCAGTCCGGGCAATGTCAGCCCCTGTTCCGGCCCCACCACATGCACGATGCCCTGCGACGGGTCATCCAGATCAAACAGGCGCAGATCATGGCGCCCTGCGTTCTGGCGCAAGGTGTCAATCATCCGCGCGATCTGTGGGTCCGCAATCCGGCCGCGCCCGCGTGTCGGGGCGTAATGGTCAACGACCGCAAAGGTCTGTTCCGGTACTGCCACCGCCGCACCGCGCGACGCGAGTTTTGCAAAGGCATGGTGCGACCCTTCGTGCACCAGATGCCGGTCCACCCACAAAAGGGAAACGCCATCCTCGCGCTGCAAGACCTCATGCGCGCGCCAGAGTTTGTCCAGAAGGGTCCGGGGCTGGCTCATACCGCCCCCTGCTCTGCCTGACCGATGGCGGGTTCCCAGTGGCGCCCCACACCGTCACCCACCCGCGCCAAGGGCATCTCAAGGCTGAACATGTCAGGCCGGTAAAGACCTGACAGATACTCCACCCCATTGCCCTCCACATCCCGGACAATGCGTTTAAGCGACAACAGCGCGGAGCCGACAGCAACCTCAAGCGCTTCGGCCACCTCAGGGCCAGCAAGGGTGGCTGAGACGGATTGGTGCGCCGCGTCAATCTGCACGCCGCTGCGCTCAAGCAGTTTGAAAAGCGGCGTGGTCGCGAGATCATTCTCTGAGTAGTTCTGCGCGATGGCGGTTGGGACATAGGTTGTCAGGTGGGAAAACGGCACCCCGTCGGCAAGCCTGACCCGTGTCGCGATCTGCGCCTTCTGGGCCGGCGGCAACCCCATCGCCTGCGCCACATAATCTGGGGGCTGGCTGTAGGAAAACGACAGCAGCCGCGCGGTGGTCGATTGCCCCATCTCCACCAGTTGCGGCATCAGCGTGTTGAAATTCATCGCCGTGCGTTTGTCCATCAAGGACTTGCTGCGCACCGTGGTCCCGCTGCCAGCACGCTTTTCGACAAGACCTGTTTCGCGCAGCACATCCAGCGCGCGGCGCACGGTTACGCGGGAGACGCCATAGGTCTGTGCCAGCCGTTGCTCACCGGGCAGCGTTTCCCCATCGCACAACCGGCCATCGGCGATCTGGTCGCGCAGGGACAGATAGACGCGTCTGGCTTTGGCGCCTTCCGGCAGTGGGGTTGCGCGGTCGGGTTCCAAGGATGGGTTTCCTCCACAGGGCTGATGGCTCGCCTTCCAGAAGGCCAAGGGTCAAGCGGTTTTGCAAGTAAAACTTGACTTAAGTAAAATACACAAGATGTATTACAGATAATACAGATTTTGAGGGGAGGGTCAGATGCCTGTTGTCGAACTGCATGTTCTGGAAGGCTATGACGCGGATGCCAAACAGCGGTTGGGCGCAGCGTTGACGGATGCGGTTCGGCTGGTCGTGCCTGCACACCCCGATCTGGTGACGATCATGATCCACGACCTGCCCGCCACAGATTACTACCGGGGCCGCACCACGCGCACCCCCGCCCCCGCCAAACCCGATCCTGCCGGTATTGTGCGCCAATTCCTGACCGCGATGGAAGCCCGCGACCTGACCCTTGCAAAGTCCTTTCTGGCCAAGGGGTTCGAGATGCAGTTTCCCGGCACTGGTCCCCTGCACGCGTTGGAGGATCTGATCGCCTGGGCGCAACCCCGCTACCGCTTTGTCACCAAGGCCTACGACGGTTTTGACGTGATGCAGAGCCCGTCGGATGCCGCAATTGTCTATTGTCGCGGAACGTTGTCGGGTGAATGGCCCGATGGCACCGCGTTTGAGGGCATCCGCTTTATCGACCGCTTCGAAGTCGTGAACGGCACCCTCACCAAACAAGATGTCTGGAACGACATCGCTGAAACAAAGGCTGGTTCATGACCGAAATTGACCCGATCACCCTGTCCGTTCTGGCAGGCCGGATGGAGCAGATCGCCGATGAGATGGACGCCACGCTGTTCCGCGCGGCGTTCAATCCGATCATCGCGGAGGCCCATGACGCGAGCCATGGGCTCTATCATGCGGCTTCAGGCGATACGCTGGTGCAGGGCAAATCAGGGCTGCCGATCTTTGTTGGGGTGATGTCCTTCGCCGTAAAGGCCGTCATTGAGAAGGCCGCCAAGGACGGTGATCTGGCGGATGGCGATATCCATATTTTCAACGACGCGCATATTGGCGGCACACATCTGAGCGACATGCGACTGGTGCGGCCCTACTTCCGGGATGGAAAGCTCTTTTGCTATCTGGCGTCGGTCGGCCACTGGCATGACGTCGGCGGTGCCGTGCCGGGGAACTATAACCCGGCAGCGACGGATGTGTTTCAGGAGGCCTTTGTGCTGCCGCCGGTGAAACTGGCGCGTGGCGGTGAGATCAATCAGGACATCATCGACATCCTGCTGCGCAACACCCGCCTGCCGCAGTCCGCCATGGGGGATCTGAACGGCCAGCTGGGCGCGCTTGATCTGGGCATCAAGCGGATGGATGAACTGCTGGATGAATACGGGAGCGAGACGATTGCCGCCGCACTGGACGCGCTGGGGCATCGTGCCGAAGCGCTGATGCGCTCGGAGTTAATAGACCTGCCCGATGGCCGGTGGGAAGCGGAGGATTTCCTCGACAATGATGGGATCACCGACGACCCACTGGCCATCCGGGTCGCGCTGGAGATCGAAGAGGACCGGATGACGCTCGATTTCACCGGCTCCGCCCCGCAATGTGCGGGACCCGTGAACATTGCGTTGCCGACGACGGTGGCGACGGCCTACGTGGCCATCAAGCACATCTTCCCGGCCCTGCCTGCCAACGCCGGTGTGATGCGCCCGATTGAGGTCGTGGTGCCGGAAGGCTCGCTGCTGTCGGCTGAGTTTCCTGCCCCAACGGGCGGGTATACCGAAACGATCCTGCGGATGATCGACGTTGTCTTCTCCGCCTTTGCAAAGGCTGCACCGGGCCGGGTGGTGGCCAACGCATATGGCACGATCAACGCACTGTCGATTGCGGGCAAACGCGCCAATGGGCAGCCTTGGGTGATGTTCAGCTTTTACGGTGGCGGGCATGGCGGGTCGGTTGAGACGGATGGCTTGAACCACGGGAATGCGCCGGTCTCAACCGCGACGATCCCGCCGATGGAGATCCTGGAGGCCGCCTATCCGGTGATGTTCCGGACATGGGCGCTGCGCCCGGACAGCGCGGGTGCAGGCACGCACCGTGGCGGGGTCGGTGCAGTGTATGAGATTGAAGTATTGGAAGAAAATGGGGCGGAGGCATTTCTGTTCGGTGAACGCGGACGCTTTGCACCCAAGGGCATCGCCGATGGCGCGGATGGTGCGATGAATGTCTTTTCGTTTGAGCAGGACGATGGGTGGGCGACGCCGCCGCTCGCTTCCAAAATGCGCGGGATCAAGCTGCGTCAGGGACAGGCCGTGCGGTTGGAGACACCAGGCGGCGGGGGGTACGGCCCCGCTGAGGACCGCGCGCCCGCGCATATCGCGCGGGATGTGGCGCGGGGGTTGGTCACTGCGGACCGGGCTGACGCGCTCTACGGGCCTGCATGGCGGGAGGTTGCGCCATGAGTAAGCGCATGATCGGTGTCGACGTGGGCGGCACCTTCACGGATGTATTTGTACTGAACGAAGCGGAAGGCACTGCCACGGTCGCCAAGGTTCCGACAACGCGGCCCGACCAATCGGGTGGTTTTCTGGACGGGATCGGGCGGGACGTCAGTGACCTGTCGGAGATTGCGGTTGTCGTGCATGGCACCACCGCAGGCACCAATGCCCTGCTGGAACGCAAGGGCGCCAAAACCGGCGTGATCTGCACGCAAGGCTTGCGCGACGTGTTGGAGATGCGGCGGCGCGACCGGCCCCGCACGTGGGGATTGCGCGGGGACTTTGAACCCGTCGTGGACCGCCGCAACCGTCTTGAAGTGCCCGAACGCACGCTGGCGGATGGGACAATCCGCACCGCCGTCGATCTGGACGCGGTTCGCGCGGCTGCCAGGCAATTGCAGGAAGACGGCTGCGAAGCCGCGGCGATCCTCTTTGCCAATGCCTACGCCAATCCGGCGAATGAAGCCGCTGCGGTTTCAGTCCTGCGGGAGGTCTGGCCGAATGCCCATGTCTCTGCCTCTCACGAAATTCTGCCGGAAATCCGGGAGTTTGAACGGTTTTCGACCACCGCGCTCAATGCCTATCTTCAACCCGAAGTCTCAGGCTATCTGGGCCGACTTGAGAACGCCCTTCGGAACGGCGGCTTTGACGGGGAGTTCATGATCGTGCAGTCCAACGGTGGGGTGATGGCGGTTGATACCGCCTGTCGTTTGCCGGTGCGGACAGCGCTCTCCGGCCCGGCGGCGGGGGTGATTGCAGCGGGGTACATCGCAGGCTCCGCCGGGTTTGAGAATGTCATCACGGGCGATATGGGCGGGACCAGCTTTGATGTCTCCCTGATCTCAGAAGGGCAGTCGATGCTGTCGCCGCAGACCTCTATCGACTTTGGCATGGTCGTGCGCACCCCGATGATCGAGATCACAACCATTGGTGCTGGCGGTGGCTCCATCGCATGGGTCGATAAGGGCGGATTGCTGAACATCGGGCCGGAAAGTGCGGGGTCAAACCCCGGTCCCGTGGCCTATGGTCTGGGCAATGATCGCCCGACGGTCACGGATGCCAATGTGGTGCTGGGGCGGATCGACCCAGACAACCCCATTGGTGGGAAACTGGAGCGGCTGGACGTCGATGCCGCGGCGCAGGCGATTGAAACCTATGTGGCGCAGCCGCTGGGTCTGAGCATGCTGGAAGCGGCAGAGGCGATCCTGACCGTGGCGAACAGCCGCATGGCCGGGGCGATCCGGCTTGTGGGGATTGAACGTGGGTTTGATCCCAAGCGATTTGCCTTCATGCCTTTTGGCGGTGGCGGTGCGCTGCATGCAGGCGCAATGCTGGCAGAGACGGGCATCGCGCGGGCGATTGTGCCGCGCTATCCCGGCGTGACCTCCGCCATGGGCTGCGTGATTGCAGACATGCGGCAGGATTTCGTGCAGACGATCAACACCCTCGTCAGCACATTGGATGAGACGGCGTTGGCGGGGTTCATGCAGGCCCATGCGGACGAGGGGATGGCATTGCTTGATGCCTCCCGCACCCGTTTCGAGGCGCGGGAGCTGAGTTTCGAGCTTGATATGGCCTATATCGGCCAGACCCATACAGTATCCGTGCCCATCGCCGTCGAAGTGAATGACGGCACCGTTCAGCCCCCCACGCAAGCACAGATTGAAAGCGCCTTTGACACCGCCTACGGCGCGACCTTCGGACGCTTGCTGAGCAATGGTGTGCGGCGCATCCTGAACCTGCGCAGCGCGGTCACCGGCAAGCGGCCCAAGTTCGATCTGGCCACCCTGGCACCATCGACAAGTGGCGTGGCGGCCCCGATTGCAACGCGGCCTGTCCACTTTGGCGATGCCTGGCACGACACCGCCATCTATGACCGGTTGTCCTTGCCCGTGGGCAGTGTGATCACCGGGCCTGCGATCCTCACGCAGCCTGACACCACCGTGCTGATCGAACCCGACCTGCAAGGACGTGTTGATGCCTTTGGCAACACGATCATCGAACCACAGGAGACACCCGCATGAGCGACCCCAGAACTTGGAACCTGTCCCGCACGGCGCTGCTGACGATTGATCTGCAAAATGACTTCATTCACCCCGAAGGGGCCTATGGCCGCGCCGGACAATCCGCCGAAGCCATTGCCGCCCTGCCGGATCGGGTCGCACCCCTTGTCGCCGCCCTGCGCGCACAGGGCGGGCGCTATGTCTCGGCGCAATTCACGCTGGTGCCTGACAGCGATGGCACCCCCCTGATTGCCCCGCATCTGAAGGAGCTGCGCCCCTTTCTGGGCAAGGGCGATTTCGCGCCGGGGTCCTTTGGACATGCGGTGGTCGATGTCCTGCAACCTGCTGATTTCGTGATCGAAAAGGTCGCCTATTCCGCCTTTTACCAGACCCGGCTTGAATACATCATGCGCGCAGTGGGCATTGATCATCTGATTGTCGGGGGAATTGTCACCAACGGCGGTGTCGCCTCTACCCTGCGGGACGCGCATCTGCGCAACATCGAAACAGTCATGTTGAGCGATGGGTGCGCGGCTTTCAAACATGAGGTGCACGACGCGACGCTGCTGTCGCTAGGGACGGTGACCCATCAGATGACCTGTGCAGAAGCCCGGACATGGCTGGAGGGCGCGGCATGACCCTCAAATCCCGCCTGCAAAGTGACCGCATTCTGGTCGCTCCCGGTGTCTATGACGGTCTGACCGCCGCACTGGCCACTGACGCGGGGTTCGAGGCGCTCTACCTCAGTGGGGCTGCTGTCGCCTACACCCGCCTGGGGCGCCCTGACATTGGCCTGAGCACGGCAAGTGAAATGGCCGACACCATGGCGTTGATCGCGGACCGCACGCCGCTGCCGGTGATCATCGACGCGGACACCGGTTTCGGCAATGCGCTCAACGCGCAACGCACCATGCGGGTCTATGAACGTGCCGGCGCCGCGGCCTTGCAGCTTGAGGATCAAAGCTACCCCAAACGGTGCGGGCATCTGGCGGACAAGTCCCTGATCCCGGCGGCTGAAATGGCCGGCAAAATCGCTGCCATGGCCGACGCGCGGGCACGTGAGGACACGTTGATCATCGCCCGAACCGATGCCATCGCGGTTGAGGGGTTCTCCGCCGCGCTGGACCGGGCAGAAACCTATCTGACGGCCGGGGCTGACGTCCTTTTCATCGAAGCACCCCAGACCCGCAGCCAATTGCAGACGATTGGCCAGCAGTTTGCCGGGCGCATCCCGCTTCTGGCCAATATGGTCGAAGGCGGGGAAACACCGATGACCGGTGCGGATGATCTGGAGCAACAGGGTTTCTCCATCGTCATCTTTCCCGGTGGCATTGTCCGGGCGCTGGGGCGCACCGCGCAGGCGTACTACCAAAGCCTGCACAGCAATGGCAGCAACACCCCCTTTGCGGATCGCATGTTCGACTTTGCCGGTCTGAACAAGGTAATCGGCACGCAGGAGCAGTTGGACAAAGGGGCGCGCTATGACGCCAAAGGCTGAGGTTCTGCCGCCTCCGGATGCCTATGACCTTAGCTGTGAGACCCTGATCATCGGGGCCGGCGCCTGCGGGATGGTGGCTGCCCTGTCGGCCCATGAGGCGGGGCAGCAGGTTCTGGTGATCGAAGCCGACGCCGTGCCCAGCGGATCAACCGCGCTGTCGGCAGGGTTGATTCCGGCAGCGGGGACGCGAGCTCAACAGGCGGCGGGGATCGCGGATTCCGCCGCACGCTTCGCAGCCGACATTCAGGCCAAAGCCAAGGGCCAGAACGATCCCGCGCTTGTGGACCTGTTGGCCGGACAGGCCGCAGAGGTCATCGACTGGCTGACAGAGGCCCATGGTCTGCCCTTCTCCGTCGTGACGGACTTTGACTACCCCGGCCACACAAGCCGGCGCATGCACGGGCTGCCGACGCGCTCAGGCGCGGCGTTGATCGACGCCCTGCGCAGCCGCTGCGAAGCGCTTGAGATCGACATTGTCTGCGAACGCCGTGCTGCGACACTGTTCCACGCGAATGGCGTGATCACAGGGGTCGCAGTCACATTGCCCGACGGCGGGCAGGAAACCATCGGATGCGACCGCCTGATCCTCGCCTGCAACGGTTTCGGCGGCAACCGCGCCCTGGTGGCCCAGCACATGCCAGAGATTACAGAGGCGGTGTGGTTCGGCCATGATGGAAACCGCGGCGAAGCCGTTCTGTGGGCCGATGCAATCGGTGCCCAAACCATGCACCTGGGTGCGTATCAGGGGCATGGCAACGTCGCCCACCCCCACGGCATCCTGATCACATGGGCGGTGATCACCGAAGGGGGTTTTCAGGTGAACCGGGACGGCCGGCGGTTTTGGGATGAAACACAAGGGTATTCCGAAGCCGCCCGCGCAGTGCTGTCACAGCCAGGCCAGCAGGCCTTTGCGATCTTTGATGCCCGCATCGCGGCAATTGCCCGCCAGTTCGAGGATTTCAAACGCGCCGAAGCAACGGGCGCGGTGCAGACAAGCGACACAATCACGGGTCTGGCAGAACGGCTGGGCCTGCCTGCGGATCAGCTGCATGAGACCGTTGAGGGGATACCGCTCGGCGGCACCGACCCCTTTGGCCGGGCGTTTACAGACACCCCACTCTCCCCGCCCTTCTGCGGCGTGAAAGTGACGGGGGCCCTGTTCCACACCCAGGGCGGATTGAAGGTGAACACGGCCGCACAGGTTCTGCGGATGGATGGCACCGCGTTCGGGACACTCTACGCCGGCGGCGGCGCGGCATGTGGTGTCTCCGGCAGCGGTGACAGCGGGTATCTGTCGGGCAACGGACTGCTGAGTGCGGTGGTGCTGGGGCGGCAGGCGGGGATGGCAGGTTCCGCGTGAGCGGGGCGGTTCGTTGCGGGCGCACTGCGCCGGGACGGCGGATGGTGTGCGAGAGGTGTGGCGGACAGAGCGGGTTCAAGTTCGAACCCTGATTTGTCTTCGTTGTTTCAAGAATTGGAGCAATGGGAGGCGGTTCTCAAGTCTGAACCTGAGGTTATCCACAAGCTACGGGAATTCGGCACCACATCACAACTTTCGGGCGACATAGAGCGCAAGAAACCAGCAAGAAATACCCCATCGCGTTTGCGAGGACCGTCGCTTTGAAGACGGTACAGAAGGACTTTCAATGTGCCTCCGTAGAGGATGCTAAAGCGCGGATCAGTCCGGCGCGCAAGTCTACACGCCACAAAACGCCGCGCGATTGCCCGCGTGTGACATTGCGACTGTCGCAGGATGATCATGCGCGTTTAAAAGAAATGGCCGATGGGATGGCTCTGGCGACATTTATTCGCGCCAAGGTGCTGGATGAACAACTGCCGCGCAGGAAACGCAGGTCTTCGACGTCGATTGCCGATGAACAGGCGATAGCGCAGATTCTTGGCCTGCTGGGGCAATCGCGTATCGCCAACAATCTGAACCAGCTGGCCTATCACGCCAATGTCGGTTCTCTGGCGATGGATGATTTAGCTCAGGCTCAAATCGAGGAAGCCTATGATCATATCATCTTCCTGCGCCAAACCTTGCTCAAAGCGCTTGGGATGCGGGGATGATCCTTAAGGGCAACCAACGGGCCAACGGGCGCGAATTGGCGCTGCACTTGCTGAATGTCGAGGACAATGAGCATGCCGTTGTGCATGAGTTGCGCGGGTTTTTGGCCGATGATCTGATTGATGCCTTCAAGGAAACCGAAGCCATTTCGCTTGGGACAAAATGCCAACAATATCTGTTTTCACTGAGCCTCAGCCCGCCGCAATCCGCCAAAGTTTCGGTGGAGGAATTTGAGCGCGTCATTGGTGAGATCGAGCGACGGATGGGTCTGACGGGCCAGCCCCGCGCGATTGTGTTTCATGAGAAGAAAGGTCGTCGTCACGCCCATTGTGTCTGGTCGCGGATCAATGTTGACCAGATGCGGGCGATCAACCTTTCTCATTACAAATTACGTCTGCGTGATATCTCGCGCGAGCTTTATCTGGAGCATGGCTGGGAGATGCCCGCTGGCCTGCAAAAAGCGGAAGACCGCGACCCGCTGAACTATTCTGCCGAGGAAGCTGGTCAGGCAAAACGGGTCAAACGCGATCCGGCAGCCCTCAAAAAGCTGCTCAAGTCATGTTGGGACGCCTCGGATTCTAAGTCTGCCTTTGCCAATGCGCTTTTGGAACACGGGTTTTGCCTTGCCCGTGGGGATCGTCGGGGCTTTGTGTTGGTTGATGCACAAGGCGAGGTCTATTCGCTTTCGCGATGGTTGGGGGTGAAAACAAAAGACCTGACCGCCCGACTTGGGGGTTTTGATGATCTGCCGGATGTCGAAGAAGCCGTTGCGCTGCTGCACGGCACGGCATCAGAACACTCCCCGGACGCTGCTCACCAAACTGCAATCAAAGAGCATGAGGCCAAAGTAGCGCGTCTGGTGGCCCGCCAGCGCAAAGAACGTACCGATCTGTCAGAGAAGCAGGAAGCCCGGCGCATTGCTGAGCTTAAGGTGCGTCAGGAGAGATTGCCCTCGGGGGTGAAGGCCGCATGGGCAAGATTGACCGGGCAATATCAGCGTATTTGTGAGCAACTGGCACAAGAGGCTAAATCGTGCTCGCACCGTGATCGGCGGGAACAACAGGCGTTGATAGATCGGCATCTGGCTGAGCGGCGATTGCTGGATCGCGAATGGGCGTTCGTTGAAGCGCAGCATGCTCTCAAAGAGGAATTCCAGGATCGGTCTGCGCGCAGTTCATCACCGCAATATCAGCCTGATCCAAACCAGCCATTGATCCTGCCACGCGAAGCGGCGGCGTTCACGCCAGAACAGCTCAAACGGAAGCCCGACCTGATCCTGGCGCATCTGTCTGAGAAGAAAGCCCACTTCACACGCAACGACGTTCTGCGCGGGCTGGCGGAGTTCATCCCCGATCCGGCGCAACTGCGCACGGCGTCCGACAAGGCCCTCGCATCGGCAGAACTGGTGGCGTTGCCGGGTCGCAATGGTAAGACATTCACCACGCGGGCGTTTCTGTCGATTGAACACGCGCTGCAACAACGGGCGAAAGATTTGGCTCAAAGCGGTGGCTTCCGCGTCAGCCGCCGTCATATCGATACTGCGATCAAGCGGCAGAATGCTGATCTCAGAAAACGCGTCGGGGCGAGCCTTAGTCCTGAACAGATCAGCGCCATCCAACACGTCCTGTCGCCGAAACAACTCTGCGCCGTTGTTGGACTTGCAGGCACTGGCAAAAGCACCTTGCTGGCAACCGCGAGAAACGCATGGGAACGACAAGGCTACCGTGTCCACGGTGCGGCGTTGGCGGGCAAAGCCGCTGACAGCCTGCAATCGGCGTCCGGCATTCCATCGCGCACGCTGGCTTCACTGGAGGCAAGCTGGAAAAGTGGGTATGAGCCTGTCGGTTGTGGCGATGTTGTAGTGGTCGACGAAGCAGGGATGGTCGGCAGTCGCCAACTGGCGCGGGTCGCAGAACAGCTTCAACAGCGGGGATGCAAATTGGTTCTGGTGGGCGATCCCGACCAACTCCAGCCAATTGAGGCCGGGACGCCATTCCGGGACATCGCAGAAAACACCGGCGCATCCCGCCTGACTGAAATCCGGCGTCAACAGATCGACTGGCAACGTCAGGCATCACGTGATCTGGCCAATGGCCATACCGAAAATGCGCTGCAAACCTACGCCGATCATGGCGATGTCAGCCAAGCGGGAGGCCGGGATCAGGCGATTGCCAGACTGGTCGATGACTATGTGGCCGATTGCGCATCACAGGGGAACACTGCGTCTCACCTTGCAATGGCTCACCGCCGAAAAGACGTTCACGCCATCAATCAGGCCATCCGTGCAGCAAGGAAAACCAAAGGGATAGGCATCGCGGAAACTCTGTTCCAAACCGACCACGGCCCGCGTGCATTCGCAAATGGCGACCGCATCCTCTTCACTTGCAACGACGCCACACTCGGCGTCCGCAATGGCATGCTCGGTACAGTAGAAAAGGTTGACGACGCGAATTTAACAATCTGCATCGACGCAGGCGACGGCAACATCGGGCGGCAACTGACCTTCAAACCAAGCGAATTCCCATCCATCGACCACGGCTTTGCCGTCAGCATCCATCGCGCGCAAGGCTGCACCGTCGACAAGAGCTACGTTCTGTCCAGCCGAACCATGGATGATCATCTGATGTATGTTGCCCTGACACGTCACAAAGAGGGGGCCAAGTTATACTCGGCACCCGATATCGCGCCTCGACAAGCAAGGCTGGAACAACGCCCGATCATGGACTTCAAACCAAGCCCTCGTGCGCCAATCAGAGCACGATGAAACATCTTGGCACCGGGCCAAAACCTCCAGTGGAAACCTTCGTCTGGCCTACAGCTAATATCGGGTCAGATGAACCCATATTGATCGATGCTGCCAAGTGCAAAAAAGGGTTGAAACCTGCAAAACCCCTCAGTTCTACCGAATTTCGCCACTATCAAATGGCAATTTCTGTGGGTGCGGGCGTTTTCGTTAGCCCTGTCAGCCACGCCAGACAGGCAGGCTTCACTCACGCAACAGGGTACCGTGTGGACATAATCCTGCAAAGAACCCGTCCATTTGGTCTTGACCCCTGAAACTGGTCCGAACTGAGTGCGAAATTTTGGGTACATTTCTGGCAACAGAGGGAGTGTACCGATGCCGAAGAAACGATTTAACGACGAACAGATTGCCTTTGCGCTGA